>Ga0111538_10006087_pt1 | contig 16383 bp, 15 predicted proteins | sample SoiMethybrSBSTD1_FD_79669 | JGI IMG/M metagenome (GOLD analysis project Ga0111538, IMG submission 79669) | Bulk soil microbial communities from a Populus tree surrounding site in Tennessee, USA - Soil MetaG P. TD hybrid SBSTD1 (version 2)... | ecosystem: Environmental > Terrestrial > Soil >...
CCGAGGCGCAAGGGCAAGGGAGCCCGACCGCTTTCGGCGAACTGAGATAGGTACCCCTCATGTTCGAGGGACATTGGCGGGAAGCGCCTGGGCTTTTCTGGGCGCTTCCCCGGGGCTGTTGAGCTCTCGCATCCGTGAGCGCATCTGCGTGCGCAGGAGGCGCGACGCCGTATCGCTGCGCGATTCGTGCGAGGTCGATGGGAAGAAGTTCGAGTACGCGAACAGGCAATAGCCGCCCGAACGCGAGCTGCGCGTCCATTCGATCTGGCGCGCAAGGGCCTGGACGGAATCGAGCAGGTGCACGCCGATGCCGGGGATGACTTTGCCGGGCGCGCCCGCACCGATGGCTTTTCCGGCGTAGAGGCGGAAAGCCGCATCGTCGCGGTGGTAAGTCATTGGGTAGACCTCGTCGATCCAGCCGTTCGCTTGCCACTTCACGACGTCCTGGAAGAGGTCGCGCCGGGCGCGCTCGTAGTCCTGGATCGCCGCGACGGTCACTCGAGCTCCGGGCCGCGTCGTTCGGACGGCTTCGGAGATTCGGTAGACGAGTGTGTCGACGCTCAGTGCACGCCACCTGTCCCACGCCGCGGGATCGTCGAATGGAGACGTGTTCGCGTAGCGGCGGAAGAGCCGCAACGTCCGCGGATCGTAGGGGAAATCGAGCTGATGGTCGGCGTCGCGGCCCACGAAGCGGATGTAGTCGAGCTGGATGCCGTCGATCGCGTAGCGCGACGCGATGTCCTTCACGATGCCCACGATGTACGCGCGCACTTCGGGCAGGCACGGGTTGAGGATGGTGTAGTCCGACGGGTTCAGCACGTGGCGGCGCCCCTGGCGGTCCACGAGGAACCAGTCGGGGTGAGTGTGGAGCACGTGCGCGGCCGACGCGGGAGCCCGAGCACCTTTCCAGGCCGGGAGCACGTTGATCCAAGCGTCGAGCTCGATGCCAACTTTGCGCGCCTCGTCGATTGCGACGGCGAGCGGGTCGAAACCGGGGTCATGTCCTCCCAGCTCCTCACCCCAGGGCTCGATCGAAGAGCGGTAGAACGCGTCGGCCCGTCCCCGCACCTGGAAAAACACTCGGTTGAGGCCGAGGAGCGAGCTCCACCGCACCGCGCGGCGAACGTCTTCTTCGCTCCGGTAGTCCCAGCGAGTGATCCAAATGGCTCGGACTTCATCCGGCGCGGCGCGAGAGGCGGCGAGGAGAAGTATGAGGACCGAAAGACGAATGATTCGTGACATTGGGATGGATGTCATGGGCGCACCTGCGATCTTCGGTTCCACCCGTTTATCGCCAGTTTGGCGGCGGATCTTTATGGGTAATTCCAAGATGCTGGGCTAATATCCCGAGTTTCCATGCCCCATCCGCCCTCTCAGATTTCCGGGCCCTGGGCGCGCGCCATCGGCTCGACGGGAGAAAAACTCGCGGCCTTTGCCACGCATCCCCGCGCGGCATTCGCCAGTCTGCCGCAGGAGGGCGGCGTGCTCACATCGGTCGCCTACGCCTGGGGCCTTTGCGCGGCGGGTATCGTGCTCGGCGCCGGGGCGCGCGCAGCTCTCGGCGCGGAAGTCGACGCACGCGGGACCATCTTGCTCGCCTGCCTTGCGCCTCCGCTCTACGTCTATCTGCGCTCGCAAGCTCTCCACCTCGGCCTCGTGCTCGCGGGGCGCGTCAACACCGGTCTCGCATCCACCCTGCGCGTCGTGGCATACTCCAACGGCACGGCGGGGCTCCTCCTCGCGGTTCCCTGGCTGGGAGAGTTCCTGTTCCTCCTGGCCGGCGCGGCCCTCGAAGCGACCGGCACAGGCGTCTGACATCGGCTGAGCACGGGCGCGGCCGTCGCGGCGGAAGCAGGGCTCGCCGCGCTCCTCGTTATCGGCCTCCTCGGGGCGCTGCTCGCGGGCCTCCTGTGGTGGAGTCAATCACGCGCATGAACCGACAATGCACTGGCGCCTCGGAGCGCGGGGCGCTCTGCGCCGTGGTCTCCTTCGCCGCCGCCGCCTGCGGCGTGCTCCACCTCGCGGGGTGTGCAGCCAACGTCAACGACTACCTCGTCGAGGCCCAGAAGGGCGACCCCGAGAGCGTCAAAGAAGCCGTGGTGATGGTCGGCCGACTGCTGAAAGAGAAAGAAGAGTCCGGCGCTCCGTTCAGCCCGGGGGACGAGGAGGCGCTCCAGTATTTGGTCGAAGTCGCGAGCCAAGGGCCGGATGCCGTGAACCGCGCCAGCGCCATCGACAGTTTGAGCCGCCTGAAGAGCAAGAATTTCTCCGAGCTCTACGCGCAGAAGCTCGAAGACAAAGCCTGGATCGTCCAGCTGGAGGCGGCGCGCGCCCTGGCCAGGAACCCGTCGGCCACTGCCGTCGAAAGCCTGGTCAAAGCACTCGACTCGGAGCTCCGTATGGAGGTGCGGCTCGAAGTCCTGAAGACTCTTGCCGCCACGGGGGGAGATGAAGCGCTCCACAAGCTTCTCGACTCCTACCTCGACACTTCCCGCCGCTATCAGTACATGAAGTTGACGGCCTACGACGGCATCCGAAGATGGAGCGGCAAAACCTACGGCCCGGAGGAAAGGGAACTCTGGGAGAAGTACAGGAAAGAGCGCTTCCCGGAGCCGGCGAAGGAAACTTTGCCCTCTCGCGTACCGGAGGCGAAGCCGGAACCCGAAAAGCCATCCCCGGAGAAGAACGGATAGTGCGCCACGCGCGTAAATACCTCATTTTCGTCGTCAAGCTGGTCGTTGCCGTTGGGCTCATCACCTGGCTTTTCCGTTCGGGGAAAATCGACCTCACGGAGTTGAAGCATATCGGGCAGGGCTGGCCGTGGTTCGCTCTCGCGTTCGTGCCTTTCGGCTTCGTGCTCCTTCTGTGCGGTTACCGCTGGCGCCTCCTCCTACGGGCACAAGGGATCGACTATTCGTTCCGGGACTCGCTCGCCGTCACGATGATCGGCCACTTTTTCAACCAGTTCCTCATCGGCACGACGGGCGGCGACATGGTGAAGGCCTACGTGATCGCCACGGACCACCCGGAGCAGCGCAGCGCGGCGGTGATGTCGGTCTTCGTGGACCGCGTCGTGGGCCTACTTGTGCTCGTGGCTTTCGCGCTGGTCGGGATTCTCTTCAATCTCGAGACGATTCGCGCGCAGCCGCGCCTCGAGTTCCTCGCGACGACGGCGGGCGTCGTCTTCGCGGCGAGCCTCTTCGGCGCCTTTCTCTTCTTCTCCGAGCGCGTACGCCAGCTCCGAGTCGTCCAGGCGATTTTCGACCGCCTCCCGCTCCGCCACTTCGTCGCCAAAGTTGCCCGCGCGGTGTACGTCTACAAGTTTCATCCCGGCATCGTCGCCGGATCCGTGGTCATCTCGCTCGTCATCCACACGCTGATCGTCCTCCTCCACCTCTGCGTCGCCAAAGCGATCCTGAAAGATCCCTTCCCCTGGATGACGTTCTTCTTTCTGATTCCTCTGGCCCAGATCGCCATGGCGATCCCGATCGGCCCGCCCGGAGCCGTCGGCACCGGCGAGTGGATTTACGCAACGCTGCTCCCTCTCGTGAACGTGCCGCAGGGCGCCGCGATCTGCTTCTTGCAGCGCTTCGTGCATTACGGCTGGGCACTCGGAGGTTGCACGATCTACTTGCGGCGCCGCCGCAAAGTCCAGAAAGCGGTGCAAGCGGCGACGGAGGCCGAGGAGAAGGGGGAAGAGGATTTCGATGGACCGAGCGAGCCCGCCGTTGCGGATCGCGCTCGAAGCCTCGGGAGCGATGGCGTCGAGGCCGAGCGGGATCGGAGTCTACGGGCGGGAGTTGATTCGCGCGCTCTCTGATCGCTCTCCCGACACCTACACGGCGATCTATCCGCTCGCGAGGTGGCGAAAGCGCCGAAGCCTCCAAGGCACAGCGCGCCGAGCTCGCCCCTACCTGAGCGGCGCAAGGCTCCGGCGAAAGTTCGCGCTCGTGCATGCGCTCGACTCGAGGCTGCCGGCGCGCTACGACGGGCCGCTGGCCGCGACGCTCTTCGACGTGCTCTCCGCGCTGCCGCTCAGCGCCGCCCTCGGCCTCTCCACCGATGCGTTCCGGCGGAAGAAGCTGCGCGCGTACGATGAGATCGCCCGTCGCGCACGCCTCATCGTCGCCATCTCACGATCCACGCGCGACGAGTTCCTCGCTCGCTTCGATACGGCCGCGCGCGTGGAGGTCGTGCCGCCAGGCATCGACTCGCCACCGAAGGTCGAGCCCGCCGAGCGGGACGCGGTGCTGCGGGACGCCGGCATCGAGCCGCCCTTCGTCCTCGTTGTCGGCGCACTCGTGCCGCGGAAGAACATCGAAGGCTGCTTGCGGGCGTATGACGCGTCCGGCGCGTGGCGGAACGGCGTTCGCCTCGTCGTGGTGGGGGAGCCTTCGTTCGGCTGGGAGGGAAGCGCCGGCGAAAAAGCGCTCCGCACGAGGGCCGCGCAGGTCGTGCTCACGGGCTACCTCCCGCGAAAGACCGTGTGGGCGGCGTACGCGCGAGCGGCCGCCGTTCTCCACCTGGCCCACTACGAGGGCTTCGGCCTCACGGTGCTCGAGGCGCTCGCCGCCGGTGCGCCCGTGGTAGCCAGCGATCGCGGCGGCATTCCCGAAGCCTCAGGTGGGGCAGCCTGGCTGGTCGATCCGAACGACGATCGAGCCGCCGGGGAAGCGCTCGCGACGGCCATTGCGGGGGGTGAAGAGGTCGCCGCCCGGCGTGCAAAAGGGCTCGAGCACTCCCAGAAGCACCGCTGGGAGTCGACGGCGGCTCAGATCGAAGAATTGCATCGCGAGATTTTGGGTATTGGGGGGACTTATCCCACGGCCTGCGCTCCCCCCGGTTCCCCGTGGGAAGGTGGGGCTCGACGGAAGTTTGAGGATCGCCGATAAAGACGTTACACTTTTCAGCGTCGCCGCTTCGGGAAGTATTCCGTATCCGATAAGGTGCCCATGATGTCTGCTCTGAAGTCGAGGCGTGAGGTCCGGACCTCGGGCCTTTGCGCGAGTTTCCCCTGGGTGGCAGTGCGGCTCGTGAGCTCGATCCTGGCGGAGGGAGTGGCCACGCTCGCGCGCCTGGCGGTCTTTCCGCTGCATCGTCGCAGCGCTCGCGCGAAAATCCGCGGGGTTCTGCTCGGACTCCCCCCGAAGTCGCCGGCGCTGCGCATCGGCCTTCTCGGCTGCTGCCTTGCACTGCTCGTCGCCGCCCTGGGCTGCGAGACCATGCCGGGCTCATCTTTCTCGAAGCAGGTCGAGGAGACGCAGTATTCTCTCGAGGAGATTATTGGAATGCACGATAGCCCACGCAGCCTGGAGGATGACCTGAGAGATTTTGCCTCCGGGATCTCGGTCCAAGATATGTTATGGGACATCGAGCAGATTCTCGGCAGCCCGGACGCCCAGGGATCGTTGTCGGATGACCTGGGAGAATTCGCAGATATCAAGGCGACGGAGCTCCCCGAGCCGCTCGAGATGCTCGGGTGGTGAGGCCGCCAAAGCGCAGATTGGATTCATGTTGCGCGAGAGCTCGGACCGATCCAGGAGTTGCCCGAGCCTCTCACAGGCCGGCTAAGTTCACGCTGGAAGGCTACATCCCGTGGAACTCGAAAAAGTAAGCATCAAGCGGATCATCGGTCCGACGCCCAGCGGCGCCGCCGTGCTCCTCGGCAACGAGAAGAAGACCTTCGTCGTTTTCGTGGGGTTCTACGAGGCGGCTGCGATCATCCGCGAGATCAACCGCGAGGTGCCCGCCCGGCCGCTGACGCACGAGCTCATCCAGAACGTGTTCCTGGGTTTCGACGTGGAGATCAAACAAGTCATTATCTCCACGATTCTCGAAAGCACCTTCTGCGCGACGCTGATCCTGCAGCAGAAAGTCCTCAACGGGCAAGAGAACTGGGGGCAGCGACGGAACGAAGTCCGCATCGACGCCCGGCCGAGCGACTGCTTCGTCCTCGCCCTGAAGAACAAAGTGGATATCTACGTCACCCGGGAGGTCTTCGAACAGGTGCAGGACGTCTCGAAGCTGACGGACGAGGTCGAGAGCACGCTGGCCAGCGGGAGCCCGCTCGCCGGCGCGGGTGCCAGCGAGATCGAGTTCGATCTGGGCTCCGAGCCCGACGAAGAATCGCCCGACGCTTCCTTCTTTGAGCCGAGCGGCTCGGAAGACTCCGAAGTTTCGAGCGGCGACGAAGACGACGAAGACCCCACCGGCGAGGAAGAATTGCGATAAAATCGCCGCGGCCCGGGGCCTACTTCCCAGGGCGCGGACGCTTCGTCACGGCGGACGCGACAACCTCGAGCCAAGAGACGCGCAGCGCAGCAGATTGCAGCAAGTAGGAGGGAATACGGAATGCAGCAGAATGGAAGTCAGCGTGGCGATCGAAAAAGTCTGTGGATCGCCCTGCCGGCCGCCGCCGCCGTCATTGCGTCAGCTTTCGTCGCGGGCGGCCTCGGCGCCCTCCTCGCGACGCATTGGAGCTCGAGCTCGAATGGCGACGGCGGCTTTTTTCTGTCGAGCGGCCTGCTCCAGGAAGTTCACGCCGACTTGGAATCGGGGGAATACAGCTTCTTTCCGAACCGGCGCAGCATCTGGGTGATCAACAACACGAACGGCCGCATGGCCAACTACAATTTCCACGACGATGAAGTCGGCAGCGTGGACCGGACGCGCGTGGCCACCCTCGATCTCAAGACTTTCCCGCGAGGCGACACGAAAGTCGTCCTCAGCGATCGGAACATGAACAACATTCTGTGGGTGTGCAACGCGAAGACAGGAGACGTGCAGATGTGGACCGTCGCACGCGATGCAACGCTTCGCGGTGAGCATCCCGTCGCCACGAGCACGGACCTCACGATCCCGGTCCGGCAGAAGTGAAGAGCAACGGTGGGGGGGTGCTGGCTCGGCGCGCGTGGCTCGGCTTCGTGTGCCTGGCGGCAGGTGGATGTTGCACGGAAGTGCCGCGCGCGGAGAAATTTTTCGACCGGAGAGAGTCACCCGTCCAGACGCTGCGAGGCTTCGTCTACGCCGTCGACACCAGCCAGTGGGACTACGCTTTCGAATGCCTCTCGTCCACTTCGAAAGCGGAGATCACCCCCTTCAAGCTCGAGGCCGCGATCCGCTGGGCGAAAGACCCCGTCTACCATGAAGTGTGGGTCCGCGATCTGATCTCGTCCTGCCTCGACCGGAAACGCACCATCTTGCTCGACGGTGGACGCGCGTTCATCACCGTGACGACCGGCGCACGAGGGCGCCAGGGGCCGGTCTATTTCAAGGACCTCCGCCTCGTGTTTGTTCGGGAGGAGGGCGAGTGGCGCTTCGGTCTCGACGAGACGCTCGCCGAGCTCCAGCAAGGCGCAAACTCGAGCCCGGCCCCGGACGTTTGACGGAAGCGGAACTTCGCGAGCGGTGGTGGGCTCGTCTCCGAGCGGGATCCGGCGAGAAGCGCAGTTTTTCGGCACCTTTGTGGGCTTCCGAATTTTTTTCGGATTTCCGCTCAAGGCATTTTGGGCGCTTGCCGATAAGTGACTCGTCGAGCGCGGTGGCGCGAAATCGATAGCAAGCGCAGCCGCGACGGCTTGGTGGTGGACAACCTACGCGATCCCGCGCGAGACGTGCGCGCGGGATCGATGCGGCGACGAACGGCAAGCGAGAAAACTTGATGAGTGCGGAGAGGCTGCGCCGGCACCGGATCCGGTTGCCGGGACACCCACGCTGGCTCCAGCGGGGCGCGCTGTCTTGCCCCACCCTCCCAAAACACGGCGAGGCCGGCCTTGACCTCGCCGTTCCCCTTTAACAACCCACACCCACTGCCCTTCCTGACAAAGGGCAGCCCACTTTTCTACCCTCCTTCGCCCCGACACGCCCTGTCGGGGCGCCTTTATTTTCAGGCGCCTCCGGCGGGGATCCGATTCACGGCTTCGAAGGCTGCGTGGCGCCCGCCTTCCCCGCAGCGCCTTTGCGCAGCGTGCCCTCGCGCAGCACGATCTCGCGGACCTCGGCCGCTTCGATGCGGTCCGGCGCGGTCTTGATCGATTCCTTGAGAGCGTCGAGGAGCGGTCGATTCGCGTTTCTCAGACGGATGACGAGCAAGCGCTTCGTCTCCAGGTCGGCGCCGGAGTTCAACGCCTCGATGGCCAGGGGGAGGCTCGAGTCACTCCGCGGCAGGCTGAAGTAGGCGATGGCGGCCGCTCCAGCTGCTTCGGCGTCCTTCGAGCTCATGAAACGCGACAGAGCCTGGCCGGCGTCGGGAGTCTTCATCCGAGCCAGCGTGAGCAGGATGGCACGCGCTTTCGCCTCTCGGAATCGCCGCTGCACGTGCAGGATGCGGAGCAACGACGCCACGGCGCGCGGATCGTCGATCGCTTGGAGCGCATCGAGGGGCGGGCCGATCTCGCTCTGGTCTTTCGCGTTCGCGACGAGCTTCTCGAAGATCGTCGGGTCGATTCTCAGCCCGAGAGTCTTCGCGGCGAGGAGCATGAGCGGCATTTCGTCGCCCGAGCCGGACCGGAGCCGATCGAGGACGGCGTTCTCGAAGTCCCGTTCGAGGTCGGGAAATCGGCCCTTGTGAAAACGAAGGAACACGGCGAAATCATCGAAAAGGATGCTCCTCGCGAAAGATTTCTGCTGCGTTGCGGTCGCCGCGAGGAGGTAGTGCGCGAACCGAGCCGCAGGCTCCTCCTCCAGCATGGCCACGTGCACGACAGAAAAAGACATGAAGTAGGCGCCGGGCAGAACGCCGGCGCGCTCGGCATTAGCGTCGAGAGCCGTGACGAAGTCGAGGAGCGTCGGGTAGGACTTCTCTCCGGCCCGCAGGAGCTCCCGGAGCTCGTCGGCGAGCTCTCTCCCTTCGCGCCGATCGATTCTCCCGAGTAAGGCCTGCACCACGGCGGCGTCTCCGGCACCCGTCTTGGCGCTGCGCCCGGCGTCGCCGGCAGCCTGGGTGGAGATGGGCCGAAAAGCACCGCCCGCAGCCGGAGCCGCGGCCGGGACCTGGGCCGCTCGGGCCGCCAGAGACGCTTCGAGCTGCGCGATCCGCGCACGGAGGGCCTCGACGTCGGCCGGGTCGGCTGGCCCTGCGGACAGCAGCGGGCCCGATCGCGGAGCACCGAAGACGCCGAAGAGAAGTGCGATCCCCAGCAGCGCCGCGGTCGCGCGTGACGCTCCGCTCGTACGCCGGCGCGCGCGTCGGCATCGCGTGCAAGGAACGCGCGAACCGGCTGCGGGGCCCGGCGTGTCGCCGCCGTACAAAGTGGGGGGGCTCATGGCTGCGTTGGCTCCTCGGGGGGCGAGGGCGCGCCGTTTTCCTTCGAGGCCCGAGCCGCCGGCTCGGCCCGAAGGAGCTCGCGGATCGCGGGATCCTGAACCGTCTCTGCCTCCGCCCGCAAGAGCTCGAGGAACCGTGCGTTTCTCCGGAGGAGGAGCGTCACGAACACACGTTTTTGTTTCTCCACTGCCGCGGAGTTGAGGAAGCTCACGGCGTACGGCAGCGACTCGCGCCCTCGCGGATAGCTGAAGAACGCACGGCAGGCCGTCGCGCGGAGATCCAGGTTGGGGTGCTCGAGGAACGCCTTCAATTCCTCGGGGCCCCCAGAAGACTCCATGCCCGCGAGCGCGAGGAGCGCGGCGCGCACGCTCGGGTGCGTCGGCTGCGGGGCCTCCGTGATGTGCTTCACGAGGACTTTCAGCCCCTCTTCCTTCCGGCTCGCGAGATATTGGATGAGCGGGTTGTGCAGCTCTACGTTCGCCGGGTCGTGGAGAATTGGATAGAGCTTCTCCGCGGGCGGGTGGAAGTCGAGGTCCCGCATGGCGAGGAAGACTTTGTAGTTGTACTGCCCGCCTTTTTCGAGCTGGTAGACAATGTCTTCCTCGAGGTCTTTTCGGACTTCCGGGTACTTGCCGCGGTGGTAGTTCAGGAAGACCGGCACGAAGTTGTAGATCTCGCGCCGGATGAAGCTTTCGGGGTGCTCTTTCGTGCGCTGCATGAGGTATCGGGAAATGCCCGCGGTCTCATCGGGATGGCGGGCGATGATGCGGAGCATCGCGAAGACGAGCTGGGGGTCGTGGGTCAGCGTGAGGATCTTGGGGTGGTCTCTGTCGGCCGCGTCGAAAAACTCGTAGAGCACGGACCAGCCTTCTTCCCGTCGCAGGATCAGCTTCTCCATCTCGCGGTACATCCGCGCGCCGTCGAGCTCGTTGAGGAGCTCGAGCAGGAAGGCGGGCGTGGGAAGCTCCGCCGCGCTGCTGGAAGAGGCCGGCACCTCTAGCTCTCGCTCGAGCTGCGCAATGCGGGCGCGAAGCTGCTCGACTTCGGCATCGGCGGCGGTTTCCTGCGCAGGCTGAGCAGCGACCTCGCGAGCATCCCTGCGGATCTCGCCGGGTGGGGACTGCGGCTGCGCGTGGGACTCTGCTGCAGCCTGAGAAGATGGCGCGGAAGCTGCGACAGCCGCCGCGGTCGGGGCAGTCGTCGGCGCCTGCGCACAGCCAAGAAGAACACAGCCAGCAACAACGCAGCAGATGCCCGCAGCTACTGCGTATCCGCGAAAGGCGGCCCAGCCGGAGCGGCTTCCAGTGGGGGAGTTCGACATTCGAGAGCGAGGCGACACGGAAACGAGGATCCTATCCGCTGCAGGCGCAGGTGCCCAGCCCCCAGTCTCTCCCGCGTTATGCTCCGCCGCCAATCCCCGTCGACAGACGGTGCCGTGGCAGGCATTCTTCTCGCCATGGAATCCGAAACGCGCCCACCCTTCGGCCGCGGAGCCAGGCTCACCGCCACGTACGTCGTCATTCTGGCGGTGGGCGTGCTCGCTTATTTCCTCATCCGATCGTACGGGCGAACGCTCTCCGCGCCGGCGCCGAACGGGCCGAGCGCGTTGGGAACCACCGGGGAGTCAGGCCAGGTTGACGTCCTCTTGCATGTCCTCGTGGCTCTGCTCGTCATCATCGCCTTCGCGCGAACGCTCGGAGCCGTTTTCGCCCGCTGGGGGCAGCCGCCCGTGATCGGCGAAGTCGTGGCGGGAATCATCCTTGGCCCCTCGGCCCTGGGTCGCCTTGCGCCGGACGTGTCCGCTTTCATCCTGCCGGCCTCCGTCGCGCCTTTCCTCGGGCTGCTCGCGCAAGTCGGAGTGATCGTCTACATGTTCCTCGTGGGGATGGAGCTGGATCCCACCCTGCTGCGCAGAAGGACGCACGCCACCGTGCTCATCTCCCACGTCAGCATCGTCGCTCCGTTCGTCCTCGGAGTCGCGCTGGCGCTTTACCTCTATCCGCGCTTTTCGACCCGTGACGTTCCTTTCGACGTCTTCGCACTATTCCTTGGCGTTTCCATGGCGGTGACCGCGTTCCCCGTGCTGGCCCGGATCCTCACGGATCGCGCCATGCAGAAAACGCGGCTCGGCGTGCTGGCCCTGTCCTGCGCTGCCATCGACGACGTTACCGCGTGGTGCCTCCTGGCTTTTCTCGTCAGCATCGTTCACTCCCGCGCGGGCGGCGCCCTCCTGACCGCGGCGCTCACGCTGGGCTACATCGCGTTCATGATTTTCGCGGCACGCCCGCTCGTGCGGAAATTCGTAGAGCGACAGGAGGGCCGGGGCCTCACCGAGGGTGTCTTGGCCGTCGTCTGTGTTGCGCTGCTCCTCTCATCGCTCATCACCGAATCGATCGGCATCCACGCGATTTTCGGCGCTTTTTTGCTCGGGGCCACGGTGCCCCACGCGTCACGGCTGGCGCGGGAGCTGACCGATCGGCTGCAAGCCCTCGTGCTCGTGCTCTTCCTGCCGGCTTTCTTCGCCTTGACGGGCCTGAGGACTGAACTCGGCCTGGTCCACGGGGCCGCCGATTGGGCCGTGACGCTGGCCATCATCCTGGTCGCGTCGGTGGGCAAGTTCGGCGGCAGCTTCGCCGCAGCGCGCTGGACGGGGCTGGGGTCGCGGGACGCCGCGGCGATCGGCATCCTCATGAACACCCGCGGGCTCATGGAGCTGATCGTCCTGAATGTCGGCCTCAGCCTGGGGATCATCTCGCCGAGGCTGTTCGCCATGCTCGTCGTCATGGCCGTGGTGACGACCCTGGCGACCACGCCGATCCTGCTCGCGATCGGGCCGGACCGGGGGGCCGAGGAGGCCTGAGCCTTTCCCCGGGCCAACTCCCCCACGTAACTCATCATAATAGCAATTATCGGAACAAATGGGGGAGGCGGATGGCTGGAAATTCGGCTCCGTCGGGCTGGAAACGCCTTAGCCCTGGCGCGCGCGCTGGCCCGCGAGGAAGCTCTCCTCGAACTCCGAGAGCTCCGCCTCGAGGCCCGTGAAGAGCCGGAATTGGGCCAGCGCCTGGCGAATGAGCATCTCCCGGCCCGGGATCAAGATCGAGCCGGCGGCACGGGCGGCCTCAAGGAACGCAGTTCGCTCGGAGCCGTAGACCATGTCAAATGCGACCGTGCGGGCTTCGAAGGCCTCGCGCGGCGCAGGGCTCGGGTCGGACTCGTGCAATCCGAGCGGCGTGGCGTTCAGGATGAGCCCCTGGCCGCCCCGGCGGAGCTCGGCGAGCGGCCGGGACTCGACGCCGAGGTCTCTCGCCACGGCGGCGCCTCGTTCGGGGTTCCGCGCGTAGAGGATCGCGCGAGCGCCAGCCTCCTTCAGTGCTCGAGCGGCTCCCCGGGCGGCTCCGCCGTTCCCGATAATCGCCGCGACGAGGCCGCGAAGCTCGATACCGCGGCTGCACAAAGGCTCGAGGACGCCGTCGAAATCCGTGTTGTACGCCGCGACGCGCACCGGAGCCGGGCGTCCGGCGTCGCCGGACGGCGGGCTGGGGGACTCGTGCCGCTCAAAAAGGAGCGTGTTGGCGGCGCCCGCGGTCTGGGACCGCTCGTCCGCGCGGTCCGCACGGGCAAGGGCGGCTTCCTTGAACGGAATCGTCACGCTGAGGCCGGTGATTCCCAGCGGACCGATGAGCTCGTCCAGCTCCGGGAAGCTCTCGAGGAGGAAAGGCAGGTAGACGGCGTCGATGCCCCGGCGGGCGAGCGCCGGGTTGTGAAGCCAGGGCGAGAGCGAGTGTGCGATGGGGTTGCCGACCACGCCCAGGACGCGCGTCGAGCGACCGAGGCGGCTCGCTCGATAGAGCCCCCTCATGTCGGCTACGGACCCCTGGCCCGGTGCGACCGCGGCGCCCCAGGCCGCGTAGGTGAACGGAGCGCCCCAGGCCATCGACAGGACGCGGCTGAAGTAGCCCAGCTCCCCCATGGCGAACCCGATCCGCTCGGGCCCGTTCGGCGGCCGTGGCGCGAGCCATTCCAGCATGCGAGCTCCGTCGGCCGCGCGCCGCGCCGTGCCCACGAGCTTGATGGCGCGCGACGAGAGCGCGCCCATCTCCTTCGTGATCCGCTCCATCTCTCTCGCGTCGGGCATGCCCGTGAAATCATGATGCGAAGCGACGAGTGGCGCGCCGTCGCGCGCTAGTGTGCGGGCGGCGGCAGAGTCCCACTCCGCGTCGACGAGCGAGGCGCCGCGGCTCAACGCCTCGCGGTAAAGCTTCAGGCGGTCATCCTCGGCGCCATCGAAGCGGCCGCCGTGCGCGGCGGCGCGCACCGTGAAAATGCAGGGGACCCCGCGGGGGACACGCCCCAGAGCGGAAATTGCGCTCGCCGGCGGGTCGAATAGGTCCGCGCGCACCTCGACAGCGTCGGGCCGCTGTGCGGCAGGGCCATCGAAGGAGCGCAGCGCCGCGCTGACTGCCGCCTCAGAACCGGCCAGCACCCCCACCACGCCTCGCACCGGGAAAACCTGCTGCATCGTGCGCAGAATTATGCGCTCGCGGCTCGGCGGCCGCCATGGGCGGGCTGCCTGTAGTAATCCTTCTAAGTCCAGCCCACCCGCGCCAGGAATTCGCTCGCCTGCTCCCGGCGGAGCCGGAAGTCGCCCAGGTCCGGTGTGCCCTCGCCGCCGTGCCAGTCCGAGCCACCCGTCAAGAGAAGGCCGGCCGCTTGGGCCCGGCGGGCGATCTCACTCCGGTGCGCGGGCCGGCGCCTCGGCAGGTAGACCTCGACCCCGTCGATGCCTGCCTGCGCGAGCCGCGGGAGATGCTCGACCACGTCGCGGACGCTCGGGTGCGCCCAGACGCCGATCCCGCCCTCCGCGCGGATCGTGCTCACGACATCCTCGGCAATCGGCTGCGGGAGGGGTACCGTGCCCTCCGAGAGGAACACCGCATGCGCGCGGTGGGCTCGAGCCACGTACCGCTTCGCCATGAGGACACGCGCCATGTGGCTTTTCGAGACGACGCGGCCGCTGGCGACGAGCTCGCAGTCTTTCCAGGTGATGTCGATGCCACGCTCACGCAGCCGGACGATGCCGTCCGCGATGCGCCGGCGCCTCCACTCGAGCACCTGGTCGATGTACGCCGCGAAAGAATCCGGGAAGCCGCTGGGGAAGTATCCCAGGATGTGCACTTCGCGCTCTGCGAGCCGAGCGCTGATCTCGACGCCGGGGAGGAGCCGGAGTGCTCGGGGGGCGGCGTCGACCGCGCTGTCGACCTCACAGTACGCGTCGATCGTGTCGTGGTCCGTGATCGAGATGCCGTGGAGCCCTGCCTTGCTGGCGCGTCCGACCACTTCGGGCGGCGGCAGAAATCCGTCGGACGCACGGGTGTGGATGTGGAAATCGAAGGCTTCCTCCCCCACCGGCATGCTCAGCGACCTTCGGAGCGCTTCTCCGTGCCGAAGCCGGCGCGCTCGAGCAAAGCAAGAAGGTCGGCGCCGCCGGCGCTGCCGGGTCGGCCCGGGCGGCCGGCAGCGAGAGGGGATGCGAGCTGGCGCACGGCGTGGATGACCCACTTGCCGATCGCGTCGGCCTCGAGATTGACGAGTCCCCCCTCTGCGGTCTGCGAAAGCGTCGTCTGCGCCATCGTGTGCGGGATCGCGGCGAAACTGAACCACGATGTGGCCCGATCGACATCGATGACGGTCAGGCTCACTCCGTCGACCGCGATCGAGCCCTTCGGAAGCACTTGATCGATGAGCTGGGGCGGAGCCTCGATCTCGAACAGGACTTGCTCTCCCTCGGGACGCTTTGCCCGCACCCTGCCCACGGCGTCCACGTGGCCCGTAACGAAGTGTCCGCCGAGCAAGTCCCCCACCGCGAGCGAGCGCTCGAGATTGACGAGCTTTCCCTCGCGGAGCCGACCGAGCGTGGTCTTCGATAGCGTCTCGGGCACCGCCTCGAACGAGACCACCAATCCGTCGGGCCCTCGCGCCTCGACGACGGTGAGGCAGACGCCGCTCACGGCGATACTCTCGCCGAGCGTCACCGGCCGCCAGCGCGGCGCTCGAGCGCACGGCTCGACGGCGAGTTGGATCGCCCGTGCGCCGGGCCGATCCTCGATTTTTCCGACGCGCGCCGTGCGCTCCACGATTCCAGTGAACACTTCGGTATCATAGTTCGAGTTTCGCCATTTATCGCCGGCCTGGCCGGCGTGTATCCTCGGCGAAACTCGATCTTGGCTCGACTCGCAATCGCCGCCCTCCCCCATTCATGCCGCCCCCCCAACGATTGGACCCCGTGGAGGCGTTGCGCCAGCTGACGAAGAGGTTCGGCCGCGCGGAGTCAGTCTCCGTCCCCGTCTCAAAGGCTTCCGGCCTCTTTCTCGCCGACGAAATCGAAGCGCCGGAGCTGCTCGGCGCGGAGCATCGGCGTTCGGAATCCATTGCGTCGCAGAATGGGTTCGCCGTGCCGCGCGGAGCCAAGCCGGGCGACGTGCTCCGACTCCTCGGAGTGTCGGCGGTCGCGGGAATGCTCGACCCGGACGGCAGGAGCGCCGCCGAAAGCGGCGCCGCGGGTCCCGCGAACTCGCCGCGGCCGGACGAAGGACCCCCGTGCGCCGGAGACGCTTGGCGTGTGGAGACGGGCGGTGCGGTCCCGTCCGGGTTCGATGCTTTCGTCGGCGTCGGCGGTGTGACGATCATCGGGCCCCGAAGAATCCGCCTCGAGGAACAGCCCCGGCTCGAGGAGGCCGATGCAGGCGCCTCGAAGCTCGTGCGCTTTCCTGTGGGCGCACAGCTCGGCGCGCGTCTCTGCGCGCTGCTCGCCGCGCGCGGAGTCACTGCCGTGAAATCGCGGCTGCCTTTTCCCGTTGCCTCGGCGGTCGTCGGCGACGAGCTCTGCAACGAATCGGGCCGGGCGAGCGCTCCCGGCGAGCGTATCGACGTCACGTCGGCCTGGCTGGTGCCGGCGCTGCGGAGCCTGGGTCTCCCTGTGGTCACACTCGGAATTCTGCCCGACGATCCGGAATCCTTGCGCGATGCGATCCTTCACGTGCGGGGGCGCGCCGAAGTCCTCCTGCTCGCGGGAGGCCTCGGCGAAGGCGTGACGGACCGCACTCTCGAGAGCGTGC
>Ga0111538_10006088_pt1 | contig 16383 bp, 10 predicted proteins | sample SoiMethybrSBSTD1_FD_79669 | JGI IMG/M metagenome (GOLD analysis project Ga0111538, IMG submission 79669) | Bulk soil microbial communities from a Populus tree surrounding site in Tennessee, USA - Soil MetaG P. TD hybrid SBSTD1 (version 2)... | ecosystem: Environmental > Terrestrial > Soil >...
ACTCGAGCGTGTCGTCGACGGCTTCGGTCTTGAGGCTCTGAGGCTTGCGCGCCAGCGCGTCCGGGACCAGCGTGTGGCTCCGCTTCGTGACGTCCTCGAAAAACGCGACATTGCCTTTGTGGGTAATCACCGTCAAGCCCTCGGACACAGCTGCTCTCACGCCTCCCGAGTGATCGAAATGATGGTGCGTGTTGACGACCTGCGTCAGCGGCTTGCCGGGCCTCAACGTGCGCGCCTTATCGATCACCGCCAACGTGCGAGTGTCATGCTGCGGCGCCTCGATCAGCGTGAGGTGGTCGGCGAACTCCACGACCACGGAGTGGTGCGACTGGCCAGCCAGCAGCCACACGCCTTTGGCGATTTCCTGGTCGTCGATGACGGCCTCGGCGAACTGAGCGGGAACGCGCGAAGCGTTGGCGTCGGTCGGCGCCGCCAGGTCGCCCGTCTCTCCGTCAACCGACTGTGTGGTCAGCGTGATGTCGGACGTCATCCATCGATCGGTCTTGGTCGTGATGTGCGCCGGCAACTTCAGCCCGCTCACATCCTGATAGTCCGCGAAGCTCGTCTCGATGGCCACGTCCCCGAGATTCGTATTGTCGGCCATGGACACGACTCGCGTTGGCAGATGAGTCGCGCCATCGATCGCCAGGGTCAGGGTGAGGCCGGTCTGCGTCTTGATGTCGACGGCTCGCTCCTGCCCTGACGCGTGCGCGTTCGAGAGCACGGCGCCAGGTTCGAGCGCCGCGCGGACGATCCCCACCGGGTGATGGAACAGCTCGGTTCGGCGATCGCGGGTGACTTCGGCCGACACGCGCGCCGCCGCGCCGTTGCCGCCGACGTTGTAGCCGACGTCGCCATCGAATCCGTTCACGAGCCGCTGCGGCTGCCGGCCCTGGAAGTAGACGAAATTCGGTGTGCGCGTCTGCTCGGTGCGCGAAGCGTTGGCCGCGAAGCTGATGGCCCGCCGGTAATTCGAGACGGTGAATGTCTGGCCGGTCGCTTCGGGTGTCATGTCCTGGCCGAGGTTGCCGTTGGTCCCTCCACCTTCGAGCGTGAGCGTCTTGACGGCGAGTAATCGATCGCGCCCTCCAAGGGCGGCCGCGGCATCGTCGATGACCTGTTGCTCGGGCGGCGCGGCGTTGCAGGCAGTCAGAATGCTCAACGTCGCCACAGCCCACGCGTGCCTCCGAATCATGGCCAACCTCCTCTGATGATCGCCGGCCAGTATAGGGCAGGCCGGTGTATCGTCTGGGAACTGGGGCCGGGGGGCGGGGTGGGGCCGGGCTTAGGGGTCACGACTGATGAAGAGAGTGCTTGCGTCGATCGCCGCGCTGTTGGTGATGTTGTCATGGCGTCCGACCGCTCAGAATGCTCCGGCTTGGGATGAGCGGTATCGGGCGCTGCCGGAAGCGGAGGCGATTGGCCAGTACATGGCCCGCCTCAGCGCACGCCCGCATCACGTCGGCTCCGCTTACACGAGGGACAACGTCGAATGGATGCGATCCAAGCTGGCGGAATGGGGCTGGGACGCGCGCGTCGAAACCTACGACATCCTGTTTCCCACTCCCAAGGAGCGGCTCCTCGAGATGGTCGCGCCGACGCGGTTCAAGGCCGCGCTCGAGGAACCGGTGGTCCCCGTCGATCCGACTTCGAGCCAGAAGGCTGAACAGCTTCCGACCTACAACGTCTATTCGATCGACGGCGACGTCACCGCGCCGCTGGTGTACGTGAACTACGGGCGGCCCGAAGATTACGAAGAGCTCGAAGCGCTGGGCGTATCGGTGCGCGGGGCCATTGTCATCGCGCGGTACGGAGGGTCTTACCGGGGGACCAAGCCCAAGATCGCCGCCGAACATGGCGCCATCGGCTGCCTGATCTACTCGGATCCTCGTGACGACGGATACTTTGCCGACGCCGTCTTTCCTGAAGGTCCGATGCGAAGCAAGGACGGTGTGCAGCGCGGAAGCGTCATGGATTTGCCGACGTACTCCGGCGATCCGCTCACGCCGGGTCAGCCGGCGGTTCCCGGCACCGCGCGTCTGGCCCTCAGCGAGGCGGCGACTCTGACCAAGATTCCGGTGTTGCCCATCTCGTACGGCGATGCGCAGCCGCTGCTGGCGGCCATGCGCGGACCGGTCGCGCCGATCGCATGGCGCGGCGCGTTGCCCATCACCTACCGTCTGGGCCCTGGACCGACGCAGGTCCACCTGAGGCTCGCATTCAACTGGGACACGAAGCCGATCTATGACGTCGTCGCTACGCTTCAGGGATCCACGTATCCAGAGGAGTGGATTGTTCGCGGCAACCATCATGACGCCTGGGTCAATGGCACCTCGGATCCGGTCAGCGGGATGGCCCCGGCGCTCGAGGAGGCCCGGGCCCTTGGCCTGCTGCTCAAACAGGGCTGGCGGCCCAAACGTACCATCGTCTACGGCGCCTGGGATGGCGAAGAAGCCGCGCTTCTTGGATCGACCGAGTGGGTGGAGCAGCACGACGAAGAGTTGAAGCTGAAGGCCGCGGTGTATATCAACAGCGACGGCAACGGGCGCGGGTTCTTTCAGCCGGGCGGTTCCCACACACTCGAACAGTTCGTCAACGAGGTCGCGCGCAGCGTCGAGGATCCCGAAACGAAAGGCACGGTGTGGAAGCGCTGGCAGGCGCGTCAGATTGCCGAAGGGTCGAAGGAGCGGCGGGCGGAGAGCCGGACTCGGGCCAATCTGCGAATCAACGGGCTCGGATCGGGGTCGGACTACACGCCGTTCTTGCAGCATCACGGGACGGCATCGCTCAGCCTCTCATTCGGTGGCAGGGACGACGACGGCATCTATCACTCGATCTACGACGACTTCTACCACTTCACGAAGTTCTCGGATCCCGGCTTCCGATACGGCCGGGCGCTGGCCCAGCTCATCGGAACTGCGGTGATACGGTTGGCCGATGCAGACGTGCTGCCGTATGAATTCACTGGTCTCGCCGATACCGCGCAGAACTATGTGAAGGAACTCCAAGATCTGCTGAGGCAGCGGCAGGACGACGTCCGCGAGAAGAATCGCCAGATCGCTGACGGTGTGTTCGCGGCGGTTAACGATCCCAAGCAGCCGCGTCCGATTCCGCAAGTCGAAGCAGTTCCGCCGGCATTGAATTTCGCGCCGCTCGAGAACGCGGTGACTGCTCTCGCCGCGGCGGCGGATCGCTATCAGAAGGCGCTGGCGTCGACGCGTTCGCTGCTGCAGACCGATCTGGCGCGGGTCAAACGGGTCAACGCCAAGCTGATTCAGAGCGAGCGTCAGTTCATCGACAGTGAAGGCCTGCCCCGACGATCCTGGTACCGGCACCTGTTGTACGCACCGGGCTACTACACTGGCTATGGCGTGAAGACGATGCCCGGTATCCGCGAGGCAATCGAGGACAAGCGGTATGCGGACATCGACCGTGAGGTCGTGCGAGTGGCGGATGCACTCGGCCGCGAGACGTCACTGCTGAACGGCCTGGCCGGTGAGCTCGAAGGCGCGACGACGTCGGCTGCTCGTTAGGTAGCGCGCGCGTCCCGGTGCAGCGCCGCGGCCGTGGCCGGCATCTCGCGCCGTGACGACATGAGGCGCAGCCGCAGGCCTTCGATGTACACGTAGTAGACCGGCGTGATGTACAACGTCAGCAGCTGCGAGACGATGAGACCACCGACGACAGCCAGCCCGAGCGGCCGCCGCGACTCAGCGCCGGCGCCGGCGCCGAGCGCGATCGGCAGCGTCCCGAACAGCGCAGCCATCGTCGTCATCATGATCGGGCGGAAGCGCACGAGACAGGCTTCGTGAATTGCCGAGCGGGGTGAGAGGCCGCGTTCACGCTGCGCCTCGACGGCGAAGTCGACCATCATGATGCCGTTCTTCTTCACGAGCCCGACCAGCATGATGACGCCGACGAACGCGTAGAGGCTCAGCTCGGTCTTGAAGAGGAGCAGCGTCAGCAGCGCGCCAAAGCCGGCCGCCGGAAGCCCCGAGAGGATCGTCAGCGGGTGGGTAAAGCTCTCGTACAGAATCCCCAGCACGATGTAGATCACGACGATCGCCATCGCCAGCACCAGCCCAAGGCCGCGCAACGAGTCCTGGAACGCTTGCGCCGTTCCCTGGAATGAGGTCGAGATCGTCGACGGCAGCGTCTCCGCGGCGGCGGCGTTCACCGCGTCGACTGCGTCACCGAGCGCGTAGCCGGGCTTCAGGTTGAACGAGATCGTCACCGACGGCAGCTGTCCGGTATGGCTGACGACCGACGGGCCAACATCGGTCGACACATCCGCGACAGTGTCGAGCGAGATCAGCTTGCCGCTGGACGATCGGACATACAGCATCGACAGCTTGCCCGGATCATCCTGGAACTCCGGCGCCAGTTGCAGGACGACTTGATACTGGTTGTTCGGTGCGTAGATCTGCGAGACCTGCCGGGTGCCGTAGGCGCTGTAGAGCGCATTCTCGACCTGGTTGACGGTCAGGCCCAGCGCCGACACCTTGTTGCGGTCCATGTCGATGTGGATCTGCGGATTGCGGACCTGCAGGTCGCTCGAGACATCCTCGAGCCCCGGCAACTCGCGTAGCTTGGCTTCGAACAGCGGCGCCGAGCGGTAGAGCTCCGCGGTGTCGGTATCCTGCAACGTGAATTGATACAGGCTGCGCGCCCCGCCCTGACCGCCAAGATTGATCGGCGGCGGATTGACCATGTAGGTGCGGATGCCCGGTATCTGCGCCAGCTTCGGCCGCAGGCTGGCGATGATTTCGTCGACCGACAGGCTCCGCTGATCCCGCGGTTTGAGCTCGGCCGAGACCTGACCGGTGTTCAGTGCCCCGCCGCGAGGACCTCCACCTGCATTGCTCGTATAACTGGCCACGTTGGGATCGGCCGCGACCATGGCCGCGACCTGCTTCTGGTGCCGGACCATCTCGTCGTAGCCGATGCCCTGCATCGCCTCGGTGCTGACGTTGAAGCGGCCCTGATCTTCACTGGGAAGAAAGCCCTTCGGGATCCGCATGAAGAGCAGCACGGTGCCGACGAGCAGGGCCATGGAGACGACCATGGTGACGACGTGGAAGCGCAAGCTGGCACGAAGACTCCAGTCGTAGAAGTCCCGCATGGCGTCGAAGACGCGCTCCGACGCACGGTAGAGCGCGCCGTGCCGCTGGGCGTGTGGCGGCGTGAGGAAGCGGCTGCAGAGCATCGGCGTCAGGCTGACCGAGACGAAGCCCGATACCAGGATCGCGACGCCGATCGTCACGGCAAACTCGTGGAGCAGCCGACCGACCACGCCTCCCATGAAGAGGACCGGAATGAAGACGGCAGCCAGCGACACGGTCATTGACAGAATCGTGAAGGCCACCTCCTTCGAGCCGTCGAAGGCCGCCTGCATCGGCGCCTTGCCCATCTCCATGTGGCGGACGATGTTCTCGAGCATCACGATTGCATCGTCCACGACGAAACCCACGGCGAGCGTCAACGCCATCAGCGAGAGGTTGTCGAGGCTGTAGCCCAGCAGGTACATGACTGCGAACGTCGCAACGCCCGAGACCGGCAAGGCCAGGCTGGGAATGAGTGTCGCGGAGAGGTTGCGAAGGAAGATGAAGATCACCAGGACGACCAGCGCGACGGTCAAGAGCAGCGTGAACTTCACGTCACGCACAGATTCGCGAATCGAGGCCGAGCGGTCGGATCGCAGATCGAGCGACAGCGCCGCCGGCAGCTGCTCGCGGAACGACGGCAGAAGCGCCTTGACCGCATCCACGACAGCGACGACGTTGGTACCAGGCTGCTTCTGCACCGCCAGGTAGACCGTCCGCTCATCGCCATACCAGGCCGCGTTCTTGTCGTTCTCGATGCCGTCGTAGACGTGCGCGACTTCACGAAGATGAACCGGATTGCCATTGCGGTAGGCCACGATGAGCGGGGCGTAGGCGTCCGCGTTCAGGAGCTGGCCGTTCGCCAACACCGTGAACGTTTGCTGGGCGCCGTACAACGTGCCGGTGGGCAAGGTGACGTTCGAGCTCTGAATGGCGCTGGCGACTTCGTCGATGCCGATGCCGCGAGCCGCCAGTTGGCGTGGGTCGACGTCGACGCGAACGGCGTATTTCGCCGAACCGAACACCTGCACCTGCGCTACACCGCTGACCATCGAGATGCGCTGCGCAAGGGTCGATTCGGCGTACTCGTTGACCATCGAGAGCGGCAGGGTGGGCGAGTGCAGCACGAGGAAGATGACCGGCTGATCCCCGGGATTGATCTTCTGATAGGACGGCGGCGTCGGCATCTGCGGCGGCAGCGACCGGGCCGCCTTGGCGATCATGGCCTGGACGTCCTGTGCCGCCGCGTCGATGTTGCGGCTCAGATCGAACTGCAGCGTGATGTTCGTGCCGCCCTGCGAGCTCGTGGAGTTGATGGCGTTCAGGCCGGCGATGGTCGCGAACTGCTTCTCCAGCGGCAGAGCGACCGAGGAGGCCATGCTTTCTGGACTCGCGCCCGGCAGGCTGGCGCTGACCTGAATGCTCGGATAGTCGACGGTCGGCAGGTCAGACACCGGCAGCTGGAAGTATGAGAGTGTGCCGAAGACGATGATGCCCAGGATGATGAGCGTCGTGGTGACGGGGCGGCGGATGAAGATGCTCGACAGGTTCATTGCGTCACCGGCGAGTTGCGCTTCACGCTCACGCGGCTGCCGGTAACCAGCCGCAGCTGGCCATCGGTGACCACGGTTTCACCCGGAGTGAGACCGGACTGGATCACGGTCTCATCGCCGACCGCGCGCGCAATGGTCACCGGCCGCAGGTCGACGGTTTGATCCTGGTTGACGACGAAGACATACGACCCTTGTTGGCCCGTCTGCACCGCCGCCGTGGGCACGACCACCGCGTGCGGATCGGTCGTCAGCGTGACCGTCACATCGGCGAACTGGCCCGGCCAGAGTGTGTGGCTGGCGTTATGAAACACCGCCTTGACTCTGATCGTGCCCGTCGCGGCATCGACCTGATTGTCGACGAAGCTGATCGTGCCTCTCGCCGGCGCCTCTTCGCCAGGTGACAGGGCCTCGACGATGATGCCGCCCTGGGCCATGTAGCGTTTCAGCTCGGCGAACCGTGATTCCGGGATGGCAAACGACACGTAAATTGGCGAGACCTGATTGATCACAACGAGCGGCGTCGTGTCGTTGGCGCGTACGAGACTGCCCTCATGGACCATCAGTGCCCCAGTCCGGCCTGACAATGGCGCCGACACTGTCGCGTACTGGAGCTGGACCGTGGCGTTTTCGACCGCCGCCTTGTCGGCCGCGACCGTCGCCTCGAGCGCCGTCGCGGCCGCGCGCGCCTGATCGAGCTGATCGCGCGGCGCGATGCCACGATTGGCGAGATCCTCAAACCGATCGGCCTGAGATCGGGCGTTGGCCGCCTGTGCCGCGTCCTTGGCGAGGTTCGCTTGCGCTTGCTGCAGCGCCGCCTCGAGCGGCCGCCGGTCGAGCGAGAAGAGCACCTGCCCCTCGCGCACGTCCTCGCCTTCCTTGAAGTGCACCGATATGAGCTCGCCGGTCACCTGTGCGTGAACCGAAACGGTCGAATACGGCTCGCCCGTGCCGATGGCGGTAATTTGCAACGGAACAGACTTGTCGGCGACGGCACCGATCTCGACCGGAACCGGTCCGCTCGCATTGCCACGGCCGCCGCCGGCCGGTTGTTGTTCGGTTGCGGTTCCTGCCGAGCACGACGCCAGAAGAAATGGAAGAGCCGTGAGGAAATACAGGGGGCGCGATTTGACCATTACTTCCTACTACGACGCGGCTCTCTCTTCTATTCACTGCCGGGTTCTCGGACACGCCGTGTTTACTGGTTTCTTGCAACGTTGCAGCGTTGACATCCGCTGTCACTCGGCCGAGGCGCAAAAAATGTCACGCGTGCCCCTTTCCTGCACGCGCTGTCGCGCGCTGACCCATGATGACGTCGGCACCCACCTTGCCCTTACTCGTTGCGGAACAGAATCATGCGTCGAGAACACGGATTCACGCTGATCGAGCTCATGCTGGTTGTCGCCATCATCGGGGTGCTGGCGACCATCGCTGGCAATCGGATGATGCGCGCGCGTCTGTCGGCGCACGAAGCATCGGCAGCCGGATCGCTGCGCGTGATCAACTCGAGCGAGGCCGCCTATTCATCGAGCTGCGCCAGCGGCGCATACGCGACGGATCTTGCCGATCTGGCCAAGGCTCCATCGGGCACCAGCGTGGCCTTCATCAGTCCGGATCTGTCGACCAACGGCATTCGCAAAAGCGGGTACGAATTCACGCTCGTCCGGAGCGCGGCGCCCGACACGGCCGACGGCACACTCGGCACGTGCAACGGAGCGACTGCGACGCCGGCCTCTGGGTATCACGCCAGTGCGGTGCCCATCGGCCTGATCGGCGGACGCTACTTTGGGACCGACAAGCGCGGCACGATCTTCCAGGATCTGGCCGCCGCCCTCATCAATCCGATTCCGGACACTGCGACCGTCTTCCGCTAGCGCACCGGGGCGATAATGCCCCGATGCAGACACTCGCCGCCGGCGTCTCGTTTACCGATCTCCATTTCCAGAACATTCCCCGAATCATCGCCACCGCGGTGCTCCACAGTCCGGGCGGCGTTGCGCTGGTCGACCCGGGGCCGTCGAGCACGCTGCCGGCGCTGCGAAGCGCGCTCGCCGCCTCTGGCATCGAGCCAGGGGATCTTCGCGCGGTGCTCCTCACGCACATCCACCTCGATCACGCCGGCGCGACGGGCACGCTGGTTCGGGAGCACCCCGGCCTCCGGGTTTACGTCCACCGCAACGGCGCGCCGCATCTCGTCGATCCGTCGAAGCTGCTGGCGAGCGCGACCCGGCTCTATGGCGACGACATGGATCGGCTCTGGGGCGAGGTGGCACCGGTGCCGGCCGGAGCGCTCCACGTTCTGGAGGGGGGAGAACGAATCGAGGCAGGAGGCCGCGCGCTGGACGTGGCGTACACGCCGGGTCACGCGTCCCACCACGTCAGTTACTGGAATCCCGAGAGCGGCATTGCGTTTGTCGGTGACACCGCGGGTGTTCGCGTCGTATCCGGCGGTTACGTGTTGCCGGCAACCCCGCCGCCAGACGTCGATCTGGAGGCCTGGGCGGCGAGCCTTGCGACGTTCGAGTCGTGGCGTCCTGAGACGCTGTTTCTCACGCACTTCGGGCCCTCGAATCCAGTCGGCGCGCATCTTGGCGAGCTCAGGGATCATCTCGAGGAGATGGCAGCCGTCACGCGAACCTCGCTGTCGCGAGATGCCACCGATGCCGATCGCGAAGCGTGGTGTGCGGGACTGTGGCGGTCGACGCTGGAACAGCGGATGGGCGAAGAGGGCGCTCGGGCGTATGAGGCCGCCGGCCGCCTCGATCTGAGCTGGCGAGGGCTGGCGCGCTACTGGAAGCAGCGCGCCGCCTGACTGGAAGCGCTCTGCTACGCCGACGCGCGGACGCGAAGCGGAGTCTCGTCGATGTGCGGCACGGCGTGCGCCCGCGGGGCCACCATCAGCCGCAACGCGAAGCCCTGGCCGCGGCCCTGCGAGTCGGGCGGATCGACGCGGTACACGGCCGCCGTCAAACGTCCCTGCCTAAGGGACTCGGGCAGGCGATCAGCCGCGGTGACGTCCTTCTCGAGCTGGAATTGAACCAGCCGATAAACCGGCAACGGCAACGGCGTCGGGCACTCGACGTAGGCACCGAACTCGCTGACGTTGCGCGCCACGACCGACGCAAACCGCGTCGCGCCGCGCTGGTCTTTCCACGTCAGGCGCGCGGCCAAGGTCACAGGAATCCGCTCAGCCGCGCGGGTGGTGTTGGCTGGGCGGTAAGGCGGCTCGACAATTCGCGTCTGCATTCTGATGCTCCGAACTAGAGAGAGTTCGACAGTTTCCTATCAAGTTCGGGTCCGCCCACAACGGCGTGACACCGGCAAGGCATGAATTCCATCAAACTGAACATCGGTAAAGGGTTGCACAGCTGTTTACGAGAATGACGAAGCGGTGAAGCCTGTCTACTTGGTATACAAGTCATCTTCCAAACGGATACCAAGTATGCAGTCAGTTTTCTGTTGCGATGTTACCTAAAAGGAAAACTTCAGCCTCTCAGACCGGGTCCAACGCGCCCAGACCCAGTCTGCGGAGCTTGAGATAGAGTCCCCGTCGGGTCAGCCCCAGCACTCTGGCGGTCTCCGAGAGGTTCCCGCCGGCGCGGTCCAGCGTCCCCTGGATCATATCCCGCTCGATTTGCTCGATGGCCGCCGCCAGGGTCGTTCCGGCCGGCACCGAGCCTCGTCTGGGCGCGGAAACCAGGCCTCCAGACAGCCCGCCGGGCAACAGGCTCGCGTTGATTTCTGGAGACAGGTGCGTGGGCTCGATGGTGTCGCCGGCGGAGGCCATGGCGACTGCCCGCTGAACTTCGTTCCGCAGCTGCCGCACGTTGCCCGGCCACCAGTAGAGCGCGAAGAGGTCGAGCGCCTCGGAGCTGATTCTGATGTCTGGTTTGCCGAGCCGCTCCGACGCCTCCCGCAGGAAGTACTGGGTCAGATGCGGAATTTCTTCCCGGCGCTCGCGGAGCGGCGGGACGTGAATGCGGATGACGCTCAGCCGGTAGTAGAGATCTTCCCGGAACTTGCCTTCGGCGACCCGTTGCTCGAGGTCAGCGTTGGTCGCGGCCAACACGCGAACGTCCACTCGAATAGGCCGCGTTTCACCGATCGGCATGATCTCGGACTGCTCGAGGAAGCGGAGCAACTTGGGTTGGACGTCCAGTGGCAGATCGCCGATCTCATCGAGGAAGAGCGTGCCACCCGAGGCGGCACGGACGAGGCCAGGCTGATCCGACACCGCGCCAGTGAACGCGCCGCGTCGATGGCCGAAGAGCTGGCTGTCTGCCAGGTCACGTCCCGTCGTCGTGCAGTTGTAAGGCAGAAAGTTCGTGTTGCTGCGATGCGATCCGACGTGAATGGCGCGGGCGACGAGCTCCTTGCCGGTGCCGCTTTCACCCGTGATGAGCACCGTCAGGTCGTTGGCCTGCAGCCGGCGAATCTGCTCGACGAGTCGGCCCATCGACGCACTCACTGACAGGAACCCGGGCAGGAGCGGCTCGAGCGACCGCTCGCTGACGAGATCGGGTGCGTGCGCCGAACGGTCGCGAGCCGCGCACAAAGCGAAGCCCTGGCGCGCCACGCTCGCAATCATCCGCATGCGCCGCGCCACCGGATGGCCGAGCGGTCGCGGCAAGATCACGAGGGCCGACAGCGGACCGTCTGCCTCGCGGCCGAGCGGCTCGCTGACAATCGTTCGCCGGCCCTGGCCAGACAAGGCCGAACCGCCTTGAATGAAGCCGCGGACGAGGGCGCGAGCCGCCTCTTCATCACAGCCCGAGGCGGCGAGGATTCGGATCTCGTCGCCCGCGCCCTGCACGTAAAGCACAGCGGCATCGGCCGCCGCCACCTCCATCAAGGCCAGCGTCGTCTCGCGTGCCAGCAGGTCAGGCAGGGCCGCGGCGTCGACGATGCGGCGCACGATCGCGTCGTCGGCGTCCGCAGGAGAGATCACGTTTTCGCCGGTGCCGCCGCTGTTCAGGAGCGCCCGTGCGGCTTCGGTGTCGTGGATGTCTCGTTCGGCGCCGAGCTGCGTGAAGACGGCCGCGGCCTTTCCCAGGTGCCGCTCAGCGACCGAGCGGGCCCCGGCCCCGGCGACGAGCCGGCCGAGAGCCAGATGGCTGAGCGCCGCCTGGTAGCGCTCACCCAGAAGATCCAACAGTGTCGCGCTCTGTGCGAAGTCGTGATACGCGTCGGCGGCCGCCCCCTGGCGGGCGTGGAGCTGTCCACGCAAACGGAGATACTCGCCCCATGTTGCGGGGGCCGATGCGGCGTCGAGGCCTTCGGCCGCCGTCGCCAGCCGGCGAGCGGCGTCTTCGAGCCGGCCGCCGGTGATGAGGGCGTCGGCGGCGATGAGCGTCGCCTGGAGCGCGTCGAACGCCGGCGCCCCGGCGCCCAGCATTTCATCGGCGCGGGCTAACGCTTCGGTGTGGGCCCCGCTGCGCAGCGCCAGGCGCGCCGACAGGACACGCACCGACCATTCGTACCAGCGGCTGGTCTGCCGGCCGTATGCGCCGTAGGCGTCGCTCGCCCGCGCCAGGAAATCGGCGGCCGAATCGTACCGGCCGCGAATCAAATGAATCTGCGCGAGCGTGTCGAAGACCGCGCCCGTCGTTTCGTGAAACTGGATGGGACTCCGGACCTCGAGCGCGCGATGCAACGCGTCTTCCGCGCGCCGCAGATCGCCGAGTCGCACGCAGATTTGTCCCAGCGTCGCCAATGCCACGGCCAGGCCGTGTCCGGATCCATGCGCCTCGTGGAGCGCGACGCTGCGTTCAGCAAGAGCCATCGCCTGCTCGTAGCGATGCTCGAGCATCATGACGTTGGCCTGATTACCGCAGACCGTCGCCAAGACGTCCGTGGCCTGGGCCACCGAGGCCAGACGCTCGGCCTGCCGCAGCGCCTTCATCGCATCGCCGAACCGGCCGGCCTGCGCGAGCGAAATGCCAGAGAGCGAGTGCACCAGGGCGAGCGGCCGGCGATCGCCAGCGGCGTTCAATGCCGAGGCAGCGCGCGTGATGTGCTCGCGTACGATGGCCACGTCACCAACCTGGCGATAGCACTGGGCCAGCTCGTAGTGCGCCAGGCCGATGAGACGCGAGTCGTGCGACGCTTCGGCCTGCTTGAGCGCGCGGCCGTGCATGGCGATCGCGCGTGACTGGTCGCCGCGGGTTGACGCCAGACGTCCATGCAACCGCCACAACGCCGACAGACGTCCCGCGGATACGGTTTCGCGCAGCGTGTCGGGCGTTCGTCCGAGTGCGATCGCGGCCTGATCCAGGTCGTCCTGGAGCAGCCACGCTTCGGCGAGGGTGGATCGCAGCGCGAGCTCGTCTTCGCGGCTGAGCGTGGCGGAGCGCAGGGCGGGACCGAGCAACTGGACCGCCTCGGGACCGCGACCGCGTTCGAGGGCAGCCTGCGCCCGCGCCAGCAGCGGCTGCAGGGAAGACGACGCCACGACCGGAGTATAGATCAGCGCTTGAGGCCGGCCGGTTCCAGTCGATCGAGGAACCGGCAGCCGATGGTGTTCAGCCGGGCTTCGAGACGCGCCGTGCAGTCGCACTTGCCGCATGCCCAGGGTTCCTCGCCATTCTCATCACGGCACCGCGACCGCGCATGGGCGTCCTGTACTTTGTCGAGATGAAAGTATTCGTCCCAGTACGGCCGCTCCTCGAGAAGCGGAGTGGGGCAGTAGCAGACTTCGACCCATTGGACGCGTCCGTCGTCACGCTGCCGCGCCGCCTCCATGTTGCGAAGGTATTCGTCGCCGGCAATCGAGCCCTCGCCGAGCGTGCCATCGCTGATGGCCGCCGCGAGCGCGAGGGCCTTGCCGGGCTTGAGCCGGGCGGTTACCAGATAGCGCATGAGGACCTCCCTAGACCGGACGCCACGATCGTCCCGTCTCCTCGATCAACCGATCGACCTCCGGCGGGCCCCACGTTCCCGCCGGATAGTGGCAAGGGGCGGTGCCTTGCTCGGCCCAGCGATCGAGGATTGGCGCGATCCACCGCCACGACATCTCGACGCTGTCGCGCCTCATGAACAGCGTCGCGTCACCGGCCATGACATCCAACAACAACCGCTCGTAGGCCTCCGGGGATGTGCCACCGAACGTGCGACAGTAATTGAAATCCATGTCGACGGGTCGAATCTGAACGTGCGGGCCCGGCACCTTTGACGAGATCCCCAGCGCGAATCCCTCGTCAGGTTGAATCCGAATCGCCAGAACGTTCGGCTGAAGCTGTCCCGCATGGTCTGGTTGTGCCGGCTTGTTGAACAGGATGGGCGGGACGGCCTTCAGATGAATGGAGATCTCGCTGGCGCGACGAGGCATCCGCTTGCCGGTGCGGAGGAAGAATGGCACCCCAGCCCACCGCCAGTTGTCGACGAACATTTTGAGCGCGACGTACGTCTCGGTCCGTGACGATGGCGCCACGTTCGGTTCGCTGGTGTAACCAGGCACCGGCGCGTCGTCCTCGACTCCAGCGGTGTACTGTCCGCGGACGGTCGAGGCATCGACCGCCGTGCCGATGAGTGGCCGGAGCGACTGAAGAACCTCCAGCTTCTCATCACGCACGACATCTGCGTGCAGCGAATGCGGCGGCTCCATCGCCACAAGCGACAGCAGCTGGAGCAGGTGATTCTGCACCATGTCACGCAAGGCCCCGGCGTGATCGTAGTATCCGGCCCTGGTGCCGACCCCTTCTTTTTCGGCAACGGTGATCTGCACGTGATCGACGTACTTCTGATTGAAGAGCGGTTCGAAGAAGCTGTTCGCGAAGCGAAGCACCAGTATGTTCTGAACGGTCTCCTTGCCCATGTAATGGTCGATCCGGAAGATCTGCGCCTCATCGAATACTGCCGCGACGCCGTCGTCGATCTCGCGCGCGCTGGCGAAGTCGTGTCCGATGGGCTTTTCGATGACCAGCCTGGAAAAGGGTGAGACGCCCGGCGGACCGATCATCCGCGATCGAGCGAGAAGCTGAACCGCCGGGACGAACACGGACGGCGGAACGGCGAGATAGTACACGCGATTGCTCTGGAGTCCGCGTTCGTGCTCGATGATGTCGAGCCGGGATCCCAGCGATGAGAGCGACGAGTCCCCGGACAGGTCCACGGATCCGAAAAACAGCATTCCGGCAAAACTGCGCCAGCGCTCCTCGTCGAGCCGCCGTCTCGAGAATCGCTCGATGCCCTCACGAGCAAACTTCCGGTAGCCGTCATCGGTCAGGTCTTTCCGGCCTGTGCCCACGATGGCCGATTGCGCGGGAAGAAGACCGTCGACGTGCAGGTTGTAGAGCGCCGGCAGCAGCTTGCGCTGGGCCAGGTCACCCGCACCGCCAAAGATGACGATGGTGACCGGGGGGGCGGCGGTATTAGCGTCCATTCTGCCCGGTGCCTCCGCCGGCGGGCTTGACCGCATGTCCGCCAAATTGCTGGCGAAGCGCCGCGAGCAGCCGTTCGCTGAACGGGTTCTCCGATCGCGATCGAAAGCGGGTGAACAGTGCGGCCGTCAGCGCCGGCATGGGGACACCGCGCTCGACGGCGTCGTTGAGCGTCCAGCGGCCCTCGCCCGAATCCTCGACGTAGCCGCGCAAATTGGCCAGTCGGGGATCCGTCGACAGAGCGCGGGCGGTGAGCTCCAGCAGCCAGGACCGCACGACGCTGCCGCGCATCCAGAGCGATGCAATCTTGTCGAGCTCGAGCGAGAAGGGCGACTCTTCCATCAACTCGAAGCCTTCGGCATAGGCCTGCATGAGCCCGTACTCGATGGCGTTGTGGACCATCTTCACGTAGTGGCCGGCACCGTGGTCGCCAACGCGAAGGTAGCCATCGGCTGGCGCGAGTGCCTTGAAGATGGGTTCCAGGCGTTGGCATACGGTCGCGTCGCCGCCAACCATCAGACAGTAACCCTCCTCGAGACCCCAGACGCCCCCGCTGGTGCCGGCATCGACGTGATGAATGCCGCGAGCCGCCAGCGACTGCGCCCGTCGGATGTCGTCGTGGAAATTCGTGTTGCCACCGTCGATCACCACGTCATCTGGGGCGAGGCGCTCGCCGAGCGCCGTCACTGTCCCTTCGGTGGGGTCTCCAGCGGGCACCATCACCCAGACCGCACGCGGTTTCGCGAGCGACGAGACGAGCCGCTCGATCGACTCTCTGGTCCCCAGACCGGCATCGGCGGCGCGCTTCATGGCGTCGGTGCCGAGATCATGGGCGACAACCTCGTGGCCCGCCAGCGCCAGTCGCTTGCCCATGTTCAGGCCCATTCGGCCCAACCCGATCAACCCAAGCTGCATGCGATCTCCCTCAGTCGGTCGGCCGTGTGATGCGGCCGAGGAGCAACGTCAGCGCCGATTCGAGCGGCACCGCGTCCGGTGCCGGCAAGTGGACGTGAAGCGCGCGGCGCCCGGTCGCCTCCAGCGACTGGAAGTCGCCGATCGCCTGCGCGAGCTCCAGCGTGCCGAACGAGAACGCTTCGCCGGGGATAGGGAGGTCGACGCGCGGGATCGCTGAGACGAGCACGAAGACGCCTGTGTTCGGCCCGCCCTTGTGAAGCTGTCCGGTCGAGTGCAAATAGCGCGGGCCGTAGCCGGACATCGTCGCCACCCCCGTCTTGTCGCGCACGGCTAAGCGGAACGCCTGAAGGATTTCGGCGAGTCTCGGATCAGGTCCGAGGTAGGCGAGCAAGCCGAAGTAGTCGCCTGATTCGAGAACGGTGAGAAAGTCGTCCGGTC
>Ga0111538_10006090_pt1 | contig 16379 bp, 17 predicted proteins | sample SoiMethybrSBSTD1_FD_79669 | JGI IMG/M metagenome (GOLD analysis project Ga0111538, IMG submission 79669) | Bulk soil microbial communities from a Populus tree surrounding site in Tennessee, USA - Soil MetaG P. TD hybrid SBSTD1 (version 2)... | ecosystem: Environmental > Terrestrial > Soil >...
CGTCCGACCACGCGCATGCGGAACCCGCCGCTTACTCTCGCGGGCGGCGGGCTGTCCAGACGGGGGCGAAGCGGGCTGCTCCCGCCGCACGCGCGCGGCGGGAGCAGCCTCGGGCCGCTACGGATTCAGGTCGAGGAGGATCGTATCGGAGCCGGTGCGGGTGAGGGTGTCGCCGCCGCTGGTGAGCGTGGCGGTGATCGTGTCGGTCTGGTTGCTGCTCGAGTCGGCGACGTCGGCCTCGAAGTCGCACTCGTACTTGCCGCCGGCCGCGATCGTCGGCGCCGGGTCGAGGTCGCAGGTGGTGCTGCAGAGCTTGGTGTTCGTCGCGTCGGCGATGTCGCCGTAGGGGTCGTCGCTGAGGCCGGTCAGGGTGAGCGACTTGGTCAGCGTCGGGTTGCTGACGGTGACGTGGAAGTTGATGCAGGCCTTCGTCGCCGCCTTGGTGACGTTGGCGTCCGGCGGCTCGACGAAGATGTCGATGTTGAAGTTGTCGTCGCAGTTGCACTTCGACGGCGAGCCCGGGTAGGCGTCGGTCGCCTCGTCGCAGAGCTCGTTCGAGCCCGGCTGCCGCCAGCTGACGCAGTTCGGCAGGTTGACGCGCCCGTCGCCGTCGGTGTCGGCGCAGAGGACGTCGGTGAAGGAGATCTCCGGGAAGAGGGGGTTGTGGCCCGCGTTGATGTCGCCGCAGGTGTCGCCGTCGAGGTTGAGGAAGCCCGGCTCGCCGTCCGACGCCACCGCGACCGTGCAGGTGCCGCCGCGGGCGCCGTCACCCTCCGGATCGCCGTTCGTGTCGAAGTAGAGGCCGTTGTCGTAGCGCGTCTGCTTCGTGCCGCCGCCGCTGAGACGGACCTCGAACGTGGCCGTGAAGTCGAAGCGGGTGTCCTCGATGCAGGACGCGACGCTCACGTCCGTGGCGCGCGCGATCCGGATGTCGTTCGCCGTGCACCCGACGCTGCCGCCGGTCGCCTCGGTGAACAGCGTGCCCATGCAGACGTCGCCGGACGCCTGGTCGGCACGGGTGGGGGCGGCCATGAGCAGGGCGCCCACGGCGGCCAACGCGAACAATCTGGTGGCCTGTGCGATCATCTTGCGGGGTCCTCCTTCGGACGGTTGGGGGTTGTGCGGGCGAACTTCGGGCAGGGGATGCTTCGCGGCGGGCGGTGTTACGCGAGTCGCGCGCGGCCGTCAAGAACAAAGCTAGATATGTGAGTCGCCGCGGCGGACACCATGCGTGGCCCGGTGCGTCCCGTCACTTTTCGTGCCGACGCACACGGCGGGTGCGTGGTCGGGCGCTACGACGGTGTGCACGGGCCGTCGAGCTGGAGCACGAGCTCGCGCTCGAGCGGGGCCTCGTGTCGCCGGTCGGGGACGACGCTCACCGACTCGCGGTAGAAGCGGATCTCGGTCGCGGTGCGGAGCGTCGGATCGCCGGGCGCGAGCACGGTCCAGAGCGCCCGCAGCTTCTGGCTGCGCTCCGGCTCCGGGTCTCCGATCATCCTGTCGACGAGGCCGTAGAGGCGCGCCGGCTCGAAGCGCTCGGGGAGCGCGTCGTTCAGCCGTCGCAGGTCGACGTCGCGCTCGCGTCCCGTCGCGTCGACCGCCCGTACCGCCAGCTGCACGCGCGTCGTCCCCTCGACGCTCGCGAAGGTCGGGTAGAGCATGAAGGGCCACAGTATCTGGACCAGGCGCGTGCCCGTCGCGACGGCGCCGGCGAGCAGCAGGCTCCCGACCATCGCGGTGGCCCAGGGCAGGCGGTCCTCGCGCGTCGCGGCCGCTTCGGCGCGCGGACGCCCGAGGAGCGCGGCCCAGTCGATCAGCGCCACATAGGCGAGCTGCAGGAACCAGAACGAGATGCCGAAGAAGAGCCAGGTGAGGTTGTGGAACGCGAGGCCCGCGGCCGCGGCGAGCGGCCGGAGCCTGGACGAGACGACCAGCGCGCCGAACCCGAGCTCGAACGCGACGGTGCCGAGCGCGCCGAGCAGCAGGAGCGGCGCGATGCGATCGACGCGCAGCGCGGGCGTCCAGTCCCCGAACTCGTGCCACTTCTGGAACATGTGATGCTGCAGGTTCTCGGCGGAGACCCAGCCGAGCCCCGTCAGCCAGAGCTTCCAGAAGCCGGGGAAGAAGTAGATGGTCGCCATGAGGAGCCACACGAACCGCAGCGGCAGCGCGTAGGCGCGCGCGGGCGGCGGCGCCTCGCGCCGCATCCGGAGCGCGTCCAGCGACAGGACGTCGGCGCACGGGCTCACCGCCAGGAGCGCCGCGAACCAGAGGAGATGGACGTCGGCGTACACCTTGAACAGCTGCGGCACCGCGAGGACGTAGGCACCGGTCACGAGTGCGATGACGCAGGCGGGGCGGGTGAAGAGGCCGAGCATCGCCAGGATGCCGGAGACCCAGAACGCGAGCCGCACGAGATTGACCGCCGCCGGCGTGATCGGCAGCAGCTCGGGGAGCCATCCGAGCCCGGGAGGCGGGCGCTGCAGGACGGCGGGGAGGCGCGCGTAGAACGGCGTCGGCGTCCATGCGACGTCCTGGATGAGCACCGCGAAGAACACGATGCGGAAGACGGCCAGGTTCAGCGCGGCCCCCGAGGCGCCGAAGTACGCGCGCGTCGCGGCGACGACCCGCCGGTGGCGGACGACCGCGATCGTGGCCAGCGCCGCCGCCGCGGCCAGGATGACCGCGCGGCCGACGGCGGTCCGGCCGTTCCGGACGTACCAGGCGACGTCGCGCCGGGCCGGATCGCGCGTGCGGTGCGCCTCGAAGAGCGCGTCGAGCGGGCCGAGCGTCTCGCCCCCGGCGAGCGCCGCGACGATGGGCGGCGCGACGGTGTCCCAGAGCGCGAACAGCGCCGCCAGCAGGACGAAGAGGCCGATCGCCCCGGCCACCACCGCCCGTCCCGCCCGTGACACCCGGGGATGCTAGCAGGGCCGCCGCCGGGCCCAAAACGCGATCAGCCGACGATCTTGTTCAGCGGGTACTCGATGATGCCGACGGCGCCGGCCTTGAGCAGCTTCGGGATGAGGTCGCGGACCGTCGCCTCGGCGATGACGCTCTCGACGGCGAACCACTCCGTGCCCCAGAGCGGCGACACGGTGGGCGCGGTGATCGCGGGCACGAGCGCGATGACCTCCTGCAACCGGTCCTTGGCGACGTTCATCTTGAGACCGACCTGCGCCTCCGCGCGGAGCGCGCCGGCGAGGAGGAGGGCGATCTGCTGGATCTTCTCGCGCTTCCAGTCCACGCCCCAGGCGGCGCGGTTGGCGATGAGCTGCGGCACCGATTCGAACAGCTCGCACACGATACGGAGCCCGTGCGCCTTCAGCGTCGAGCCGGTCTCCGTGACCTCCACGATCGCGTCGACGACGCCCTCGGCGACCTTCGCCTCGGTGGCGCCCCAGGAGAACTCGATCTGGACGTCGATCTTGCGCTCGGCGAACCAGCGGCGCGTGTACTCGACGAGCTCGGTCGCGATGCGCGCGCCCCGCAGGTCTTCGGGCTTCTTCACCGGCGAGTCACCGGCCACGACGAGCACCCAGCGCGTCGGGCGGAGGCTCGTCTTCGAGTACACGAGCTCCTCGGCGACGACGACGTCCGACGCGTGCTCGAGGACCCAGTCGCGGCCCGTGATGCCGGCGTCGAGCGTGCCGCTCTCCACGTAGCGCGCCATCTCCTGCGCACGCACGAGCAGGCAGCGGATGTTCGGGTCGTCGATCGAGGGGAAGTAGCTCCGGTCGCCGGTGCGGATCTTCCAGCCGGAGCGGCGGAAGAGCTCGATGGTGGCGGCCTCGAGGCTCCCCTTCGGGATGCCCAGCTGCAGGACGCTCATCTACTTCTTCTGCGCCGGCTCGCGACGCTCGGCGACGACCTGGAAGCCGCCGTCGCCGCCGACGCGGCGATAGAAGCAGCTCTCGTAGCCCTCGTGGCAGGCGACGCCGCCGACCTGCTCGACCTTGAGGAGGATGGCGTCGGCATCGCAGTCGACGCGGATCTCGCGCACGTGCTGCAGGTGTCCCGATGTCTCGCCCTTCACCCAGAGCTCGCGGCGCGACGTGCTCCAGTACGTGGCCTTCCCCGTCGCGAGCGTGTGCTCCCACGACTGGCGATTCATGTAGGCCACCATGAGGATCTCGCCGCTCTGCGCGTCCTGGACGATCGCCGGCAGGAGGCCACCGCGCTTGTCGAAATCGGGCTCCGGCATCGCCGCGCTCCTACCATGGGGCGGTGGGCTTGGCGAGCCGCGATCGCGATGGACCTCTCCACGAATGGCGAGTTTTCCAGCAGCCTGCTAAAGGGGCGCGCATGAGGCTCGCGGAGATCGCGCGTGCGCTCGGCTGCGAGCTTCGCGGCGACGACGTGGAGATCGCAGACGTCGCGCCGCTCGAGAGCGCGGCGCCCGGGACGCTCACGTTCCTCGACGATCGGCGGCTCGCCCATCTGCTCGCGACGACGCGCGCCGCCGCCGTGATCCTGCGGCCCGAGGCCGCGGATCCCCCCATCCCGACGCTGCGCTCCCCGCATCCGTATCTCGCCTTCGTCGGGGCGGTCGAGCTGCTGCATCCGCCGAAACGCAGCGCGCCCCCGGGCGTGCATCCGACGGCCGTCGTCGCCGCAACGGCGGTGCTCGGGCCGCGCGCGTCGCTCGGCCCCTGGGTGACCGTGGGCGAGCGGACGACGATCGGCGCGGACGCCGTGTTGCACGCCGGCGTCGCGGTGTACGAGGACGTCACCATCGGCGACGGCTTCACCGCGCACGCGCACGCCGTGGTGCGCGAGGGCGTCCGTATCGGGGATCGCGTCACGCTGCATGCGGGCTCGGTCGTCGGCAGCGACGGCTTCGGCTACCTGCCGCTCCCGGACGGCAACCGGAAGATCCCGCAGGTGGGCACCGTCCTGATCGAGGACGACGTCGAGATCGGCGCCTGCGCCACCGTCGATCGCGCCACGCTGGGAGCGACCGTCGTCGGCCGCGGGACAAAGATCGACAATCTGGTGATGATCGGCCACGGCTGCCGGCTCGGTGCGCACTGCCTGCTCGCGGGCCAGGTGGGACTGGCCGGCGGCACGACGCTCGGCGCGCGCGTGATGCTCGGCGGGCAGGTCGGCTCGGCCGGACATCTCACGATCGGCGACGGCACCCAGGTCGCCGCGCAGACCGGTGTACACAACGATCTCCCCGCGGGAGGCGTGTTCTCGGGGTACCCCGCCATGGAGGTGCGGCGTTGGCGCCGCATGAGCATGAGCATGCCACGGCTCCCCGAGGTTTTGCGCCGTCTTCGCCGCATCGAGCGCGCGCTCGGCCTCGGAGGCGGCGGGGGCGAGGACGAGCCGGAGCCGCGTTGACGGGGCCGGCCCCAGTCGATACGCTCGCGGCGTTTCGGCGCGCCCCATGAAGATCAACATCGACGACATCAAGGCGTCGCCCACCGAGCTCGACTACGTGGAAAAGGTCGACGACCTGAACGAGCGGCTCGGCCGCGGCGCCCGCGAATACCGGCTCGACCGCGGGCTCGACGTGCACCTCACGCACTACAAGAGCGGGCTCGACATCTTCTTCGACGGCACGGTGCGCGGCGCGGTGCGTGCCACGTGCGCGCGCTGCCTCAACGAGTACGACCTTCCGCTCGACGACCGCTTCGCCATCGTCCTGACGCCGCGCTCCGCCGACGTCGCGAAGGCTCGGCTCACGCCCGACGATCTCGCGCTCAGCACCTACGAAGGCGACGAGATCGACGTCGCCCCGCTCGTGCACGAGCAGGCGATCCTCGCGCTGCCCACCATCCCGCTCTGTGCCGAAGGCTGCCGGGGCCTCTGTCCCCGCTGCGGCGCCGACCTGAACTCGGGTCCGTGCGGCTGCCCGCCGCCGGCCCCCGATCCGCGGCTCGCGCCGCTGCGCGCCCTCGCGCGCGGTACGTGAGCGTCCCCGGAAGAGGAGACCGTCATGGCCGTCCCCAAGCGCCGCACGTCGGCGAGCAAACGCGACAAACGTCGCGCGCACGACGCGCTGACCGCGCCACACGTCATCTCGTGTCCGCAGTGCGGCGAGCCGACGCAGCGCCATCGCGCGTGCCCCCACTGCGGCACGTACCGCGGACGCAAGGTCGTCGAGACCGCCGAGGACTGAGATCCCCGCGCCGGTCGCCGTCTGTCTCCTGCCCGGCCAGGGCTCGCAACGGGTCGGCATGGGGCGTGACCTCGCCGACGCATTCCCCGTCGCGCGCCGGGTCTTCGAGGAAACGGACGATCGGTTGCGCCTGCCGCTGTCGCGCCTCTGCTTCGAGGGCCCCGAGGACCAGCTGATGCTGACCGAGCACGCGCAACCCGCCATTCTGGCGGCGAGTGTCGCGGCGTATCGCGTGCTCGAGGAGACCGCCGGCCTCCGTCCGGTGGCCGTCGCCGGCCACAGCCTCGGCGAGTGGTCGGCGCTCGTCGCCGCCGGCGCGCTCGCGCTGGGCGACGCCGTCGTCGCCGTCCGCGAGCGCGGACGGCTCATGCAGGAAGCGGTGCCGGCCGGCGTCGGCGCGATGGCCGCCTTGATGGGAGCCGAGCTCGCCGAGGTCGAGCGGCTCTGCGACGAGGCGCGTGCCGGCGAGGTGCTCTCTACCGCGAATCTCAACGGCGGTCGGCAGGTCGCGATCGCCGGGCACGCGGGCGCCGTCGAACGGCTCGTGGCGCTCGCGTCGGCGCGGCACATGAAAGTGCGGCGGCTCCAAGTGAGCGCGCCGTTCCACTGTGCGCTCATGGCGCCGGCGGCGGCCGGCCTCGCGCGTCACCTCGAAGGCGTACGTTTCGCGGCGCCGCGCGTGCCGGTGTGGACGAGCGTCGACGCGCGGCCGATCCGCGACGCCGCCGAGGTGCCCGGGCTCCTCGTGCGCCAGGTGACCAGCCCCGTGCGCTGGGAGGAGACGGTCCGCGGCATGGCCGCGCTCGGCGCGACGGTGGCGCTGGAGACCGGCCCCGGCGGGGTCCTCACCGGGCTCCTCAAGCGCACGGTGGAGACGCTTCCGGGCATCCCTGCGGGCGACCTCGAGGGCATCGAGAAGGCGCGCGAGATGCTGTCGTGACGGCACCGCTCGCGGGGCAGGTGGCGCTCGTCACCGGGGGGTCGCGGGGCATCGGGCGGGCGGTCGCGGAGCGTCTCGCGCGTGCCGGCGCGTCGGTGGTCATCACCTACGCGCAGCAGACGGGCCCCGCCGAGGACGCCGTCGCGCGCCTGCGCGAGCACGGCGGCCGCGCCAGCGCGGAGCAGTTCGACGTCGGCGACCCGGAGGCGACGCGCACGGCGATCGAGCGAATCGTTGACCGGGAAAAACGGCTTGATATTCTCGTCAACAACGCGGGTGTCGCCGTCGACGGACTCGTCGTGCGCCTGAGGGAAGAAGACTGGGAGCGCGCCCTGCGGGTCAATCTGACGGGTGTATTCCACTGCACGAAGGCGGCGCTCCGCACCATGATGCGCGCACGATACGGGCGCATCGTGAATCTCACCTCCGTGGTCGCGGCGATGGGCAACACGGGACAGGCCGCGTACGCGGCCGCCAAGGCGGGCGTGATCGGCTTCACGCGCTCGATGGCGCGCGAGGTGGCCTCGCGCGGCATCACCGTCAACGCCGTCGCGCCGGGCCTCGTCGAGACCGAGATGACGGCCGGGGTCGACGAGGCGCAGAAGGGTTTCTACGCGAGTGTAATCCCCGCGGGTCGCATGGGACGCCCGGAGGAGATCGCGTCGGCAGTGGAGTTTCTGGCGTCGCCGGACGCCGCCTACGTCACCGGACACGTGTTGCACGTGAACGGTGGCTTGTACATGTGAGTTCCGGGCAAAGGAGGAGCTGATGGGAACGGCCGTTGAGCAGAAGGTGAAGGAGATCATCTGTGAGCAGCTCGGGGTGAGCGAGGAGGAGGTCACGCCGGAAGCCTCGTTCATCGAGGATCTCGGCGCCGACTCGCTCGACATCGTCGAGCTAGTGATGGCGCTCGAGGAAGAGTACGACATGGAGATCTCGGACGAGGAGGCGGAGAAGATCCGCAGCGTCCAGGACGTCGTGAACTACATCGAGAGCCACAAGACGTGAGCGCGCCCGGACGATGATCGCGATCGGTGCCGACCACGGGGGCCTCGAGCTCAAGGAGGCCCTGGTCGCGGAGCTGCGTGGCCGCGGGGAGCAGGTCCTCGACGTCGGCACCAACGGTCCCGCGTCCGTCGACTACCCCGACTTCGGTCGCGACGTCGCCGAGCGCGTCTCCCGCGGGGAGGCCGCGCGCGGCGTGCTCATCTGCACGAACGGCATCGGCATGAGCATCGTCGCCAACAAGTTCCCCGGCGTGCGCGCCGCGCTGGTCGGCGACGCCACGGTGGCGCGCATGGCCCGCGAGCACAACGACGCCAACGTCCTCGTCCTCGGGGGAGGAATGATGGGGAAGTTCCACGCGCGCGAGCTGCTGCGGCTCTTCCTGGAGACGCCCTTCGCCGGCGGGCGGCACCAGCGGCGCGTCGACAAGATCGCGGACATCGAACGGTCGCTCGGCCTCGCGCCGGCGCGGGGTGCGCTGCGATGAGCTCGCCACTCGAGCGCACGGATCCGGAGATCTACGCGGCCATCCGGCGCGAGACGGGGCGGCAGGAGGCCAACCTCGAGCTCATCGCGTCGGAGAACGTGGTCAGCGAGGCGGTCCTCGAGGCGCAGGGCTCGGTCCTCACCAACAAGTACGCCGAGGGCTACCCGGGCAAGCGCTACTACGGCGGCTGCGAGTTCGTCGACGAGGTTGAGACGCTCGCCATCGAGCGGGCGCGGAAGCTCTTCGGCGCCGAGGGCGCCAACGTGCAGCCCCACTCCGGCTCGCAGGCGAACATGGCCGTCTACTTCTCGCAGCTGCAGCCGGGCGACACGATCCTCGCCATGAACCTGGCCCATGGCGGGCACCTCACGCACGGGAGCCCGGTCAACTTCTCCGGACGCTTCTTCCGCGTCGTCCCCTACGGCGTGCGCGAGTCCGACGGCCGCATCGACTTCGACCAGGTGCGCGCGCTCGCGAAGAAGGAGCGCCCCAAGATGATCGTCGTCGGCCACTCGGCGTATCCCCGCGCCATCGAGTTCGCGCCGTTCCGCGCGCTCGCCGACGAAGTGGGGGCGATGGTCATGACCGACATGGCCCACTTCGCGGGCCTGGTCGCGGCGGGGCTGCACCCCTCGCCGGTGCCGCACTGCGAGTTCGTCACCACGACGACGCACAAGACGCTCCGCGGCCCGCGCGGCGGCATGGTCCTCTTCCGCGAGGCGTACGCGAAGAGCCTCAACTCCTCGGTCTTCCCGGGGAACCAGGGCGGCCCACTCATGCACGTGATCGCCGCCAAGGCGGTCGCGCTGCACGAGGCGGCGACGCCGGCGTTCCGCGACTACCAGCGGCAGATCCTCGCCAACGCGAAGGCACTCGCCGACGGGCTCTCGAAGCGCGGCTTCCGCCTCCTCACCGGCGGCACCGACAACCATCTCATGATGATGGACCTCCGCGGCACCGAGCTCACCGGGAAGCTCGCCGAGGAGACGCTCGACCGCGCGCGCATCACGGTCAACAAGAACACGGTGCCGAACGACCCGCGCTCGCCCTTCGTGACCAGCGGCGTCCGGATCGGCACGCCGGCCGTGACCTCGCGCGGCATGAAGGAGGCGGAGATGGACGTCGTCGCCGACCTCATCCGCCGCGCCCTCGATCGCATCGGCGACGCCTCCGCCCTGGCGGCGATCGGCGACGAGGTGCGCGCCCTCTGCGCTAGGTATCCAATCTACCCGGAACGCCGCTGAGGAAGCCCTGCGCAAATCGCTCGGTGGTGACGGGCGTGACCCTGCGCTGCTCCGGTCCTCGCGCTAAGCGCGCCGCAATAGCCGAAGCGGCGCCACGCGGACGCGTCGCGCGCGCTAAGCGCTGCGGGTCGCGACGCAGGGTCACGCCCGCCACCACCTCGGGTCCCGGACGATCCCTAGTCGCTGGTTGGACCGTGCCTGAGGCGGATGTCCATCCGAGCCGTGTGCCGCGGCGGCTTCGCCGACCGCGGCAAGACACTCGCCCGGCCCAGGCAACGCTGAACTCTCGCTCCCGACCCGAGCCCTGGCTCGGGTCGGCATAACATGCGTTGTCCGTTCTGCCGCGACCTGGAGAACCGCGTCGTCGACTCGCGGCTGGGGAAGGACGGCGACGCGATCCGTCGGCGCCGCCACTGCGAGCGCTGCGGGCGGCGCTTCACCACCTACGAGCGCGTCGAGGAGGCGCTGCCGATGGTGGTGAAGAAGGACGGGCGGCGCGAGCCGTTCGAGCGCGCGAAGATCGTCAACGGGATCAAGCGCGCGTGCGAGAAGCGGCCGGTGTCCGTCGACACGATCGAGAAGCTCGCCGACACGATCGAGCGCCAGCTCCAGGAGTCGGGCGAGCGCGAGGTGACGAGCCGGGCGATCGGGGAGGCGGTGATGCGCGAGATGCACGACGTCGACGGGGTTGCCTACGTGCGCTTCGCGTCGGTCTACCGCTCGTTCCGCGACGTGCACGAGTTCATGCACGAGCTCGAGGAGCTGATCGCGCAGCGGCGGAGCGTGGCCCGCCCACGCCCGGCGCGGAAGCCGCGCAGGAAACGGGCGTGAGTGCCGCGCGCCGTCGCCGCCGGGCGCGCGCGATGGCCGCGCGCGCCGCCGCGGACGAGCGGTTCATGACGCGGGCGCTCGAGCTCGCCGCGCAGGGCCTCGGGCGGACGTCGCCGAATCCCCCCGTCGGCGCCGTGTTCGTCCGCGGCGGCCGCATCACCGGCGAGGGATTCCACACGCGCGCGGGAGCGGCCCACGCGGAGGTCGAGGCGCTCCGGCGCGCGGGCGGGCGCGCGCGCGGTGCGACGCTCTACGTGACCCTCGAGCCGTGCACGCACCACGGCCGGACGCCCCCGTGCGTCGAGGCGCTCCTGCCGCTCGGCCTCCGGCGCGTGGTGATCGCCATGCCGGATCCGAACCCGCGCGTCCGAGGGCGGGGCATCCGGCGCCTGCGCGCGGCCGGCATCCCGGTCACCGTCGGCCCGGGGGCGGACGCGGCGCGCGTGATCACCGCCGGCTACTGCTCGCGCGTCCAGCGCGGCCGGCCGCTCGTGACGCTCAAGCTCGCGGCGACGGTCGACGGCCGCATCGCGACCGCCGCGGGGGCGTCGCGTTGGATCACGGGGCCCGCGGCGCGCGCGCTGGTCCACGGCCTCCGCGACGTCTCCGACGCCGTCCTGGTCGGTGCGGGGACGGTACGTGCCGACGATCCGCGCCTCACCTGCCGGCTTCCCGGAGGCCACGATCCGCTGCTCGTCGTGCTGGCGGGCGCGCGCCTCGCGCTGCCCGCACGCGCGCACGTGCTCGCGCGCGGCGGGCCGCCGACCCTCGTCGTCGCGCCCGAGGGCGCGCCGGCCGCGCGCGTCGCGGCGCTCCGCCGGCGCGGCGTCGAGGTGCTCCTGCTGCCCGGGCGGCGCGGCCGGGTGGCGTTCGCGGACCTCGCGCGCGTCCTCGGCGCGCGCGGCATCAACTCGCTCCTCGTGGAGGGTGGCGGCGCCGTGGCCGCGGAAGCGATTCGCGCCGGGGTCGCCGACCGGCTGATCCTCTTCCTCGCCCCGCTCCTGTTCGGCGGAGACGGCGTCCCCGCGATCGGGGATCTCGGCGTCGTCCGGCCCTCGGGTGCGGTCCGGCTGGAGCACGTCGCCGTCACCCGCATCGGCCCGGATCTCGTGCTCGAGGCACGCCTGCGCTACGCGCGCGGGCGGAGCGCACGGCCCTTTGCCTCGGCCCGGTCCGCGCGGTAGGGTTCGCGGCGATGACGGGAGCGGTCCAGGACGCGCTCGCGCGCATGCGTGCCGGAGGCTTCGCGCTCGTCGTCGACAGCGCGACGGAGCCTCCGGAGGCGTACCTCGCGTGCTCCGCGGCCCACGTGACGCCGGAGGCCATCAACTTCCTCGCGACGCACGCCCGCGGCCTCGTGTGCCTCGTGCTCACGGCCGAGCGCATGCGCCGCCTCGGCATCCCGCTGATGGGACCGGTACCGCGCGGGGGCGTGCCGACGTACGGTGCCTCCATCGAGGCCCGCGACGGCGTCTCGACGGGCATCAGCGCCGCCGATCGAGCCACGACGGTCCGCGCCGCCGTCGCGCCCGATGCCACGCCCGCCCGCCTCGTCATGCCCGGGCACGTGACGACGATGCAGGTCGCGCGCGGCGGCGCGCTCGTCCGCGCCGCGCTCCCCGAGGCGACGAGCGACCTCGGCCGCCTCGCCGGCGTCGGCCCGGCCGTGGTCGTGTCCGCGGTGCTGGGACCGGCCGGCAACCTGGCCACCCCCGCCGAGATCGAGGCCCTGTCGACCGAGCACGGCATCCCGCGGCTGACGATCACCGACGTGATCCAGGCGCGCCTCAAGTCCGACGCGCTCGTCCGCCGGGTGGCGGAAGCGGATCTGCCGCTGCGCGGCGGGCCGTCGTTCCGCGCCATCGTCTACGAGACGAGCATCGACCGCTATCAGCACATGGCGCTCGTGCTCGGCGACGTGCGCGGCGACCGCGACACGCTCGTCCGCCTCCACTCCGAGTGCCTCACCGGCGACGTGCTCGGCTCCGAGCGCTGCGACTGCGGCGATCAGCTCGAGCGCGCCCTCGCCCTCATCGCGGAGGCGGGCCGAGGCGTGCTGGTCTACCTGCATCAGGAGGGGCGCGGCATCGGGCTCGCCAACAAGATCCGCGCCTATGCGCTCCAGGACCGCGGGCGCGATACGGTCGAGGCGAACCTCGAGCTCGGGTTCCGCGAGGACCTCCGCGACTACGGCATCGGCGCGCAGATCCTGCGCGACCTGGGCGTGCAGCGGGTACGCCTGCTGACGAACAATCCCCAGAAGATCGGCGGGCTCGAGGCCTACGGCGTCCGCGTCGTGGCGCGTGCGCCGCTCGAGGTCCCGCCGCACGCCGGCAACATCGAGTACCTCCGCACCAAGCAGACGAAGCTCGGGCATCTCCTGTCCGGGCTGCCGTCGCGTTGACGGCGCTCGTGCCACGTCACTTCAAGGGCGAGCCGACCGGGAACGGCCTGCGCATCGGGGTCGCGCTCGCGCGCTTCAACCAGGCCGTGACCGACCGCCTGTTGGCAGGAGCCCTCGAGGCGCTCGTCAAGCACGGCGTGGCGGACGACGCGATCGACGTCGCGACGGTGCCTGGCGCCTTCGAGCTGCCGCTCTGCGTGCAGCGCATGGCCGCCACCGGCCGCTACGACGCGATCGTGTGCCTCGGCGCCGTCGTCCGTGGCGAGACGCCGCATTTCGAGTTCGTCGCGGGCGAGGCGGCGCGCGGCCTCGCCGACGTCGCGCGCGCCCACGACGTGCCGATCGGGTTCGGCGTCCTCACCACGGAGACGATGGCTCAGGCGCTGGAGCGCGCCGGCGGCGCGCGCGGCAACAAGGGCTACGAGGCGGCGGTGACGGCGCTCGAGATGGTCCAGCTGCTGCGCGCCGTGCTGAGGTTCTGAGGGCGTGGGAACCCGGCGCGAGGCCCGGGAGCTGGCGCTCCAGGCGCTCTACCAGCTCGACCTGACGGGCGAGGAGGACGTCGGCGTCGGCGCGCACTTCGGCGGCAGCCCCGAGGCGATCGCCTTCGCGCGCGAGCTGATCGACGGCGTGCGGTCGGAGCGGGACCGGATCGACGAGCTCATCGCCGCCGCCAGCCAGCACTGGCGCCTGCCGCGCCTGTCCCGCGTCGACCTGAGCCTGCTCCGTCTCTCCACGTACGAGCTGCTCGCGTGCCCGGACATCCCGGCGTCGGTGACGATCGACGAGGCGATCGAGATCGCGCGGCGCTTCGGGAGCGAGGACTCGGCCGCCTTCGTGAACGGCGTGCTCGACGCCATCGCCACCTCCGTGGGCGCCAAGGACAAGGAGAAGGCGGAGCGGCCGGAATGACCGCGGGCGCGGAACGGCCGAGCCGATACGACGCCCAGGCGGTCGAGGCACGCTGGCAGAAGCATTGGGCCGAGAGCCGCGCGTTCGCCGCGCGGGCCGACGCCGCGCGGCCCCCGTACTACGTCCTGGAGATGTTCCCGTATCCGTCCGGGCGGCTGCACATGGGGCACGTGCGGAACTACTCGATCGGCGACGTCATCGCGCGCGTGAAGCGGATGCAGGGGTACAGCGTCCTGCATCCGATCGGCTGGGACGCCTTCGGCCTCCCGGCCGAGAACGCCGCCATCAAGAACAACGTGCATCCAGCGCGCTGGACGTACGACAACATCGCGCACATGCGGGCGCAGCTCCAACGGCTCGGCTTCTCCTACGACTGGGACCGTGAGCTGGCGACGTGCGACCCCGAGTACTACCGCTGGGAGCAGCTCTTCTTCCTGCGCATGCTGGAGCGCGGGCTCGCGTACCGCAGGCGTTCGGTCGTCAACTGGTGCCCGCAGTGCAACACCGTGCTGGCGAACGAGCAGGTGATCGACGGCCGCTGCTGGCGCTGCGACTCGACGGTGGTCGAGCGCGACCTCGAGCAGTGGTTCTTCCGCATCACCGCCTACAACGACGAGCTGCTCCGCGACCTCGACGGGCTCCCCGGCTGGCCCGAGCGCGTCGTCACGATGCAGCGCAACTGGATCGGGAAGAGCGTCGGCGCGGAGATCCGCTTCCCGCTCGAGCGCGGCGGCGACCTCACGGTGTTCACGACGCGTCCCGACACGCTCTTCGGCGTGACCTTCATGAGCCTCGCGCCCGAGCATCCGCTGGTGCCGCAGCTGGTGGCCGGCACGCCCGCCGAGCGGGAGGTCGCGGCGCTCGCGGCGCGCGTCCGCGGGCAGGCGCGGGCCGAGCGCGCGGCCACGAAGGAGGGCGTCGCGACCGGCGCGTACTGCCGCCATCCGATCACGGGCGCGCGCATCCCGATCTTCGTCGCCAACTTCGTCCTCATGGAGTACGGGACGGGCGCCGTGATGGCGGTGCCCGCGCACGACCAGCGCGACTTCGAGTTCGCGCGGAGGTACGGCCTCCCGGTCCGCGTGGTGGTGCAGCCGCCCGGCGAGCGCCTCGACCCGGCGTCGATGCAGGAGGCGTGGGAGGGGCCGGGCACGCTCGTGGAGTCCGGCGACTTCACCGGGCTCGAGAGCGAGGCGGCGAAGGCGCGCATCGCCGCGTGGCTCGCCGAGCGCAAGCTCGGCGGCCCGACGGTGTCGTTCCGGCTCCGCGACTGGGGCATCTCGCGGCAGCGCTACTGGGGCGCACCGATTCCCGTCGTCTACTGCGAGGGCTGCGGCGTCGTGCCGGTGCCCGAGACGGAGCTGCCGGTCGTGCTGCCCGAGGACGTGGTCCTCACGGGCGTCGGCGGCTCGCCGCTCGCGGCGCACCGGGCGTTCGTGGAGACGGCCTGCCCGCGCTGCCGGAAGCCGGCGCGGCGCGAGACCGACACGATGGACACGTTCGTCGAGTCGTCGTGGTACTTCGCGCGCTACGTCTCTCCCCGCGACGCGACGACGCCGTTCGACCCGCGCGAGCTCGACTACTGGCTCGGGACGCGTGGCGTCGACCAGTACATCGGCGGCATCGAGCACGCGATCCTTCACCTCTTGTACTCGCGCTTCCTCACCAAGGTGCTGCGCGACCTCGAGTTCGTGAAGCTCGACGAGCCGTTCGCGAGCCTGTTCACGCAGGGGATGGTGATCAAGGACGGCGCCGCGATGAGCAAGTCCCGCGGCAACGTCGTCGATCCCGACGAGCTGGTCGCGCGCTACGGCGCCGACACGGTGCGGCTCTTCTGCCTCTTCGCGGCGCCCCCGGAGAAGGACCTCGACTGGAGCGACCAGGGCGTCGAGGGCATGAGCCGTTTCCTGAACGGCGTCTGGCGGCTCGTGCAGTCGCTCCTCCCGAAGCTGCCGGCCCCGGGCACGCCGCTCCCGGTGCCGCTGTCGGCCGCCGATCGCGAGCTGCACCGCCTCACGCACCACACCATCCAGCGGGTGCACCAGGACCTCGCGACGCGCTTCCACTTCAACACCGCGATCTCCGCCATCATGGAGCATCGGACCGGGCTCACCGCGGCCGAGGGCGCCAGCGGGCCGGTCCTGCGCGAGGCGGTCGACGCGCTGCTCCTCCTCCTCGCGCCGCTCGTGCCGCATTTCGCCGCGGAGCTCTGGGAGATCACGGGGCACGACGGGGCGCTCGATGCCGCGGCCTGGCCTGCGGCCGACCCGACGGCGCTCGTCCGTGACCTGATCGAGCTGCCGGTACAGGTGAACGGCAAGCTCCGCGGCCGCATCACCGTCTCCGCCGACGCGCCCGAAGGCGACGTCGTCGCGGCGGCGCTCGCCGACGCGCAGGTGCAGAGCCACCTCGGCGGCCGGCCCGTGAAG
>Ga0111538_10006091_pt1 | contig 16378 bp, 13 predicted proteins | sample SoiMethybrSBSTD1_FD_79669 | JGI IMG/M metagenome (GOLD analysis project Ga0111538, IMG submission 79669) | Bulk soil microbial communities from a Populus tree surrounding site in Tennessee, USA - Soil MetaG P. TD hybrid SBSTD1 (version 2)... | ecosystem: Environmental > Terrestrial > Soil >...
GTCCCGGGCAACAGGCCAAGCCACATCAGGACCAGGAACATCCCGCCGATGACCCGCCATGCTTGAAGCGCTGTCAACAGGCGAAGATCGCGGCTCAGCGCAACCGCACGAACCTTCGCCGAGAGCGCGTACGCGACGAGAAACAGGATTGGCGGAATCAGGACCGCGGCCAGCAAGGGAAGAGGCGGCTTCCTCGGATCCATCGCGAACACGCCGAGGGCACTCAGGCTAAGGACGAGCGCTGCCCACGCCACGACGACCAGCCAAACCGGCCAGGTGTTCGATTCCGTGCGTGTCATGTCGTGATCCGGCATCGCCCGGCCCGCACGGCAACGCGCGCGTGGCGTTAACGGCGCGTCATCGCTGATCAAGTCTATGCGCGCATCACCCGCCATCGCCGGCGACGCGCACCGTCACGGCCGCCTTGGCCAGCCGGCGATACAGCCGGATGCGGCGGCGGATCGGCCACCAGTCGTACAGGAACACTTCCAGCGGCCGCCACATCGCCACCCAGCCGACGATCACCAGGCTTTCGCGGATGATGAACGTCGCGGGCTTTTCCTCGTCAAAGAAGCGGCTGATGAGGATGCACACCGAAAGGAACGCCAGGCCGATGAGCAGGCTCGTGCGGCCGATGCGCATGAGTTCGCTGAACTCGCGCCGCTCGTGCTCGGCCTTGTGCAGGAAGAAATGCTGCACCGCCTCCTGCACATCGCGGGCGCAGGCTTCATCAGTCGGCTCGGTCTCGGGCAGACGCTCCAAGTGAATGACCAGTTCCAGCGGCTGATCCGTCGGCAGTTCCCGGGCCCAGCCGACGATGAACTCCTCGGCGTCATCATCCAGATCCCGATCGCGAAAGGGCGAGGGATCCATCGAGTTGAACATCTGGTTCAAGTCGCGCAGACGAAGTTCGATGCGGGCGGCGGGCATGGCGAGCCGTTGAACCGAGAGCAGGAGCCGGAATCGATGGGCGCCCGCGGGTGTCGTAGGATAGTGCATGGGCGTCGTGCCATCGTCAGCGCTGATTGTGCTGGTCCGCGCCTGTGGCGCCGCTTGGGCGGGCATCGGCCTGGCGAGCGCGTGTGCCATGGCCTCGCCGGCCCCCCCGCGCAGCGACTTCAATGGGGACGGCTTTGACGATCTGGCGATCGGCGTCCCGAACCTGGATGTGAGCGGTCGCGTCAACGCTGGCGCTGTGCTCATCATCAACGGCTCGGCTGCCGGGCCGGCGCTCGAACAACACTTCGTGCTGACGCAGGCGAGTGATGGCATTCCTGATTCGCCGGAGGATTCCGACCGCTTCGGCTCGGCCCTGGCGTGGGGCGATTTCAATGGCGACGGCTTCGATGACCTGGCAATCGGCGCCGCTTCGGAAGATGTTGATGCGCCCGGCACGGTGCCCAACGCCGGCAGTGTCACGGTGGTGTACGGCTCGCCGCACGGCCTGGATGGCGATGACGGCGTGCACGATGCCCAGGTATTCGCCCAGGGCCTGCATGGCCTCCTGGGCAGTCCGCAGTTCAACGACCAGTTCGGCTGGGCGCTGGCAGCCGGCGACTTCGACGGCGATGGACACGACGACCTTGCCATCAGCATCATCGGCCAGGACCTGCTGACCAGCGATGTCGTTGCGCCCGATGCCGGCGCTGTCCAGGTGCTGTATGGCTCGGCGAACGGGCTGCGGGCCTTCGCCGATGAAGTGTGGACGATGAACTCCGGCGGCGTGCCGGGCATTGCCGGGCCGAATGATCATTTCGGCCTTGCGCTGGCAACCGGCGATTTCAATCGCGATGGTCGGGATGACCTGGCAATTGGCGCACCGGGCGCGGCCATTGCCCTCATGCCGGGCATCGGGTTTGCCAGCGCCGCGGGCGCCGCGTTCGTCATCTACGGCTCGCAGACCGGCCTGAACGGCTCCGGCAGCACCATGTGGTCGCAGAACTCCACCGGCATCGACGACGTTGCTGACCCCGGCGATTCCTTTGGCTTCGCGCTGGCTGCCGCCGACTTCGACGGCGACGGCCGCGATGATCTCGCTGTGAGCGCGCCGTTTGAAGATAACGGCGCATTCCTGAATGTTGGTGCCGTGCACGTTCTGCGTGGATCGAACATCGGGCTTCTCTCCTCCGACAGCCGATTGTTGCTGGGCCCCGCCTCGCCCGATGCATTCGGCTTCGCGCTGGCGGCGGGCGATTTCGATCACGACGGCCGGCAGGATCTGGCAGTGAGCATGCCGCGGAGGCCGGTCGGTCTGGTCGGCGCCGCCGGCGCCGTGGTGATTTTCCGCGGCTCGGGAGATCGGCTCGTCGGTTCGCTCGTGCGCACCCTTACGCAGGATTCGCAGGGCATCCTCGATCGCGCAGAGCCTGACGATCGATTCGGCGAGTCGCTGTGGACCGGCGACTTCAACGGCGACGGCGCCAGCGATCTGGCGGTCGGCTCGCCGCGCGAGAACATCGGCGTCGTGTCCGACGCCGGCGCCATCAACGTGGTTTTCGGCGGAACGCACGGCCTGACGCAGCGCGGCGACAGGTTCATCAGCGGCGCCAGCGCCGGCCTTGCCGAGGTGTTCCAGACGGGCGCGATGCTGGGCTGGAGCGTCAAGGCATCGCCGTGACGGCGATATCCGTCCATCGCTGACACGCCTCACTCCAACCCTTCAAGGAGAGGCGTTCTATTGTCGTGCACGATGCCGCAACCTTCAGCCGCTGCCGAGGCCTCAACCCCCGTGCGCTCAGCGGCGCTGGTCATCCTCGGCCCGACGGCGGGCGGCAAATCTTCGCTGGCGATCGAGTTGGCACGGCGATTGCCGAGCGCGGGTCTGGGCACGGGCGAGGTGATCTCCGCCGACTCGATGCAGGTCTATCGCGGCATGGACATCGGCACGGCCAAGACGCCCGCGCACGAGCGCGGCGGAGTGCCGCATCACCTGATCGACCTGGTCGAGCCGTCCGACGATTCCTTCAGCGTCGATCGCTGGCTGGAAGTGTGCCGGCAGACGATCGACGACATTCGCGCGCGCGGCAAGGTTGCCATCGTCGTCGGCGGAACGAATCTCTATGTGCAGGCTCTGGTGGGTGGGCTGGCCGACGAACTGCCGCCGCCCGATGAGGAACTGCGCGAGCGTTTGAACGCGATGGAGCCGCAAAGGCTTCGCGCGCGGCTGGCGGAAGTTGATCCGGTGGCGGCCGGGCGCATTCATGTCAACGATCGCAAGCGAACGATCCGCGCGATCGAGGTGTTCGAGCAGACGGGCTCGACGTTGAGTGCGATGCAGTCGCAGTGGGAGCGAAGCCCACACACTGCCGTGGGCCAGACGCGTTCGAGCACGTTTATCGTCGGTCTGGAGTATCCGGTCGAGGTGATCAATCGCCGCATCAACGCGCGCGTGAAGGGGATGATCGAGGCGGGGCTGATCGATGAGGTTCGCGGCTTGATTGACGAGGGCCGGCTCGGCCGCAATGCGCGCGAGGCACTGGGCTACAAGCAGATCATCGATCACCTGGAAGGCCGGATGTCGCTGGAGGAGGCGATCGAACAAATCAAGATACGCACTCGCCGCTACGCCAAGCAGCAAAGAACGTGGCTGCGGCGATTTCGAGCGTGGCAGCCCAGCGCGTGGCTGGATGCGGCCGAGCAATCTACGCAAAGCCTTGCAGATCAAGCGCTTGCAGCAATCGAACATTCGCGGGGCGAACCCGGTTGACGTATCAATGGTGGCGGCTGCATCTGGTTTGACCGCCGGCGGGCACGTTCGTAGCCTCTCCCGCCTTCAACACCCCGGAAGGGCCGGATTGACGTGGTTGGCGATGCATTCGACCCGCTGCTGTGTGCATTGAGCCGCGAATCCTGACCGATAGCCCACTGCAAGCAACGATGGCCAAAGCCGAAACCACCACAGCCACCAGCAAGCAACCTGCCCGCAAGAGAACTGCGCGCTCGCGCGGCGGGGCCGGCGCCGATGGCGGCAACGGAAAGACCGGCGGACGAAAGGTCGACGCCACAGGCAAGCATCTGGTCATCGTCGAGTCGCCCGCCAAGGCCAAGACCATCAATCGCTACCTCGGCCCCGACTTCGTCGTGCAGGCCTCCGTCGGCCACGTGCGCGATCTGCCATCCAGGGCGCCCAAGGGCTCGAAGCAGCCGGTGCCGGGGGTTGATCTTGAGAACAGGTTCAAGCCGCATTACGAGGTGATGCCCGACAAGAAGAAGGTAGTGGGCGATCTGAAGAAGGCAGCGAAGTTGGCGGCCGATGTGTGGTTCGCCACCGACCTTGACCGCGAAGGCGAAGCCATCGCCTGGCACCTGGCGCAGGAACTGGAGATCGAGCCCGATCGCGCCAAGCGCGTGGTGTTCGATGCCATCACCAAGGGCGAGATTCAGAAGGCCTTCGACAATCCGCGAGCCATCAACGAGGATTTGGTGAACGCCCAGCAGGCGCGGCGAATCCTCGACCGCATCGTGGGCTACCAGGTCTCGCCGCTGTTGTGGAAGAAGGTGGCGCGCGGGCTGTCAGCCGGTCGCGTGCAAAGCGTCGCGGTGCGATTGATCGTCGATCGCGAGCGCGAGATTCGCGCGTTCGTGCCGGATGAGATCTGGAAGGTTGGCGCGGAGTTGACGCCCGATGTCGCGGCCTCGCCTCGCTTGCGCGATGAGTGGAACAAGTTCCTCGCCGCCCGAGATGAGAAGGACAAGGCTCCGACCATCAAGTCGCAGAACGCCTGGCTGGCCGAGCGCAAGGCGGTGCGGGCTGAACTGGTCGAAGTCGCCGGCGAGAAGTTCGAACTCGTCGGCAAGGCGGACGACAACCGCGATCTCACCAAGGATGTCGAGAAGGTCGCGCAGGCTGTGGGCCTGATCAACGTGCGCACGCGCATCGAGGACGATCCCAAGGGCAAGGGCCCGGCTGCGACGCTGCGTTTCGTCGAAGGCGAGGTCGATCCGGCTGCCCGCTACAGCGTCAAGTCGATCGAGACTAAGCGCACGACCACTCGGCCGCCGGCGCCGTTCATTACTTCGACCCTGCAAATGGCGGCAGCCAGTTTCCTCGGCTTCGGCGCCCACCGAACCATGCGCACCGCCCAGGGGCTGTACGAGGGCGTCAACGTCAAGGGCGAGGGGCAGGTCGGGCTCATCACCTACATGCGAACCGACTCGACGCACCTCTCCGGCGAGGCGCTCAACGAGGTTCGCGGATACGTCAAGAAAACCTTCGGCGACAAGTACCTGCCGGAGAAGCCAAACTTCTACGGCTCGTCGAATGAATCGGCCCAGGAGGCCCACGAAGCCATCCGGCCGACCGATGTCAGCCGCCATCCCGACAAACTCGAAGGCGCGCTGTCCGCAGACCAGGCCCGGCTGTATCGGCTGATCTGGAATCGCTTCGTCTCGTGCCAGATGGTCCCCGCGCAGTGGGATTCGACCGCGGTCATGCTCGAGCGCAGCGACAAGCCGACCGGCGCGGTGATGCGCACCACCGGCCGCGTGCTGGTGTTCGAAGGTTTCTATCGCGCCACCGGCATCCCGACCTCGAGCGATGAGCAGATGCTGCCGGAGTTCAAGGAAAAGCAGGCCCTCGCGCCGTTCGGCATTGACGTCGAGCAGACCTTCACTTCCCCGCCCCCCCGCTACAGCGAAGCCAGTCTCATCAAGAAACTCGAAGAGGAAGGCATCGGCCGGCCCTCGACGTACGCCTCGATCATCAACGTGATCCAGGATCGCGAGTACGTCGAGCAGGTTGATCGCAGATTCTTCGCCACTCCCATGGGCGAGGTCGTCACCGACAAACTCATCGAAGCATTCCCGCAACTGCTGGACGTCGGCTACACGCGATTGATGGAGAAGGAACTCGATCAGATCGCGTACCACGACATGGATTGGATCGACATGCTCGAGGAGTTCTACGCCCCGTTCGCCGAGGCCTTGGAGCACGCGCACGAGAACATGAAGCACGCCAAGGCCGAGACGCAGCCGGCGCCCTACGCGTGCCCCAAATGCGGCCACAAGACGGTGTACCGCTTCGGCAAGAACGGCATGTTTCTTTCGTGCAGCACGTATCCGACGTGCGAGTACGCAGCGCCGATCGATCGCGAAGGCCATCCCATGCTGCCCGAGCGCGTCAACGTCGCGTGCCCGGAGGACGGTTCCCCGATGGTCCTGCGCACCGGCCGCTTCGGCAAGTTCCTCGCCAGCGTGAACTATCCCGAGACCAAGTGCGTGGTGAACCTCGACAAGAAGGAACAGATCAAGTACCCGGCCGTGCCGCCGCTGCGCGTCGAGGAACTCAAATGCGAAAAGTGCGGCAGCCCGATGAACCTGCGTCGCGGCAAGCGCGGGCCGTGGCTGGGCTGTTCCACCTTCCCCAAATGCAAGGGCCGCATGCCCTTCGCCAAACTCGAGGAGAAGGTGCAGGCGAAACTGGTCAAGGCCCTCGAGGCGCATGAAGCGGAGAATCCGCAGGTCGTGATCCGCTCGCTCGATGGCAAGGTGATTCCCGAAGGCACGCCCATCGCCGATTTGACGGTGCCCGGCGGCGTGCAGGAACTGCCGATTCATCCGGACTCGGTGCACGACAAAGCGGCGTAGCGTTTTGACGTTTCGACGTTTTGACGTTTCGATACGCGCATGACGTCAACCCTCACGGCCGCGCCCGCCGCCGCCGGCCTTCGCCTTTCGATCATGATGTTCCTGCAGTTTTTCGTGTGGGGGGCGTGGTACGTGACCACCGGGCCCTACATGGAGGCCCACGGCCTGTCCAACGTGATCTTCTGGGCGTATACGGTCGGGCCGATCGCGGCGATCATCTCGCCGTTCTTCCTGGGCATGGTCGCCGACCGCTTCTTCGCCAGCGAGCGCGTGCTGGGAGCGCTGCACATCCTCGGCGGCATCGGGCTGCTGCTCGCGCCGCGCATGGCGAATCACCACTGGGAAGGCGCGCCGACCGAAGGCCCGTTCGCGTTCCTGCGCGAAGGGCCGTTCATCGGCTGCCTGCTGCTGCACATGCTTTGCTACATGCCGACGCTGGGCCTGACGAACACCGTGGCCTTCCACGCGATGCGAAATCCAGAAACGCAGTTTCCGCTCGTGCGCGTGTGGGGCACGATCGGCTGGATCGTCGCGGGCCTGTGCGTGAGTTGGCTGGGCGTCGATCGCGGCGAGCGCGTCATCGAGGGCCTGGGCAGCATGGCGCTGGGGCAATATCACCTCGGCGGCGCGGCCGCGATCGTGCTGGGCCTGTACGCGTTCACGCTGCCGCACACGCCGCCGCCGGCCAAGGGCAAGCCGTTCTCCGCGCGCGATGCCCTGTGCCTGGATGCGCTGGCGCTGCTCAAGCGGCCGTCGTTCGCGGTGTTCATCGTCTGCTCGCTGCTGGTGTGCATCCCGCTCGCGGCGTACTACTCGTATGCGGGCACGTTCGTGGGCAATCAGGGCGTGGCGAACGTGGGCGCGGTCATGAGCCGCGGGCAGATGTCGGAGATCTTCTTCATGATCATCATGCCCGTGTGCTTCGCGGGCCTGGGCGTGAAGTGGATGCTCGCGGTGGGCATGCTCGCGTGGGTGGTGCGCTATGGCCTGTTCTGGTGGGCGGCGGGCAACGCGCCGGCTGATCATGGCGCAGCGCTGGCGTGGATCATCGGCGACAGCCACGTAGCGCTGCCGATCTTCCTGGGCATCCTGCTGCACGGCATCTGCTACGACTTCTTCTTCGTGACCGGCTTCATCCACACCGAGCGCGAGGCGCCCAAGGAACTTCGAGCCTCGGCCCAGGGCTTCCTGGTCCTGATCACGCAGGGCCTGGGCATGCTCATCGGAGCGCAAGCCTCGGGCTGGCTGTATGGGCGATCTGGAGCAGCCTCAGGCGGCCAGCACTGGCAGCAGTTCTGGCTCGCACCGTGCCTGTTCGCCCTGGGCGTGCTGGTGGTGTTCGTGCTGGCGTTCCACCATCGCGAAAGGCCCAAGCCGACAACCGCGTGAAGCACATTCGCGTATAGTCGATGGTGCCCGTGACGCCCCTCCATCGCCGCTCTCGCGCCGGCTTCACCATCGTGGAGTTGATCGTGGTCATGGGCATCATCGGCGTGCTGCTGGCGCTAGTGCTGCCGGCTTTGGGAGGGGCGATGCGGCGTGGTTACAAGACGCGCGAGATGAACGACATCAAGAGCGTGGGCAACGCGTGGATGCTGTACGCCAACTCCAATAATGACGCCGCACTTCCCGGCTTCCTTGATCTCGACGTGCAGGCCGAGCCGGTTCGCAACGTCTCGCGCGGCTGGGGCGTCAACTACAAGATGCCCAACGGCGTCGACTCCCTGCAGCCGACCACCGGCAATTTCACCGGCCCGTGGACGTGGCGACTGCTGTCATATCTCTCCTACGACCATCGCCTGATTCATCAATACCTCGACGAGCCGAACCCCGATCACGAAACGCTTGTCAGCGAAGGCTCGAAGGTCGCCTACCAGCCTGCGTTTGGATACAACGGCTACTACCTCGGCGGGTGGTGGGAGATGGTGAAGATCAACGGCATCGATACGCCGTTCGCGAAGTTCTACGACCACTGCACGGTGGATGCGCGCAAGCGGGCCCTGAGCATTCCCACCACGCACGCGCAGATCTTCCGCACTTCGGAGATGGTGGCGTTCTGCTCGTCATCGAACTTCGCATCGCCGGGGTCCTACCGCCGGCGCGACGACATTGCGGGCTATCACCTGGTGATGCCGCCGATGATGGAGCTGTCAGCCCGCTGGGAGCCGCAACCGGGCGACGCATCTGGCGCCGTGCGCGTGCTGCAGGGCAACACCGCCGCGCCGATCGCCCGCTACACCAACAACATCGCCGTGCTGTATGCCGACGGTCACGTCGACCAGACCGGCTACAACCAGTTGAGCAGCATGCGGATGTGGGTCAACAGCGCCGACACGCCGGAGTTCAAGCACGCCCAGTGCAACACTGCGCCGTAGCCGTGCTGCGGGATCAGCGGGCCTGGAGTTGCTGGCGAATGGCCTGCTTGATCATGGCGCGAATCTGATTGAGTTCGCGCGGGCTGACGGCTGACTGCGTGAGATCGACCTTCATGCCGGTCAGCCAGCGCTCGCCGTCGTCAGCGGGCGCGTAGCCCATCTCGCGCAGACGCGCATCGAAATCGCCCATGTGGCCGGCGCCGTAAAAGATCGCCACGGATTTCGTCTGCGGCTCGCGCTCGATGATGGACTTCAGATCGGCCAGTGCGACCTCGTTGCGATTGTTGATGATCACCTCGCCGAAGCCCTGGCCCAACTGGTTCATGCTCATGTCGGTCAGGGCCGGATCGCCCAGCATCTCGATCATCACGACCTTGAACGTGTCGGTGATCGCGCCGTCCATGAACGTGTCGGCCAGTTTCATCACGCCCAGCAGCAACTTGATGAGCTTGCCCGGCAGCGATGAGCCTGCCAGCGTGCCGCCGAGCACTTCGAAGTCGAGGCCCTTGGCCGCCAGCCGCCGGTTCAGTTCATCCATGTCCATATCGCTGCAGCGGAACGTCGGCCGCGAGTAGTCGACGGCATCGAGTTGGAACTCGAGCCCCAGCGCCTCGGCGAGTTGCGATTGCAGGCCGTCTTCCTTGCTCAGGGCCAGCGGATCGGGCGCGGGCTCGTCGCCGAGGTCGATGTCGGCGTTCTCGTCCTCGCCGCCGCCCACGCCGTCAGCTCCGAAACTGATCAGCGCGTAGACGTGCTGCGGATTGGCGGCGTCGGCCAACAGGCCGTATTGCAGGTCGTGACCCCACGCATCGACTGTGGCGTCGCGCATGAACTGGGCCAGGCGCGGATCCTGCTTGGCGGCGAATTCGCGCACGTCGTCGAGATTGGCCGGGTACCCGTCCTTCTGATGGTTGTACGTCTCGATCATGCCGCGCACGAAGCGCATGGAGGACTGCGTGGATTCGATGCGCTGCTCGGCGGTTTCGCCGCCGGGCTTGCTCGCGCCCGATGGTTTGACCGATTCGTACAGCACGATGTCGTACTGATCGAGGACCTTCTGCAGTTCGCGATAGAAGGTGGCGTCGCCGATGTGCGCAACGCCGACGAGCCCGACGCGCGGGCCCTTGCCTTCAGCCTGCACGTAGTTGCGCGTGGCGATCTGCAGTTCGATGGACTTGTTCTTCACTTCCTGCACGCGCATGAAGGCGGGAGCCGAGGGCGCGTCGGCCTTCGGCTGATCGGGCTGAGTGGATGGCGCGGTGCTGTCCGGGGTCGGCGGCGCGCCATCCTGCGCGAAGGCGCGAAACGCGATCGCCACCGAGGCTGCGATGATGCATGCTCGGGCGAATTGACCGCCGGCAATCACGATCGGCAACATCCGTGCACCAGCCGGCAACCCCGTGGTCGATTCGTTCATGATCATGCAGGTCCTTTCGCAGCCATCGCGCTCAGAGATTGTTCGGATCCATCGGCAACACGTTTCAGGATCCGTTCGCTGCGATGATGGTAGGACCGGCAATCCTCCAACCCGGCATGGCTGCAATCGTGGCAGGCATCGCGCGATTCCATACAATCCCCGCGGTGCAGGCCCCTGTCGCAGCAACCGAATTGGCGCTTCCCGTCGCGCTGCAGAAGGCGCTCGATGAACTGGTTCCAGTCATCGAGCGCGATCTCTCGCAGCGCCTGAATGCTGCCGCACTGCCCGAGAACCTTCGCGAAGCAGCGCGGTACGGCGTGCTGGGTCCGGGCAAACGCCTGCGGCCGATTCTGACAGTCCTGTGCTGCGAGGCGCTCGGCGGCCGGCGCGCCGCAGCGCTCGCTCCTGCCGCCGCGATCGAACTCATCCACTGCTTCAGCCTCGTGCACGACGATCTCCCGGCAATGGACGACGATGATCTTCGCCGCGGCCGGCCGACGCTGCACATTCATGCAGGCGAAGCGATGGCGATTCTCGCCGGCGATGTGATGGTTTCACTCGCGGTCGAATGGCTCGCCAATGCCGAGGTCGATGCCCGCGCGCAGGCGGCCCTGGTTCGTGAACTGGCTTCAGCAACGACAGCGATGATCGCCGGGCAGGTGTACGACACGCTGGGCGGCTTCCCGCCGCGCCTGGGCGATCGCCAGCGCCTGGATCTGGTGCACCACAACAAGACCGCCGCGCTTATCACCGCCGCCTGCCGCATGGGCGCGCATTGCGCAGCCGCCTCAGATTCGCAACTCGACGCATTCACGCGCTACGGCCAGGCGATCGGCATGATGTTCCAGATCGTAGATGATCTGCTGGACGTCACGCAGTCGGCCGAACACGTCGGCAAGGCGGTCTGTAAGGATGTGGACGCCGGCAAGTTGACGTTTCCCGGCCTGATCGGCGTCGAAGCCTCCAAGGCTGAGGTCGAACGTTTGCGCCAAGCCGCGCATCAGGCGCTCGAGCCGCTCGGGCCGAATTCACGCCTGCTGCTCGATCTCGCCGACGCAATGGCAGTGCGAACGAAGTAGACCTACCCTCATCGCCGAGACCTGATCGCTTCGCAAGGCCCACGAATGGACCTGACACTGCTTCCGACCATCAAGTCGCCCGCCGACCTCAAGGCGCTTTCGATCGAGCAGTTGCCCCGCGTCGCGACGGAGATCCGGCACGTCATCACCGAACAGGTCAAGCGCACCGGCGGCCACTTCGCGCCCAACCTCGGCGTGGTCGAACTTACCATCGCGCTGCATTACGTCTTCGACTTCGCGCACGATCGGCTGCTGTTCGATGTCGGCCATCAGTGCTATCCGCACAAGCTGCTCACCGGCCGGCTGTCGATGCTCGACAGGTTGCGCACGCGCGAAGGCATGGCGGGATTCCCCGAGCCGCGCGAGAGCGATTACGACCTGTTCAGCGTCGGCCACGCAGGCACGGGCATCTCGACCGCCGTCGGCATGGCCCGTGGCGATGCGCTCAACGGCGAGGCGTTCGATCCGGAATCGAATCCCGCCGGCCGGCGCGTCGTCACGCTCATCGGCGATGCGTCGATCGTCAACGGCGTCGCCATGGAAGGCCTCAACAACGCCGGCACGCTCAAGCGGCAGTTCCTGGTCGTGCTCAATGACAACGGCATGTCCATCGCCAAGCCGCAGGGCGCGGTGGCGGCGTACTTCGACCGGGTGCGCGTCAATCCCGCCTATCGCGGCATGAAGAAGGCGGCCAAGAGCGTGCTCAAGGACATGCCTGGCGGCGCGATCGTCGAAGGCGTGTATCACCGCGTGGGCGAGTTCGCCAAGGATGCGCTGACCGAGGACGCGTGGTTCGAGAAGTTCGGCCTGCTCACCGTCGGCCCGGTCGATGGGCACGACCTGCGCAGCCTCATCGACATGCTGGTGGAAGTGAAGGACGTCGATCGCCCGATGGTGCTGCACGTGCACACCGTCAAGGGCAAGGGCTTCGAGTTCGCGGAAGAGGACGCGTGCAAGTTCCACTCGCCCGGCTCGATGGTGATGGAAGGCTGCCGGGTGGAGATCCGCAAGTCGGCGCGATCGTTCACCTCCGCGTTCGGCGAGGCGATGATGGATCTCATGCGCCGCGATCCGAAGACGGTCACCTGCACGGCAGCGATGCCAGACGGAACGGGACTGGTGAAGGTCTTGAAAGAGTTCCCCGATCGCGCGTGGGACGTGGGCATCTGCGAGAGCCACGCGACGGACATGATGGCGGGCCTGGCCAAGACGGGCTGGAAGCCGTTCTTCGCGGTGTATTCGACGTTCCTGCAGCGGGCCTTCGATCAGGTGTTCCAGGAGATCGCGCTGCAAGGCTTGCCGCTGCGTTTGTGTCTGGATCGCGCCGGTCTCGTCGGCGGCGATGGCGCTGTGCACCACGGCTTCTGCGACATCAGCATTCTGCGCGTCTTCCCCAATGCGGTGCTGATGGCGGCGATGGATGAGCCGAGCCTGATCGCTGGACTTGAGTTCATGCGGCAGTACGACCAGGGCCTGAGCGCCATCCGCTACCCGCGCGATGCGGTCAGCGAGATGTTCGCCAAGCAGCCGTGCCCCGTCTTCGAACTCGGCCAGGCGCGGGCGCTCGTTGAGCATGCGCAGCCAGACATTGCCATCCTCGGCTATGGCGTGATGGCGATCGAAGCAATGAAGGCGCTCGAACAGTTGAACGGCGGCCGGGAGTACAAGGTCAACGTCTACGATGCGCGCTTCGCCAAGCCAGTTGATCGCGAGCGGATTCGTTCCCTGCTGAGCCGCGGCGTTCCGGTCATCACTGTGGAAGATCACTCACTGACCGGCGGCTTTGGCGCGTGCGTGACCGATGCAGCGCTGGAAATGGGCCTGGATGCGCGCCTCATCACGCGCATGGGGCTGCCGGAAACGTGGATCTACCAGGACGAGCGCGGCGCGCAACTGGCGGAGGCGGGTATCGACGCCGCAGCCATCGCGCGCACCGTGCGCGAGGTGCTGGATCGCCTGCCGTCCGCCGCGAGCAAGCCCGCCAGCGTGGTCGAGGTCGTGGCACGGGCCGAGGAGCGCAGCCCAGCCGCGCGCTTGGCGACGTAGCCCGGGCGTGTCCGGGATCCCGCGGCGCCGTCATCGAACAATCAAGTAGATCAGCAGCGCCAAGACGCCGGCGCCGATGAGCCAGGGCGTTGCCGCGACCGCGCCGCTGAGCGCTGCCCACCACCAGAACGCCACATAGTCGCCAGCGGCCACAGGCTGGTGTTGATCGGCCAGGCGCAAGCGCTCGCGCATGCCGCCGACGTTTTCATCGAGCAGCGACTCATCAAGTCGTTCGTACTGGTGATAGAGATTGGTGGAGCGCCGGCCGCGAACGAAGGCGCGAAACATCCGTCGCGGCGCGATCAGCATTCCCATCGCGAAGGCGCCCATATTCAGGAACCAGGCGTGCCAGAAGTCGCCGCAGCCGCTGCTGACTTCCCACGCGCCGATCTCGGCCTCGCCAATGATGTCGGTCTGGTAGCCGGTGAGAATGTGATGGAGATCGTGCAGGCGCACCGCGCGATCGCGTCCGAGGATGTTGGGGTAGTAGATGGGAATCGGTCCGAGTTCGACGCGAATCCACTTGTTGTCGTAACCGCCCTCGGGGCCGAAGACCGCGAGGTTCTCGGCAAAAAACGCCGTGCGGGCTTGCCGGAGGGTCAACGAGTCCGCGAAAATCGTCATGGCAGGCGGCTCAACGCGTCCGATCAATCGTACGTCGCGAAGTTCGGCGGCGAACACGTACTTGCACCCGCAGCATCGCGCCAGTCTCATGGCGTTTGATGGCCTTGCCGCAACGACTTTGGATCCTCGGCCCGTGCGGCTCAGGCAAGTCGTGGGTCGCAGATGACCTGGCGGCACGGCTTGGCGTCGCAGCCACTCACCTCGATGACATCTTCTGGAACCCGGGATGGGTCAAGTCATCGATGGATGAGGTCGCCGCCGGCATCCAGCCGATCATGCACCGGGATCGCTGGGTCGTCGACGGGAACTACAGGGAGCTACGCCGCCAATTCGCCGACCGAATCGAACTGTTCGTCTGGCTCGACCTGCCTCTTCGAGTGACGCTGCCTCGCGTGCTTGCCCGCTGCATGCGGCGAAGCCTTCGACGCGAGCCGTGCTGCAACGGCAACTTCGAGACGCTGCGGCGAACATTCGCACATCGCGACTCGCTGCTGTTGTGGGCGATCACCAGCGACCGGCCCCGCCGCGCGGAATTGTCTGATGAACTCACCACGCAAAGGCACGTGCGGCTGAGATCGCAAGCAGAGATTGACCGGTGGCTGGCGGAAGGTTGAGGCTGCGGTTTCGAAGCCTCAGACTCCAAGCCTCTCGCGCTCCGCGCGCAGGGCCTCGATGCAGTTGGCGATGTGCTGCGTCTGATCGATGTTCAGCATTGCGCCGAGTTCAGCCGCGCCCGTGGCGATGTCCTCGCGCGAGACCGCCGCAGCGAAGGCCTTGTCCTTCAATTTCTTCTTGACGCTCGAAGGCTCCAAGTCGCCGATGCCATTCGGCCGCACCTTGCAGCAGGCGACGATAAAGCCCGCCAGTTCGTCCACCGCGAACAGCGCCTTCGCCATGTTGCTGGCACGGGGGGTGCCGCTGTATTCGGCATGCCCGAGGATTGCCGTGCGGATCTCGTCGTCCACGCCGATCGATTCGAGATGCCGGACGCCGACGAACGGATGCTCCTCTTTCGACGGGTGTTTCTCGTAGTCGAAATCGTGCAGCAGGCCGCAGGCGATCCACCGCTCGCGCTGCTGCGGTTCCATCTTCGTTGCGTACCAGCCCATGCATGCCGCGACCGCCTCCATGTGGCCGCGCAAGGCCGGGCTCTGCACCCATTCATGCATCAGCGCTCGCGCCTGGTCGATCGTCATGCACGCATCGTAGAGGAATTCACGCCATTGCTCCGGCCGCGCCCAACCGCAGATGCCGGCGAATGCAGCGATGCGCGACGGCGCGCTCGATCAGCCGCCCGACAGCGACCGCCGCGATGCCGCCCGCCAGCAGCATGCCGTACCAGGGCGCGACGTACCAGCGATCTTCCATGAACGCCTCCAGCAGCCAAATCAGTCCGCCGATCGCCAGGCCGAGCCCGCCGATGTACGCGGGCAGCACGAGATGCAGCAGCAGGGCCAGCAGCAACCCTTCGATCGACCCGAAGATGCGCGAGACGACCAACAGCGCGCCGATCCAGAAAGCCGTCATGAGCGCGATGTATCCAAGCACGACGAGATGACCGTTCGTCGCAAATCCCTGGGAGAGCCCGAACGCTGCGGGAAGTCCCATCAGCGCCAGCATCGCCCAGGCCAGGGGAAACGCGATCAAGTTGTACAGCGGCGCCTCCCACCACGGCCGCGACCACTGGCGCGACACGAGCGCCGGGATGTTGATGGCGAGCCCGCACTCGGGGCAGGTGACTTGATCGCCTGCCAAGCCGCGCAGGCTGTACGCGCAAGCCGGGCAGGCCAGGCCTTCACGCAATGACTCGACATGGGCGCCGCCGCGCGAGGTCATCATCAGCATCGTTCGCAAGACGTGCGGCCGAGTTCCACGCCGCGCCACGGTCATTTCGATGCCGCGCGCCGCAGGCTGCTCCTGCTACGCTGTGCGGCCATTCGATCGGCCTCTGGAACGATTCACCATGCTCTCGCTTGCCGCGTTGTCGGCGATCTCCCTCGTCATCGTCATGCAGGACGCTCCGGTTCCGCCTCCCACTCCCACGACCGTTCCGGCGGCGCCTCCCGCAACCGCGCCAGCCACCGAGCCGGCCGCCACCGCATCCAACCCCCCGGCAACATCGACAGCGCCGGCGTCCGCGCCTGCTGTTGATGTCGCTGACCCCGCCGTGCCTGGTCTCGATCCCGTGCTGCTCACCGTTGCTGAAGCCTCCGGCTACACCGCCACCGCCACCAGCGCGCAGGTGCAGGAAC
>Ga0111538_10006092_pt1 | contig 16377 bp, 15 predicted proteins | sample SoiMethybrSBSTD1_FD_79669 | JGI IMG/M metagenome (GOLD analysis project Ga0111538, IMG submission 79669) | Bulk soil microbial communities from a Populus tree surrounding site in Tennessee, USA - Soil MetaG P. TD hybrid SBSTD1 (version 2)... | ecosystem: Environmental > Terrestrial > Soil >...
CGGCACCTGGCGGCCGTCCACGGCCGGACCCCGGCTGCTGCTGTTGGAGATGGAGTCCATGTTGCCCGCGCGCGAGTTGATGCTGCTGGCCACCGCGATCAGGTTCTTGGCCTCGTGCGGCGGCGTGAGGCCGGCGTTGCCGGCGTTGCCGGCCGAGAACACCTCGATGAAGGGCTCGGCCACGGTGGCGGTGTCGAAGTTGCCGTCCCGCACCATGAAGTCGTGCGTGCGCTCGGGCGCGCGGTAGCCGAGGCGCGGGCCCTCGCCCGTGTTCCACGAGTTGTTGCCGCCGATGGCCCCGCCCAGGACCGCCCGCTTGCTGTGCTCCTCCCAGCCGCCGGCCGGCGGCCAGGCCGAGCCCGAGAGCGAGTTCATGGCGAAGATCTCGTAGGACGGCGCCACGCCCAGGCCGTACTTGTAGCCCTGCGAGTCCGCGAAGAGGCCGGCCGCGTTGCCGCCGATGATGCCGGCCACGTGGGTGCCGTGGCCGCCGTTGGCGCAGTCGCCGCCCGGCTCGTTCACCACGTCGCAGGTGCCGGGGAAGGTGAAGCCGCCGGCGATGTGCGTGTTGAGGTCGGGGTGCTGGTAGTCCACGCCGGTGTCCACCACCGCCCAGCGCACGCCCAGCCCGCTGAGGTTGAGGCCGCCCAGCCAGGACAGGTAGCCGGGGAAGGGCGTGGGCGGAGTGCCCGCGTAGTTGCCGGCCACGATCTGGCTCGACGTCTCGTCGTCCAGCCCCGGTCGCGGGCTCGAGGAGCCGATGGCCCACACCGCGGGCAGCCGGGCCACGTCGGGGAGGGCCGCCGCCGGCAGGCGCACGATGGCGTCCCAGAACGCGCGGTCGGGCTGGGCGGGATGGCTGCCCAGCACCTCACCGCCCAGGGCGGTGATGGCGGCCAGCGTGGCCGCCTTCCGCCCGTCGTCGTAGAACGTCACGTCCACGTTGGCCAGGACGCCCTCGCGGCCGAGCAGCTCGGGGCCGATCTTGTAGGCGGGATGGAAGGGGCCGTCCCAGCGCACGAAGTCGAGCGCGCGGGCGGCGGCCGCGGCCGGGGCGTCGGCCCACACCAGGTAGGCGTTCACGGGGTAGTACTGGAGCACGCGCGCCCCCGCCGCCGTGAGCGCCGCCCGCCACTCGTCACGGGCGGGGGCCGTGAGCTGCACCAGGCGCAGCCCGGCCGCGCTCGCGCCGGCGCGCAGGCCCTGCGGCAGCGGCGGCTGGTCGCGCAGGGGATCGAAGTGGAGGCCGGCCACGTGCAGGATCCCGGCCTCGGCGTCGGGGCTGAAGGCCACGCCCGAGCGGGCCAGGGCGGCCGCGTCCCCCTCGTCCAGCTCCAGCCACTGGAAGGAGCGGTAGTCGAGCTGCCGCAGCGGGTGCAGCCCGAGCGCGGCCAGGCGCGCCGCCTGCGCCGCCGGCACGCGCACGGCCTGCGTGCGGCCGGCGGCCGCGGCCGTGAGCGGCAGGAATCCCAGGGCCAGGGCCAGAAGAGCGGGGGGCATTCGGTTCATACGTCCTCCTCGTCTCGCGATCTCAGATTTCGATGGTCAGGTCGGGGTCCTGGGCCAGGAGCTGCTGTCTGCGCTCCTCGGTGAGCGGCCGTGACTTCTGGGTCGTGTAGTCGAAATGCACCAGCACCTGGCGCGACTCGGCCACCACGCGCCCGTCGGCGGCCACGATGGCCGTCTCCACCCGCACCGACGAGCGGCCCACGGCGGTGCAGCGCACGCCCACCACCAGCTCCTCCGCGTAGGCCACGGGCGAGCGGTAGTCGATCTCGGTGCGGGCCAGGATCATGCTCAGGGCCTGCACGTCGGTGCTGCGCGTGAGGTGCAGCCACCAGGCGATGCGGGCCGACTCCATGAACGTGAGGTAGACCGCGTTGTTCACGTGGCCCATGGCGTCGAGGTCGCGGAAGCGCACCGTGACCGGAAAACGGAAGCGGAAGGCGGCCAGGCGCTCAGCAGCGCTCACGTTCGGACTCCGTCAGCTCCTGCTCCAGCTGGCCCGCCCACTCGGCCACCACCGCGTCCACGGTGCGGGCCAGGCAGGCCTCGGCCACGTCCAGCGCCTCGTGGAACTGGCGCAGCTCGCGCAGGCACCAGATGAGGGTGAGGGAGACGGCGGGCAGGTGGGGGGCGTTGAGCGGGTGCGCCAGCAGCACCTGGGCCTGGCGGGCGGCGTCGAGCGCCTCCCGGTCGCGGCCCAGCGCGTGCAGGCAGCGGGCGCGGTCGTTCCACGGCTCGATGGCCTCGGGGAAGAGCCGCGCCAGGCGGTCGTAGAGGGCCAGGGCCGATTCCGACGCCCCCTGCTCCTGCAGCAGCAGCGCCTTGAAGAGGAGGGCCTCCAGGTGCTCGGGCTCGGCGTCGAGCACGGCGTTGGCCGCGGCCATGGCCTCTCCCGGCCGTCCCGTGTGGGCCAGCAGCTTGGCCTCCCGCACCCGCGCGTCAGGCATTTCCGGGCACCGCCGCGGGCAGGCGCACGCGGGGGAAGAAGCGCTTCACGTAGTCGCGCAGGGCGGCGCGCGTGCTGTCGAAGGCCAGGTCGTCCCAGGGCAGGTCCTCGGGAGCGAAGACCTGCACCTCCAGCGCCTCGTCGGCCGCGCGCAGGTCGCCGCCCAGCACCTCCGCCGCGTACACGATCACCACGATGGGCGAGCCGGGGAACGAGTAGGCGTCCAGGATGCCGGTGATGCCGACGCGGAGGTTGACCTCCTCCATCGTCTCGCGCACCGCCGCCGCCGCCACCGGCTCGCCGCGGTCCACGAAGCCGCCCGGGAACACCCACTTGCCGTATTGGGGCTCGATGGCCCGGCGCAGCAGCACGATGCCGCCGTCCACCAGGCAGATGGTGCAGGCGGCCACCTTGGGGTCCTGGTAGAAGATGAACTCGCAGGCGGCGCACACCAGCCGCAGGGGCTCGCCGGCCTTGAGCCCGCGGGAGTCCAGGCCGCCGCCGCAGCGCGGACAGAAGCGGTATTCCCCGCCATCCGTCAGGGTCATGGTGATGAGCGGCCATGATAGCTTAGGCCCCATGGCCGAATGGAAGGCGGGGCGCGTGAGCAGCTGGACCGCGCTCTCGCCCACCCTGGCCCTCTTCCGCGTGATGCCGGAGGCGGGCACGCCCTTCCCCTCCTACGCGGCCGGCCAGTACATCGCCCTGCGCCGCGACTCCTGCAAGCTGACCAGGCGGGTCAAGGACCCCGAGGGCCGCGTGCACTACGTGCCCGACCTCGACGAGGGCGGCGTGCAGCGCCTGGGCCCGGTGGCCCACTCGTATTCCATCTCCTCCGCCCCCTGCGAGACCGAGGAGCACGGCTGGCTGGAGTTCTACGTGGTGCTGGAGGTGACGGAGGAGCAGTTCCCGGGACGCCTCACGGAGTCGCTCTTCCGCATCGACCCGCCGCGCGACGACCAGGTCGGCTACATGAACCGCATCGCCGGCGACTTCACGCTGGACAAGCGGCGGGGCGAGGCCCGCAGCGTGATCATGGTCGGCACCGGCACCGGCCTGGCCCCCTTCGCCGGCATGCTGAAGCAGCTCGACCACGAGGCCGCCCAGGGACGGCGCGACGGCGTGCGCTACACGCTGCTGCACGCCAACCGCACCACGGCCGAGCTGGCCTACCACCAGCGGCTGCAGGAGATCGAGCGGGCCGGCCGCCTCGACTTCGTGTACCTGGCCTCGGTCAGCCGGCCCGCGAAGCAGGACGAGCAGGACGGGCGCCTGGGCCGCGGCCGGGCCAACAACGTTCTGCGCCTCCTCTTCGGCCTGCCCATGCGCGAGGAGGAGGACCTGAAGCTGGCCCGCCAGTCGGGCGGCGACGTGGCCCTGGCCGAGGCCGCCCTGGCCCGCTCGGTCCGCCCGGAGCTTCCCGCACACGTGAGCGCCGAGGGCCTGCGCGCGCGCCTGGCCCCGGGAGAGACCCTGGTCCTCACCTGCGGCAACCCGTCCTCCATGGCCGACATCCGCACCGTCTCGGAGGCCGCGGGCGCCCGCTTCGAGAAAGAGGACTGGAAGCTGGTCCTGCCCGCGAAGGCGTAGTGCTGGTCGCCGTCCGCTACCACGAGATCGCGCTCAAGGGCCGCAACCGCCCCTTCTTCGTGGCCCAGCTGGCCAAGAGCCTGCGCCGCGCCACCTCCGACCTGGGCCGCGTGCACGTGCACTCGCTGGCCGGCCGCCTCACCGTGGAGGCGCCGGACGAGGTGTCCTGGCCGGTGCTGCGCGAGCGGGTGGGATCCGTGCTGGGCGTGGCCAACTATTCGCCGGTGGAGTCGGTGCCGCCCACGCTCGACGCCCTGCGCGAGGCGGCCCTGGCCGCCGTGGCCGGGCGCACGTTCGCCAGCTTCCGCGTGCGGGCCCGCCGCTCCTTCAAGGGCTTTCCCCACACCTCGCTGGAGATCGAGCAGCAGGTGGGCGGCGCGCTGAAGCTGGCCACGGGCGCGAAGGTGGACCTCGACGGGGCCGACCTCACGCTGCGGGTGGAGGTGCTGCGCGACCGCATCCTCCTCTCCTTCGACACCCTGCCCGGGCCGGGGGGCTTCGCGGTGGGCAGCTCCGGCCGGGTGGCCGTCCTGCTCTCGGGCGGCATCGACTCGCCGGTGGCGGCCTGGCGCCTGATGAAGCGCGGCTGCACCGCGGTGTTCGTGCACTTCCACTCCTTCCCGCTCCTCGACCGCACCACCATCGACAAGGCGCGCGCGCTGGCCGCCGTGCTCACGCGCTACCAGTTCTCCAGCCGCCTGCTGCTGGTGCCCTTCGGCCCGGTCCAGCAGGCCATCGTGGCCGCGGTGCCGGCTCCCCTGCGCGTGGTGCTCTACCGCCGCTACATGGTGCGCATCGCGGAGGCGCTGGCCGCCCGCCACAAGGCCAAGGCGCTCGTCACCGGCGAGAGCCTGGGCCAGGTGGCCTCGCAGACCCTCGACAACATGGCCGTCATCGACGAGGCGGCGCGGGGGCCGGTGCTGCGCCCGCTGGTGGGCATGGACAAGGACGAGATCACGAAGCAGGCCGAACACATCGGCACCTTCGCCATCAGCACCCTGCCCGACCAGGACTGCTGCCAGCTCTTCGTGCCCCGCAGCCCGGCCACCGCCGCCCGGCTGCCCGAGGTGCTGGCCGCGGAGGCCCTTCTCGACACGCCGGCCCTGGTGGCGGCCGCCCTGGCCGGGGCCGAGCTGGAGCGTTTCCGCTTCCCCGGCGGCCGTCCCCCGGCGGACGGTCTATAATCCCGGCCCGGAGCCCCTCCACAACCCTTGCCCTCCAGCCGCTCCCGCACGCGCTTCCGCGAGATCGTGGGCGGGCCTGCCTTCACGCTGGCCGAGGCCGCGCTGCTGGTGGCCTGCGAGGAGTACCCCGACCTGCAGGTCGAGAGCTACCTGGCCCGCCTGGACGGCATGGCGGCCGAGGCCCGCACCCAGGTGGAGGCCGCCAGCTCCCTGCGCGGGAGGGTGGAGGCGCTCAACGCCTACCTCTTCGGCCAGGAGGGCTTCCGCGGCAACAGCGAGGACTACTACGATCCCCGCAACAGCTTCCTGAACGACGTGCTGGACCGCCGCACCGGCATCCCGGTGACGCTGTCCGCGGTCTACATCGAGGTGGGCCAGCGCTGCGGCCTCGACGTGGAGGGCGTGGGCCTGCCCGGCCACTTCATCGTGCGCGTGAGGGAGAGAGCCGCCCCGCCCGACTCCGCCCAGGAGCTGGTCGACCCCTTCCACTGCGGGCTGCTCTCGCTGGAGGAGTGCCAGGCCCGCCTGGACCGCATCTTCTCCGGCCGGAAGCGCCTGGAGCCCTCGATGCTGGCCCCCTGCGACGGGCGGGCGGTGCTGGCCCGCATGCTGCGCAACCTGAAGGCCATCTACGTGAAGGCCCTCGACCACCCCCGCGCCCTCAAGGTGCTCGACCTGCTGGTCGAGCTGGAACCGCTCGCGTCCGAGGAGCGGCGCGACCGCGGCCTCGTGTACGCGGCCATGGACTGCTACGCTCTCGCCGCCCACGACCTCGCGGCCTGCCTGGAGATGGCTCCGCAGGACGCGGACGCGGAGCGGGTGCGGGCCCGCCTGGCCGAGATGCGCCACCGGCAGGCGCGCGTGAACTAAGGAGAAGCCCGAACGCCATGTCCACCGCCAAGGCCGTCGCCCCGTCCTCCCCCGCCGCCACCCTGGCCGCCATCGAGCAGCTGCTGGCCGGACAGGCCCGCACCCTGCTCGACCACCGCTGCCAGGGCGTGCCCCGCGAGACACTGCACCTGCCCGGCCCCGACTTCGTGGACCGCGTGTGGTCGATCACCGACCGCTCGCCCTCGGTGCTGCGCTCGCTGCAGTCGCTGTTCGACCACGGCCGCCTGCGCGGCACCGGCTACGTCTCGATCCTGCCCGTGGACCAGGGCATCGAGCACTCGGCCGGCGCCTCCTTCGCCAAGAACCCGGCCTACTTCGACCCCGAGAACATCGTGAAGCTGGCCCTCGAGGGGGGCTGCAACGCGGTGGCTTCCACCCTGGGCGTGCTGGGCTCGGTGGCCCGGCGCTACGCGCACCGCATCCCCTTCATCGTGAAGATCAACCACAACGAGTTCCTGAGCTACCCCAACAAGTTCGACCAGATCCTGTTCGCGCGGGTGGAGCAGGCCTTCGACATGGGGGCGGTGGCGGTGGGCGCCACCATCTACTTCGGCTCCGACGAGTCCGCCCGCCAGATCCAGGAGGTCAGCGAGGCCTTCCAGGCCGCGCACGAGGCGGGGCTGGCCACCATCCTCTGGTGCTACCTGCGCAACCCGGCCTTCAAGACCGAAAAGACCGACTACCACGTGGCCGCCGACCTCACCGGCCAGGCCAACCACCTGGGCGTGACGCTGCAGGCCGACATCATCAAGCAGAAGATGCCGGAGAACAACGGCGGCTACAACGAGCTGAAGTTCGGCAAGACCGACAAGCTCGTCTACTCCCAGCTCACCACCGACAACCCGATCGACCTCACCCGCTACCAGGTGGCCAACTGCTTCATGGGCCGGGCCGGGCTCATCAACTCGGGCGGGGCCTCGTCGGGCGAAAGCGACCTGGCCGAGGCGGTGCGCACGGCGGTGATCAACAAGCGGGCCGGCGGCATGGGCCTCATCTCCGGCCGCAAGGCCTTCCAGCGGCCGGTGGCCGAGGGCGTCCGCCTCCTCAACGCCATCCAGGACGTGTACCTCTGCCCCGAGGTGACGATTGCCTGACCCGGCCAACCCGCTCCGGCGCTCGCGGCGCAGCCGGCTGGTGGCCGGCGTCTGCGGCGGCCTGGCCGAGTGGCTGGGCTGGGACCCCACCCTGGTGCGGGTCCTCTACGTCGCGGTTTCCGTGCTCTCGGCCGCCTTCCCCGGGATCCTGGTGTACGTGATCCTGTGGGTGATTGTGCCCGAACGCACAACCTGAGCCGGCTACCCTCCCGGGCCATTGACAGGATAGGGGCTCCCCTCTAACCTGACGGCCTCGATTTCTCGGATGCGCAGGAGGTAGACATGCCGTTGAGCAGGCGGGAGCTTCTGAAGCTGGGACTCATGACGGCGCCGGGCCTGACCCTGGCCCGCCTGGCCGAGGCCCAGATCGGCGATCCCGGATCGCCGCCGGTCGTTCCCTTCATCAGGCCCCTGCGCATCCCGACCAACGTCAACGTGACGACGGCCGGCCAGACGATCAACATCACGCAGGCGGTCGGCCAGCAGGCCATCCTGCCCGGACGCCCCGAGACCACCATCTGGGGCTACCGCACGCAGGGCGGCCAGCCCGAATACCCGGGGCCGACCATCCGCGTGCGCCGGAACAACCAGCTCACCATCCACCAGACGAACAACCTGCCCGAGCCGACCTCGGTCCACCTGCACGGCGGCCACACCGGGCCCACCAGCGACGGGCACCCGAACGACCTCATCGCGGCCAACAACGGCACCAAGGACTACGTCTACCCGAACGACCAGATCGCGGCCCCGCTCTGGTACCACGACCATGCCGTGGACACCACGGGGCCCCACGTGTACATGGGCCTGGCCGGCATGTACATCATCGGCGACACCACCGAAGACGCCCTCAACCTGCCGGGCGGCCCCAGCGACGGGAACAACCCGAACTTCGACGTGCCGCTGCTGCTCAGCGACCGCACGTTCAACCGGGACGGCTCCTTCGCCTACACGCTCACCGACGAGGCGCTGGTGCGGGGCCTGCTGGGCGACCGCATCATGGTCAACGGCGTGGTCCAGCCCTTCTTCCAGGTGCCCCAGCGCAAGATGCGCTTCCGCATCGTGAACGGCTCCAACGCCCGCATCTACGACCTGCGCCTCTCCAACGGGCAGCCGTTCATCCAGATCGGCTCCGACGGCGGCCTCCTGGCCAACCCGGTGAACCGCACCTCCATCCTCCTGGCCCCGGCCGAGCGGGCGGACGTGGTGATCGACTTCAACGGCCACCTGGGACAGTCGATCGTGCTGCGCAACGCGAACAAGATGGTCCCGCTGGGCATGGACCGCGCCCCGCGCGACCTCCTGCGCTTCGACGTCACCTCGACGGCCAGCGACTCCCCGGCCATCCCGGGCACGCTGCGCACGATCAACGCGCTGGGCGCCCCCACCTCGACCGCCATCCTCAACCTGACCCGGGGCACGGTGGGCGGACGGCCGGTCTGGTTCATCAACGGCAACCTCTTCGACCCCGGCCACGTCGAGGTGCCGGTGCCGAACGGGGCCATCGCCGAGTGGACCTTCAACAACAACTCCACCCAGCCCCACCCGATGCACATCCACCTGGTGCAGTTCCAGATCCAGACCATCAACCAGGGCGCGCCGGGGCCGGGCCTGACCGGGTGGAAGGACACCGTGCTCATCCCGCAGGGAGGGCAGGCCGTGGTGCGGGCCCAGTTCGCGGGGACGCCGGGCACCTACGTCTTCCACTGCCACAACCTCGAGCACGAAGACAACGCGATGATGAACCAGTTCTCGCTCAGCTAGGTCTTCCCGCCGGGTCCCCCACGCTGGGCTTCCGATACTCCCTCCCGGCCGCCGCCGGCGCCCTGGCGCTGGCGGCCGGCCTGGCCGCCGCCCCCGCCATCGGCCCCACCGACGCCGCCACCCGCCGCATGGCGGAGCGGCTCGTCCACCTGGGCCGCGGCTTCGACCGCCGGCTCATCGCGCAGCGCGTGGAGCCCACGCTGGCCCGCACGGCCCGCCACGTCACCGCCCCCACCGACCTCCGCAGCCGCCTGGTCCTCGACGCCAACCGCGCCTACGACCTGCTCCTCCTGGGCCAGGCCCGGGAGGCGGCGGCGCTGCTGCGGCCGGTGCACGACGCCCTGCGCGCCAACCCGCGCCTGGTGGACGCGCAGTTCGCGTCGGTGGTTCAGGACTACCTGGCCGTGGCCTACCTGCGCCAGGGCGAGCAGGACAACTGCGTGCACCACCATCAGGCCGCCTCCTGCATCTTCCCCATCCAGGGCTCGGGCGTGCACGCCGAGCAGGAGGGGTCGCGCCTGGCCCGCGTCGAATACGCGCGCATCGTGGCCGAGAGCCCGGCCGACCTCACCGCGCGCTGGCTGCTCAACGTGGCCGCCATGACCCTGGGCGAATACCCCGCCGGCGTGCCGCCGGAGGCCCTCATCCCGGCCCGCGCCTTCGAGTCAGATGGGCCCATGGGGCGCTTCAGCGAGGTGGCGGCCGAGCGCGGCATCCAGGCCCCCGGCCTCACCGGAGGCAGCGTGCTGGAGGACTTCGACGGCGACGGCGACGCCGACCTCCTGGCCTCGTCCTACGGCCTCGATAGCGAACGCGACCAGATCCGCTACTTCCGCAACGACGGCCGCGGCCACTTCAGCGACCGCACGGCCGAGGCCGGCCTGCTGGGCCTGACCGGCGGCGCCAACCTGGTCCAGGCCGACTACGACAACGACGGCGACGTGGACGTGCTGGTCCTGCGCGGGGGATGGGTGCTGGGCGTCCTGGGCGAGCAGCCGCCCTCCCTCCTCCGCAACGACGGGAAGGGGCACTTCGTCGACCGCACGCGGGCGGCCGGCCTGTACTTCGAGCACCCGTCACAGGCCGCGGCCTGGGGCGACTTCGACAACGACGGCCGCCTCGACCTCTTCGTGGGCCTGGAGTCGAGCGAGGTGCCCTACCACGACCTGCCGCTCTACCGGCCGTTCCAGGCCTCGCCACAGCGTCCCTGCCGGCTGTACCGCAACAACGGCAACGGCACCTTCACCGACGTGGCCCGCGCGGCCGGCCTGGAGGTGAAGGGCTTCGTGAAGGGCGCCGTGTGGGGCGACTACGACAACGACGGCCGCATCGACCTCCTGCTCACGCAGACCTACGGGCCGGCCCGCCTGTTCCGCAACCTGGGCCCCGGCCGCGGCGGGGCCTGGCGCTTCGAGGAGGCGGAGGCGCTGGAGCCGCGCCGGGGCCAGGTGGCCTGGTGGTGGGACTACGACAACGACGGCTGGCTCGACCTCTTCGTCTCCGGCTACATCCCCGAGCGCAGCGGCACCGCCTCCGGCCAGGTGGCGGCGGCCTACCTGGGGCAGCCCGTCACCACCGAGCGGGCCCGCCTCTACCACAACGAGCGCGGGCGCCTGGTGGACGTCACGGCGGAGTCGCGCCTGGACCGCATCCTCTACGGCGTGGGCGGCAACTTCGGCGACCTCGACAACGACGGCTGGCCCGACCTCTTCGTGGCCACCGGCGCCTCCGACTTCCGGGCCCTGATGCCCGACCGCATGTTCCGCAACGCGGAGGGCCGCACCTTCCAGGACGTGACCACCGCGGCCGGCGCCGGCCACCTGCAGAAGGGCGGCGCCGTCTCGTTCGGCGACGTGGACGGGGACGGCGACCAGGACGTCTACGTCGTGAAGGGCGGCGAATACCCGGGCGACGGCTTCCTGGACGCCCTCTTCCTGAACCCCGGCACCGACAACCACTGGGCCACGCTGCGCCTGGTCGGCGTGCGCTCCAACCGCTCGGCCATCGGCGCCCGCCTCACCGCGCGCCTGCGCACGGCGGACGGCCCCCGGGCCGTGGAGGCCCTGGTGGGCAGCGGCGGCAGCTTCGGCGCCTCCACGCTGCAGCAGGAGCTGGGCCTGGGCCATGCCACCGCCATCGAAGCCGTCGTCGTCCGCTGGCCCGCCGGCCGGACCGAGACCTTCACGGACGTGAAGCTGGACGCGGTGACGGTCCTACGGGAAGGCGCCGGCCGGCCCTGAACCCTCGGCGTCGGGGAGAATGTCCATCCGTGCGATCAGGCCGCCCCTGAACGTGTAGGCGTGCCGGACCGTGCGGTCCAGCAGGAGCTTGCCGGTCAGTTCGTGCACCACCTGGTGGACATCGATCACCACGCGGCCCTCCGTGTCTCGGGCCATGGCCAGCGGCTCGACGTGGGGGTCGACCTGCGCCCATTGCCGCGTCCAGTAGGCGCGGGCCCCGGCGCGACCGTGGACGTGGCCGCCCTCCATCCCGTTGGCCCACGCGACGGCGGGATCGAGCGCGGCCAGCAGGCGGTCGAGATCGCGGGCGTTGAAGGCCGCGTAGGCCTGCTCGAGCAGTCCCCGCTCGGCGGGGGTGACCGGCTCCGGCATCAGGCCTTGCGGCGCGCCGTCTTGCTGGGCATCGGATCCCCCGTGGTCAGGGCTTGCGCCTGAACGTGTAGACGTGGCGGAAGGCGAAGGCGGCGCCGCCCTTGCGGCGTACCTCGCGCAGGATCTGGATCGAGTCCGCGCCGATGGTGAAGGTCTCGCGCAGCGTCACCGGCTGGCCGTCGTCGTTGCCTTCGCCCTCGGCGGTCAGCGTGGTCGAGCCGCCGGTGGTGATCATGGCGCGCACCGTGTAGCTCTGCGGCCTCTTCTCGGAGAGGGATCCCCAGACCAGCGTGTCGCCGGAGGCGTCGAGCGCCAGCCGCTCGTCGGACTTGACCACCTTGCCCCCGTCGTCGAAGACGAAGTGCAGGACCACGCTGGAGCCGTCGGGCGCCGTCTCGATGGTGGCGGTGGCGGGCCGGCGGATCCGGTCGTGCGGCGGCTGGTATTCCTGGTACTCGAGGGCGCCCGTCCAGGCGCCGGAGAGCAGCGGGTAGAGCGTCTCGCGCGGGGATGAAGACCCCGCGAGGAGCGGAAGGGCGAGCGCCAGCGCGGTCGTGATGTTCATGGCGGGGAAAGTGTACCGCGCGCGGCCGCCCGCTCAGGCCTTCATCCGCTCCAGCACGGCCGAGGCGGCCGCGCCCAGGGCGGCGAAGGTCAGGACCGCGCCCCCATGGGCCGCGATCACGTGCGCCGGCTCGGTGACCCAGCAGAAGAGGCGCACGCCGGCGTCGGTCATCAGCCCCGCGCCCAGGCCGTAGAGCGCGCCCGCCACCGCCGGCCGCCCGGCCAGCAGCCGGGCCGAAAGGGCGGCCGCCACGGCCATGGCCGGCAGGCCGGCCAGCACCGCCATGCCGTAGCACTCCCACCAGAAGCGCCAGGCCACGCCCGGGGGCATGACCGTGGGCAACACGTGGGCGGTGAAGAGCGTCACCCCCAGCACCAGGGCCAGGCCCCCGCCCAGGGCCAGCAGCAGCGCGGCCCCGGGCAGGCGCCGCCCGGGCACGGCCTCGCGCAGCGCGGCCCCGATGAGCGCCAGGCCGGCCGCGGACTGCAGGACCGACAGCCCCCAGGACACGGGCCCGCCCAGCGCGTCGAGGTTGGAGCGCCACTGCCAGAGCAGCGGCTGGCCCATGAGGAGGAGCACGGCCAGCGGCGCCACGGCCAGGGCGCGGCGCCAGGGCGGCGCCAGCGGGCGCACCGGCCGCAGGTCGCGGCGCACGGCCTCCAGCAGCACGGCCGGCAGGGGGCTCTCGGTCATGGGCGCGTCCTCCGGCCCGCGCCCAGCAGGGCGCGCAGCGTGGTCATGGCGCGGCTGGAGCGCAGCTTGGCCGCGCTCAACTGGATCTGCAGCAGCCGTGCGATCTCCGCGAAGCTGAAGCCGTGCACGTGGTGCAGGCGCCAGGCCTCCCGCCGCGACGGGGGCAGGCGCCGCACGGCGTCTTCGATGTCGTGGGCCTGCAGGCCGGGCGGCGCCGCGGGCCGCCGGCGGTCCGAGGACACGTCCACGCCCGCGTCCTCGTGCCGGGCCCGGCGCGCGGCCGCCCGCCGGTGGCGGCGGTGCACGTTGCGCGCGATGCCGAAGGCCCAGGGCCGCACGGGCAGCGGCGGCAGGTACGTGCGCCGGGAGCGGTGCATCTCGAAGAAGGTGTCCTGCACCAGGTCCTGGGCCACGGAGCCGTCGCGGCTCAGGGCCAGCAGGTAGCCGTGGAGGGCGGGGGCCAGCGCGGCGTAGATGGCCTCGAACGCGGCCAGCTCCCCGCCCTGGTACGCGACCATCAGGCGGGCCAGCTCCCGCTCCTCGTCCCCCGCGTGCGCCGACACGTCCTCCACGGTAGCTCTTCGCGCGCCGCCCGTCCGAAGTTACACCCCGGCCCGAAAATTTTCCGGCCGATACCTTCGCGGCCGGCCCGGCCAAGTACCTGCATGAGGAACCGTCTCCACCGCTGGATCCTGGGCTCCCTCCTCCTCTCCCTGGCCGGGCCGGCGGGCGCGGCCACCTGCCCCACCGCGGACTGCGACCCGGCCCGGCTGGCCCGGCGCACGCTGCGGGCGGCACGGCTGCAGGGACCCGCGCCCCTGATCGACGGCGTGGTCGACGACGCGGCCTCGCGCCTGGCCGATCCGGCCACCGGCTTCGTGGAGAGCACGCCGCGCCCGGCGGCCGCGGCGTCGCTGGAGTCGGAGGCTCGTGTGCTGGTGGACGACCAGGCGCTCTACGTGGCCCTCACCTATCACGACCCGCAGCCGGAGAAGATCCAGGGCCCGCTGGCCCGGCGCGACGACGAGACCACGTCCGACTGGGCCTTCGTCGAGGTCGACAGCCGCTACGACCGGCGCAGCAGCTTCTCCTTCGGCGTGAACCCGCGGGGCGTGCAGGTGGACGGCCTCTGGTTCGGGGACACCCTCTACGACGTCTCGTGGAACGCGGTGTGGGAGGCGGCCGCGCGGCCCACGGCCGAGGGCTGGACGGCCGAGTTCAGGATCCCGTTCTCGCAGCTCGCCTTCAGCCTGCCCGCGGGCAGCACCGAGCTCGTGTGGGGCGTGAACTTCTACCGCTTCAGCCCCGGGCACGGCGCGTCGTCGAACTGGTCGCCGCGCTACCGCGGCCTGGGCGGTATCGTGTCCAACTTCAACGACCTGGTCGTCCCGGCCCCGCCGTCCGTGCACCGCCTGGAGGCCACGCCCTTCGTGGCCCCCCGCCTGGGCCACGGCGGCGGCGCGACGCGGGCCTCGGTGGAGGCGGGAGCCGACTTCCGGGTGGGGCTCGGCTCCAACTTCAGCCTCACGGGCACCGTGCTGCCCGACTTCGGGCAGGTGGAGGCGGACCCCTCGCAGGTGAACCTCACCTCCTTCGAGCTGTTCCAGGCCGAGCGGCGTCCCTTCTTCCTGGAGGGACTGGACGTGTTCCGCCTCGACACCGCGCTCGCCTTCAGCTCGCGCTCGGTGTCCTTCGCCAGCGAGGCCCCCTTCTACTCGCGCCGCGTGGGCCGGGCCCCGCGGGGCTTCGCGCCCGAGGGCGCCGTCCCCGTTTCGGTGCCCACCGCGACCACCCTGCTGGGCGCGGCCAAACTTTCGGGCCAGACCGCGAACGGCTGGACGCTCGGCCTGTTCACCGCCGTCAGCGACCACGAGCAGGGACACGGCCTGGACGCTTCCGGCCGCGCGGTGAGCTGGACGGCGGAGCCGCGCTCGCTCTTCAGCGTGGGCCGGGCCAGCCGCAGCTTCAACGGCGGCGACACGTCGCTGGCCTTCTTCGCCGCCGACCTCCACCGCCTGGACCTGCCCGGGCCGCTCGTCCCGCAGTACGTGGGCGACGCGGCCAGCGCGGGCGTGGAGGCGCAGCACCGCTTCCACCAGGGCGTCTACCAGGCGCGCGGCTGGGTGCTGGGCAGCCGGCTCGGCGGCGACCCGGCCGCCATCGCGCGCGTGGCCGAGTCGCCGCAGCACTTCTTCCAGCGCCCCGACGCGCCGCGCCTGCACGACGGGCCCTACGGCACGGCGTTGAGCGGGCTCTCGGCCGAGGCGCGGCTGGCCCGCATCGGCGGCAGCTTCCGCTGGGACGTGAGCGCCCGCGCCGTCTCACCCGGCTTCGACGTGAACGAGACCGGGTTCCAGCGCAACTCCGACTGGCTCCTGCTGGCCGGGGGCTGGCGCTACGAGCGCTTCCCCACCGCGGGCTGGATCCGGGCCTGGGCGGTGGGCTCCGAGAACCTGGGCCTCGGCTGGAGCTGGGCCGGCGAGCCGCGGGCCCGCGTGCTGGGCGCGTTCGGCTCGCTGGACACGCGCAGCTACTGGACGGTGAAGGTGGCGGCCACGCGCGACCTGCCCGCGCTCTCGATGGACCGGCTGCGCGGAGGGCCGGCGCTGCTGATGCCCGCGCGCGACGCGCTGGCCGCCTCCATCGTCACCGACTCCCGCCGCCCGACCTTCGCCAGCCTCGACGCCGCCCTGGCCCGTGAGCCCGCCAGCGGCTCCTGGGCGGTGTCGCTCAGCCCCTTCGCCAACGTGCGCTCCTCACAGCGCGTGCAGTGGTCGGTGGGGCCCACCTGGCAGGACGAGACGGTGGGCTGGCAGTACGTGGGCGCGGTGGAGGCGGCGGGAGGGCCGGCCTACCTCGTGGGCCGCGTGCGCCAGCGGACGGTGGCCCTCACGCTGCGCGCGGACCTCATCTTCACGTCGCGCCTGTCGCTGCAGTTCTATGCCCAGCCCTTCGCCACCGTGGGCCGCTACGACGCCTGGCAGCGGCTGGCCGATGCCCGCCATCCGCGGCCGGAGCTCCGCTTCGAGCGCCTGGCCGCCGGCCAGGCGCGGCGCGAGGGGGAACGGCTGGCCCTGGACCTCGACGGCGACGGCCGGTTCGAAGCGGCCTTTCCGTGGCCGGGCGGCGAGGAGCGCGCCCTCGCCGCGAGCGCGGTGCTGCGCTGGGAGTACCGGCCCGGCTCCTACCTCACGGCGGTGTGGAACCACCGCCGTGGCGCCAGCGTGACCGGGGATCCCGACTCCCCCGGCCACGCCCTGGGCCGCCTCTTCGACGACCCCGCCTCCAACGTGCTACTCCTGAAGGCCAGCCTGCGAGTGGGATCCTGATCGATGTCGTCGACGGCAACCTCGATCGATGCAACACGACGAAAACTGACCATCGGCATCGTCGTGGCGACGCTGCTGACGGTGGCCGTCGTGGTCGCCGACCTGTCGATCGGCGGACGCCCTGATCCGCCGGCGTTGCGCGCGGCCGCGACGCTGCTGGACGGCGCATGGCGATTCCATACCGGCGACGACCCACACTGGGCGGA
>Ga0111538_10006093_pt1 | contig 16375 bp, 12 predicted proteins | sample SoiMethybrSBSTD1_FD_79669 | JGI IMG/M metagenome (GOLD analysis project Ga0111538, IMG submission 79669) | Bulk soil microbial communities from a Populus tree surrounding site in Tennessee, USA - Soil MetaG P. TD hybrid SBSTD1 (version 2)... | ecosystem: Environmental > Terrestrial > Soil >...
CTGGTCGTCCTGCTGCTGGCGTTCACGCTGGCGACGCCGACCGGGCGCGAGCGGCTGATGATAGTCGAACCCTGCGTCGCGGGGCTGATCGTCTTGGTGATACTGTTTCCCTGGCTGACCTGGCTTGATCTCAACGGCGGCATCAGCTTCGCGCCGTTTGCCGCGATTGAGCAGCACCTGGGCGCGTGGCTCGCGCTGGTCAGCTCGCTCGCCCTGGGCCACGCGGGGATCTTGCTGCTGGTCGCAACAGGCTTCGGTCGCGCGCGGACGCGCCAGGATGCGCCGATCATCGAGCGGACGCCGGTCGACCCTCTGGCGCGCCGCTTCGTAGTGACCTTCGCGCTGGCGCCGGTCGTTGTCATGCTTGCACTCGCGCCGTTTGCCAGCGGCGCGCGGGCCTATGTGGCAGCGCCTCTGGTGCTGCTGACGGCCTTGGCGGTGGTGACGCTGGCATCGGACCGGCTGCGAATCGTGCATCAACGGCTCGCCGCCTGGGTCTGGGCCGTGGTGCTGATCCTGCCGCCGATCGCCGTTGCCGGGGCGCTTGTGCTGTCGCCCTGGCTCTATCCGACCGAACTCAAGCTCGCGCAGCCGGCCGCGGAACTCGGGCGCATTTTTGCGGGCAACTTCCAAACCCGGACCGGCCGGCCGCTCACCATCGTCGCGGGCGACGCACGGCTCGCATCGCTGATCGCGATGTCGGCGCCAAGGCCGACGCTCTACCTCGACGCGACGCCCGAACTGACCCCCTGGGTCACACCGCGCGAGGTCGCGCGAAGCGGCGCGCTGGTGGTCTGGCCGGCGGGCGAGACACGGCTGCCGCCGGCCGCGATCCGCGAGCGCTTCCCGGGCCTCGCCGCCGAACCCGTGCAGGTCTTCGCTCGCCCCGGCCGGCTGCCGCCGCTGCGGATCGGCTGGGCGATCATTCCGCCGCGGCCTCAGTGATAGCCTTCGCCTTCGCGCACCTTGCCGCGGAACAGCCAATAGACGAACACGATGTAGCCCAGCACCACGGGCAGCAGAAACAGCGTCCCGATCAGCATGAACATCTGGCTCGATGGCGCCGCCGCGGTCTGCCGCACCGTCAGCGAAGGCGGCACCAGATACGGATAGGACGAGATCGCGAGGCCGAGATAGCCGAGCAGGAACAGCCCGATCGACGCGAAGAACGGAGTTATCTCGCCGCCGCGCTCCAGCGCCCGCCAGCCGAGAAATGCGACCAGCGCGGTGACGGCCGGGATCGGCCACAGATAGTAGAAGTTCGGCAGCGAGAACCAGCGCTCCGCGATGCGCGGCACGGCGAGCGGCGTCCACAGGCTCACCGCCGCCATGAACGCCAGCACGACGAGGAGCAGGAGTTTGCCCTGCCGGCGCGCGCGGTCCGCGACGGTGCCTTCGGTTTTCATCACCAGCCAGGTGGCGCCAAGCAGTGCGTAGCCCGCAACCACGCCGAGCCCGCATAACGCCGCGAACGGCGTCGCCCAGTCGAATGGCCCGCCCGCGAAGGCGCCGTTCTCGACTTTCGGCCCGATCACCATGCCGGCCAGGATCACGCCCTGGCAGAAGCCCGCGAGCGTCGAGCCGGCCGCGAAGGCGACGTTCCAGTAGACCTTGCTGGTCCGCGCCACCGAGCGGAATTCGAACGCGACGCCGCGGAACACCAAAGCAAGCAGCATCACGATCACCGGAATGTAGAATGCCGGCATGATCACCGCGTAGGCGAGCGGGAATGCGACCAGCAGGCCGGCGCCACCAAGCACCAGCCAGGTCTCGTTGCCGTCCCAGAACGGCGCGATCGAATTCGCCATCTGGTCGCGCTCGGCGTCGCTGTGCGTGAAGGGAAACAGGATGCCGACGCCGAGGTCGAAGCCGTCGAGGATGACGTAAAGCGCGACCGCGATCCCGATCAGCGCCGCCCAGATTTCCGGAAGATAGGTTTCCATGGCGCTCAGCCCTTGGCCAGCGCTTCGCGGGCGGCGTCGGTCGCCGAGGACAGCGGCCGTCCCAGCGTGCCCTTCTCGGGCGGCTCGATCGCGCGGCCCTGCGGTCCGGCGTTGATCAGGCGGTTGATGTAATAGATGCCCATCGCGAACACGATGCCGTAGACCACGACGAACAAAGCCAACGTTCCCGCAATCGTAGCTGCAGGCACCGGCGAAATCGCGTCCGCGGTCTTCAGAATGCCGTGCACGATCCACGGTTGGCGCCCGCTCTCGGTGACGACCCAGCCCGAGATCACCGCGACAAAGCCAAGCCACCAGCTCTGCGAGGCGGACCAAAGATACCAGCGCGCGTCGAACAACCGCCCGCGCCACCACAGCAGCGCGCCGAGGAGGCCGAGCGCGATCATCACGAGTCCGATGCCGACCATGATGCGGAACGCGAAGAACACCGGCACCACCGGCGGCCGCTCGACCGGCGGCACGCTCTTGAGGCCGTCGAACAGCGCATTGGCATCGTGCTTGAGGATCAGCGAGGCGCCGCCCGGGATCGAAAGCTCGAAGCGGTTGACCTCGGCCTTCTCGTCGGGCCAAGCGAACAGCACCAGCGCGCCGGGCTTGCTGCCGTCCCAATGCGCCTCCATGGCGGCGATCTTGATCGGCTGGTGCTTGAGCGTATTGAGGCCGTGCTGGTCGCCGATGAAAAGCTGCAGCGGCGCCAGCAACGCGAGCATGCCGACCGCCATCCGCATCATGGTGCGGCCTTCCTCGAGATGCCGGCCGGCGAGCAGATATCGCGCGCCGACCGCCAGCACCACCAGCGAGGTGGTGAGGTAGACCGCCGTCATCATGTGCAGGAAGCGGTACGGGAAACTCGGATTGAAGATGATCGCCAGCCAATCGACCGGGTAGGCGATGCCGTCGCGCAGCTCATGGCCGGCGGGGGTCTGCATCCAGCTGTTGGCGGCGAGAATCCAGAAGGCCGAGATCGCGGTGCCGATCGCGACGAAGATCGCCGCCATCGTGATGAGCCAGGGTGGCACCCGCTTCCAGCCGAACAGCAGAACGCCGAGGAAGCTCGCCTCGAGGAAGAACGCGGCCAGCACTTCGTAGCCCAATAGCGGCCCGAGCACATTGCCGGTCACCACCGAGAACCGGCTCCAATTGGTGCCGATCTGGTAGGACAGCACGATGCCCGAAACGACGCCCATCGCGAACGACACCGCGAAAATCTTGGTCCAGAACCGGGCCAGCCGATGCAAATGTTCGCGCCCGGTCATCATCCAGCGGATCAGCAAGGTCGCAATGAAGGCCGACAGCCCGATCGTGAAGCTCGGGAAAATGATGTGAAATGCGATCGTGAAGGCGAATTGCAGGCGGGCAAGCAGGACGGGATCGAAGTCCATCGCGAGGCTCCCTGCGGCGGGTCATTTGGATAGTTAGTCAGCGGCGATGACGCCTTCCAGGGCCACATCCGCCGGTGGACAACTTGTCACCACCGAGGCCATCACGTCGCCCTCGAGGCTATCCTTATGTCCGGAACGCGGCATGGGCTGCCGCGATGGGGCGGGGCATGAGCGACACCACGGGCTTTTTCGAGCGTCAATTCGGCCTGGCGAAAGCGGGCACCAACACCCGCACCGAGGTCATCGCCGGCGTCACCACGTTTCTCACGATGGCCTACATCGTGTTCGTCAACCCGTCGATCCTGGCCAATGCCGGCATGGACAAGGGCGCGGTTTTCGTCGCGACCTGCCTCGCCGCTGCGATCTCGACTCTGATCATGGCGCTCTATGCCAATTATCCGATCGCGCTCGCGCCCGGCATGGGACTCAACGCGTTCTTCGCCTTCACGCTGGTGCTCGGCTACAAGTACACTTGGCAACAGGCGCTGGCCTTTGTGTTCATTTCCGGCGTGCTGGCGCTGATCATCTCGATCTCGCCGCTGCGCGCCTATGTGATCAATTCGATCCCGAGAAACCTCAAGCTTGCGGTCTCGGCCGGCATCGGCCTGTTTCTGGCGATCATCGCGCTCGAGGAGGCGAAAGTCGTGGTCGCCCATCCGGCGACCTTGGTGACGCTTGGCGATCTGACCAAAGGTCCGGCGATCCTGGCGCTGTTGGGCTTTGTGCTGATCGCGGCGCTGAACAGCCGCAACATCCTCGGTGGCACGCTGATCGGCATCCTGGTGGTGACCATCATCGGCCTGCCGTTCGGCTGGTCGACCTATTCGGGCATCGTGTCGCTGCCGCCATCGCTGACGCCGACGCTGCTGCAGCTCGACTTCTCGCGGGTGATGGAAAGCACCGCGATCGTGGTGATGTTCACGCTGCTCCTCGTCGACTTCTTCGACACCGCCGGCACGCTGATCGGAGTGGCCCATCGCGGCGGTCTGCTGGACGAGAAGGGCGAACTGCCGCGCATGCGGCAGGCGCTGATCGCGGATTCGTCCGCGACCGCGATTGGTTCGCTGCTCGGCACCTCGAACACCACGAGCTACATCGAAAGCGCGGCCGGCGTATCGGCCGGCGGCCGCACCGGGCTGACCGGCGTGGTGGTCGCGGCGCTGTTCCTGCTGGCGCTGCTGTTCTCGCCGCTGGCCGGCATGATCCCGCCTTACGCGTCGGCGGCGGCGCTGCTCTATGTGGCGGTCGTGATGGCCAGAGGTCTCGCCGAGATGGATTGGGACGATCTCACCGAGGCGGCGCCCGGCGTGGTTGCCGCCGTGACGATGCCGCTGACCTATTCGATCGCAACCGGCATCGGACTCGGCTTCATCACCTACGTGCTGGCAAAAATCCTGTCGGGCAAGATCACCGAGGCCAAGCCGGTCGTGGTGGCGCTGGCGATCCTGTTCGGGATCAAGTTCGCAATCGCCGGATAGGCGAGGGGCTCAGCGCACGCCGTAGCGGCTGAGCTCCTGGGCGATATCAGCCTTCAGCGCCTTGGCGGCGTTGATGTCGGCGTCGCCGCCCCTGCGATCACCCTTGCGCATTCTGATGATGCCGCGGCCGTAAAGCGAGCTTGCGAGCTTCGGCTCAAGCTTGAGCGCGGCGTCGAAGTCCTTCAGCGCGTTGTCGTTCTGGTTGAGCTTGAGATAGACGACGCCGCGGGTGTCGAGCACATCGGCGGAATCCGGCTTGATCTTGAGCGCCTGGTTGCAGTCCGACAGCGCCTGCTGCAACTCGCGTCCGTCGACCGCGCGCACCCAGCAGCGCGCACTCCAGGCATCGGCATTGTTGGGCTGCAGGCGCGTCACCTCGCCGTAATCCGCGGAGGCGCGGGCAAAGTCGCCCTTGCGCTGGTAGGCCGCCGCCCGGCTGTTGAAGACCGTCGCCGATTGCGGGCTGACTTTGAGCGCCTGGTTGTAGTCGGCCATCGCACGATCGAAGTCCTTCTTGGCCTCATAGGCGGCTGCGCGGCTGGTGAGGAAGTCGGCGTCATTCGGCGACAGCGTGATCGCCTGGGTGTAGTCCGCGATGGCGCGGTCGAACTCGCGCTTCATCGTGTAGGCCTCGCCGCGGAAATAGAACGCGGTGGCGAGATTGCCGGTGGTGTTCTGGATCACGTTGTTGCAAGCCGCCAGCGCGGTGTCGGCCGGTACCGATTGCTTGTCGTTCATGCAGGCCGCCGAGTTCTTGGCGGTGTCGCCGGGTTGCTGCGGGCGGGCGGTCTGCGCCGGCGCGATCGCGGGTGCTGGCTGGGCCGATGGCGTCGGCTGGGCGCGCTGCGGCGTCGGCTGCGATTGATAAGAGGGGGTGGTCGATTGATAGGTCGGCGTGGTCGTTTGATTGGACGGTGTCGTCGTCTGAGTGGATGGCGTCGTCGAGCGATATGATGGCGTCGTAGATTGATACGACGGCGTGGTGGACTGATAGGTCGGCGAGTTGGACGGTGCGGTTCGATAGGTCGGCGTGGTCTGGTAGCTCGGATAAGTTTGCGTCGGCCGGTAGTTTTGCGCCACTGCGACCGCAAGCGTCGCCGCCATCAGCGCCGAGGCGATGACGAATGAAGATCCGCGCTCAAGGCCGCGCATGGTTAATTTCCGGACGCGTTGCGACAGGGTCATTGCAGCGCAATGCCATGACCGAACCCCGCCGAGCAACGCAATGATGGGAAATTCTGCTGCGCCGGTTAACGCCCGCGCGCTTCGTCCAGGGCCTTCCTGATCGCCAGCATGTCGCGCCAGGCCAGGCGCTTGGCGATCGGAGTTCGCAGCAGATAGGCCGGGTGCAGCATCGGCATGGCGCGAATTTCGCGGCTGCCGGTCTGATAGCCGAACCAGCGGCCCCGGTTCTTGGTGATGCCCTGCACGCCAAGCAGCGCGCCGGTCGACGGCTGCCCCACCGTCACCAGCACGTCGGGATCGGCGAGCTCGATCTGGCGCTGGATGAACGGCAGGCAGATCTGGGTCTCGACCGGTGTCGGCGTGCGGTTGCCGGGCGGGCGCCAGGGCACGATGTTGGCGATGTAGGCTTGCGATCGGTCGAGCCCGATCGCCTTCAACATCAGATCGAGCAGCTTGCCGGACCGGCCGACGAAGGGCAGGCCTTCGATATCCTCGTCGCGGCCCGGCGCTTCGCCGACCAGCATCAGCCGCGCCTGCGGATTGCCGTCGGCGAATACCAGCTGGCTTGCGGTCGCCTTCAAGGCGCAGCCGTCGAAGCGATCGAGGATGGCGCGCAGTTCCTCGAGCGTCGCGGCGCGGCGCGCGGCCTCGCGCGCCGCCATCACGGCGGCTTCTGGCACCGCGGGCGCTGACGGCGGCATCGCGGCAGCTCCGCCGGGCCTGCGATCGGCGCTGCGGGTCGGGGCCCCGTTGCCGATCAAGTCTTGGCGCGCGGGCTCCGCACGAGGTGTCGCGGCGGCCGCCGCAGGGGGCGACAGGTAGTCATTGGCGGCCTCGCCAATCGGCGCATCGACTCCGGCCTCGATATAGAAGGCGAGGAGATCGCGGCTCGCTTTGGCGTGATCGGGCGTCATCGCGCGTTTCTTATCATGTCCGGCGGCATGCGGACGATTGTGGCGCACAGACAAACGTGGAAAATGGGGATGAGGAGACCGCCATGACCGATTTGCCCGCCCGCGAAGCGATGGAATTCGACGTCGTCATCGTCGGCGCGGGGCCGGCCGGACTCGCCGCCGCCATCCGGCTGAAGCAATTGTCGCCCGGTACCAGCGTCGTGGTGGTCGAAAAAGGTTCGGAGGTCGGTGCCCATATCCTGTCCGGCGCCGTGATCGATCCGATTGCGCTCGACCGGTTGTTGCCGGACTGGCGCAATGAAGACACCCCCATCAAGACCGCCGTCACCGGCGACCGGTTCTATTGGCTTGGGCCGTCGGGCGGCATAAGGCTGCCGAATTTCATGATGCCGCCGCTGATGAGCAACCACGGCAACTTCATCGTCTCGCTCGGCTCGGTCTGCCGCTGGCTGGCCACCAAGGCCGAGGCGCTTGGCGTCGAGATCTATCCCGGCTTCGCGGCCGCCGAGGTGTTGAGCGAGAACGACAAGGTGACCGGCGTTGCGACCGGCGACATGGGCATCGGCAAAGACGGCCAGCCGAAGGATTCGTTCACCCGCGGCATGGAGTTGCGTGCCAAGTACACGCTGTTCGCCGAAGGCGCGCGCGGCAGCCTGTCGAAGGCGTTGATCGCCCGGTACGGCCTCGATCAGGGTCGCGAGCCGCAGAAGTTCGGCATCGGCCTCAAGGAGCTTTGGCAAGTCGCGCCGGAGCGGCACAGGAAAGGTCTGGTACAGCACTCGTTCGGCTGGCCGCTCGACAATTCAACCGGGGGCGGGTCGTTTCTGTACCACCTCGATGACAATCTGGTGTCGGTCGGCTTCGTGCTGCATCTCAACTACCAGAATCCATATCTGTCGCCGTTCGAGGAATTCCAGCGCTTCAAGACCCATCCGATGATCCGCGACATCTTTGAAGGCGGCAAGCGGCTCGCCTACGGCGCGCGTGCCATCACGGAGGGTGGCTTCCAGTCGGTGCCGAAGCTCGCGTTTCCGGGCGGCGCGCTGATCGGCTGCGCGGCGGGTTTCATGAACGTGCCGCGTATCAAAGGCAGCCACAACGCGATGCTGTCCGGCATGCTCGCGGCCGAGCACGTTGCGGCCGCGCTGAAGGCGGGGCGCAGCCACGATGAGCTTGGCGATTATGATGCGGCATGGCGCGCTTCCGACATCGGTCGTGACCTGCATCGGGTGCGCAACGCCAAGCCGCTGTGGTCGAAGCTCGGCACGTTCCTCGGCATCGCGGCGGGCGGATTGGATATGTGGGCCAATACGTTCGGCTTCTCGCTGTTCGGTACGCTGGGCCACGGCAAGCCGGATTCGCAGACCTTGAAACCTGCGGCGCAGTGCCGGCCGATCGCCTATCCGCGACCTGACGGCAAGCTCACGTTCGATCGGCTGTCATCGGTGTTTCTGTCGAACACCAATCACGAGGAAGACCAGCCGGTGCATCTTCGTGTCGCCGACCTCACGTTGCAGAAGCAGTCCGAGCACGACGTCTTTGCCGGCCCCTCGGCGCGCTATTGTCCGGCCGGCGTCTATGAATGGATCGAGGAGGGTGGCCAACCGCGTTTCGTGATCAATGCGCAGAACTGCGTGCACTGTAAGACCTGCGACATCAAGGATCCCAACCGGAACATCACCTGGGTGACGCCGGAGGGCGGCGGTGGACCGAATTATCCGAATATGTGAGCCCGTTCGTGGTTACCGGCCACGATCTCGCCACACCGCTCGCTTTTTCGTGAGATTGCACGCAATCGAGTAGTGGTTGCGGCAGACGGCCAAAAAGGCCATTCTCCGCCCGACTCAAAGGCAGGCGCGCCGGCGCCAGCCCATGGAGACCAGCCCATCGTGACCGTTTCGACACCCGTTAGGTGCGTTGCCGGGGTTGCCCTTTGTTTCGCCGCTCTGCTGATGTCGGCTCCGGCCGACGCGCAACAGCGCGCCAAGAACCGCGTCCCCGCCCAGATCGCGCCGCCGCCTCCGGCAAACGAACTCGCCCGCGTTTCAATTTCCGGCAATTACCTCGCCGCCCGCCATGCCGGCGTGCAGCGCGACGCGACGGCGCAGGCGGCGTTCTACCGTGCCGCGCTGCGCACCGATCCGAAGAATTCCGAGCTCCTTGAACGCGCCTTTCTGGCGGTGCTCGCCGAGGGTGACGCCGAAGAGGCCGTCAAGCTCGCCGACCGCGTGATCGCGCTTGATCGCAACGACCGCATCGCGCGGTTGGTGCTTGGCGTGCGTGGCATCAAGTCGAAGCAGTTCGCGCCGGCGCGCCAAAATCTGCAGCAATCGATCCGCGGGCCGATCACTGACCTTGCCGCGACCCTGCTGATGGCCTGGGCGCAATATGGCGCCGGCGACACCAAAGGTGGCATCGAGACCATCGACAAGCTGCAGGGCAACGACGCCTATTCGCTGTTCAAGGACCTGCATGCCGGGCTGATCCTCGATCTCGCGGGTCAGAAGAAGGACGCTGGCAAACGCTTCGAGCGCGCCTACAAGCTCGACGCCACCGCGCTGCGGCTGGTCGAGGCCTATGGCTCCTGGCTGTCGCGCAACGGCCAGAAGGAGGAAGCGCTCAAGGTGTTCCAGGCCTTCGACGCGCAATTGCCGCGGCATCCGCTGATCGTCGATGCGATGGCCCAGATCCAGGCCGGGAAGGCGCTGCCGCCGCTGATCGACAATCCGCAGACCGGCGCCGCCGAGGTGCTCTACGGTCTCGCTGCAGCACTTGGCCGGCGCGGCGGCGAAGACCTGGGCCTGGTCTATTTCCAACTTGCGCTCTATCTCGCGCCGCATCAGTCGCTCGCCTTGCTGTCGCTTGCCGATCTGTACGAGCAGGTCAAGAATCCGGAGCTGGCGATCCGCACTTATGAGCGAGTGCCGGCGTCATCGCCGCTGCGCCGCAACGCGGAGATTCAGCTTTCAGTCAATCTCGATTCGATCGATCGCACCGAGGAAGCGAAGACCCGGCTGCAGAAGCTGATCAGCGAGCGGCCGGCTGATCTCGAAGCCATGATGGCGCTGGGCAACATCCTGCGCGCGCGCAAGTCCTATGCCGAATGTGCCGATATCTACGGCAAGGGCATCGCCACCATCGCGAAGCCGGAGCGGCCGCATTGGCTGATCTATTACTTCCGCGGCATCTGCAATGAGCGCGCCAAGAAATGGCCGTCTGCCGAAGCCGATCTCAAGGCCGCACTGCAGCTCTATCCGGATGAGCCGCACGTGCTCAACTATCTCGGCTATTCGTGGATCGATCAGGGCATCAACCTGGACGACGGCATGCGCATGATCAAGCGCGCGGTCGAGCAGCGGCCTGACGACGGTTATATCGTCGACTCGCTTGGCTGGGCCTACTACAAGCTCGGCAATTACGAAGAGGCGGTGAAGCATCTCGACCGCGCCGTCGAGCTCAAGCCGGACGATCCGACCATCAACGATCATCTCGGCGACGCCTATTGGAAGGTCGGCCGCGTGCTCGAGGCAGAATTCCAGTGGTCGCATGCGCGCGACCTCAAGCCCGAGCCGGACGAACTGGTCAAGATCGAGCAAAAACTCAAGAACGGTTTGCCTGAGGAAACTTCGTCGGCGGCCGACGCCAAGCCGAGCATTCAGAAGAAGCCGGGCGACGGCGGCTGATATTCCCTGCCGTGGCCGCGCGATCCTTCGTCGAGCATGCGCCCGCCAAGGTCAACCTGACGCTGCGCATCACCGGTCGCCGGCGCGACGGCTATCACACGCTTGAAAGCCTGGTGGCCTTCGCCTTGGTCGGCGATCGCGTCAGCCTGCGTGTGGCCGGCAAGGTTGATTTGACGACGCGCGGCAGGTTCGCGGCCGCAGTCGGAGCACCGGCGAACAATCTGGTGCTGCGCGCCGCGCGGGCGCTGGCCGCGGAGGTGCCCAAGCTCAAAACCGGCCGCTTCACATTGACCAAGAACCTGCCGGCCGCGGGCGGGCTTGGCGGCGGCTCGGCCGACGCGGCGGCGGCGCTGCGTCTGCTGGCCCGCGCCAATGGCATCGCACTCACCGATATCAGGCTCTTGCGGGTGGCGCGCCAGCTGGGCGCCGACGTGCCGGTCTGTCTCGACCCCCGCGCGCGGCTGATGCGCGGCATCGGCGAAGTGCTATCGCGGCCGCAGCGGGTGCCGCGGCTTGCGGCCGTGCTGGTCAATCCCGGTGTGGCGCTGGTGACCGCGCGGGTGTTCGCACGGTTCGACGGCATCAAGATGAAATCACCAAAGGGCCATTCGAGGCGAATTCCATCGCGGATGAAACCCTTGCTCGAATATTTGGCGGCCCAGCCCAATGATCTCGAGGGGGCCGCCATTGCGCTGGCGCCCAAGGTGGCGGCGGCACTCGATGCCCTGCGTCGCGCGCGCGGCTGCGAGCTTGCGCGCATGACCGGCTCCGGTGCGACCTGCTTCGGCCTGTTCGGCTCGCGGCGGGCTGCTGAGGCCGCGGCGCGAAAGCTTGCGACGCAACACCGCAGATGGTGGGTGCGGGCGACGGTTCTGCGCTAACATGTGACGGTAAAGCGCTCCCCTAGAGGGCGTGCCACTGGGAGGATTTCATGATCGACCGCCGCCGGCTCCTCAAGCTTTCTGCGGCTGCTGCCGCCACGCCAAGCCTCGCGCGTCCCGCGATCGCGCAGGCCAACTGGCCGAACCGGCCGGTCAGCATTGCCATCCCGTTCCCACCCGGTGGCGGCGCTGACTTTATCGCACGCCTGGTAGCGCAGAAGATGACCGAGGTGCTGGGTCAGCAGTTCATCGTCGAGAGCAAGGCCGGCGCCGGCGGCAACCTCGCGGCGCAATTTGTCGCCAGATCGGCGCCGGACGGCTACCAAATGTTCCTGGCCGGCGATCACCACGCCACCAACAATCATCTCAATCCCAATCTCACCTACGACGCGGTCAAGGACTTCGAGCCGGTGTCGCTGGTGGTGCAGTACCCGATCGCGATGGCGATACCGGCCAATTCGCCATACAAGACGCTCGCCGAGTTCATCGCCAAGGCCAAGGCGGAGCCGGGCAAGCTGACCTACGGATCGCCCGGCCACGGCGCCGTCCCGCACCTGTCGGCCGAGCTGTTCGTGCGTGCCGCCAATATCAAGATGACCAACGTGCCCTATCGCGGCGCGGCGCCGGGCATCCAGGATCTGATCCCAGGACGAATCGACTCATTCTGGAACAATGTCGCCCCGATGCTGCCGCTTCAGAACGACGGCAAGCTGCGGATGCTGGCGGTGACCACGGCGAAACGCACGCCGCAAGTTCCGGACATGCCGACGATTGGCGAGACGCTGCCGGGTTACGACGTGACCGGCTGGTACGCGCTGTTTGTGCCTGCCAAGACGCCGAAGGAAATCATCCAAAAGATGTACACGGGTGCCAAGGCAGTGGCGGACGATCCGGCGGTACGCAAGCGGCTTGAGGATCAAGCCATGACGGTCGTGTGCTCGACGCCGGACGAACTCGGACGTTTCCACAAGGCGGAAATCGCCAAGTGGGGGCCGATCATCAAGGACGCCGGTCTGGAGCAGAAGACCTAATGTCGCTGGCGAGAATCGCGCGGCTGAAAGGCCGTTCACGGCCGTCTGGGCGCAAGCGAATAGCCGCGCGACCGGAGCGATCAGCGCGACAGCGCAACGCAAGATCGCGTCGACTCAGTGCGTGCGTGAGATGCAGAACTCGACGGCTTCTTCCAGCGCGTGCTTCATCGGCGAGGCCGGGAACAACGCCAGGGCGTCGCGGGCGATTGCGCCGTAGTGCTGCGCGCGGGTGATGGTGTCTTCGAGCGCGCGGTGCTTGGCCATCAGGCCGATCGCGGTCTCAAGGTCCGCCTCGGCGATGTCGCCCTTTTCCAGGGTGCGGATCCAGAACTGCCGCTCGCTCTCCGAGCCGCGGCGGAACGACAACACCACCGGCAGCGTGATCTTGCCCTCGCGGAAATCGTCGCCGACGTTCTTGCCGAGCTTGGAGGCCTTGCCGCCATAGTCGAGCGCGTCGTCGACCAGCTGGAATGCGATGCCGAGGTTGAGGCCAAACGACCGGCAGGCGGCGTGCTCGGATCGCGGCCGTTCAGCCAGCGCGGGACCGACTTCGCAGGCGGCGGCGAACAGTTCGGCGGTCTTGGCGCGGATCACCGCGAGATATTCGTCCTCGGTGGTGGCGGTGTTCTTGGCGGCGGAGAGCTGCATGACCTCGCCTTCGGCGATCACGGCCGCGGCGTTCGACAGGATTTCGAGCGCGCGCAGCGAGCCGACTTCGACCATCATCTTGAAGGCCTGTCCAAGCAGGAAGTCGCCGACCAGCACGCTCGCTTCGTTGCCCCACAACATGCGTGCCGCGAGCCGGCCGCGCCGCATGTCGCTTTCGTCGACCACGTCATCATGCAGCAGCGTCGCGGTGTGCATGAACTCGACCGCGGCGGCGAGCTTGATGTGACCCTCGCCGCGATAGCCGGCCAGCGCCGCCATCGCCAATGTCAGCATCGGGCGCAGCCGCTTGCCGCCCGACGAGATCAGGTGATTGGCGACCTCCGGGATCATGGTCACCTCGGAGCCGGTGCGCGACAGAATGGTGGTGTTGACCTTGGCCATGTCGGGCGCGGCCAGCTCGACCAGGCGGTCGATCGAGGTCGCGGCTTGATGTTCAAACGGAATGACGACGGCCACAGAGGTCTCCTGGAACTGATGCTGGGAGCATAAAAACGCGGCGTTGATGCCGCAAGTCACGCCTTGGGGATGGGCCAAAGTTGTCGCAGCGCGGAGTGGGACCGCAGTAGGCGTGCCGCCGCGACCGCAGCAAAGACCATCACAAAAGGCTCCATCGGCACGCGATAGCGGACGGAGCCGATTGTCACCATGTGGATACCGGTGAGATATCCGATGAAAAGGACGATCGGTCCGATGCGTGCCAGTTCGCGCCAGCCCCATCGCAGCAGATAGAACAGCGCAAGCAATGCAACCGGCACGAAGCTGAGCACCGAGGCGGCGACATAGAATGGGCTTTGGTATTGCTCGACATGCGGCCAAGGCCGCCACAGCCTTGTGAATTTGATCACAGCCATTTCCAGGAAGCGGCCGGGGTTTTCGCGGACATAGTCCATGCCCGCCTTCCACAGCGCCGCATCGCGGGCGATCCGATCCGGCATCTCGAACGGCTTGAGATCGCCGTCGATACCGTAGAGGCCGCCGCCGGTTCGATTCAGCGGATTGTTGCCAAGGTAGAACACTTCGCCGCTGCCGAGATTGAGTCGCACCAACGTGCCGTAACTGCGGTAATTGTGCAGCCACCACGGTGCCATCAGCGCGCAGTAGACCAGGACGTAGGCAATTAGTTTCATCGCCACGGTGCGCCACGGCAGCCAATGGACGACCAGCGCGAAATACAGCACCAGCAGCGGCGCCAGCAGATCCAGGCTCGGACGGGTCAGAATGGACAGCACGGCGCAGACCGCCGCGACCGTGAACGCGCCGCGGTACCAGGCCGCCATCGCGGCGACGACGAGCGCAATGAACAGCGTCTCGGTCAGGCCGATCAGACTGAAAAATACGAAATGCGGATAGATCGCGCAGCCAAGCGCCGCGAGCTGTGCCGCCAGCCGGTCGGCAAAGACTGCCACGGTCAATGTGTGAACCAGCCATACAGTCAGCACTGACAGCGAGATGTCGAGCAACAGCTGACCCAGGCCTTGACCGACCAAGCCGACCAGCGCCGGATAGAGCGGCATCATGTAGGTCGCGCCGAGCCGGCCGGTCGCCCACAGCTCCCGGGCGGCGTCGCGATAGCCCACCGCGTCGAAAAAGTTTTGGTCCGGCAGCAAGATCGCCGCCACCACGCGAAGCACGGCGGCCAGCAGCAGGATGCCGGCGAGGGCGGCGCGGTCGCCCGATATGATCCGGGGCAGTGGCATGATCGAGCGCTGCGGCGGGGCTCCGGGCGTGCACAAGAGCGGTGAGGGTTAGTGGCAGCTTCGCGCGAATCGTGCAACCGTCCGGGGCGCGAGGGCGACACGATGTCGAACGCGGTCGATAGCGGTGAAATGACAAGCGCCGCAGCGGTCACGGCTTCGCTTCGTGTCGCGGTGCTCGTGCCTTGCTACAACGAGGGTGCGACCATTGCTCGCGTGGTCGCCGAGTTTCGTGCCGCGCTGCCGCAGGCGTCGGTCTACGTCTACGACAACAACTCGACCGACAACACCTGGGATGCCGCGGTGGCGGCCGGCGCCATCGTGCGCCGCGAACCGAGGCAGGGCAAAGGCCACGTCGTCAAACGGATGTTCGCCGAGATCGAGGCCGACGTTTACGTCCTGACCGATGGCGATGCGACCTACGACGCGCCGAGCGCGCCGAAGATGATCGCCAAGCTGGTGGCCGAGCGGCTCGACATGGTTTGCGCGGTTCGCGTGCATGAGCACCAGGCGGCGTACCGGCGCGGCCATCGTACCGGCAATTGGCTGCTCACCGGCTTCGTCGGCACCGTGTTCGAATCGACCTTCGCCGACATCCTGTCGGGCTATCGGGTGTTCAGCCGGCGGTTTGTCAAATCGCTGCCGGTGCTGTCGGGCGGGTTCGAGATCGAATCCGAACTGACCATCCACGCGCTGGAACTCGGCCTTCCGGTCGGCGAGGTGCCGACGCCTTATTACGCCCGTCCCGAAGGCTCGACATCCAAGCTGTCCACCTGGCGCGACGGCTATCGCATCCTGCGGATGATTGTCCGGCTGTACCGCGCCGAGCGTCCGCTGCGCTTTTACGGCGGCATCGGCGTCGCGCTGGCGGCCACCGCGATCGTGCTGGCGGTGCCGATCTTCGTCACCTTCATGCGCGAAGGCATCGTGCCGCGGATCCCGACCGCGATCCTGGCGACGGGCCTGATGGTGCTGGCGAGCCTGTCATTGGTGTGCGGGCTGATTTTGGACACCGTCACGCGTGGCAGGCGGGAGCTGAAAATGCTCTCCTATCTGGCGCACCGCGCGCCCGGCGAGGACCGGCGGCGCGGTTGAGTTGAAGGATCGAAGTCTTTGCGTGAGCTCGTCCGCACCAACAACGCGGTCCTGATCAGCGCGATCGAGGCGTTGCTCAAGGGCGCGGAGATCCCCCATGCGGTGCTCGACCAGCACATGAGCGTGCTTGAAGGCTCGCTCGGCATGCTGCCGCGACGCATCGTGGTCGGCGACGAATACCACGAGGAGGCCCGGCAGCTCTTGCAGGAGGCGGGACTTGGCCACGAGCTGCGGCCGACGCCGGGCACGGTCGATCTCACCGACGACGCCGTGCTCGGCGGCCGCTTGCGGCTCAGGCAGATGCGGAGCGGCCACCGGGTCGGCCATGATGCCATCCTGCTGGCGGCCGCCACCGCGGCGCGCGACGGCGATCATGCCGTGGATCTCGGCGCCGGGGTC
>Ga0111538_10006094_pt1 | contig 16374 bp, 12 predicted proteins | sample SoiMethybrSBSTD1_FD_79669 | JGI IMG/M metagenome (GOLD analysis project Ga0111538, IMG submission 79669) | Bulk soil microbial communities from a Populus tree surrounding site in Tennessee, USA - Soil MetaG P. TD hybrid SBSTD1 (version 2)... | ecosystem: Environmental > Terrestrial > Soil >...
GGGTCGTCATGACGGAGCCTCCGCGGGCGAAGCGGAAGACGTCTGTCGGCGAGGAAAGAAGGAAAGTGCACCCTTTCTGTTCGCCGCAGAAAGTCGACCGCAGACATCCCTGGGTAGGTCTCCTGGCTCGGAAGCTGCGAATCGTCGTCTACGATTCGCGGGTCGCTTTACCTTCCCCGGCCGACAGGCCGAGTGGCTGTTGCAAGCGACGCGACTTCACTCACAGTGGCGGGACCGCGCCGGATTCGCACCGGACTTCCCCGTTATGCCCTCGTGGGCACCCAAGGCAGGTCGCGATGGTAGCACAGTCGTCTCGAAACGTCGGCTGGCGTTCTCGGATGAACGCCAGCCGCTTCGTCTATTTCTCCTTCTCCGCGATGCGGACTTCTGCGCGCATCCAGGGATGGATGCAGCACTGATATTTCTCGACGCCGCCTTCCTCCTCGGTTTCTGACGACGTCGCCCCTGGCGCGAGAAAATCGCCTGGTGCCAACTGGGCGCATTCCGGCGCCGTGGGACCGAAGCCACCCAGATTGTTCAGCGCCGGGACGATGCCGCCGCCGAATTCGTCGACCTCGGTGAACGTGTGTGTCTCGCCACCGTTGTTGACGGCCACGAGCTTCTGGCCGACTCGCATCGACACGACGCCGGGAGCGAAGTGCCAGGCACCGACGGAGTGATGGCGTCCGAGCTCCTCGAGGAAGTTCTCGAACCTCATGCCACCGGGGCGTATGCAGGTACCGGCTCCGAGCGCCGCATTGAACGTCTCAGGGTCGCAGGCGTCGAACAGCGACACGGTGTGCTCGACGTCGGCCACGAGCGCGGCGAGGGATCCGGTCGCGCCCGTTGATGCGGTGTCGCTCCTCGCGACGCCCGATGGAGTGAGCGAAGGGCTCACTGGTTGAGCATCTCGGCTGCATCCGAGCACCACGGTGGCAGTCACAGTCAGAACGCACAAACACAGTCGAATCGACATCAGGTGGTGCACTCCTTTCGAGAGGCGCTGCTTCGCAAACACACTGCCCGCATCCGTGCAAAGCTCGTGTGGATATGGCCGATGTTTCAATGGCTGGTTCGGCGCGATTCGCCTCAGGCGCCGGCGTGACGCGTAACTCATTTTCGAGAGGTGAAAGCGCACGATCGACTGACGGAATGTTCAGGAACTCTTCAGTTTTTGTCCGAAAGACGCGTGGCTAAGATGTGCGGCCATGTCGATCCCTCTGCGTCGTTCCATCTCGTTCGTCATCACCTTTTCGATCCTCTCTGTCGTTGCTGCCGCGCAGACGGTGTCGCTGCGTGGTCGTGTCATCGATCCACAAGGCGGAGCCGTGGTTGGCGCGTCGGTAACGCTCACCGGCTCCGGTCCGTCAGCGTCGCGCACGACTCGCACAACCGTCGACGGCAGCTTCTCCGTCGACAGTCTGGTCCCCGGGACCTACACGCTGCATGTCGATTCGCCCGGCTTTCAGCCGGCGAATCAGTCGCTCGCCGTACCAACGAGTGCGGACGGGGCCGTAGTCGTCCTGCAGATCGCAGGGCTCAGCGAGACCGTTGCCGTCGCCGCACCGAAGCTCGAGGAGGAACTGCCGCAGGAGATCCAACGATCGGGCGCACGCGTGCAGACCATCACGAGCTCAGATTGAGAACGGTGGGTACTACGACGTGGCGCAGGCGCTGCAGGCGCTCGTGCCAGGTCTGTTCATCACACCGAAGGCGGGCCCGTTCGACTACGTCGCCGCGTCGCTGCAAGGTTCGCGGACGCACGAGATCCTGTGGCTGGTCGACGGCGTTCGCATCAGCAACCGCCTCTACAACAGCACCACGCCCCTCGACACGATTCCCGCGAACATGATCGAGCGCATCGAGGTGATCGAAGGCGGTCAGGGTCTGTTCTACGGCACCCAAGCCGTCGCCGGCGCCATCAACGTCGTCACCAAGTCGTTCACCGACAACACGAGCGGGCGCCTGCAGACGGGGTTCGACACGAACAAGGGCGGCCACGTCAGCGGGTTCGCGCGCGACACCCACGGTGGGAATCGATTCGTCCTGTTCGGATCGAAGGACAAGGCCACCGGCTTCCGGTCGTTTCCGAGCAACGAGTATCAGCCGAGCACGACGGACCGCAATCGCGGCTACGACGCGCAGATGATCGGCGGCAAGTATGCCTATGACTTCACGGAGGCGGCCCGGTTCAGCGCCATGTATCAGCTCAACGACGTGACGCTCGACAATCTGCGGCCCGCGCGCTCGAGCACGTCACAGGCGGGGGGACTCGCGGGCGCGTATAACGAACGCCTGGAGCACATCTTCAGCTCCAAACTCGATTACACGCCGCGTCAGGATGTCCAGCTCTTTTTCAAGGGCTACTACCACCAGTGGGACTCTCATTGGAGCGAACGGCGCAACGTGATCACCGCGCCAGGCAGCGTGAGTGTGATCAGCGATCGCGAGTTCTGGGGCTTCAAGGACTACGGTGCCAACGTGCTTGCCAGGGTCACGCCGAATCGCGGCTTCGAGTATTTCGGCGGCTACGACTTCCAGAACTACTCCGGCCGCGACGACGTGCTCCTGGTCGCTCCGAGCACCGAAACCGTGAACGCCGTGTTTGGCCAGGTCCGCACGACGCCCGATCTGCTGAAGAAAGCGACGCTGGCGGTCGGCGCGCGCTATAACGCGCCGACGCACTCGCGCAGCGCGACGGTGTGGAACGTGAGCAGCCGCTACGATTTCACCAGCGACCTGTTCGCGAGGGCGAGTGTCGGCACCGCCTTCCGTTATCCCGACGCCTACGAGCTGTTCGCGATCGACCCCACCTGCTGTTTCGGCAACCCCAATCTGAAGCCGGAAAGCAGCACGAACGTCAACGGCTCGGTCGGCCGTCGCTTCAGCGCCGGCGACAAAACGGTGACCGTCGAAGCCATCGGGTTCTATCGTCGCGTGACGGATCTCATCGTCGATGTCGACGACGGCTCGGGCGAGACAACGATCACGATGAACCAGCCCGATGTGGTGAAGGTGCAAGGGATCTCGCTCGTCGGCTCCGCGGCGGTGACCTCCGCGGTGTCCGGTTCGATCGGCTACACGTACAACCGGACGCAGAAGAACGAACTGTCCGGGGGCTACACGGCGCTTCCCGGGCTTCCCTCGAACGTGGTGGACGGGTCGATCGACGTGCATCCGGCGACGCTCCCGTTCGGTGCGACGCTGACCGTCAACTCCGTCGGCAAGATCGTCGATACCGTCGCCGGGTTCGGGTCGGTGCCGAGCGGCGACTACGCCGTCGTCGATCTCGCGGGCCGCGTGTTCCTCGACCGGAGGCGGCAGCACCGTGTCAACATCCGGCTCGAGAACCTGTTCGACAAGACGTACACGACGCTCAGTCAACGCGGTATCCCCGACACCTCCACGGCGTCATTCGTGGTGCACAACCTGGGGGTCCCGCGAACGTTCCACCTTTCGTACGCCTACTCGTTCTAGGTGCGTCGCCGCGTGGTGTTCCGCGTCCTCATCTTCGTGCATCGTTGGCTGGGAGTGGCGCTGTGCGTGCTGTTCCTGCTGTGGTTCCCGTCCGGAATCGTGATGATGTACTGGGACTATCCCAGCGTCACGCCCGCCGATCGGATTGAGCGAGCCACAGCGCTTCGAGTCGGCGACATCAAGGTGTCACTGTCGGATGCCCTCGCCACGAGCGGCATGACGCAGCCGCGACAGGTTCGCCTCTCAACCTTCGACCGCCGCCCGGTGTATCGCTTCCGCAGCGGTCGCGACGAGGCGATCGTGTATGCCGATACGGGAGAACTGCACGAGCTAGTGACGCGTGCGATGGCCGATCGCATCGCCGCTGCGTGGACATCGCGGAGTGTGTCCAGGCCGGAAGTGGACACGCTCAACGACGTCGACCAATGGACGCTGCAGCAGCGCGCCGCGATGCCGCTGTGGAAGTACGCCTGGGACGATGGCCAGGAGCTGTACATCTCGCAGGCGTCCGGCGAGGTAGTGCAGCACACGACGCGGTCGTCGCGGTTCTGGGCCTATCTTGGCGCCATCCCGCACTGGTTCTATTTCACGCCGCTGCGAAAGCACGGTCCGCAGTGGAGTTCGGTGGTGATCTGGTCGTCGGGGATCGCGACTGTCTCGGCGCTGATCGGCATCGTCATTGGCCTGTGGATGTACTCGCCGGCCAAGCGGTACCGATACGCCGGCAAGCCCACGAGCATTCCCTACCGCGGGCAGAAGCGCTGGCATACCGTCTTCGGCCTGATCTTCGGTCTGGGCGCCGCAACGTGGGCGTTCAGCGGCATGTTGTCGATGGATCCGTTTCCGACCCGTAGCGGCGGGCCCGCTGGCGGTCGTGTGGCGCCGGTCGGCGACATTCAGCAGGCGCTGCGCGGACGACTGCAGCTGGCGGCATTCGGGTCAAAGGAGCCGCGGCAGGCGCTCGAGGAGTTGCGCGACGCGCCGGTGAAAGAGATCGAGCTGGTGACGGTGGGCAGGAGCCCCTTCTATCTCGCCACGCTCTCACCTGGGGACACACGCGTTGTGCCGATCGATGGCACGCCCGCGCCGCAGTTCGATCCCGACTGGTTGATGAACGGTGTATCAGCCGTTGCCGGAGCGAATCAGATTGCCGACATGCGCGTGATCGACACGTACGATCGCTATTACCTCGATCGCCGGCGCGAGCGGCCGCTGCCGGTCGTGCTCGCGCGATTCGACGATACGGCGCGGACACGCATCTATATCGATCCGAAGACGGCTCGCATCGTCGCCGGGTACGACGCCGGCGACTGGATGAACCGCTGGCTGTACCACGGACTGCACTCGCTCGACTTCCCGTGGCTGTACGAGTATCGACCGCTGTGGGACGTCGTCGTGATCGCGTTCATGGTTGGCGGGACGGCTCTGTGCGTCACGTCGCTCATACTTGCGTGGCGCGTCGTCGGCCGGAGGCTGTCGCGTCTTGCCGGCAACAGGTCGCCAGTCGCCGATCCCGACGACCTGGTGCCGCAAGCGCCGTAAGAGCAGTGGCCGCGACAGCGTAGACTCATAGCGTTGCCGCGAGCCGCTGTGAGTTCCTGCCTCGTGTTCTGTTTCACGCTGTTGACCAGTGTGTCGCTTCCGGGTCAAGAGGCGCGTGCAACTCTTCGCGTGCACGTGCGACACGAATCAGAGCCGGTTTCAGGGGCCATCGTCACCGTCAATGCACTGATGGCGATGACCAACAGCGACGGCACGGCGACCGTGGAGGCTCCCGTCGGCACGGTCGTCGTCACGATCATCAAGGAACGGTTCGAACCAGCGACGGTGTCGCTCACCCTCGAACCCGGAGAGCCCCGCGACATCGACGTGGACCTGGAGCCGCAGACGGCGATCGAGGAGCAGGTGACCGTGTCCGCCACGCGCACCGATACGCGCCTCGAGGATCAACCGATGCGGGTGGAAGTGCTGGGTCGCGAGGAGATCGAAGAGAAGCTCATGATGACGCCCGGTGACATCGTCATGATGCTGAACGAAATGGGTGGCATGCGCGTGCAGGCCACCTCGCCGTCGCTGGGCGCGGCGAGCGTCCGCATCCAGGGTATGCGCGGACGCTACACGCGGTTCTTGTCCGACGGGCTCCCGCTCTTCGGCGAACAGGTCGGCGCACTGGGTCTGCTGCAGATTCCTCCAATGGATCTCGGACGCGTGGAAGTGATCAAGGGCGTGGCGTCGTCGCTTTACGGTGCAGGCGCGATGGGCGGAGTGGTGAATCTCGTCTCGCGGCGACCGTCGAACGTGGCGCAGCGCGAGGCGTTGCTCAACAGATCGACGAGAGGTGCCACAGATGCCGTCACGTGGCTGGGTGGACCATTGTCGAGCCGATGGGGAGCGACGCTGCTCACCGGCGCGCATTGGCATCAGAGGGCCGACGTGAACGATGACGCCTGGGCGGACCTCCCTGGCTATTCACGCGGCGTCCTGCGTCCGCGTGTCTTCTGGGACGATGGCGCCGGGCGATCGTTCTTTGCGACGGGCGGATTGACAATCGAGGATCGCCACGGTGGCACCATGCCGGGCCAGGTGCTTCCACAGACGCGGCAACCATACGAAGAAGCGCTCAATACGGTCAGGGTCGATGCTGGTGCTCTCGGTCAGACGGTCTTCCGGGGTGAGTACGTCCTCTCTGTACGCGCCGCGATCGCCCAGCAGCGGCACCGGCACCGCTTCGGTGAGCTGCTCGAACGCGATCGTCACAACACCATGTTCGCAGAGCTGGCGGTTCGTGGACACTCCGGCCGGCATACATGGGCAGCCGGCACCGCACTCGAGTACGAGGCATACCGCCCTCGCGACCTCGGGCAGTTCGCTTACACATACACGGTTCCCGGTGTCTTCGCACAGGACGACCTGGAGCTTGCGCGGTGGCTGTCGGTCAGCGGAAGCGCCCGCGTGGATGATCACAGCGAGTTCGGCGCGTTTGTCAGTCCTCGCGTGGCGGTGCTCCTGCGTGCCGGTGACTGGAGCAGTCGACTCTCGTTCGGCACAGGCTTCTACGGACCGTCGCCACTGACTGAGGAGACCGAGGCAGCGGGACTGTCGCGCCTGACGATCTCGGGCCGGCTGCAGCCGGAGCGCGGCCGTTCGGCATCATTCGACCTGACGAGAACGGCCGGTCCGCTGTCTGTCACCGCGACGCTGTTCGCATCGCGTGTGAGTCATCCGATCCATGTCGAGAGAGAAAACGCGTTCGTTCTCGAAAGTCTCTCGGATCCGGTGACGAACACTGGTCTCGAGCTGCTCGCGACGGTTCGTCACGAGCCGTTCTCGCTCACGTCGACATACAGCTACGTCCGTGCGCGCGAATCGGTCGAGGGCACCGTGCTGAACGTTGCGCTGACGCCCCGCCATTCAGCCGGCGTCGTCGGGATGTGGGAACGCGAGGGAGCTGGTCGCGCAGGAGTGGAGTGGTACTACACAGGGGCGCAGCGTCTGGAGGCGAATCCGTTTCGCACCACGAGTGAGCCGTACTTCGTTGTTGGAGTTCTCGCGGAGCGCCGGATCGGCTTCGTTCGAATTTTCGTCAACGGTGAGAATCTGAACGGGGTTCGACAGACCCAATGGGACCCGCTGCTCAGGCCGACACGTGCCATTGATGGTCGATGGACCGTGGATGCATGGGCACCACTCGAAGGCCGCAACGTCAATGGGGGAGTGCGGTTCGCCTTTTGACACGTCAGCGCCGCTTCAACGCGTGCACGTCGTTGACCGCAAGATCCCGGAACGCTTGACATCCAGTAATCAAGTAGTCTATTGAATAATGAGATATGGCTGGCGCCGGTCATCGCGAGTTCAAGAACCGCCTCTACGCGCAGTTCGCGCGCATCGGGAAGGCGCTCGCCAGCCCGCACCGGATCGAGCTTCTGGAGCTCCTCGCGCAACGCGAGCGCACGGTGGAATCGCTCGCCGGAGAACTGGGCCTGCCGCTGGCAAACGTGTCACAACATCTGCAGGCGCTGCGCCAGGCCGCCCTCGTCGAGACCCGCAAGCAGGGTCTGTACGTGCACTACAGGCTCGCTGACGACTCCGTTGCCGATTTGTGCCGCAGCCTGCGTACGGTCGCGGAACAGCGGCTTGCCGATCTCGATCGACTGGTGCGTGAACACTTCGCGCACCGTGACGACGCCGAGCCCGTGTCGATGCGGGAGCTGCTGAAGCGGGCGCGCGCCCGCGATGACGTCGTCATCCTCGACACGCGCCCGGCCGGCGAATACGAGGCGGGTCACATCGCCGGCGCGCTCTCGGTGCCGGTCGAGGAGCTCCGCCGTCGCCTGCGGGAGCTGCCGAAGAACAAAGAGTACGTCGCCTATTGCCGCGGCCCGTACTGCGTGTATGCGGACGAAGCCGTCAGGCTGCTGCAGGCCCATGGCCGGCAGGCGCGCCGGCTGCGCGAAGGATTTCCCGAATGGCGCGCGGCCGGATTCCCGGTCGCGACCGGCTCCGAGGCGACAGCCGCAGCGTTACCACGGCCGCCACGGTGAGCGCACGCGCACATGAAAGAGGGATCATCGATGACGAGTGAAACTGTCGATCGCACCGCACTGGAATCGAAGGTCAAGGCGATGTACTCGGACGTCGCCATCAACCCTCAGGGCGAGTTCCACTTCGAGATGGGACGTGCGATGGCCGAGCGACTCGGCTACGCGCCGGCGGATCTCGATCGCATCCCGCCGGAGGCAATCGAGTCCTTTGCCGGCGTCGGCTACTTCTTCGCGCTCGCGGACCTGCACGCCGGCGAGCAGGTCGTCGATCTCGGCAGCGGATCGGGGATGGACAGTTTCATTGCGGCGCTGAAGGTCGCACCGACCGGGCGCGTGGCCGGCGTCGACATGACCGACGCGCAACTCGCCAAGGCAGAGCGGCTCGCGCGCGCCCACCGAATCAGCAACGTCACCTATCACAAGGGCTACATCGAGGAGACTGGCCTCGATTCCGCGTCGTTCGATTGCGTGATCTCGAACGGGGTCATCAACCTGGCGGCCGACAAGGCGCGGGTGTTTCAGGAAGCCGCCCGGCTGCTCAGGCCCGGCGGCCGTCTGGCGATCGCCGACATCGTGACCGAACTGCCGCTGCCGGCGAATGTCGTCTGCAATGCCGACCTCTGGGCTGCCTGCATCGGCGGTGCGGCGCAGCAGGACGACTACGGCCGCGCCATCGAGTCCGCGGGGCTGCACGTCGCTCGTGTCGAGGACAACGCCGGCTACCGGTTCATCTCCGACCGCGCGCGGAAGGCCACTGAAAAGTGGCACGTCAAGAGCGTGTCGATTCTCGCGACGAAACCACGTTAGAGGCTGGCGATGATCTTCCGGCCGTTCTACTACGACGACCTCGGATGCGCCGCGTACGTGTTCGGTTGCGGCACCATCGGCGCCTGTGCGGTCATCGATCCGCGAGCCGATGACGTCGACGCGTACATCGCGTTTGCCGACGCCAGGAAGATGCGCATCACGCAGGTGATCGACACGCACGTGCACGCCGATCACCGCTCGGGCGGAATCGATCTCGCGCACACAGTCGGAGCCGAGTACCGCCTGCATCACGCGGCCGATGCCGACGTGTCGTTCAGCCCGATGCGCGATGGTGAGGAGATCGTGCTGGGCAACACGCGCGTGCGCGTCCTGCACACGCCGGGACATTCACCGGAGAGCGTGTCGCTCCTCGTCACCGACCTGAAGCGGGGCAGCGACCCATGGTTCGTTCTCACCGGCGACACGCTGTTCGTCGGCGCAGTCGGCCGTCCTGATTTGCCGGGTCGCGCCCGCGAGAACGCCGTGCAGCTGCACCGAAGCATTCACGAGAAGCTGCTGACGCTGCCGGATGACATCGAGATCTATCCCGGGCACTTCTCGGGGTCGCTGTGCGGCGCCGGTCTGAGTGGCAAGCCGTCGAGCACTGTCGCGTTCGAGCGCCGCTGGAATCCGATGCTGGCGCTCGATGCGGATGCTTTCGTGGCGGCCGTCGCCGACGTACCCCCGAAGCCCGCAGGCATGGAACGCATCCTTGCCGCCAACCGCGGTCGCGTGCTCGGCGACTCGCCTGCATGACCCCGGCGATCACCGCGCACGCCGGTGACCTGCCGATCCGCTGGGGAATTCGCGAGAACCTCGGCCAGTTCGTTCTGCTCGTCATCGTGAACGCCTGCGTCGGTGCCGTCATCGGCATGGAACGCAGCATCCTTCCAGCCCTGGCCGAGCAGGAATTCCACATCGTGGCCCGCATGGCGATGCTCTCGTTCATCGTGGTGTTCGGGGTCACGAAGGCGCTGACCAATTACGGCGCTGGTCGACTGGCCGATCGATTCGGTCGCAAGGACGTCCTCGTGGCGGGATGGTTGTTCGCCATTCCGGTCCCGTTCGTGCTGATGTGGGCGCCCAACTGGAACTGGGTCCTGCTGGCCAACGTGCTGCTCGGGATCAACCAGGGACTCACGTGGTCGACCACGGTCATCATGAAGATCGATTTGGTGGGTGCACGACAGCGCGGCCTCGCGATGGGACTGAATGAGTGCGCCGGATATGCTGCCCTTGGGATGAGCGCGCTCCTGACCGGATGGATCGCGGCGCGGTATCGCCTGCGTCCGGAGCCGTTCTACCTTGGCGCGGCAGCGGTCGCGGCGGGGCTTGCGTTGTCCGTGCTCTTCGTTCGCGAAACGGCCGATCACGCGAAGCATGAACAGACCGAGAGCCTCGCGCGCCAGACGGTCAGCGCGCGCGATGTGTTCTGGCGCACGACGCTCTTCGATCGAAACTTGTCGAGTGTGAGCCAGGCGGGGCTGGTCAACAACCTGAACGACGGCATGGCCTGGGGTCTGTTTCCGCTTGCGTTCGCGACAGCCGGACTGACACTTGCGGACGTCGGTGTTCTGGCAGCCGTGTATCCGACCGTCTGGGGAGTCGGCCAGCTTGCAACAGGCGCGTGGTCCGATCGTCTCGGACGGAAGCCGCTGATCGTCTGGGGCATGTGGACGCAAGCCGTGGCGATCGTTCTCATCAGCGTGTCGTCGCGATTCGCCGGCTTCGCGATCGGCATGGCCCTGCTCGGCATCGGCACGGCGATGGTGTATCCGACACTGCTCGCCGCGATCGGCGATGTCACCCATCCCTCGTGGCGTGCCTCGTCGGTGGGCGTCTACCGATTCTGGCGGGACCTTGGATACGCGATTGGGGCGTTGATTTCCGGTATCACTGCCGACCTGCTCGGCGTTGCGAGCGCTGTCAGAGTCGTCGCCGCTCTCACTTTCATTTCAGGATTGGTGTCAGCGGTCCGGATGCGAGAGACGCTGCGCCCCACGACCGCGCAGCCAGGGCGCGCCGCCTGACGATTGCCCTGGGTGGACTGTGGCCGGCTGCTGGACGAAGCGCCCGCGCTGCGTGTGACAATGAGAACCGACTCCTGGATCCGACATCTATGATCCGTTCCGCAACGCCAGCGGACGCCAATCGTCTCTGCCAGATCTACAACCATTACGTCCGCAACGCCGTCGCGACGTTCGAAGAGGAGGCCGTTTCAGAAGAGGAGATGTGCCGGCGGATCGACGACGTGCAAAAGGATTTCTTCTGGCTGGTGTTCGAGGAAAGTGATGACGTGGTCGGATATGCGTACGCGGGCAAGTGGAAGGCGCGAGCTGCCTATCGGCACTCAGTCGAACTGAGCGTCTACGTCGACCCACAGCGGCACGGGCGCGGGATTGGTAAGCAACTGTATGCGGCGCTGCTGGGTCAACTCCGTGAACGGGACGTGCATAGCGTCATCGGCGGTGTCGCCGGCAACAATGCCGCCAGCATCGCGTTGCACCTGTCGTTCGGATTCGAGCAGGTCGCTCACCTTCGAGAGGTTGGCCACAAGTTCGGCCAGTGGATCGACGTCACGTACTTTCAGTTGCTGGTCTAGCGCGGTTCGTTGATCGCCCAGTGCTCTCGCGCAATCAACGCGGCAACGCGTTCGCGAATCTCGTCACGAATCTGACGCACGCGGTCGGGCGTTTGCCCCTTCGGGTCGTCCAGCGGCCAGTCATCCCGGGTGATTCCAGGCACGAATGGACAATCGTCTCCGCAGCCCATCGTGATCAGATGCTGGGCACGACTGGCCATCTCGGTCGTCAGCCGCTGCGGCCGCGCATTCGAGAGATCGATGCCGATCTCGCGCATCGCATCGAAGACCTCTGCGTGAACGCGGTCGCCGGGTTGGGTGCCCGCCGATTCGGCTCGCGCCTTTGTCGGGTCTGCCAGGGCGTTGAAGAACGCTGCGGCCATTTGCGAGCGACCTGCGTTGTGCACGCACGCGAAGATGAGTGTCGTCATCGTGTCTGCTGATGCGGAACGACAACGTCCTGGGCCTCGCCTGGCAGTGACGGTACAAGCCACCGAAACAAGAGCGTCGCCGCGACAGCCCCCGCGATCTGTCCCACGATGAAGCCCGGAACGTCGGCGGCACGTATGCCGGCGAACGTGTCGGTCAACGCCCGCGCGACCGTCACGGCTGGATTGGCAAAAGACGTCGACGCGGTGAACCAATACGCAGCGGTGATGTAGGCCGCGACCGCGAACGGCACGACGGCCGCCCGTCGTCGCGACACGCCCCAGATCACCGCCAGCAATCCGAACGTCGCGACGAACTCGCTGAAGATTTGAGACGCACCACTCCGAACGTGTGTCGAGGCCATGACGATGGGTTCGTCGAACATCAGATGTGCCACGACCACGCCGAGGATGGCGCCGATGAACTGCACCACGACGTAGGCCGCCGCTCGATTCCACGGCAGCCCGCCTTGCGAGGCATCGGCAAGCGTCACCGCGGGATTGAAGTGCGCGCCCGACACGGGGCCGAACGTCAGGATCAACGCGACCAGTGCCGCACCGGTTGCGAGTGTGTTCGCCAGGAGTGCAACGGCCACGTTCCCGCCGGCAAGCCGGTCGCCCATGATCCCGCTTCCGACGACGGCGGCCAGCAGCATCGCCGTTCCGACGCACTCCGCGGCGAGCGCTCGTGCCAGTGTCGTTCTCACGACCCCACGCACAGCACGGCGGCGCGCCGCACAGCGCCTTTACCGGTCGCGAGGTTGATCACGCAGTTCGAGATAGTCACGTCGAGCGAGTCGTTGGCGAGTGGAATCGCTTCGATGGTGCCGTCAGGAACTCAACAGCGCTGGCCATTGCGTCGTATTGCTCTCGTACCGCTTCGTCGGTCTGCCATCGACCTCGCTCCACGTATTCGCCAACGCAAATATAGTGACTGTAGGCAGCGTCTGCTATATGTGTCAAGGCGAATATGATCAGGAAGTACTGTGCGCCCGTGTCTCCCGGCACCTTCGAGCACTGACTGAGGTCGTCAGTGAGGTACTGGCCGAGTTCGCGCCTACAATTGGGGCTTAGAACACTCCCCAGGGGCATGCGAATAGTCATCGCGCCGTTGACGTGGTTGTGTCTGCTGTTATTCGCCGCATCAGGCGCGTCGCAAACGAACACCGCCGAGATTACCGGCGTCGTCAGGGACAGCACCGGAGGTGTGCTCCCTGGCGCATCCGTTGTCGCCCTTCATGTCGACACTGGAACAGTCGTGGAGCGCGTGACGGATTCCGCTGGACGCTTCTACCTTCCAGCCCTGCGCGTCGGACGCTGGGACATCACGGCGACCTTGCCTGGATTCGTCGCGCAGGCCCATCGGGGCATCGTCCTGGAGCTCGGGCGGACAGTGGCGCTCGAGTTCACGCTGATCGTGCAGGGCGTGTCGGAGCAGGTCGTCGTGCAGACCGTTGTTCCGCTGCTCCAGAGCACGAACGCCGAGATCAGCGACATCATCGAGAACCGCGAAGTCGTGCAGCTGCCATTGAACGGGCGCAATCTGCTGGCGCTCGCGCAGCTGAGTGACGCGGTCGTGATTCCTCCGGGCGGAACGCGCGGCGACGCGCTGCAGCAGGCGGGTCCGCTCCCCAACGTGGGAGGCCAGCGTTCAGGACACAACATCTACCTTCTCGACGGAACCAAAGTCACCGACGAACTGTTCAATAACCTGGCGATCAATCCGGCAGTCGATTCGGTGCAGGAGTTCAAGATCCAGAAGTCGCTGTACGCAGCTGAATACGGAGGGAAGGCGTCGGCGCTGATCAACGTGGCGACGAAGGCCGGGACGAACGAGATCCACGGCAGCGGCTTCGAGTTCTTCCGCGATGAGGCGCTGGACGCCCGCAATTTCTTCCTGCCGGCGAGCGCTCCGATCCCGCCGCTTCGACAGAACCAGTACGGCGGCACGATCGGCGGCCCGATCGCGCGCAACCGGACCTTTGCCTTCGGCAGCTTCGAGGGCTTGCGCACGCGGCGCTCGCTGACGCGGACGTTCTCCGTGCCGTCGGCCGCCGCTCGCTCCGGCGACTTCTCAGCGTTGGGTCCGGTCTGTGACCCGCTCACCATTCTGGCGCTCGGGCTATGCACTCCATTCGTCGGCGATCGCATTCCTGCCGGCCGGATCGATCCGATCGCGGCAGCCTTTCTCCAGCATGTGCCTCTTCCCTCATCGTCGGGTGAGGTGCAGAACCTGACGTCCACGGAAGAACAGGACAGACGGATCGATCAAGTGACCGCGCGCGTGGATCATCGCCTCGGCGACAGCGATCAGATCTTTGGCCGATTCAGCACGTTCGACGCCAGGGAAACGCAGCCATTCGGCACGAGCGCGCTTCAGGAAGCGCTGATACCTGGGTTCGGTCGATCGCTGACGACGGTGACGCGCAACCTGACCGTGGGCCACACTCACGTGTTCGGCAATCGGCTGGTGAACGAGTCGCGTGTCGGCTTCCTCAGCGTGTCGGGAGGGCAGAGCAGCCAGAACCGGGGCAACGCGTTCGCATCACAGGTTGGCTTGCAAGGGGTGACGACCGATCCGCGTGACACTGGCTTTCCGCAGATCTCGACCGCCGGCTTCTACAGCACGATGGGTGATCCGACATCGTTCACCATGCGGAACAACGACCATGTCGAGCTCTATGACAATGTCACGCTCGATCGCGGCGCGCATCGATTGAAATTCGGCGCGTACTACTTCCACCTGCGGCTGCGACCGGAACAACCGGACAACGCGCGCGGCGCGTTCACCTTCACCGGTCAGTTCACCGGAAACGCGTTCGCCGATTTTCTCCTTGGATATCCCACGTCGGCGACGGTCGGCCTCGGGCGCGGTGACGAGAACGGCCGGACCAACTGGTTGCACGCGTACGCACAGGACGATTGGCGACCACGGCGGAACCTGACGGTGAATCTCGGGCTCCGCTACGAGTTCAATCAGCACATGTACGACGTGCGCAATCGGCTGTCCTCGGTGGATCTCTCGGTGCCCGGCAGCCGATTCGTGGTTGCGAGCGACGACGACAGCCGTCTCGATGGCGCGGCGACGGCGCTGCTGCCGCTCGTTCCAGTGCCTGTCGTCACGTCCGCTGAAGCAGGATGGGACCGCGGCCTGCTGTCGCCGAGCAAGGTTCGCCTCGCGCCGCGGACCGGCTTCGCGTTGTCGCTCGCGCAGGATCGCGCCGTGCTGCGCGGCGGCTACGGCGTCTTCCTCAATCAATGGGCCTACAGCGTGCAGACGGCGTTCGCGCGCAATCTGCCGTTCTTCTTCGCCAAGCAGGTCGATGTTCCCTCGGACGTGAAGGCGCCGACGCTCCGCACCGCCGATATGCTGACCGGCAGCAGCACCGGGACGGTCGGCGCGAGCATCATGGATCACGACTACCGCGTGGAATACAGCCAGACCTGGAGCGGCGGTGTGCAGCTCGCCGTCCGGCAATCGACGATGGTCGAGGCGATGTACATGGGAACGTGGACGGTCGGCGCCGACAATGCGACCGTTCGCAATGTGCCGGAGCCCGGCCCGGGTTCCATCCAGGCACGGCGCCCGATCCCACAACTGAGTCGGATCAACGCGATTCGCTTCGATGGCAGGTCGATCTATCACGCGCTCACGGTGAAGCTCGATCGGCGGCTTGCCGGCCGCATCGCCTACAACGCGAGCTACACCCTGTCCCGGTCGAAGGACGATGCGTCGAGCCCGGGACCCACCGAGGCGGAGCAGAACGTTCCGCAGAACGTGCGGAACGTCTTCGACGACCGCGGCGAGTGGGCGCGATCGAGCTTCGATCATCGCCACCAATTCGTGGCCAGCGGCACGTACCAACTTCCATCGGTCGGCAACGGGCGTCTCGATGCCGTCCTGGGCGGCTGGCGCGCGAACGCGATTGCGACAATCCAGAGCGGCGCACCCTTTACCGTCAATCTCGCGGTCGATCGCGCGAACATCGGTGCCGGCCCCGCGCAACGACCCGATCAGTCGCACGATCCAAATCTGACGGCCGGCCAGCGCACACCGGAACAATGGTTCGACACCACCGCGTTTGCGTTACCGGCGCCATTCACGTTCGGCAGCGCACCTCGAAACAGCGTCATCGGTCCCGGATACGCGAATGTCGACTTCGTGCTCGGCAAGACCTGGGCGATCACGGGGACGCGGCGCCTCGAGCTGCGGTGGGAAGTGTTCAACCTGCTCAATCGCGCGAACTTCGATCTGCCGAATCGCATCTTCGGCAACGCGAACTTCGGCCGGGTCTTCAGCGCGAAGGATCCGCGTGAAATGCAGATCGGGATCCGGTTGACCTTCTAACGCTCTATTTCTTCGAGCGGACTTTCGGCCGGACCCGCCAGCACTTCTCCCGTCGGTGTGAAGCGCGATCCGTGGCAGGGACAGTCCCACGTGCGCTCGGCGGTGTTCCACCGCACCTCGCACGCCATGTGTGTGCACACCGTCATGAGCTGTTCGCGTTCAGCCGATTGCGGTAGCACGCCCCGGGGCGCA
>Ga0111538_10006095_pt1 | contig 16372 bp, 9 predicted proteins | sample SoiMethybrSBSTD1_FD_79669 | JGI IMG/M metagenome (GOLD analysis project Ga0111538, IMG submission 79669) | Bulk soil microbial communities from a Populus tree surrounding site in Tennessee, USA - Soil MetaG P. TD hybrid SBSTD1 (version 2)... | ecosystem: Environmental > Terrestrial > Soil > Tree...
ACTCGACTCCATGAAGGTGGAATCGCTAGTAATCGCGGATCAGCACGCCGCGGTGAATACGTTCCCGGGCCTTGTACACACCGCCCGTCACATCACGAAAGTCGGCTGCACTTGAAGTCGTCTTGCCAACCCGCAAGGGGGGCGGGCGCCGATGGTGTGGTCGATGATTGGGGTGAAGTCGTAACAAGGTAGCTGCAGGAGAACCTGTGGCTGGATCACCTCCTTTCTAGAGAAACGTGCCCTCGGTTGTCGTCGCTTCGGCGCCGGCCTCGCGAGCGGTCATGGTTTCTGGTCGATCTCAGATCACCGCGCACTATTCAGTTTTGAGAGAGCAGCCGGACCCAGGCAGTTCGGGCACCTCGACGCCTCTCCTCATGGGCTTATAGCTCAGCTGGTTAGAGCGCGCCCCTGATAAGGGCGAGGTCGGTAGTTCGAATCTACCTAGGCCCACCAGGCGAGGGGGTCACGGCGGGACGGAATTCGGTGGCGCCACCTGCGGGGAATTAGCTCAGCTGGCAGAGCGCCTGGTTTGCAACCAGGAGGTCACCGGTTCGATCCCGGTATTCTCCACGGACGCAGGATCCGGATGCTTGGTTCCGCACGATGCGGCGGAAGCAAGGATCCGGTGACGGTTCCGAAGCTCTTTGACAATCGATCCGGTAAAGTCGCAAAGGCGCTGGGCGAGAAGACCATTTTTTATGGTCAAGCTACGAAGGGCATACGGTGGATGCCTTGGCGCACGAGGGCGATGAAGGACGCGGTTAGCTGCGATAAGCCTCGGTGAGCCGCAAGCAGGCTTCGACCCGAGGATCTCCGAATGGGGCAACCCGGCCAGGCAAAACCTGGTCATCCCGCTTCTGAATAAAATAGGAGGCGGGGAGCGAACGGGGGGAAGTGAACCATCTCAGTACCCCCAGGAAAAAAAAGCAAATGCGATTCCCCTAGTAGCGGCGAGCGAACGGGGATCAGCCTAAACCGGGTGCACGCAATAGCTCGTGAGCGTTGTGCATCTGGGGTCGCGGGAGTCGGCATGGTTCTGTCACGACGGAGCCGGGGAGTTACAAATCAACACGTCAGCCGAACGTTCTGGAAAGTTCGACCACAGAAGGTAATAGTCCTGTAGGCGAAGACGGAGTTGACTCCCTTGCCGGTTTCCCAAGTACCACGGGACACGAGAAATCCTGTGGGAATCCGGGAGGACCATCTTCCAAGGCTCAATACCCACGTGCGACCGATAGTGAACCAGTACCGTGAGGGAAAGGTGAAAAGCACCCCTTTGAGGGGAGTGAAATAGTACCTGAAACCGTATGTCTACAAGCAGTGGAAGGGCTATGGCGTCCTTCGGGACGTGACGCCCGACCGCGTGCCTTTTGCATAATGAGCCGGCTAGTTGCTGTGTGTAGCGAGGCGAAGCGTTAAGCGAGCCGAAGCGAAAGCGAGTCTGAATAGGGCGACCAGTTGCACGCAGCAAGCGCGAAGCGGGATGATCTACCCTTGGCCAGGGTGAAGCAGGTGTAACAGCCTGTGGAGGCCCGAACTAGTGTTGGTTGAAAACAGCTTGGATGAGCTGAGGGTAGGGGTGAAAGGCCAATCAAATTCCGTTATAGCTCGTTCTCCCCGAAATAGCTTTAGGGCTAGCCTCGCACGTTTGTTAACGGAGGTAGAGCACTGGATGGACTAGGGGCCTTACCAGGTTGCTGAATCCAACCAAACTCCGAATTCCGTTAACCGAGAGTGCGGGAGTCAGACGGCGAGGGATAAGCTCCGTCGTCGAAAGGGAAACAACCCAGACCGCCAGCTAAGGTCCCAAAATTCAGCCTAAGTGGTAAAGGTTGTGGAATTGCTGAGACAGCCAGGAGGTTGGCTTAGAAGCAGCCATCCTTTAAAGAAAGCGTAACAGCTCACTGGTCAAGCGATTCTGCGCCGACAATTCACCGGGGCTCAAGGCTGATACCGAAGCTGCGGACCAGGAGGATCCACGGATTCTCCGGGTGGTAGGGGAGCATTCCTTGGGCTGCGAAGCCGTACCGTAAGGAGCGGTGGAGCGCAAGGAAGAGACCCTGCCGGCATAAGTAGCGATAAAGCCTGTGAGAACCAGGCTCGCCGTAAGTCTAAGGTTTCCTGAGGAAGGTTAATCCGCTCAGGGTTAGTCGGTCCCTAAGCCGAGGCCGAAAGGCGTAGGCGATGGACACTCCGGTTAATATTCCGGGACCACCTTGGTGCGTTTGAGCGATGGGGTGACGCGGAAGGATAAGCATACACACGACTGGAAATGTGTGGCCGCAATTTTAGGAGGACCTCTTAGGCAAATCCGGGAGGTCATATACTCCGAGGAAAGCGGGGAAGCGCGGCTTCGGCCAAGCCAACTTGCCTACTCCATGCCGCCAAGAAAACCCCCTAGCGAGCAACCACGGTGACCGTACCGCAAACCGACACAGGTAGACGAGGAGAGAATCCTCAGGCGCTTGAGTGATCCCACGTTAAGGAACTCGGCAATCTAGCCCCGTAACTTCGGGAGAAGGGGTGCCCCTTTAGGGTGAAGGACTTCGCGTCCGGAGCCCGAGGGGGCCGCAGTGAAAGGGCCCATACGACTGTTTACTAAAAACACAGGTCGCTGCGAAGTCGAAAACGACGTATAGCGACTGACGCCTGCCCAATGCCGGAAGGTTAAAGCAAGGGGTCATCGGGAGCAATCCCGAGAAGCTCTGAACTGAAGCCCCGGTGAATGGCGGCCGTAACTATAACGGTCCTAAGGTAGCGAAATTCCTTGTCGGGTAAGTTCCGACCTGCACGAATGGCGTAACGAGATGGGCGCTGTCTCGACGTGGGGCTCAGCGAATTTGTAGCACCGGTGAAGATGCCGGTTTCCCGCACCTAGACGGAAAGACCCCGTGCACCTTTACTATAGCCTAGCAGTGAACTTTGGCTTGGTATGCGTAGCATAGGTGGGAGGCTTTGAAGCGTGGCCTTTGGGCTGCGTGGAGCCACCAGTGAAATACCACCCTTACTGCGCCGAAGTTCTAACCCACGATCGTGATCCGGTCGGGGAACATTGTTAGGCGGGTAGTTTGACTGGGGCGGTCGCCTCCTAAACTGTAGCGGAGGCGCGCGAAGGTTCCCTCAGGCTGGTTGGAAATCAGCCGTAGAGTGCAAAGGCATCAAGGGAGCTTGACTGCAAGACCGACAAGTCGAGCAGGTACGAAAGTAGGCCTTAGTGATCCGGCGGTCCCGCATGGAAGGGCCGTCGCTCAACGGATAAAAGGTACGCCGGGGATAACAGGCTTATCTGGTCCAAGAGTTCACATCGACGACCAGGTTTGGCACCTCGATGTCGGCTCATCGCATCCTGGGGCTGTAGCAGGTCCCAAGGGTTGGGCTGTTCGCCCATTAAAGCGGTACGTGAGCTGGGTTTAGAACGTCGCGAGACAGTTCGGTCCCTATCTGGTGTGGGCGCAGGAGACTTGAGAGGATCTGTCCCTAGTACGAGAGGACCGGGATGGACGGACCTCTAGTGTACCAGTTGTTCCGCCAGGAGCAGCGCTGGGTAGCTATGTCCGGAAAGGAGAAGCGCTGAAAGCATATAAGCGCGAAGCCCTCCTCAAGATGAGGTCTCCCTTCCGCCTTCGGGCGGACTGAAGGCCCCTGGAAGACGACCAGGTTGATAGGCCGGAGGTGTAAGCGGGGCAACCCGCTAAGCTGACCGGTACTAATCGGCCGTGAGGCTTGACCATAAAAATTTTCGCCCGCGCCTTTGCGAGTTTACCGGAGACGATTGTCGGTGGGACGATCCCGCCTCGCCGCTGCCTTCGTGCAGCGGCCCCCCCACAAAATTGTTGATCCTGAAGCCCGGTCGTCGTAACCTCAAGCCGCTTTTGCGTTTCGCCGATCGCACATCGCTTCCCTGCGAGGGATCATGATTCGATTCCGTCGATGCACCGCGTTGCTCCTCGGCCTGGCCGCGGGAGCCGTTGCCGTCACGCCCCTGCGCGCCGAGGATACGAAGGGGAAGTGGCAGTTCGGCCTGGGCCTGTCCTATATGGCCACGACCGACTACATCCGCAGCAACTCCGATATCGCCATCGCCCCGACCATCGCGGGAGACGATCCCACAGGCATTCCTCCCGTCACGGCCGTCGATGAGCGTCCTGATGAAAACATGCTCAACGAGCCGACCGTGGCGGACGACTTCCGGTTGGACTTCAACGCCAGCTACGGGCTGACCCGCTGGCTCGCTCTCGAACTGGCGGCCGGGTACATGAAGTCCGACGTCGGCAACATCGAGTTCTACTTCAAGGACGTCACCATCAACTACGGCGGCACGTTCCCCGCGAGCGGCTCGGCGGTGTGCGGCCCAACCCGCAACTCCCCGTGCAGCCGCTACAACATCAACACGCCGTCTGCGCCGCCCACGAACTCCTTCGTCCCGGTGGGAACCCTGACCGAAGTGCCCCTGCAACTCAGCGCGTTGGTGCGGTTCCGGCCGGAGAGCCCACTCGATCCGTACGTCGGACTCGGCATCGGCTACCTGCTCACCAGTCTCGAGCAGGGGGAAGAGTTCGTCCGGAGGGGTGAAGGCATCGCCGAACTCCAGGTGGCGTCCGAGCATGCCGGCGAGTTCACCAACACGGGGGCGGCCCCCAAGCGCGTCGCAGGCCTCAGTGGCCCTTTCTCCGTGAGCGCGATGCAGGCCGAAGTGTCGAGCGATTTCTCATGGCACGCCGTCGGCGGCGTTGACTACTTCGTGAACGATCACTTCTCCGTGTACGTCGACGCCCGCTACACCTGGACCGATGCGGCCGTCAGCATCACGACCGACGGTGCGCACCAGGTGCTCCTCACGACGTTCGCGCCGGGGAAACTGCAGACGATGCGCATCGACACCCCGAACGAGTGGGAGGACAACGGCATCTTCGGGCAGAGCACGGGCGACCATCTGATCGCCACCGAGGACAGCAACGGCAACGGCACCATGGACATTTTGGCCGGAGAAGACGACGGCATTCTTTATCTCTACCCGAGCGGCCCAAACCCGAATGACCCGGACTGCGCCGACACCGCGTCGGTCGCGTGCCAGTGGACCGCCGCCGACGCCATTCAGGTGATCGACTGCCGGAACGACACCATCTGCCCCTGGCGCGGCAACGCAAATGATCTCAACATGGACCTGGACTACCAGGACGCGGGAGAGGGCTTCGACCGGGAGGACCTCAACGGGAACCGGATCCTCGATCGGTTCATGTACTACGGCGTCGACATCTGCAGCGGCATCGGCCCGGGTCAGACAGCCAATCCGATCTGCACGCCGAACGACATCCTCGCCGCCCAGCAGTTCGTGTGGCCTGGGAACGGCTGCAACACGGTCCAGCCGGAGGCGACCAACGGTAGTTTCTTCCCGGAGGGCTGTCCGGCGGTTCCCACCGCGGCCAGCGACGTCTCTCTGGCCGGATCGGACGACCCGGCCGACACTTACCTCATCCAGGGCGGGGAGATCAAGCTCGGCGGGTTCTCGCTGGGAGTCGGTTTCAAATTTACATTCTGAAGCCCGGAGCGGCCTCTTGCGCGGCGGCTGCGGTTCGTTGTAGAGTACGCCCTCTTTGACAAACTGAGTTTCCCGGCGACCATAGCGGAGGGGTCACACCCGTTCCCATTCCGAACACGGTAGTTAAGCCCTCCAGCGCCGATGGTACTGCGCTGGCAACGGCGTGGAAGAGTAGGACATCGCCGGGATCAAATTGAGCAAGCCCGCGGTTCGCCGCGGGCTTGTTTTTTGAGCGGGTCGCGCCGGCCTGCTCCCCGTCGCCGTTGATCTTTGACGCGGGGCCGCCTAGAATGCCGCCCGACGACGTCTCAAGGAAGGGAACCCCATGTCCGGCCACTCCAAATGGCACACCATCAAGCACAAGAAGAGCGCCGCTGACGCGAAGCGCGGCCGGGTCTTCACCAAGATCATCAAGGAGATCACCGTCGCCGCCCGTGTCGGGGGAGGCGACCCCAACGGCAACCCGCGCCTGCGCACCGTGCTCGCCGCCGCCAAGGCGGCGAACATGCCCAAGGACAACATCGACAAGGCGATCAAGAAGGGGACCGGGGAGTTGTCCGGCGTCAGCTATGACGAAGTCTCCTACGAAGGGTACGGGCCGGGCGGCGTCGCGATGTTCGTCCAGACGCTGACCGACAACAAGAATCGCACCCTCCCCGAGATCCGGCACCTCTTCTCCAAGTTCGGCGGCAACCTCGGCGAGTCGAACTGCGTCGGCTGGATGTTCGAGAAGAAGGGGTACCTGGTCGTCGCGAAGGCCGCCGCGAACGAGGACACGCTCATGGAGGTCGTCATCGAGGCGGGTGGCGACGATGTGCGCGACGACGGGGACAACTGGGAGGTGTTCACCCCCACGGATCGTCTCGAGCAGGTGCGCGAGGCGATCACGGCGAAGGGAATTACCGTCGCCACCGCCGAGCTCTCGATGGTCCCCAAGAACACCGTCAAAGTCGAGGGGAAGAACGCCCAAAGGGTTCTCTCCATGATGGAAGGCCTCGAAGAGCACGACGACGTTCAGAACGTCTGGGCGAACTTCGACATCGACGACTCTGAGATCGGCGAGGAGCGGGCGGCGTCCTGACCCCGGATGCTCATCCTCGGCCTGGACCCCGGTTCGACGCGGACCGGGTACGGGCTGATTGAGAGCGGGAACGGACGACTCCGGGCCATCTCCTACGGCGTCATCTGCCCCCCGCGTGACACGCCATTCCTCGAGCGCCTGCCGCACGTCGCGCGCGGACTGGAAGATCTCCTGAGGGACGCCCGCCCCGACGCCGCCGCCGCGGAGGACATTTTCGTTGCACGCAACAGTCGCGTCGCCCTGAAGCTCGGCCACGTCCGCGGCGCCGCGCTCCTGCCGGTGCTCGCCGCCGGCATTCCCGTCCACGAGTACGCGGCGCGCCTCGTCAAGAAGACCGTGACCGGCTTCGGTGGGGCGGAGAAGGAGCAGGTGTGCCGGATGGTGCGGCTGCTCCTCGGGTTGCACGAGGAAATCCCGGCCCTGGACGCCTCCGACGCCCTGGCGGTCGCCATCTGCCACGCGCACACCGCCCCGGGCCTGCTGCGCGATCGCGTCGCGCGGGCCTGAGGGGGGCGGCGCCGTGAGCCCCGTGTCCGTGCGACGCAGCCGCCTCGTCCCGGGGCTGGCCGCCGCCGCGCTCTGCGCCGGCGTCGTGGTGGCGATCGTCGTGCGCATCCCCACTGGGGCGATGGCGGCCCGCTCCTGGCGCGGCGGCGGCAGCCCCGAACTGCTCGGTCCGGGTTGGGCGGTACGCCTTCCGGGCCTGCAGCGACTGGAGCGTTTCCCTGAAGGGGAGGTGCGCGCCTCGGGGCGGAGCGACGCCGCGTCCCGCGAGGGAACGCGAGTCGGGCTTCCGTTCGATGTCCGCCTGAAGCCGGGCGCGCAGGGACTCCTCGAGCTGACGCGCGAGACGCCGGAAGGCGCGGCCGCGGGCCTGACGCGTCGCGTGTCGGAACGGCTGGCCGACCTGGCCGCCGGCGTCGGGACGTACGACCTGGCGTCCGGGCAGGCGCGCGAGCCCCTCGAGGCGGCGCTGCGCGAGGACCTGCGGGCGGGCCGGCCGGACGCCTCGGTCGAGGTGCGGCTGGGGGAGCCGGAACTCGCCCCCGAGGTGCGCGCCTCGTTCGCGCGCGAGTCCCTGTTCGCCTCCCGGTCGGAGACCGGCGTCCGTCTGCTGCTCATCGGGCTCGACGGGGCGGACTGGGACGTGATCGATCCGATGATCGCTCGCGGCGAGCTGCCCCACCTCGCGGAGCTGCGCCGCGGCGGCGCCCGGGGGCGCCTGCGCAGCAACGTACCGACCCTGTCGCCGCTCCTGTGGACGACGGTGGCCACCGGCAAGTCGCCCGACCGCCACGGCATCAACGACTTCCTCGTGGTCGATCCGAAGACCGGCCGGCGGGTGCCGATCAACGCCACGTTCCGCAAGGTGCGCGCCTTCTGGAACATCCTGTCGGAGGCCGGGCTGCCGGTGGACGTGATCGCCTGGTGGGCCAGCTGGCCCGCGGAATCGATCCGCGGACACCTGATCTCCGATCGGGTCGCCTACTCGACCTTCGACATCTCCGGGGCGGCCGCCGCCGGCCGCGCCGTCTTCCCGCCGGAGTACGGTGCGACCGTCGATCGGCTGCGGCTGCGCGACTCCGATGTCGGGTTCGAACAAGTCTCCCGCTTCCTGCATGTGTCGGAGGGGGAGTACCGGTCGGCGATGAGCACCGGCAGAGCGGCTCCCGGAGGAGGGGAACCCGCGCTCACCGAGGCGGCCGAGTCGATCCAGGTGTTCGCGCGCGTGCTCGCCGCCACGGAGACCTATCGTCGGATCGCCCTCGATCTGCTGCGAAACGGCGGCACGGACCGGCGCCTCCTGGCGGTCTACTTCCAGGGGATCGACGAGGTGAATCATCGCTTCGCCCACTGCGCGCCGCCGCGCGCCCCCCTCTGCTCCGAGGCCGACTACCGCCGCTTCAAGGACGCGGTCGCGGCGTTTTATCGCTTCCAGGACGGGATCGTCGGCGAGCTCGTCGCCGCCGCCCCCGGCGCGACGACGCTGCTCCTCTCCGACCACGGCTTCGCGAGCGGCGACGCCCGGCCGTCCGACGTGAAGCCGTTCATCGAGGGGAAGCCGGGCATGTGGCACGACATCGTCGGCGTCTTCGCCGCGCGCGGGCCGGCGATCCGGGCGGGGGAGCTCCCCACGGTCACCCTGTACGACATCGCGCCGACGCTGCTCTACCTGCTCGGCCTGCCGGTCGCGCAGGACATGCCCGGCCGCGTGCTCGAGCAGGCGATCACGCCCGAGTTCCTGGCCGCCCACCCGATCGCACGCGTCCCGTCCTACGAGGGGCTGGCGCCGGCGCCGTCCACGGCGTCGGGGGGCACGAGCGCGGCGCCGGACGCGGCCGAGACGGCGGCGGACGACGAGATGATCGCGCAGCTGCGTTCGCTCGGTTACATCGGGGGCTCGGACGCGCCGTCCCCCGCCGTGCCGCCATCGGGGACGCCGCCGGCCGGGGCGGGCACCGCTCCTGCCGGGGTGCCGACCATCCTCTACCACGCCAACCTCGCCGGCGTGTACCTCGCCAAGCGTCAGCTCGATCGGGCCGAGGAGGAGATCCGCAAGGGGAGGGCAATCGATCCGCAGGCCCCGCCGCTGCTGCTCGCCCAGTCGGTGCTGCACGAGATGCGGGGGGAGCTGGAGAAGGCGGTCGACGTGCTGCGCGGCCTCGTTCCGGTCGATCCGCAGGCCGCCCCCGGGCGCCTCGTCAAGATCGCCGAGCTCTACGCCCGGATGGGGAAGCCGGAGGACGGCATCGCCTACCTGAGCACGCTGTCTCGCGGCCGTACCCCGGGGCTCGAGTCGGCGCGGCAGACGGCGCTCGGGATCGTGCTCGCGGCGGCTCGCCGCCCGGCCGAGGCCGAGACGGCTTTCCGCGCGGCGCTCCGCGACGATCCGGCCTCGGTTGCCGCGATGCAGGAGCTGTTCGCGCTCCCGGACGGACAGGACCGCGCCGCCGACCTCGAGCCGCTCCTGCGCACCGGTTTGAAGCGGACGCCGGCCCCGGCAATGTTCCACAACTGGCTCGGGCTGGTCCTGAAGCGCCGCGGCGACCTGCGCGGCGCGGAGATGCAGTTGCGGCAGACCCTCGAGGTGTCGCCCGATCTCGTCGGTGCGCTGGCGAATCTCGGCGGCCTCTATCTGCAGGAGGGGCGGGTCCCGGAGGCGGTGAGCGTGCTCGAGAGCGCCCTCGATCGCGACCCCCGCAACGTGGAGGCGCGCACCAACCTGATCGTGGCGCTCGGCATGGAGAAAAACCTGGACGCGGCGCGCGCGCGCTTCGAGGACGGGGAAAAGCAGGGGCTCCGGGCGCCGCAGTTCTACAATGCGTGGGCCTATGCGCTCCACCTCAACGGCCGACGGGACGAAGCGCTCGAGATGCTGCGGCAGAGCCTCCGGCTCGATCCCCGCCAGGCGGACGCGCGCCGCCTGGCGCAGGAGATCGAGGCGGGGGGGCTGCCCTCACCGTACCGCTGAGCGATGATCGCGCGACTCGCCGGGACCCTTCTGGAGAAGCATCCGGGCCTGCTCATCCTCGAGGTCGGAGGGGTCGGGTACGAGGTGACCATCCCGCTCGGCACCTACCGCGTGGTGGGGGAGCCGGGGAGCCGCGCCGAGCTCCACGTGCACACCCATGTTCGCGAGGACGCCCTCGCTCTTTTCGGCTTCGCGACCCGGCTGGAGAAGGAGCTGTTCGTGCGTCTCATCGCGGTCAGCGGCGTCGGCCCCAAGACGGCGGTGGCGCTCCTGTCCGGGCTCGGGGCCGAGCCGCTGGTGGAGGCGGTGCGCCAGCGCGACGTTCGCCGGCTCAGCAGCGCCCCCGGGATCGGCCGCAAGACTGCCGAGCGAATCGCGCTCGACCTCGCCGATCGGCTCGACGCGCTCCCAGCGGGGAACGACCCCCGCGCGCCGGTCGGCGCGCGTGACGATCTGGTCTCGGCGCTGGTGAACCTCGGCTACAATGCGCGCGCCGCCTCCGAAGCCGCGGCCGGTGCGCTCACCGGGGTCGTGCCCGAACCCCCCTTCGAGGATCTGCTCCGGCGGGCGCTGAAGAGCCTGTCACGCTGAGCGGCGCAGCCGCGCGGGGCATCCGGATGATTCCGACCGACGACAAGCCGCGCGCCCGCCCCTCCCGGACCGGTGAACCCCACCCCGGCGCCGAGCCTCCCCCCGCGCCGGCCGAGGCGCGACTGCTCGATCCCGACCCCCTGCGGGACGACCGGGCCGCCGAGCTGGCGCTGCGCCCCCGCACGCTGGACGAGTACATCGGCCAGGATCGGATGAAGGAGAACCTGCGCATCTTCATCCGCGCGGCGCGGGAGCGCGGCGAGCCGCTCGATCACGTCCTGCTGTACGGACCGCCGGGACTCGGGAAGACGACTGTCGCCCACATCCTTGCCGGCGCGATGGAGACCGGACTGCGGTCCACCTCCGGGCCGGCCCTCGAGCGGGCCGGCGATCTCGCCGCCATCCTGACCAACCTGGAAGGGGCGGGCGTCCTCTTCATCGACGAGATCCACCGTCTGCCCGTGGCCCTGGAGGAGATCCTGTACCAGGCGATGGAGGACTTCCGCCTGGACGTGGTGATCGGCCAGGGGCCGGGGGCGCGCACCTTGAAGATCGACCTGCCCCGCTTCACGCTGGTCGGCGCCACCACCCGCATGGGCCTCCTGAGCGCGCCGCTGCGCGACCGGTTCGGCATCGCGCACCACCTCGATTTCTACCCGGTGGAGGACCTCGTCCGGATCGTCACCCGCTCGGCCGGGTTGCTCGGTGTGCCGATCGACGCGGACGGGGGAGGGGCCATCGCGCGGCGCGCACGCGGCACGCCACGCGTCGCCAACCGGCTCCTCCGCCGCGTGCGGGACTTCGTCCAGGTGGACGGGAAGAAGGGGATCAGCGGCGAGATCGCCGACGTCTACCTCGAGCGGCTGGAGGTCGACCGCTTCGGGCTCGATACCCTCGACCGGAAGATTCTCGTGACCATCACGGAGAAATTCGACGGCGGGCCGGTCGGGGTGCAGACCATCGCCGCCGCGCTCGGCGAGGAGGCCGAGACGATCGAGGAGATCTACGAGCCGTACCTCATGCAGATCGGCTTCCTCGACCGGACGCCGCGCGGCCGCCGCGTGACCCGGCGCGCGCTCGAACACCTGAATCTCCGCCCGGGCGGCGCCGCGCGGGGCCTGTTCCCGGAGGGATGACTCAGGCGGGGCCGCCCGCCGCCCGCTCCACCCGGTTGCGCCCCCCCTCCTTGGCCCGGTACAGGGCGCGATCCGCGGCGGCCACCAGACCGGCCTCCTCCGCGGCATCGGCCGGCAGCGCGGCGGCTCCGAAGGACACCGTCACCGCCAGGGGGTCGGCGGGAGCGGGGAGCGGTGCCGGCGTCGATTCGACCTCCCGCCGCAACTCCTCCGCGAGCGAGAAGGCGGCCTCCCCATCGGTTCCGGGCAGGAGGACCGCGAACTCCTCCCCTCCGTAGCGCGCCACCACGTCCGACCGGCGGAGCCGGCGCGCCAGCACCCGCGCCACGTGCTGGAGGACCGCGTCGCCGGCCGGGTGCCCGAAGCGGTCGTTGACGCTCTTGAACCGATCGACGTCGGCGAGGAGGAGCGCGAGCGGATGCCCCGCCGATCGGGCCCGCTCCGCCTCGCGCGCCAGAAGAACCTGGAAATGGCGCCGGTTGCAGACGCCGGTGAGGCCGTCCACCTCCGCCATGCGCCGCGTCACCTGCAGGAGGCGCTGGTTCTCGACCGCCATCGCCATGACATCGGCGAGGCGCTCGAGGATCTCGAAGTCCTCCGCCTCGTACGCGTGCGGGCGCCGGCAGGCGACCCGCAGCGCGCCGGTGGCCTGCCCGCGGGAGCGCAGCGGGATCGTCATGTCGCTGCGCATGCCGCCGCGCGGCAGGGTCTCCCGGAAGCGCAGCTCCATGGTGAGATCGTTGCGCCACAGGGCGCGGCCGCGGGCGACGACCGATCCGAGGTGGTGGGTCTCGTCCACGGGGAGGCGATCGACCGCGGCGCGCCGGCCGGACGGGTCGCGCGGCGCGATGACCGCGGCCTGCATCGAGCCCTCCTCCGCGAACGCCGCGTCCACCCGGTCGATCGGGAAGAGGCGCGACAGCTCCTGGGCGATGCTCTCGAGGAGCCGATCCAGATCCTCGGCGGCGGTGGTGGCGGCGGCGATCTCCAGGAGCGACAGGAGCACCGCCGGGGAGCCGGACTCGGCGGGGCGCGGGGCGGACGGCTCCGGGCGCGCGGGCCGGGCCGCCCCTCCGAGCCCGACGACGGCGAAGACCTCGCACAGCGGGGCGTCGTCTCCGAGACGGACCGGCCGGGACAGCGGCAGAACGATCGCCGCGAGCCCCGCCTCCTCGGCGACGAGGGCGATCTGTCCCGCCGCCAAGTGACAGGCGGCCGCGTCGGGCGGCCCGCCGGAGGCGCCGACCACGCAGAGCACCGCGGCCGGATCGAGCATCGCCACGTCGGACGGCGCGACGCCGCCCGCGCCGCCGAGGGCGGCGAGGGCCGCCTGCCGGGGCGGTCCGGATTCGATGCGCGCGGCGGCGCAGACGGCGCCGGGGCGGATCGGCAGGGGACCGGCCGCGGCGAGGAGACGATCGAGGAGCGCCTGCGGGGGGACCGGCTCGGGGCGGAAGGGAACCGGCCACTGCCGCCGCCGCAGCAGGTCGGCGATCGGCAAGGTCAGCGCCCGCCGGGGCGGTAGCCGCGCGGGTCCACTTCGGCGGTTTCGAACCCGGCCGCCACGATCGCCGTCGTCAGCCGCGCCCGCTCGGCCGGCTCGAGGGCGCGACCGAGGACGGCGGGGTCGAGCTCCAGTCGGGCCGCGTCGCCGGCCACCCGCACCCGGACCTGCCGGTAGCCGAGCCGGCGCACTGCCGCCTCGGCGCGGTCGATGCGCGCGAGCGATTCGGCCGTGACCGCGGTGCCGACCGGCAGGCGCGACGCGAGGCAGGCCATCGCCGGCTTGTCCCACGTCGGCAGCCCGAGGCGGTGCGACAGGAGGCGCGTCATCTCCTTGGTGAATCCCGCCTCGAGCAGGGGGGCGCGCACGCCGGCTTCCGCCGCCGCCTGCATGCCAGGGCGCTCGTCACCGAGGTCGTCCACGATCGCCCCGTAGAGGAGGGTCCTGCCGCCGGCCGCAGCGGCGAGGGCGGAGAGCACCCGGAACAGCTCCCGCTTGCAGTGATAGCAGCGGCGGCCGCGGTTCGCGACATAACCGGGGTCTTCCATCTCATGCGTCTCGACGAACCGGTGGGGCGCACCGACGAGCCGCGCCAGCCGCGCAGTCTCGATTCTTTCTTCCGCCGGGAGCGAGGGGGAGATCGCGGTGACCGCCGTCACCCGCGCTCCGAGGACGTCGTACGCGACGCGGAGCAGGAGCGTGCTGTCGACGCCGCCGGAGAAGGCGACGATCGATTCTCCGCAGCCGGCGAGAATCCCCTTTAGTCGGCGGACCGGCTCGTCCAGGGGACGATCCTCGCGATCGAGATCCCGGCCGTCGCGAGCGCACAGGCGAGGACCCCTTTCGCCAGATCGAACACGATGAAGGGGAAGGATCCGGCCCGGAAGGCGTCGAAGGTGTCGGGAGAGAACCGCAGCGCCAGCCACACGACGCCGGCGGCGTGGATCGCGCCGATCCCCGTGGTGACGGCGGCGAGGCGGCGCAGGAAGCCCGGGGAACGGGACGGCGGCGCCAGGGCGCCGGCGAGCCAGGCCCCGGCGACCGAACCGATGAGGTAACCCCCCGTCGGGCCAAGGAGATACGCGGGACCGGCCCCCGGAAGGGCGAACACCGGAAGCCCGGCGAGCCCCAGGGCGAGATAGGACACCTGGCTCAGCGCCCCCAGGCGCGATCCAAGGACGAGCCCGGCCAGGAGCACCGGAAGGGTCTGGAGCGTGGCAGGAACGGGCGTCCCGGGGAGGGGGATCGCGATCTTCGCCCCGGCCGCGGTCAGGAAGGCGAGCCCTCCGACGCCAATGGTATATAACCATTTTTTGTCGAGCGGAAAGGACGCCGGGAGTTTTTCCGCCGCCGTCGACATTACGCCAAGGACATGTTTCAAGGAATCCCCTCCGCGTGATTCGTCGTAGCCGGGCAGGGCCCTGAAAGCGGCCGCAAGCGCGGCATTTTAGGGGGATTCCGGCACCGCTGTCAATCGCACCGGAATGCCCCGATCACGGGATTTTCGCGGACAACTTTTTCTTGACACGATCCGACCTTGACGGTATATGGGCGCACGGCAAGGCGGTCCACATCGCCGGATTCGCCGGGTTATTGCGCCGACTGTTGCTCTGAAACGTACAAGGGTCACGCTGTACGAACACGCTCTAAAGCGGAAACGCCTCATTGGGGAGGCGTTTCCGACGTCGAGACGAGATCAGCCATTCGCCTGCATTCAACGCAACACACTTCCTGCCCACCGAGGAGGACCCGCATGAACGCACTCTTCGCGCCTGGAGCGAAGCGCAACCGCCTGATCGTTGCCTTCGGCCTCTCCCTGCTTCTGGCGACGCCAGCGATCGTGCTCTGGGCCGACAAGACCCAGCGCAACGACTTTGGCGAAGACGCCTACGAGCAGAGACATGCGCAAGACGAGGCTCGACGACTGTCGAGCATCGCCCTGCCCGAGGGAACGCTGCCACCGGCAGAGTTCTCACCATTTGGAGGGGTGCTCAAGCCGCGCCGCGCACAAGGCGCGGCGGCCGCTGAGCTCCTGCACTCGCCGATCGGCGACGTGGCCTGGAGCCCCGACGAGGACGCGGTCCTGCAGAGCCTGAAGCCGGGCCTGCGGTGGGGCCAGTCCGAGATGGAGCGCGGCCAGAACTACGCCGCCCGGCCCGGACTCAACTACGTCCGCCTGAGCCAGAGCGCCATCGATCAGCAGGGGCTGGACGCCGTGATGGGTTCGGTCTCCGAGATCGGCACGGTCCTCTCGGTCCTGCCGCGGCGCACGCTGCTGGTGAACGTCGAGGCGCGCAACATGCACCTCCTCCGCCAGAACTCCGGCATCGACCGGGTGCGCGCCTATCAGCCGGCCGAGAAGCTGGCCGCCGACCTCGGCGCCCGCCCGTACATCGAGAAGAGCCGCGCCAGTGATCCCGACCTGCGCGTCTGGGTGACCCTCGTCCCCGGCCTCAAGGCGTCGGACGTCTCCAAGAAGATCGCCTCGACCCCCGGCGTTTCGGAGGTCACGGAGAGCGAGGCCGGTGGGCAGCTCCACCTGAAGGTGCACCACAACTCGATCGACAAGCTCGCGCGCCTCGATGAGATCCTCTACATCGACGAAGACCGCGAGATGATGCTGTTCAACGACGAGAACGTCCCGACCATCCAGGCGGGTTCGGCCGAGGATGCCAACCTCATCCGGCCGTTCGACAACGCCGGCGTGGACGGCGGCGGAATCGACACCAACGCCGACGGCGAGCGCATCAACAACGGCACCGACACCGTGCCGCCGCAGATCGTCACCGTCACGGACAACGGCATCAGCTACGACACGCCGAGCTTCTCGCAGACGGCCACGCAGCCGAGCCCCATCACCCGGCCGATCGGCCCCGCGCACCGGAAGATCCACGCCATCCAGACGGTCACCGACTCCGGGACGTCGTGCGACGCGCAGCTCTCCGGCGCCGGCACCCACGGCCACATCGTGGCGTCGGCGATCGCGGCCTACCCGAGTCAGTTCGGCATCGGCGCGACCCGCGCCAACATCGGCGGTCCGACGCAGCCG
>Ga0111538_10006096_pt1 | contig 16372 bp, 14 predicted proteins | sample SoiMethybrSBSTD1_FD_79669 | JGI IMG/M metagenome (GOLD analysis project Ga0111538, IMG submission 79669) | Bulk soil microbial communities from a Populus tree surrounding site in Tennessee, USA - Soil MetaG P. TD hybrid SBSTD1 (version 2)... | ecosystem: Environmental > Terrestrial > Soil >...
CGCCTGCGCGACATCGCGGATCCCGCGCTCGATCGCTTCGTGATCCAGAGCACGCTCACCCGCTGGTTGTCGAGCGTCGCCGAGCGCCACGCCCTGGCGATCGCGGTGGACGACGTGCACCGGCTCGATGAGGCGTCGCTGACCTTGCTCGCCGCACTGGTCGGTCAAGCGCAGCGCAAGCGCCTGCTCGTCGCCGTTACGCTCGCGCTCGGCACGCCGGCGATCGCCCCGCGCGCGCTCGAGGTGCTGAGCGCGCCGAGCACGAAGCTCACGCTGCAGCCGCTGACCGCGGAGGAAAGCCTGTCCCTGTTCACGTCGGTCTTCGGCGATGTACCGAACGTCGCGCTCGTCAGCGACGCCATCCACCGGGTTTCGGCCGGCAATCCGCGCGTCTCGATGGATCTGGCGCAGCACCTGGCCGATCAAGAGCGGATTCATTATCAGGGCGGCGTCTGGACGTTGCCGGCGCGGCTCGGCGAGAGCGACCTGCCGAGCAGCGCGAGCGAAGCCCTGCGAGTGCGGATCGCCGCGCTCTCCCCGCTCGCCCGCACGCTCATCGAGGGCCAAGCGCTCGCCGCGCACGAAGCCTTCAGCCACGAAGAATATCTCCAGTTTTGCGGCGCCGACGCCCCGAGCGTCCAGCGCGCGATCAGCGAGCTCGTGGCGGGCCAGGTGCTGACCGGCGACGGACGCGTCTACACACTGGCTCACAGAGGCTGGGCGGCCGCGCTGACCGCCGGGATCACCGAGACGGACGCGCGTGCGCGACACCGCGCGCTAGCCGGTTTGTACGCGTCGAGGCCGGGCCTGGCCCGCGTTGGGCATCTGCTCGCGGCAGGGCTCGACGCGCAGGCGCTCGGCGAGCTCGCAAAGATCGTACAGGAAAAGACGCCCGAGCAGGCGTTCGACGACCCGTACCTGACCACGCGAGAGGTGGCGGCCACCGTGGCGCTGGCGCTCGATCGCGCGCTGGCACTGGGGCGGAGCCCGCGCGAGGTGAACGAGCTGCGCCGCTGGTTGTCGGCGCTCGGCACCGCCTCCGACGAGGAATACTACTGGCGAGCCGGCCCGGACTGGCTCGAGCAGCTGAAGCTCGATTCGGGCTTCACGGTGTGGCAAGCCTTCCCCGATCTCGATCCCGGCACGCGCTTCATGCGCACGCTGCAGGGCGCGGCGGAACGGTACGCGGCCGCGCCGGAGTCCGAGCGCGTCTACGCGCCAGACGAGGCGGTGCGCCATCTCGCGCGCCACGTGGGCGTCTCGATCGCGGTCGCCGGGCGCACGATGGACACGAAGCTCATCGATTCACTTCCCGAGCTGCTCGAGCCCTTCGTCGCGCTTTCGCCAGTGATCGAAGCGATGCGGCTCAACGCGCTGTCCGCTCGCGAGGCGACCCGCTTCGGCCGCCTGCTGCGCGCGCGCTCCGGCTGGATCGAAGTCCACGAGCGGCTGAGCTCGCCGGAGTGCCGCGACGTCGAGTACGCGGACGTCGTGCGCACCGCGCTCGCCAGCGCGATCGGCATGATCGAGGCCCGCATGGGCATGGCATCGGCCCTCACTTGGGCCGAGCGGCTCGACGCCGATCCGCGCCATCGCGTGACGGCCGTCCTCTTGCGGCGGTGCGTGCGGCTGCAGCAGGGCGATTGGGAGGAAGCCGAGCGCCTGCGCCGCCAGGCCGAGATCATCGCGCTGCAGAGCCGATCGCGGCAGATGTTCAACACGCTGGCGCTCGAGCTCGCCGTCTACGGGACCGCCGGCGACCTCACCGGGCTCAAGCAGGTGATCGATCGCATCGAACCGCTCGCCGAACGGCATCCCGAGTGGCAGGGCTACCGCGACCTGGGTGAGGGACACTTCCAGAAGCTCCGTGGAAACCTCGCCTCCGCCCGCGAAGCCTTCGAGCGCTGCGTCGCGTTCACCTCGCCCGAATCGACCGACCCCACCCGCTCGAGGCTCGCCTGGCCCGCGGCCACGGCTGGCCTCATCGCAACGCTCGTCGCGCTCGATCAGCACGAGCAGGCGGTGGCGCTCGGCAACGCCGCTCTGACGCTCGCTGGACGCTGCGAGATCGATGTGCTGACCCACGACATTTCCCGAGCGCTCGCCACCGCGGAAGCCAAACGCGGCGACTTCTCGGCGGCCGCGGCGCGGCTCGACGCACTGATCGAAGAGCAGCTCGAGCTCGGCGTCTCCGGCCTCTACCTGGGAGTCACTTACGAGGCGCGCTCCTACGTGGCGATCTGGGCCCGCGACCTCACGGCGCTCGAGAAGTACGCCGAGCTGACCGCCGCCGAATACCAACACGCTCGCGGGTCGCCGCTCGGCGCACGCTACGAGCGCCTGATGGAGGAGGCACGCCGCGTCGATGCGCGCAAGCTTTCGCTGCTCGCGCCGTCCGTCGCGGCCCGGAACATCATCGGCGAAATCTTCTCGGACACCTCGCCGGCGACCGTGGTGACCGAGGCCATGCGCGGCGCCGAAGGCGCCCGGGATCGCGCGGCACGAGCGCTCGCCCTGCTCTGCAAACGCCAACGTTCACACGACGGTCAGCTCTATGTCTTCGCCGAATCGCGCCTCGCGCTCGCGGCGTCGTACCAGCCGAAACCCGTGCCCGACGGTCTCTCCGAATTCGTCCACGCGTGGGTCGAGCGCCAGCTCGTCGCAGGCGCAGGGGCGCAGAGCTTCACCGACCACCACGGCGTCGTTCATCGGCCGCTCTTGCTCACTGCGCTCGTCCAGGGCAAGGCGCAGTGCGCCGGCGTCGCGGTGCTGAGCGGAGGCGATCCGAGCTTCGCCGAGCTCTCCGCGCTCGCGCCCGTGCTTGCCGCGTATTTGATCGAAGTCGGCGACGCGCGCGGCGTCGCGTCCTACGACTACGACGGCGGGAACACGATCGTGGCCGATTGACGCCTCACTCGAACACCGTGTGATCGTCTACCGCGCCGAAGGCCTGGTGATTGGCGCCGCCTGGTAGGTAGATGCGCCCGCCGAGCTCTGCCGCACCGAAACCGTGACGCGGCACCAACATGTCGGGGAACGCGGTCCAGCGGTCGGCGCTCGAATCGTAAGCCTCGATCTTCGGGAAGACGCCGTTCGGATCCGCGGCGTTGCCCTCGCCGCTGAACACGAACAGCAGCTTGTCGAGCACGGCACCGGCGCAGCCGCCGCGCGGCGTCGGAATCGCCGCTTTCTCGGTGTAGGACCGCGACGCCGGATCGAACGCCCAGGTCTTCGGGCGAAAGCCGGTGATCCCGTCCGCACGGCCGCCCGCGATGTACAGCTTGCCCCCGATCGCGCCTGCGACGCAGTGCTCGCGCGTCTCGGGCAGCGGAGGCAGCGTTTCCCACGTGTCCGCCGCGGGATCGTAGGCGGACGCTTCGGCGACGGTACCGCCGCGCGCGCCACCGAACAGATAGATTTTCCCGCCGAGTGCCGCCACGCAAGCCGCGGCGCGCTGTGTTCCGGCGGGCATCGCGCTTCGCTCGTTCCAGACGTTCTGCCGCGGGTCGTACTCGAACAGCTTCGGCTCGGGCGCGAGGAAGCTGTTACCCGGGTAGTAGCCGGCAACGTAAAGCTTGTCATCCACGGCCGCGGCGTTGGCGTGGTGAACCGCCGTCGGAAAATCCGCCACCGCGCGCCAGGCGTTCGTCGCGGGATCGTAAGCGGCGACCGACGCCGTCACTCCCGGCGCAAAGCCGCCGATCACGTAGATCTCGCCGGCGAGCGCCACCACGGCGTGCTCTTGCCGAACCGTGGGCAGTGCTTGCAACCGCTGCTCGGTCCCACTCGGCGCCGCGTCCCGCTCGCCGCCGCCGGGAGTCGAGCCTTCGCCGTCGCCGCACGCCGCGAGAGTGAGCAACGCTATCGCGCACACGCCGTGACGAATCATTCGCTCGCGACTCTAGCGGCCGCGTCCGTAACCGCAAGTCACCCCGACTCCTCAACGAGTGTGAATGGTCTGCCACAGGCCATGATCGCTCGATTGGGTTGCGCGGCAGTTTTCCAGTGCCTTCAGCGTGGCACGGCTTCTGCTACGGCAACGGCATTCCTTGGAGGAAGAACTCATGGCTACACGCATCCCAACAACACTGCTTTTCGCGATCGCAGTCGCGCTACCCTTCGCTACGGGCTGCGGCAGCGATGACGACCAGGACGAGTCGCCCGGAAGCCCGCTCTCTGGCGACGTTTCCGGGACCTTCCTTGGTCGCGCATTCACGCCCCGCTACGGTGTCGCCGTCCAATTACCCGACGCGACCACCAAGGTCGAGCTGTCGATGGCGAAGATCTCATGCCAGCGTAACGGGCTGATCGACGAAAGCCTGAACGGACTGTTTGCGCACTTCGCGGTGCCCTCCCTCGCCCCGGGCACCTACTCCAACGTCTTTCTGGAATTCGACCAGCGAGCGCGTAACGAGGCTACGGTCGGCGGTGGAATCACCGCGACTCTGACGCTGGACTCCGTGACGGGGGAAGCGATCAGCGGCTCCGTGAGCTACGCCTTCATTGACGACGCGCTCAACGGCACGTTCGGCGTGCCGCGCTGCCCCGCGCATTGAGAAAGCGCCGTCGCTGATCACGAGCTCGCCGCAAGCGGGCCGGCTACTGGTTGTCGGGGCGGCGCGGAACCGCGCGTGGAGAAAACCAAAGCTCGGCAAACGCCCGCTCGTGCATTTTAACTCGGTCTATCATCCCGATGGCATGACCACCGACACCCTGCGCAGGCTCGAGGCCGCGCGCCGCGAGCTCGCCGAGGCGACGCAGGCGCTCTCCCTGAAGCACGGGGGCGGCGAATGGGAACGCTGGCGCGCGGCATACCAAAATTGTCTCACGCTAGAACGCGATCTCGCCCGGTCGCTCGACGAGGAGTGCGCCGTCGAAATCGGGTGGCCCGCTCCGTGGGATACCGGAGCGCCCCTCCCCCACGTGCTTTCGTCCGGCCGGCGAACGTTCATTGTCTATAACCAATCGGAACGGGATCCCCACTGGGATGGTTCCTACGCGCAGGTCGTCGATCCGCGCACCCCGGAGATGCGGCTGATCGCAACCGTGGAGTTCGAACACTGCCTGGTTCACAAGTTCGGCTCGCCGAATGACGAAGTCTTGGAAGGGCACCGTTTGCACGGCAAAGGTCTGTCAGGGTATCGCGCGCACGTCGTTGAGCGCTCCGCGTGGCTGAAGGAAATCGAGCAGATCAACAGCGTACATCCCCAATACGACCCCGCTAGTTGGACGGGGCTAACGCACTACGTGCTCCCATTCCACGACCAGACCTTCGAGTGCATCGCCAAAGGACACGTCCTCAAGGAATCGCTCTCGACCTTTGCCGAGGCCCTCGCTGCATGCACCAGACTGCTGCTCGGGTGATCGCTCCGCGCTCTTCCGCGCCGAACCGACAACCAGCAGCCGGGCCTATTGCGGGATCGGCATCACCACGCCGCAGGGGAACGACACCTTGATATCGTGATCGCCGGTCTTGATCGCGGTGCAGGCGGTGCCGACGAGCTCGATCTCTGTCGGGCTGTTGAGCTTCCAGCCGTTGGGGTCGTTCAGGTCGAGCTGCTTGCCATCGAGCGAGACCTTGCCCTGGTCGGCCTTGGAAGTATCGACCTGGCCATTGAGCTTCAGCTTGCAGTCGCGGACGCCGTTGATGATCTCGTCGAAGGCGCGCTCGAGCGCTGCCTGGTCGTTGGCCTCGTAGTAGTCGGCCTTTTGCGTGCCGCCGACGGGCAGGCCCTTGCCGGCGTTGGCCATGTCCTGAAGGTGTTTAAGGCTGACGTTGCCCTCGCCGACGCTGATGATGTAGGTCTCGATGCCGTTTTTGTGGGCGAACTGCGCGGAGGCGATCGATTGCGCCTGGCCGTTTTGCGGGTTCGGCTCGGCGCAGGTGTCCGGCTCGCCGTCGGTCGCGAGCACGATCACCTTCGGACCATCGGCCTGAAGCGGGATCAGCACGTCGGCGACGGCGCGCAGGCTTTCACCGGTCGGCGTTTCGTCGATCGGGTCGGCATTGGAGTAGACCTGGTTGATCGCCTGGTAGTTGCCGAGCGCGACGGCGACTTCGGTGAGCAGCGGGCACTCGCCCTGGATCTTGTTGTCGTCTCCGGCGCGCGAGCTGTAGAGCGCGAGCCCGAAGCGCACGCTGTTCTGCAGTCGGGAAACGACGCCGGTCTGCGCGTCCATCAGCGCGTCGCGGAGCACGGTCCAGCGCGTGCCGCCGCCAAAGTCTTCGGTCATGCTGCCGGACTGGTCGACCAAGAGCACGACGGTCGGGATCGTCTTCTTGAGCTGGAGCGCGAAGTTGACGCAGCCGTCGGGCACGGCGCCGTCACCGCTGCTCCCGGCGCTGCCATCGAGATCGATCGACGGCTGACAGCGGCCGCTCGGCATGCAGCGCTTGCCCGTGCCGCATTCGCTGCCACCCGGTGTGCAGTCGGCGGTGCAGGTGCCGTTGGTCCCGCAGTAGGTGCCCTGCGCGCAGTTCGCATCCACTGCGCAGGTGGCGCCGCACTTGCCCTTGAGGGCACCAGCACAGGGTGTGACCAAGCTCGGGGGAACGTCGTCCCCGCAGCTGACTGCGAACGCCAAACAAGCTCCGACCAGAAGACCTGCCAAAGAAGCGCGAACGCGCGACATGCTTCCTCCCGTTTTTAAGAACTCACCGCGGCGGCAAGAGTCCGCCACTACAGCAATTTTCTAGCATGGCCGGAAGGGCGCGGCACGTTAAACCCCCTTCCCCGCCCGCCGACCGTCCCCTCGAAAGCCTCAGTACCCCGGCGCGTTGCCGGCTTTCCACTTGATGCTGCAGCCGATGCTCGGGCGCTGATCGGGCGAGGGAGCCCTCCCGCTCACGACGGCGTCGATCGCCTGCTCGAGATCACGACCGGTCACCGGCTTGCCACTGCCGGGCCGGCTGTCGTCGAACTGCCCCCGGTACGCGAGCTTGCCCCCGGCGTCGAAGAGGTAGAAATCGGGCGTGCACGCGGCGCGAAACGCCTTGGCGACTGCCTGCGATTCGTCGAACAGGTAGGGAAACTCGTAGCCGCGCTCCCGCGCCTCTTCGGCCATCGGTCCGGGGCCATCCTGCGGGTAAGTGGCGATGTCGTTCGAGTTGATCGCGACCATCCCGACGCCGCGCTCGCGGCAAAGGCGGCCGATGCGTGCGAGCCCCTCGCGCAGGTGCTGGACGTAGGGGCAGTGGTTGCAGATGAACGCAACGAGGGCGGGCTTCCCGCCTAGATCCGCTGAAGAGAAATCGCGGTCGCTGACCGCGTCGCGGAGGTTGAAGGCGGGCATCGTGGTTCCGAGAGCCAGCATTTGCGAGGGGACAGCCATGAGTCGGGGTGTAGCCGAACCTCGCGGGGGGTGCGAGTAGCGGACTCTGGCCCGCCGGCGTACGATGGTGGGAAGGGCTCAAGCAGTGGCATGGCCTTTGCTCAAGACGCGGGACCAGAGGTTGTCAGCCGTTTTTTTGGCTGTCTCCCGCCCGCACAATGGCGCTCGCAGTGAAGGCTGAAGCATTCGGAACCACAGTTCTCGCGGACAGTGGTCCCCGAGCAACACCCCGTCCGTCGGACGCGAGCATCCAGCGCTGGGTCGGGGCGACCTTCGATCACTTCGCGATCGAGCAGCCGCTGGCCCGCGGGGGAATGGGTGCGGTCTACGTCGGGCACGATCGGTCGCTCGACCGGCGGGTCGCGATCAAGGTGCTGCCCGACGAGCTCGCCACTCAGCCCGATCTGCAAGAGCGCTTCGTTCGGGAGGCGCGCGCCCAGGCGCAGCTCAACTCCCCGCACGTGGTTCACATCTACTACATCGGTCACACGCCGGCCGCGAGCGGCGAGACCGGGTCGCTATTTTTCGCGATGGAGCTCGTCGAGGGCGGCGCGCTCGAGAATGTGCTCGACGGCGGCGAGAAGCTCGACGCCGAACGCGCGCGCAAACTGATGATCCAGGTCGCGCGCGGACTGCGCGACGCCGAGACTGCCGGGATCATCCATCGTGACATCAAGCCGAGCAACTTGCTGCTCGACCGAAACGGCGACATCAAAATAGCCGACTTCGGCGTCGCCAAGCCGATCCGCCAGCGGGACTCCAAGATCACGCAGGAGGGCGCGGTCGTGGGCAGCCCGCTTTACATGGCGCCGGAGCAAGCGCGCGGTGAAGCGGTCGATCACAGCGCAGACATGTACTCGATGGGCTGTAGCTTCTATCACTTGCTGTCGGGCTCACCGCCCTTCGACGGTCCGACGCCGATCGTCGTCGTTTCGAAGCACCTGACGGCCACGCCGGCGCCGCTTTCCGAGGTCGCGCCCCGCGTTCCGCACAAGCTCGCGGCGATCGTCGAACGCTTGATGGCCAAAGAGCCCTCGGGGCGCTTCGCCAACTACAACGAGTTGATCGCCGCGCTCGAGCGGGCGGCTCCCGAGGCGACTCAGTATGGAGGCTTCTGGGCGCGCGGTGCGGCGGTGAGCATCGACGTCGCGCTGGCGGGCACCGCGATCGCGCTGCTCGGCTGGCCGGGCCTCGCGCTGCACCTGGTTTACGTCACTGTCGCCCACGCGGTGTGGGGGCAGACCGCCGGCAAGTACCTGATGAATCTCAAGGCGCGCCGGCCGGACGGCCAACCCCTCGGCTTCGTGCGGGCGCTGGCTCGTACCGTGGCGAGCCTGTGGCTGCCGTTCCTGGTGGGCATGGTGATCCTGCTCACTAAGGGCGGCACCGAGCTGAAGACGACCATCGAGCACATGAAGCCGACCGAGATGGACGCTTTCCAATCGCTCCTGACGGCGATCGCCATCGGGTACGCGCTGCCGAGCCTGATGTACGTGGGGGGCCTGGTGCTGGCGGCGTTCCACCCGCAAAAGCGTGCCGCTCACGATCTCATCGTGGGCTCCGAGATCGTCTACAAGATCCGCGGCAAATAGTAGCTTGGCGGGAAAGCCGCTGAGCTTTCCGGCAACGGAATTGGAGCCGCTCGGGGAGCGGGCTGTGTTACGGATCCGCGGCTACTCGAAGAGGAGGTGCCGCGTGGCAAACATCGGTCGTAGAGACGTGAGCTTGCTGCTTTTGACGCTCGGTTTGACCGGCGTCGTCGGCTGCCAGAAACGTGAAGCGGGCGGAGGCGTCGGCAGCGCTTCTCCCTCGGCCAACCCCGCGACGCCCGCTCCCGAAGGGACTCCGGGTGTCACCGCCGACACGATCCGGATCGGAAGCTGGGGACCGCTCTCCGGCCCGGCCGCACCCTGGGGCGCCGTGCTGCACGGGATGAACGCCTACTTTCAGCACATCAACGCGAGCGGCGGCATCAACGGCCGCAAGGTCCAGTTCATCTATCGCGACGACCAGTACAGCCCGGCCAAGACGCCGGCGGTCGTGCGCGAGCTCGTCGAGAAGGAGCAGGTGTTCGCGATCGTGGGCGGCATCGGCACCGCCAACGGGCGTACGGTCGCGGACTACCTCGAACAAAAGGGCGTGCCGTTCTTCACGCCGTCGTCCGGCGACCGCTTCTGGTCCGAAGGCGGGAAGAAGAACGTCTACACCGTGTTCCCGAAGTACGTGAGCGAAGGTGAAGTGCTCGGCACGTACATCGCGAAGGACCTCAAGGCCAAGAAGGTCGGGATCCTCTATCAGGACGACGACTTCGGCAAACAGGGGCTCGAAGGCCTCAAGAAGGGTCTCGCCGCGACGCCGGGCTCCGAGCTCGTGGTCGAGGTCACGTCGCAGCCTATTGACACCGACATGAGCGGGCAGGCCAGCAAGATCGTCGAGAAGAAGCCGGACGTGCTGGTGCTCTACGCGGGCCCCAAACAGGCCGTGGCACTGGTGAAGACGCTCGACGCGCAGAAGAAGAAGCCGCAGCTCGTGACGAGCTTCGTGCTGAGCGACCCGATCATGTTCAAGCTCGCGGGCGACTCGTGGGAAGGCGCGATCACCAGCGTGGCTTCGACGCTGCCGGACTCGGACAACGAGTCGGTCGCGTATTACCGGGAAATTCTCGCCAAATACGGCGAGGGCAAGCTACCGGTCGGCAACTTCACGCTATCGGGCTTTCTGTACGCAATCCCGCTGGTCGAAGCCATGCACAAGGCGGGCAAGGACCTCACGCGCGAAAAGCTCTATGAAGCGCTGAACAGCATGAAAGACTGGCACGGTCCTGCGCTCTACTGGAAGGGCGAGAACATGGGCCCGCCGCTCACCTTCAGCAACGAGCGCCGGCTCGGCAACGAGCAGCTGTTCTTGGTGAAAGCCAAGGGCGGCAAGTGGGAAAAGATCACGGACTGGCTGAAGCCCGGCAGCTGATGAACGCGAAGAGCACGCTGCTCTCGACGCGCGACCTGTCGATTTCGTTCGGCGGCGTGCGCGCGTTGCGCGGCGTGTCGATGGACATTCAAGAGGGCGCGATCGTCGCCGTGATCGGGCCGAACGGCGCGGGCAAGACCACGCTCTTCAACTGCATCACCGGCGTGTACCGGCCCGACATGGGAACGGTGACGTTCGCGGGCCAGTCGCTGGTCGGCCAGAAGCCACACCAGGTCGCGGCGCTCGGTCTGGCCCGGACCTTCCAGAACATCGAGCTTTTCGCGCGAATGACCGTGCTCGACAACGTGCTGCTCGGCCGCCATCGCCACATGAAGACCGGACCGCTCGGGGCGATGCTGTTCGGCCGCGCGGTCAAGCGCGACGAGGTCGCGCAGCGCGAGAAGGTCGAGCAGATCTTGGATTTTTTGGATCTGCAGTTCACGCGCGATCGCTACGTGGGACAGCTCCCGTACGGCGTCCGTAAGAAGATCGAGCTCGCTCGCGCGCTGGCGCTGGAGCCGAAACTCCTGCTTCTGGACGAACCCTCGGCCGGGATGAACGCGGAGGAAAAAGAGGAGCTGGTCCACGTGGTGCGCGACGTGCGCGAAGACATGGGGGTCACCGTTGTGCTGGTCGAACACGACATGGGCCTGGTGATGGGGATCAGCGACCAGGTCGTCGTGCTCGACCACGGTGAAAAGATTGCCGACGGCACGCCGGAAGAGGTGACGCGCGATCCGGAAGTGATTCGCGCCTACCTCGGTGCCGATGCCACCGCGCAAAGCGCGCTCGCGGCGCCGGTGACGCGAGCGAAGGAAACCGTCGCGTGAGCACCGCTGCCAACGAGTCGCCGCCGATCCCCGCCGGCGCGCCGATCCTGTCGTGCCAGAACCTCGAGGTCTTCTACGGCAAGTACCTGCAAGTTTTGCGCGGGGTCAGCCTGGACGTGAAGGTCGGCGACGTGGTCACGGTGCTCGGTCCGAACGGCGCCGGCAAAACGACGCTGATCCGTACCGTGATGGGGCTGATCGACGACCAGCCGGAACGCGGCGAGGTGCGGCTCGAGGGACGAGTGATCAACGACTGGGATACCGGCGAGCGCGTGAACGCGGGTCTGGCCTGCGTCCCCGAGGGCCGCGAGGTGTTTCCGGAGCTCAGCGTCCGCGAAAACCTGGTGATGGGGGCGTGGGTCGAGTCCCGGACTGGGATTGCTGACAGTCTGGAACGAGTGTTTCAGAGATTTCCCCGCCTGCGCGAGCGCCACAAACAGCACGCCGGCACGCTGAGCGGCGGCGAGCAACAGATGCTGGCGATCGGCCGGGCGCTGATGAGCCGGCCCAAGATGCTGCTCCTCGACGAGCCGTCGCTCGGCCTGGCGCCGCTCGTGGTGCAGGAGATCTTTTCCATCCTGCGCGAGCTCGCCGCGGAAAAAATCGCGATCCTGCTGGTCGAACAGAACGCGCGCCTGGCGCTCGGCTTCGCCCGGCACGGCTACATCCTGGAGGGCGGGCGCGTCGTATTGAACGGTCCGTCGCAGGAGCTGCTCGAGAACCCCGACGTCCGGGAGTTCTATCTCGGCATCAAACAGGCCGATTCGATCAAGGGTTACCGGCGCTACAAACGCCGCCGTCGCTGGGCTTGAACGCTGCGTTCGGCCGGACTCCGGACGCCGTGTTTCAATGCGCCTCGTGATCGACGCGTCGGCTGCCGGCCATTGCGCGGTTCGAGCACGTGGATGACGCGGACGAGTATGTCCGACCCATGCGCTCGCGGTGACCGGATGCTTTTGAAACTGCCTGCCAAATCGCCTCGTGCCACGGTGAAGTGGTGTATGCTCCGCGCCACCATGCGTCTCGCCGCAGGGTTCGGACTTTTCTCGGTGGCCGCTTCCCTGGCATTCGCTTGTGCTTCGGAAGAGGGCTCGATCTACGACATCGATGACGGGCGCCCGGATGCGTCCGCGGACGGCGCGATCACGCCGGGCAACGGAGGTGGTCCCGGCTTCGAAAGCTGCGTTCCCGACTTCTGTCCGAAGATCGGTGCCGGCGGGCCGTGCTGTGTCACCCCCGAGGGACCGTGCGGCATGGACGACGGGCTCGGCTGCCGGGAAAGCACCGGGCCGGACAACTGAGTTTCGGCGAGGATCGAGCACCAATGCCGAGGAAATCACTGAATCGATGGTCCCCGAGGGGTTGGCCGGCCGCGCTGCTCGGCGCAGCGCTGATGTCACCGGCCTGCGCCGACGACTCCGACGAGTACCTCGATTACACGGAGCTGGCGTGCAAGCCCGGCAGCGAGGCGCCGTGCGTTTGCCTGGGCGCGGGCCGCGGCGTCGCGGTGTGCCGCTCGGACGGCAGCGGGTACGGAACCTGCGAGCGCTGCTCCGGCCCGGAAAGCTGCACGGTGTTTCCCAATTGCGACGGCTGCGTCGACTGTCTGGAGAGCTGTCTTTGCCAGACCAGCGAGAGTGACCCGGCCGCTTGCGAAGACCGATGCTCGGGCGAGCCCGGCGGCGACGGCGGTCGACCCGGCGCTGGCGGCGGCGGCGGTCTGGCCGGCGCTGGCGGCGGCGGCGGCATGGCCGGCGCCGGCGGATTCGGCTTGATCGGCGGCCGCGGCGGGCGCGGTGGCCGCGGCGGGCGCGGCGGCCGGGGCGGAGCAGGCGGCGGGGGTGGGATGGGCGGCAGTGGTGGCCGATTCGGCGGCGCCTGAACGCTCCTCTGGACTAAAAAAAGCGACGAAGGAAGGCACCAGTGGCGCTGCGATCGGTACCGGTGGGCGTGTGTGTCGGAGTGATGGCGCTGGCGAGCGCTGCGAGTGCGGACGAGCGCCGCGTCATCGTTTTCACGGACGGACCCAAACCGAGCTTCACGATTGAAGGGGATCGCTTCGCGCGCGGTGCGGTCGACCTCGAAGTTCGACTCACCGGAACCAATCCGCTTTGCTACCGCTACCGCACGAAGATCGGCGACAAGGACGTGACGCCGCGAGCTGCCGTCGTTCCGCGCGCCGACAAGGGCGCGGCGGCGCGCCCGGCCGCGACGCCACGGACCTTCGCCAACGCGACGGAAGCGCGCGAAGCGCTCGACAGCGCTTCGACCAACCTCGAGAACGCGCTGCGCGAAGCCAAGCAGGAGCTGTCGCTCGACGCGGTGTGGGCGGCCTGCGAGAGCGGCGCGGGCGACGCTTCGGCACGGGTGCGCAGCGCCTCGAGCGCGCTGCAGAAAAACGGCGGACCCACGGGCGCCTGGACGAAAGCCGCCAGCGACGCCGAAGCGACTGCTCGCGGCGCGCTCGAGCTGACGAAGACGGCTTCCGCGCAGCGCGCCGATCAGCCGATGGAGCTTGCGAGCCGGCGCCGCGCCGTCGAGCAGGCCGGTCAGAACCTGGAAATCGCGCGCCAGCGGCTGGAACAAGCCAAACGCCTCCGCACCAAGGACGTCCCGGATCACGAATCGAACGTCACGCAGGCCACCACCGAGCTCGAGCGCGCGAAGCGCGAGCTCGCCGACGCCGAGACCCGCAGCAGTGAGCTCGCCAGCGCCCCCGCGCTCGAGGTTGACGCGCGGCGCCTGCTCGATCGCAGCGACGCGGCGTACCAGACGCTCGCCGGCCTGAGCGCGGACATCGAGCGCGCCAACACGCGACTGCAAGCGTCCACGAGCTCGGTGAGCCAGCGCATTCCGCGCGGCAAGGCGGTCAAGGTGACGGTCGAGCGGAAGCCGATCGAGCACCGCGCGGCGGTCGAGGACTCCGCGGCCGAGACCTTCACCTCCCCCGCCGTCGAGGCGCTGAGCCCGATCTATCTCGATATCGGTTTCGGCCCGGCCCTCACGCTCGGGCGCAACACCGCCGACTACGAGCTGATCGTTCGCGAGAACCGGCTGGTCGCGGCGCGCACCGAGCAAGAGCTGATCATGGACGGCCTGTTGTCGTTCAGCTTCTACCTCTACGGCCCGCGTTACCTCGACGACACCATCTTCGATCCGATGCAGCTGATTCCGCGGCCGATGGCGGGCATCTCGCTCAGCGAGCCCACGACCTCGGCCTACGCGGGGCTTCAGATCGATCCGTTTCAATTCATCGACATCTCGGGCGGCATCCGCTGGCTCACGGTGGAAAAGCGCATCGGCTACAAGGACACCAACGGCGACGTCGTTCGGCCCGACGCGATCGTGCTGAAAAAAGAGGTCGGCATCGCGCCGTTCGTCGCCGTCACCTTCAGCACTGACCTCTTTTGGCGCTGGCTCAAGCGCGAGCTGAAGTAGCCAAGATGCAACGCGCTCGAACGAGCTATCCTTTTCGCATGCTCGGGCATCGTGCGATCGCCGCTCTGCTTTTCGTGACCGCTGCGCTGACCGCGCCCGCGTGCGCGGACGACACCGAAGAGTACCTCACCTACACGGAGCTCAACTGCAACCCGGGCAGCGAGATCGCCTGCGCTTGCCCTGGTGACAATGGCCGCGGCGTGGCCGTGTGCCGTTCGGACGGCAGCGGCTACGGCGCGTGTGAACGCTGCACCGGTCCTGGAACTTGTACCGTGTTCCCGAACTGCACCGGCTGCTTCAGCTGTCTCGAGCGCTGCCTGTGTCAGAGCTCCGAGGACGACCCCGGAGCGTGCGAGGACCTCTGCGGAGCCCAGGAGGGGACGGGCGGTAGCGGCGGAACCGGCGGCGGCAGCTGCGAGGTCGCGAGCTGCCCGCAACCGCGCCTGCCGCTGGCTCAAACCTGCTGCACCACCGACAAGAACTGCGGCTTCGTTTTTCAGCTGCTCGGTCCAGACTGCGTCGAGGGCAACCAGGCCGGTGTAACAGACCCGAGCTGTCCGCAGGTCCAGCTCCCAGGGATCCCGCTCGCGCTCCCGGGTTGTTGCCGCGACGATGGTCGATGCGGCGCGATGGACAGCTTCATCGGCTTCGGCTGCGTCGACCCGAGCCAGTTCGGCCAACCACGCGGCCAGCGCTGCGGCGGCTGAAGCGCGCTATCATGCGCGGATGGGTTACAGGCGCGCGATCTCGGCGGGTTTGATCGTGCTGGCCGCGGCTCTGGGCTGCGGATCGGACGACGGCGAAGAGGGCGCGAACAGCGGCGGCAGCAGCGGATCCGGGAGCGGCGGAACCGCAGCAGCCGGCGGCGCGGCAACGGGCGGCAGCGGCGGAACCGCAGCAGCCGGCGGCGCGGTAACGGGCGGCAGCGGGGGTCGCGACGACGCCGGCGTCGACAGCGGCGCGGGCAGCGGCGGCACGAGCAGCCAGGGCGGCAGCTCGGGAACGGGCGCGGGTTCGAGCGGCGCCGCGGGCACAGGCGGCAGAACGCCGTGTGAAGGCGCCGCCGACTGCGGTGGCGGCGCGTGTTGTCAGAGCGGCAACGGCGCGCGCTGTGTCGCGAACGTCGACGCGTGCACGGGACTCGTGTTGTGCAAGTCGCGGACGGAATGCCGGAGCGGCGAACCGTGCTGCCCGCAAGGTTTCTGCGGCGGCTGCGACTAGGCTCGATCAGCCAATGTGTGATCGACACACTTGTGCTTGGTCCAATCACTACATGTCAATCGATGACGTGATGCGATCACTACAGAGTTGACGCAAACATGGAGTCACAGTGCTTCTACTGACTCCAACGCTTGCGCACGAGACTGGCTTGGATTATCGCGTGCAGAGCTGCAAGCGCACGCATGCGTTTGCGCAGGAGTCGCGCATGGACACGAGCCACGCACTTGGCATCGCGGTATTATTCGGCGTGTTCGCATGCAGTAGCGATCCACCCACGTCGACGGATCCGGGGCCCTCGCCTGCGGGCAGCGGCGGCAGCGGAACTGGCGGTAGTTCGACCGGCGGCAGCGGCGTCGGCGGCAGCGGCGTCGGCGGCAGCGGCGTCGGCGGCAGCGGCGTCGGCGGTAGCAGCGTCGGCGGCAGCGGAAGTGGCGGCGCCGGTGGCTCCGCGGGGAGCGACATGGACGGCTCGGCGGGCAGCGGCGGCAGCGCGGCCGGGGCGGGCGGCAGCGGTGGCAGTGCGGCGTGCACGCGCGACGGTCTCAAGGCCCTGGTCGACAAGTACTTCGAGGCGCTCGCGGCGC
>Ga0111538_10006098_pt1 | contig 16369 bp, 26 predicted proteins | sample SoiMethybrSBSTD1_FD_79669 | JGI IMG/M metagenome (GOLD analysis project Ga0111538, IMG submission 79669) | Bulk soil microbial communities from a Populus tree surrounding site in Tennessee, USA - Soil MetaG P. TD hybrid SBSTD1 (version 2)... | ecosystem: Environmental > Terrestrial > Soil >...
GAACGGGAGCCGAAGTTTCCACAGGTGGTGTCCACACTTTTTGACCAGTGTCAGCACTGCCGGGAATTGCTTCGACGGGAGCACCCATACACATACGGCAAGCGCGACCCTTCGGTGTTCCGTGAATACATTTGTCCATTCCCACTTCCAACATGCGCGTTGCATCGGGCGGCAACGGCGGGATTGGAGTCATTGTCATCATCAATCCCGGCGGAGCCTTGGCCACAGGAGGGACAACAGGTGTTGTCACAACATGGGTTTCGTCCTCGACTTCATCGGGATTGAACGTCTTTTCCATGCATGCAATGGGCGTCCAAAGCATCAACGGAATTGACTTGACCGCGGCCACGTCCTTTTCTGTGACCATGGTGTAATACGCTTTCCCTTCGTCAGTGAGACCAATCAACATCTTTGAGAAGGGAACGGCAGTGAATTGGATGAATCGCAGAATCGTTGACATGGTGTTTGGTCGCCTCCTAATCGTACATTCGAAGAATGGTCCAGGTGAAGGGAGCGCCATCAACAGGCGCCCCTGCTAAAGTGCGCGATGAAAGCTCGATGTCGGTCGGAAGATTGTTGTTAACGAAGATGATGCCGGAGGTGAAACTTTGGGTGATAACAATCAGCTCCTGTCCGGCAACAGGATTATTTAGTCTCAGGTTCCAAGCGTTGTTAGGGGCATTGTAAAATGCTGCTGATACACCACGCATTACGCAAAATGTCGTCAATGTGGTGTTCATGTTGCCTGCCGCAATTACGGCAAGTTGGACGTTATCCGCTTGGTTCATTTGGTTTCCTACCTTGTGAGTTTGTAAAGTGCCACGCGACACGTTCCCCGAAAGGCGCCAGCAACAGCAATGACGTCAATTCGGGTTAGAGCGATAGGCAACCCAGGGTCGAAAAGGTGTGCTGAATCCCAAAGTCCTAACGGACCTTCACCGCTTGGCGATGTTGCGACGGTGAAAGACTTGATGCCCTGAAGGTTGAAAACGCCGCTGAATATCGAGATTGGTATCCAATGATAGAAAGATAATACTTGTCCGTCTTGAACAGGAGTACCACCGGGGTGGATATTTAATTGGGTTTGTCCGCTATCAGTTGCTGAAGCGATGACAAGACCATCGTTGTCAGTGCGAACGGTAGAATAAATTCCACCAGCATTGTTATTGTAACGAATGCCAATTTGAGTGTTGTCCGCCGATGCTACTTCACCGCCCATCCAATAGCCTATTACACTTGCATCATTACCGTTGATGCCAGTGTTGAAAGTGATTGGCGAAGCAGCACTATCAACGGTTTGGATATGAACCCAATTTCCAGCACCACCGGGTGCTGCACTACCACCTGTGTTATTTCCATGCAGCATTACTCTTTATCCTTCTAACACTTTTGAAAAGTGTTTCATTGAGGGTCAGTTTTTCGAACGAGCCGTTTCTTTTTCTTCAAACGTCGACGTGATTCTCTTCCAGCATGACCTAACGCTCCACCAATCGCCAACGCAGCAACAGGCATGATTTGTGGCAAAGAACTACCACAATTCTTGTTGTGCGCACAGAGAATGATTGTCGCGAATGAAAGCACAATGATAGTAACGTGCTTCCATGTCATTGCTACAAACCAATTTCAAACAGTGAAATGATTCGACTGATTGCAGCGGCGCCAGTGTTGGTTACTTGAATGAAACCAACATTGGTACTCAAATCGAATATCGGTGACGGCTGGTTTGCAGCGATAGCAAAGGGTCCGTCCAATGCACCGCCAGCGGTATGCAACAGCGTAACATTGATTGCTTGTGCATCAAAACGGAGTACGCGAACCGCTTGGGCAAAATTTGGTACGCGCATTTGAACGGTTCCCAACGGTGCCAATCCTCCACCGTCGGCGGCATTGCGTCCGTATACAGTGAGCAAAGGACTACTCGGGCCGCCGCGCGCATAACGAGCAACGTTTGCGAATGCCAGTGCCGGCCCTCTACCAGCTTGACCATCCGCCCCTGTTCCTCCCAAAGCAGCGTCACCAGCGAATGGAATTAGATTGGCGTCATTACGTGCGAGAATTTCACAGTAATGACCAGGAACAGAAATGATTGACCCACCGAAACGCGCCAACACACCGTTGACGTTTTGAATGGGAATATCGAACTCTGCACGGAATTGATTGGCATCACCCGAGCCCCATTTGATGATACCGACAACAGGCCCGGCGGTTAGTTCATTGCCGCCTGCACCACCAGGGGTTTCGTTGTTTACTGTTGCCATGCAGGTAACAGTCATCATTGACGGGTCTGTCGCGCATCCCGCTACTCGCAACAGTTGCATTTCAGGTCCGAAACCTGCCGGTGCCACTGCCGCAACAGGCGCGGGTGGGAGAGTGACAGCATTTCCACCAAGGTTTGATGGATTGATGTTTGCGAACAATTTCGTGCTTTTCAGAAAACGCATGAACGTGTCGAAAGTGTCCAAAGAGCTATCCTCCTCTGATGATGACACCAGTAGCAGTTTGTTGAGGGATGATGTAAAAACCAACAAAGAAATTCCCGGGCATCATCAGTTGTTTTAACGGCGCTGTAATAAGCGCTTGCAAGTCGCGTTGACCGCGTCTCATACCGAGAATGAATTCTGTTCCCGGTTGAAGGATAAGCGGGCTATTCATCCCCGCCATCACTTCAGCACCACCCCTTTCGTTGCATTCTTTCGCTATGACGTCCCGCGCTTCTCGAATACTGCCGATGAGTGCCATGTGTGCCGTCCTTTCCAATCAAATCAAATCACGACTCCATACAATGATTACGAAGTCAAAAGTTAAGTCAATTGCAACGCCGTTCGACCGAAAGGTTTGAACTCGTTTGGTTGTATTACTGGTATGAGTATTCTTCGTGTAACCCGCTATTACGTCGGTTATACTTGTGATGATAATTGAGTTGTCGGCAGCGCATCCGTTGTTGGTTGGCAAGATGACATCAAAGTCACCACCAAAGAATTTTTGCGCTGTAAACTGTCCTACTCTCGTGAGGACGCTACCGTCCATCCAAAAAACAGTGCCAGCGCAAAGCACGCCACTACATGCATTTCCAATGAGTTGCATTGCATTGACACTTTTGAAAAGTGTTAAACGCGCGTGCCGTCCTTTTTGAACGCGCGCCGGGTTGCCTTAGTCCCCCGCCGGAAAGACAATGACCGCGAAATCGAAATCGCGGTCAGCCGCAGCGTCGGCAATTGTCACAGTGCTGATGGTCTTGATGAGGTCGCTTGTGTGGACGGCCTTGATGATTCCCGTCGTTGCACCCCGAATGCTGGTGAGAATGATGGAGTCTGTTGCGGGAACGCCGTTGCCAGCGGCAAAGGTGATGGTGTAAACACCGGCACCCGTGCGCGCAGGCGCGAATTGTCCCACGCGAGCAAACGCCACCCCAGTGGCACCCGTGATGCTTCCGGCCGCCGAGACCCCGACAGTTGCTGAGCCAATCAATTGCATGAGCTTTCATCCTTTCTGGTGTGGTTTCTTGAAGGGGACCAATTGCCCCTTCGCTTCTTTCTCCATGAGCGACATCAATGCTAAAGCTTGCTCAGGAGCAAGAGTTGATACCATTTGCTGGAGTTGATTTTCATCCAACGAATGGAGAAATTCTTTCATTGTATTTAGGTCGGGACTTTCAACAGGAATGTTGAAACCAAGTTTCTTGGCGATAGGACCAAACAACATCATTGCGCGTTGGGCAAGCTGTTCCTTCATACGGATGCTTGCTTCGCTTTCTTGGGTTTCAAGCTCGCGTTGATGTTTCATTGAAGACAATTCTTCAATAGTGGTCATCATCTCCATAAACTTTCCGGTCATGCCGTCAAGTTGTCGTTGTTGTGCTTCGATGATACGCGCTTGCCCGGTAATCAAATTACCGTAACCGGCTACTTGAATACGTTCCTTTGCTTCGAGGTGACGCATCAATTGCTTTGCTAAACCGCCGGAGGTAGCAGGTTCCGAATCGTCAATTTCGTTTGCGAGTTCCTCCTCATCCTTGGTTGGCAAATAGCGTAACGTCAAACGTCCAACTAATTTCTTTCCCTTATCGAATGCTTGAATAATATAGCGTTGTGGTTGAGCCCCACCAATACCCTCGGCATCATCAACCATCGCCATTTCAAGCTCGGTAATTAATTCGCCAACATCTGAATCTTCCATGTTAGCGCGCACAGGGAAACTTCGGACTTCGAGCATTTTATCGTTTGCGGTAATGTGTTTAACCATCAAACGAGTTGCCGCTGGATGCTTATCATCGTACGGAAAAATCAACGGTCGCAGCCAACGGCTCATTTTCGTTCTGTTGTTTACATCGATTGCCATGTTTCACCCGTCCTTTGAAACACTTTTGAAAAGTGTTTTATGTTGCCGCGACGAAGCGCACTTCTTTTTTCTGTTCTTCTGCCGCATTGGCAGGTTTGCGGAAACGGCGGTAAACAAACAACCCGCCGGCAACACCAGCAATACCTAGCCCCCCATACAGCAATATTTTGCGCCACGGGAAACCATCTTCGACACGGGGTAACGTTGTCATCGCCCCATGCGGGTTTGGTGGTGTCAACTGAACCTTCTTTGACATTTTACTTAGGATGTTACGAGTTCGCTCCAATCGTTTACGAAAATCGATAAGACGTCGGAGCGTTCCTTTAGCCCAAATTACTCGGCTCGCGAATCCTGTGTGCTCTTTGAAGAAATGATTCCATTCGGTGACCAGAGATCGAATGGCATCTTTCTTTGGTTGGTCAAGCTTACTCTTCTCAACATCTCCCCAAAGGATTTTGTACTCTCGGTCAAGAGTAGTTGCTTCATCCTTTAGTTGGCTAGGACTTTCAGAAAGTGCGCCGTCAGGAGTGAACGGCAAGGCACCAAGGCCAGCACTATAAAGACTCATTGACCCCGCCTTTTCTTCAGGAAAGTTGTTCCGGCCCATACGCCACCAATAACAACAGCGGCGCCAATGAGACCGTTACGAACATTGGCAGTCGCTTTAGTTGCTGCTTTGGTTGCCTGTTGCGCCATTGCCTCAACACGGCGTAATTGCCCTTCGGGCAATTGAACCTTGATGCCCATACTATAGGCACTCACGCTCGTTTCTTTCTGGTAGCAAAGAACAACACCGCTAGTCCCGCGGCGATGCCTCCACCTACCAATAGACGGCCACGCGAACCCGCTTCACGCGCGAAACGTTCACCTTCACGCTTACGGTGAAGCGAAAGAGCCATGCGCGATTGACGAGCTTCCGCACGTTTACTTTCGCGCGGAATTCTTTGGTAAGGCGTCCATGAAGAAGCGGGAGCGCCGATACCTGCCGAGTACAGATTCATAGCCATTCCTTCACTTTCTCAATCCAAGACTTTACGTCTTGAACGTATTGACGTTCTCGGGGGTTTTCGCCTTTCGCCAACGCTCTATCAACCGAACCTTCGCCTCCGTTATACGCCGCCAAAGCCAAATCAGCGTCATTGTTGTACCTCTTGAGTAGTCGTGAAAGGTAAAACGTTCCCATTGCAATGTTTAGCGATGGGTCGCTTAACGATTCACCGTCTCCCTTCCAATTGATTACGGCAGTTTTCAGTGGCGAATTGGGAAGACTCTTCGCCAACGGTTGCTGCAAATTCTTTGCAGTTGCCAATGTAACTTGCATGAAACCCCACGCGCCGCCCCGCGCGAGGTCTCCGCCCGTTAGATTGGGTTTCGATGGATTGAACTTCGATTCTTTACCAATGACAGCAAGAATCAATGAGGGGGCAACACGGAACAAGGGGGCGATGAAACTTACCACCTTGATTGCTAGCTGGGTTTTTTGGACGACTGTCATTGATTGATATTTGCCCACAGCGTAACCAGCAAGCCCCAAACCAAACAGGGCAAGCAAACCGTAATCACTCCCTTTCATGACAACACTTTTGAAAAGTGTTTAGACGTCGGGATAACGACGGCTGTAGGCGCTCACGCGGTAACCGTGGACAGGGACCTTTCCCGATGTTCGCCCCATGGTGGTGATACCCGCGTTGTACAGCCTTGAAACGGCACCACCGCCGCCTTGAACCTTTGTCACCTTGTTGATGACTTGCAATCGCTTCATGGCGTTTTGGGCCTTGGGATTGCCAGCCTTTGCCGCTCTCTTGATAACGGCAATACGTTTGATTTCCTTGGGGTCGCCACTCTTTGCTTTGGCCAGCACCTTGGCTGCATTGCGTGTCGCCGGGTTGCTGGACTTGGCCAAACGAGCGAGCTTTCGCCGTTGCTGAAAAGCCACAATTGCCGCTGGCATCAAACCCATGCCTTCCATTTGTGTATCCTCCTGTTGTTCTTCTTGTGGTTCTTCTTGTTGAGATTCGTCGGGTGCCGGACTTGAGCTTGTTTTACGTTTACGGAAAAGAAGGTTAGCAGGCATTGAAGCTGCCTTTGCAGCAGTGCTCAAAATACGCCCGGGAGTGCGCAATACACCGCGCGCCAAACGTTTGAGAAAACCGCTTTCATCGACTCCCAACATACCAGCCAAATTGCGCATTGCTCGACGGCTAGTCATGTCGTGGACGGCTTCGGAAAAACCTTGGACCGTACAATCACAACCCATCAATGCCGAGGTCGTGCGCGGGCCGTGACGCCTAACAAGTAACTTCAATGCACGTCGTGTGCGGCTTGGCCGAGCTTTTCCAAACGCTTGGATTGCTCCAGTTTCGCCGTTGAAACTGAATGCCCAACCCATGAGGTCTCTTGATGGAACGTTGATGAAACGAATTTTGTGCATCAGAATATCTCCGTTGCGCGTTGAAACAACTCGGTTGTGTTGGGATAGCGTTGATGGTCGTTGACTGTTTTAAGCCACGACAAGGCGCCTTTGATACCTGCCGCGTGCGCAAGTGCCAAAATCCCTGACAATGAAATCGTTTTGTCTGCTGCTTTTTTACCGATGAATTCTTTGATTTCGTCCGTGCCGAGCAACTTGACATAGTTTGCAATGACACGAACAAAAATCTTGTATTGCTGAGGAACACTTTTCAAAAGTGTTTCAAGCTTCAATGGCTTCTTGATATCGGCAGTCCATACGTTTTTCTCGCCGACTTTTTCTTTGCGTAAATTTTCGGCCAAATTCAAATCAACCAACTGCGGATAGGTCAACATGAAACGGCCGATTCGATTGCCTGGACCGATTTCGTTTTTATCTGCTGAAACAGCACGAACGAACCGAGTCCAACGCAATTTGGTTAACTTGGAAAATGGCGACGTAATCAAAGGCGATACGTCGTCAATTTCCTTGGCTCGCGCTAACATCTCGCGGGCCGTGCGAGGGAAAAGCTCGGTCACCTCCATTGCAGCAAGCCGCAGCTTTTCGGCATCCTCCGATTTCATTGCGTCAGCAACGAACTGTTTAACTTCAATTGGCGCATGATTGGAAACAGGAGGAATGTAATCCAGCGCCGTCGACGATTTACTCATGGAAGTTTTGTATTACCCCCGGTGAAACTTGTTTTTGGACAACATCCAACTTGCGCGAGAGTTTGAGAATCTGCGCTTTGTTGAGAACTCCAAAGCCATTTTCCCAACCCATCCCAAGCTTTCGAGAAGGGTCTTCAATGCGCCAACCGTCTGGACCCTTGACCATTACCAGCGCATGCATTCGCACATCACCTGCAAACATTCGCCAAGTAATGAACGGTACCGCTTCACGGTTGTAAATCACGCGCAATTCAGCAGCGCGGTGACATGCCAAATCTTCACAGTCGCCATTGCGTCTCTTGAAGTTGACATAGATATCCTGCCACCATTCTCTGCCCGGCGGCTCACGCTGATAGCGGATTCCGCTTCGGTACAAAACAGGGAGGGCGTTTCCGTGGCGCGCTTCATAACGAAGAATATCCACATTGATGTTTATCAATGCGGTCATCATGTGGCGCAAAGCTTCACGGGACCTTCGACCTTCGTCAGACGGAACAACACCACCAACGCTACGGAAAACGTCGATGTCGAAAACAGGTTTCATTCCAGGCATCTCGAACCTTCCTTTCGCGTTACACTTTTCAAAAGTGTTCGCTTAAAGAGAAGTTTCCCAGGGGGCGGGAAAGGGCTACCGGGACGGCGGCGGCATCTCTCCCGCCCCCCAAGAATCCATTTATCAAAAAGGGGAAAAGCCCCCTCACCCCAGCGTGTAAAGGTGAGGGGGCCCGCTAGTTCATGCCTTACTAGCGGCGTTGGCAAACGAGAGTCTTGATTGGACGTCGCAACTCTCGAATTTGTTGCGGACCTAGCAGGCCCGCTGAATCACCGCGACGCCCGTCAGCGACGCGCGGAAGTCGTGCGCCGCCGCGTCGATGTTGGTGACGTTCATGGTGATGAGCTGACCGATTTGCGCGGTGTCCAGACCCAGGTTGGTGCCGATGGCGTTTTCGGTGAACGCCATACAGGAAACAGCACCGAACTGTGCCTGGTTCGTGGCAACGCCAATGGTGATGGCGTTGAGCACGAAGTTGGGGGCGATGGTTGAGGGAACGATGAGACGTCGCCCCCGAAACGTCACCTGCGGTTGGGCATTGACGTTCACCGTCGTTGCGGCAGGAACCGCAAGCTGAGTGAACGGCAAGAACCAATTCCGCTTGGTGGTCGCCCGAAGGGTTCGCATCACCGTTGCGTTCTGGACCTTCTTTCTCATGATGGCTGCCGCGCGACGCTTCGCCCGCTTTCGGCGCAGCAACCGAAGCGGATTGAGGGAGAGACCGATTTCGGAATCTCCCAGCAAGTCGCCCACCAGGGAATCGCCTACGAGAGAATCCCCCAGCATGTCCCCTTCGAGGTCTCCCACCAGCGAATCACCGACGAGAGAATCCCCGTCCATGTCGCCGTCCATCTCTCCCTCGATGTCATCGCCAACGTCGTCACCGAGCAAATCACCGATGTCGAAACTCATTGCACGTCTCCTCAGAAAGAATTACCCGGGCCGTCCCTCCGAGGAATTCGGTTTGTGACTTTTGAAAAGTGTTCGTGAGGAGCTACATCCGCCGTGCCATGCGGAGCAACTCTGCATCCGTTGACGGCTCGTCGCCATCGGATGAATCGTGACCTTCGAGCGCATCCAAGGTTCGCTCCAGCCCTTTGAGCGATGGCCTTCGTCCTCCACCCCGCCGCAACATGCGCATTCCGACACCGCGGCCAATGGCCGAAGTGAACGCGCCCAGAACGCCATTGGCCAGGTTGTGAGCCTGGCGAGCGAAACCCTTTCCGCCCACGTTGAAGATGCCAGCCGCGTGCAAGAGACCCGCGGCGTAAAGCTCCCAATTGATGCCGAAAAACTTCTTTTCACCGAAGTAGCCTTGAGCCACACCGGCACCGAAAGCGCCGGTCTGAACCACGGCCCCGTCGGCCGCAACGACAAGGGCTTTTGTACCCTTTTCCTTCAGATTCTTCTTCGCGTTCTGAAGGTTGACGATGCGGTTCTTCAACTCCTGCAACTTCGCCAGAGACACGTTTGCCATTGGAAGACTCTCTTTCCGGATGGAACACTTTTGAAAAGTGTTCTCAAGTGGTGAGAGTCGAGCGCCCTTTGCCCGACTTTCGAGCACCAAGAGCGCTCTTGCTCTTGGCGAACTTTGAGCCTATATAATAGCAAATTGTCGAAGGCTTGTCAAGAGTTAAATTTCGTTGCAACACTTTTGAAAAGTGTTGTTGTTTACATGAGGTCTTGTGGGAATTGACCAACGGGAATGATAATCATTTGGTCATCCCAACTAGTTGCAGCCCACACAGGGATACCAAATCGTTCAGCCTTGTATTGAGATTCACCAACTTTCACGTGAACTTCAGTACCCGCCGGGAACAATTCCCATTTTTTAATCCAATTGAGACAATCGACCTTTGTTGTCGGTTGCACAACCGTTGTCGGCGCAATTCCTTTGAGAGTACGTCGCGGTTTACGCATGCGTTTTTCCTTTTTCATTGGTACCACAACACATAAGCCTCATGAACCGAGAAACCTTCAGCAACAGCAACGGTAATGAAATCGTCCAATGAAAGGCTATCCATGTAATCGTTAACCGCCCTATATGTGCGTTCGTCAATGACACGCACACGAGTTTTCTTATTTTTGTTTGTGGTGATACGAGCGCCAATGAATACTCTGCGTTTCTTACCGCGCGGTTTGCGATACAGTTTTTCAACTATTTCACCGCGCTTCTTCTGTTCCTTTGTCCAATCCCTAACCCGCGCGTCCTTACTTTTCTTTCGACTCTGTTTGCCTTTCTGTTTCTTTGTCATTCGAGTTCATCCGCATACATCGCAGAGGTAATGACATTCAATAGATTGTCATAAACTTGGTTGTTAACCATTCCAACAATGTTCTTATCAGCCCAAGCAAAACATGAGTCCGCAGCACGGTGTCGATGATAAACAAAATAAGCGTCATCACCTTCACGACCTGAACACAATTCAATTGTGCATTTATCAGCCGATATTCTGGCCCATAATTGCCGGCGACCAGACTTGTCTTTGCTGTTACCGATTTGAATCCATCCCGGTTCACGATAACGATTCATTGCTTATGCCTCCATCAACAAATCCGACGTTGGTTGGTCTTCCATGATTTGCGCAAACAATTCCAACATTAGCGCCTCCGGCGATTCCGTTGCTTTCTTGTATGGTGCGCTAATGAAATCAAAATACCCCCACGTCCCTAGTTTATCGCCTTCGCCAGCCTTAATGTATCTCTCCCGCTTTGGTTCGGGCGAGAAAGAACATTGTATTGGGTGCGGTATCCATTCACCGTAATCCTTTGACCGCTTAACCACTTTCGTCTTCTCATTCCTTGTAAGCGCGCTCTTACACCCCACAAAACGGACAGCGCCACCAATTTCAATTTTGCCTGCTCCCCTCCGCCAAGCCTGCACAATACCCCTCCATTCTTCATACAACACCTTTCTTCCCAACCCTCTAGCTCTCACGTCTTTAATTTGTTTCTTGGTTGGATTGAGTGGAAAATAAATACCCGGACGGACGCAAAAGATTCCTTTCTCCAATATCTTCATTGTCCAAGCGCCTAGAGGTTTCTTTGTGTCACCAGTGCCGGTATCTTTCGGTTTGTCGAATTCAATTGGTACACGAGAGAAAATACCATCGGTTGCCATCATCAAAATATCCCAAGGATTCTTAACTTTGAGCAACCCGCGTAACAACTGCGCGCGTGTATTCGAAGTGATATTACCTGCCCAAATCCAAGATTGATACGGTGGCGCCAAACCAATAGATTGCGCGAGCTTGCCATAAATTGAATTGAGGCCGAGCTTGATAACAATACCGCGCGCGTCCTCACCAAGCTTCAAACGTTCAAGGTAGTAATGCGGAATATCTTTGAACGGCCGATGCTTGCAATGTTGCTCATACACCCACGCTTCTTTGGCTTCCGCCCACGGACAAAGCTCACGGCCAGCAAGAAATTCTTCCTTCCACACCCAACCACCAGCGCCACCACTAGGAAATGCAATCGTTCCCGTTTCAGTACGTACCGGCCACGGCCCCCACGCCAAACGTTCCTTATACGGTAAGTGCCAACGAATCAGAGCAAGGCGACTCTCCCGAATAGACTTTTCAAAAGTGTTGGAGCGTGGAGTAATACGGCGCCAACGACCATGAACCAAACAAGGCAGAAACGTTGCTTGATACGGATAAGCGCTTGATATGTCGTAATTGAAAACCTTGCCGTAAACTGGGCCCGCGTGCGATATCTCAAACCGCCCGCCAAAGAATGCGCTAGCAACAGCATCGCGCATTTCTTCGGGCAAGTCGGCCAAGTAAGACTTGATATCAATCTTCTTGAGGAACGCACTTGCTGTTGAACCTGCACCAAAGAAATCCTTGAGTGGCAGTCCTGCATTGTCATGCGCTTCAAGTAATGCACGACCGAGCTTTGCTAGATAGTCACATTCATCAAGACAGTACGCTTTGACTTTGCTAAACGGTAATTGGTCGAAGATGCGTCGCTTGTCTTTCATTTCCTCCATACGCTTGATTTCGCGTTCTGGAGCAATCTTCCAGTCACGCAAAGCCTGCGTAAATTTTCCTTGGAAGAAACGAAAGATATCCCAAACAGTTGCCTGGCGTGAACCTTTCTGTATCGTGAGTTTACGATTGATGAAATTAAGCGAGTATCCTTCCCACTTTACCGGACGATAACGAACCTTCCCTTCGTGAAGAAATTGCCGTTCTTTCTCATGCATTAAATCGTAGAGAAGTTTATTAGGAAGGTCTGCCAACCACTTCGTTATGTCGTATTGAAGTGCGTATCCGAAGACAAGAGCATCGTTAGGAAGCGACAGAATGAAATCGAGACACTGTTTTGTTGTGAGACCCTTTCGATTCTCTAACTGCCATTGCTTGCCCTTTTCATTCGAGGCAGCAATATAATTATAGATGTGAGGGTATGAACCTTGACCCTCCCCATCAATGGCAACGATATTTTCGCGATTCGTACGACGTACCCGCGTAATGTTACGCACCTTCCAGTACGTCGTACGTTCGCGAACTCTCGTGCGATGAACAGAGCGCCCAAGTCCACAACGCTTGCAGGGGTTACCCTCTGCTTCGTGTTCAACTCTTCTCCGGTGACGTAGCCTAGGCAATCCGCAGAGTGAACACGGATTGCCTTTGGGCGCGTGTTCAGGGGACACTTTTGAAAAGTGTTATTCGTTGTCCGTGAGCTTGTCCCATGCGCGCCGAGCCGCAACATGGTTTGGCGTTAATTGTAGGTCGGCTGTTCCAACCCTCACGGGTGATGCCGTTCGTTCGCTAACCTTATCGAACGTATCCCATAGTAGGCTTTCCAAATCAGTACAACCAACATACGAAGCAACCAAAGAAAGATACGTCATTGCATCGGCAACGGCGTCAAGTACATCGGCCTTGGTAAGATGAGCTTTACGCTTCTTTTCACCAGTGACACCAAGAACCGCGGCGGCAAGCTCTCCCACTTCTTCTTGAACGCAAACGACAAGCGCTTGCAACGAATGCACGGGTTGATAATCAACTCGTGCGCGAACAAAATTCTGACGATGAAAATCGTTCAAGTGCGTATCTTTCTGGCAACCGTATCCCATGGCCGTCCTCCTAGTGAATTTGGTTGGTCGAATGAAATTGCGCAAACGTTCGTCCGAGTCGTTCATCTTCCTTTCCACAATGATAATCCGCGTACTCTCCGACTTCTCATTGCCAGCTTTTTCGTTACTCGCCGGCAATCCCTACACTCACGATATTTGTATGTGACGTATTCCCCCTTGCGTTTAGACCAACGCTTTTCAAAAGTCCATTTGACGTTGTCGCCTGTCAACGCATGTCCGTTGACACAATTACGTTGACGACGCTTTGGATGATTGTTCCCGCTTACGACTGGCATCAATCACCGCCACCGTCGACCTTTCCACATTCGGGCTTGCAATAAGCGATTGCTTGGTGCGTTTCTGGATGATAGACCGTGCAAGCTGGGTAGACTTCTGCCACGCCGTCGGTACAATGAATAATAGGAAGTCCGTCAACAGCTTTAGCAAAACAGTCACGAGAATACACGAGAGGACGACAACGGTCAGGAGGGTCGATGTATCCATCTGGAAACTCTCCGCTTCCGTCGCTGCTAACATTGTTATCAATGATTGCGTCGACAATTCCTCCATCGTTACCTCCGTCGTTTGGTTTGACAATCACAACGATTTCTTCAGCTTTGGGAATGTCATCACCGCAACCGATACACGTGAGTATTACGGCAACGGTAATGATGAAGCGTGCAATGACTTCGATTCTGTTATTCATCGTACACCTGTTTCGTCTTTCGGATTGTGTGAGTATGGTCGAGGACTTCGCTCACTTGCCACGCTCCAACACCGTGACAATGACTCGTGTCGACTTTTCCAAAGAGTGTTGGCTCTCCAATGAAAACAGAATCTTCGACGTAATCGCTAATGCCATGACCGTCGTCATTGACGTCAACGATATGCGTGTGTCCGTGCGCCTCAGTCGTTTGATACTTTGGCATTAGATATCTCCAACCTCATAACGAACAACCCCATACACACCCCAAGTCATTTCAATGGAAGCGTTCGTTACATTCTCAATCTCAAATGGACCCACCTTTTGCCCAACGCTGAATCTAGTTCCCGGATGAACCTCCCATAAATCATGTTGCCAACCCACAATTGACGCCGGTTCGAACATTTCACCGGGAATTGGAATTACTGCATTTTTATGATACAGCCTCAGACCTGCCCCCTTAGCAATGATTAATCGTTTCATTTCAAATTCCAATTCAACCTCGACACCGTATATCTGATTACGACCAGGACTAACAACGGTCTTTGGACAACCAACAAACCAAAACCTTTTTGCTATTCCAGGCGCAGACGTAAGAGAAGCTTTAGCCGCCATTTTTAATTCCTTTGGCACAACCTTCGCCCCTACCGTTATCCTGCCAGCGTGCGCGTATGTCTTCTTCCCACTTTTCGTCATGCATGACGACCCAACAGCCGCCCCACACTTAGGACAAGCAACGTGACAGTACGCCAGATAAACATCAATCATTGCCATTGAATCACCAACACTTTTGAAAAGTGCCCTCCCCGAGTCTCACCACCCGGGGAGGGCTGGGCACCGCAGGGGCTGCGGCTATTTCTTTGTTTTGCCGTTCTTGACCGGCATGTGTGCTGACAGCAAATCTTGAATCAACACCGTCAGTTTTTCGTCGAGACTCAATCGCTTCGGTTCTGGTATTTCCATATCCTTGGCGACCGCCTGACGCATACGCGAGAGATACGTTACATCCGCCGCGTAATTGTCGGTTCGTGCTCCGATTCCCCGCGGCATCAACCGTTACCCCGTGGTGGGCTTGGAGGTTTCCTGTCCCCCAACATCTTTGCCGTCTCCAGAATCGCCCCGTCGAGCGTTTCCGTCATCAGCGCGACGAGGAGAATCACGGCCGTCTCTTCGTCGAGCGTTCCCTTTTTCAGAAGCTTGAGAACGCTTTTCACCCGGTTGCGAAACAACGTCACCACTGGATTTGTTGCTTCCCTTGTTTGAGCGGGCATCTTCCTCTTCCTTTCCATCGAAGAAATCGATGTTTCCCTTTGCCGTGATTTGGTCGGCAACACGAATCATTGCCACTTTCACCGCTGCGGGAAGGTCTTTCCAGGGAGTTTCATTGACAACTGCTTGGCCCATGTCTTGGAGGTCGTCGGTATCGATTTCGGAACCGATGAGGGCTTCATAGACTTGGACGGCAAGAGCCATGACAGCTTTGTCTTTGTCGAGCTTTGTACGCATGAAGATTTCCTTTGTGTGTTGGAAAAAATCCAAGGGGCGTTGACGATGTGAGCGCCTGGAAACGCCCCTTGGATAAGCGAGAGGACTTTTGAAAAGTGTTGGTTAGGCTTTACTCCATGTCCACGCGGGTTGAGCGGCCGAAAGGGATATCATCATCGGTTGCCGTACGCGGGTCGGACGCCGGACCATTGTCACGGCGTTGACGTCCGGGCGCTCGACGCTGGCCGCCTCGGGCGCCTCGCCCGCCTCGCCCGCCTCGCCCGCTCTTTGCGTCGCCCGCCCCTTGTACCGCCGTTTTGAAGCGCCAGGAACCTTGCGGATATTCCTCGGTTGGCGGCATCTTTCCTTGGCAATAGACCCACACAATGGTCCCATTGCTCAACTCGGACATGCTTTGCAGAAACCCCGTTTCATCGAGACCAATGGTTTTGCCAGCACCAACCTCGATGATTTCGTTGTCCGCGTTGTTCACACGGGTTTTGCCTTGCGTGATGGTGATTTTGAAGACGTTGCGCGGGCCGTATTTGCCGTCGATTTCGAACATATCGACTAGCTCGCCAACCACTTGATTGCCGCGTTCGCGAACAAACCAACCATCGAGCCGACCGGAAATTTCGGTAAACCCAGAGGGTACCGAAACATCTTCGTCGATTTCGTTGCTGACCGTGCGATTGCGGGACTGCTTACGAGGGGTCTTTTTCGACTTTGGAGCCATGTTGGACCGTCCTTTCGATTTCTTGTTGATGGGTGTATTGCTGATAGATTGACCGGCAGTCTACGATGAATTGTTCCTCAGACACCTTTCTTATTGATTGGTTGAACATTGATGCAGCAGCAGAAACAAGCGCGATGAATGCGTGTTGCGGGTCGTGATTGCATTCGTGAAATGCTAAGGCCATAAGTTTCTTTACAGAGAGCTTCGTTATGTCGAAGGAACCGCTAGCCATTTATTCCTCCCTCTGTTGAACAACCGGCGGCGCCAAAACAAATAGCGGATGATGCCTCGACGTACCGCTATGTCCACAAGATTGTTCCAAGCGCGTGACAGAAACGCATGAAACAA
>Ga0111538_10006100_pt1 | contig 16361 bp, 20 predicted proteins | sample SoiMethybrSBSTD1_FD_79669 | JGI IMG/M metagenome (GOLD analysis project Ga0111538, IMG submission 79669) | Bulk soil microbial communities from a Populus tree surrounding site in Tennessee, USA - Soil MetaG P. TD hybrid SBSTD1 (version 2)... | ecosystem: Environmental > Terrestrial > Soil >...
CGATTGTCACGTAAAGGGGTGAAAATCTAGTGACTAGTGTTCCATCGACGCAATTGTATCCCGAGGTAGTAGACGCTTCGACACTGATTGCCAAGCCGTCGTCGCCTATTTTCCTTCCGATTGGTGTGGAAGGTCAGTCAGACAATGATGGTACGGGAACAGTAGGAACGCTCTACACAATTTCAACGATCAGCGAAGCACGCACGATGTTCGGTGTTGCGTCCAAGCTGACGAAGATGCTAGATGTAATTATCAGTCACGGTGCATTTCCTGTGGTAGCAGTAGCTTCCAAGAAAGGAACCGCACCAACTCTCGGTGAGAGACAGCCAGTATGGGATGATCTTTCAAGTGACCCGAATATTCGTATCCGGCTCACTGACTCGCTTGTGCAGGCCGATCTTGTTGCACTCGCGGACTCCTGTGAAAATGCAGAGCTAGTCCAGCACAAGCAAATTGGGTTTGGTGGAATGGCTACCGGGACAACCAAGGCTGCTCACATCACTGCCGCTGGCGCAATTGCATCTAGCCGCTTTTGTCTTGTCGGCCCTGGCGTTTATGACCAGGACGGTGTTTTGAAAGATGGAGCATATGCGGCAGCAGTAGTTGCTTCTGAAGTTGCAAAGAACGCTGACCTTGCAAATGACCTAGACCTGTGGCCGCTCATGCTTCTGGCTGGAATTGAAAAGCAGGCAAACGGAATTCCAGTTTTCAGAAGGAAGGTTGCTTCAGGCGTAGCTGTAAATGATTTCGAGGAACTGCTTCAGGGTGGAGTTTCACCGCTTCAGCCGAACCGTACTGGCGGCGGCGTTGAGACTACGCACCTTCGCACTACTTACACGATCAACACTGCTTACGACGCACTTTCAACTCGACTCATCAACGATCAGGTCTTTGTCGATGTTCGAAATCACATCATCGACCAGGGCTACTTGCGACGTGGAAATACAGAGGCAGTGAGGGCACTACTTGTTGGAGTCGTTTCCTCACTTCTCATCGAGCGTCAGGATTGGGTTGCTCCAATTACACAAGTGGACGGAACTCAGGGCTACAACGTCAAGGCTGTTGCGTCTGCCGACCAACGACAGGTGACGGTTTCCTACGAAGGCAAGATCGTTCGTGGAATTCAGACAATTCAAATCGGCAGCAATTTGACCATTCCAGTGTAATTTCAAATTGATGACCTTTCAATACATAGCAGGTTTTTTCGACGGTGAAGGTTGTATTGGCCTCTATGAGAGAAAGCGGAAAGACAACCGCTTTGCTGCTCAATTTCTTATAGAAGTTGTGCAAGCGTCACCACAGGAGCGGGTATTGTTTGAAATTCAGAATTTCTTGGCTGAACAAGGAATTGATTTCAAGATCAGAAGTAGGACTAATAGTGGATTGGGCTATCAGGAGTTGTTTAAGCTTTACTCTACTAACCCTACTGAGATTCTGAATTTCCTTGTCAACATAGAACCTTATCTTGTTGTTAAGGTTGAGAAGGCTCGTCAGGTAATTGAAATCTTGAAGGCTTATGAGCCTGGGCCTCGCGGAGCTACCAAACAGCCAGTTAAGTCGGCAACTGTTAAACGAATTGTCTATTTGAGAGAGGAAGGTATGAGTCAGAGAGAAATTGCTGAAGCTCTTGGTGGCAGTTGGCATCAAGTAAAAGTTAGCCGCATTTTGCGGAACCTCACAATCCCGGTATAGGAAGGGGGATAATTTCAAGTGGCTTGGCTAGAAGGATTGACAGCACCCGATCTTGGTATCGAGTTTGCCAATGGCAAAGAGTTTGCCGCTGTGCAAGAAATGACGGAGGAAATTCGTCAGGAGATTACCTATCAGGGTGCATTCGGAACAGATGGCCCTGTTCTTCGCAGACTGAGAAGGGCAGACGAGGGAACAGTTACGTTCACTGCCGTTCTTTTGAAAAAGGGACAGCAGGGCAAGATGAATGATGAATCAGTCCTCAAAGATATGAAGGACTTCGAAGTGCTTGTGAAAAAGAGCGATGGAACTCCGACTCGTTACGCGGGTTGTAACTGGTCAAGAATTTCAATTCGCTCCACTCTCGATCAGGTAACAATCGACGGTGATATTTCAGTGCCTGGTTACACAGGCATTAAGGCGTAATGGATAATCGAGTAAAGCTCGATCTGCCAGTAGAAACCGAGCGTTTGCTACAACGCGGAGTCGTGGCACTTGAAAAGCTTGCCGATGATCCGGTGCTACAAGTGGAAAGTGGGCCTCCTGAATGTCCTTTCTGCCATACGCTTAATCCTGAAATTCGGCTAGAAGAGGCAGCAGGCGAAGGCCCATTTTCCACTTTTCTGTTGGAGCCTGAGTGTGGGTCGTGTGGTCAGAGGTTCTATGCCGTTCCGCTCGAATGGGCGAATTTTCAATCCTACCAGGATGCGGAAGAGGAACTAGGGCGAAGGAAAGAGGTATTCAGTGTCAACAACGAGTGAAAAACTGCGAGAACTGAAGTACGCACACATGCGCCTCGGTCAATCCGTGGGCTATAAATTTCAACTTCTTAGCCAACCCGAAGTCGAAGTAACGATGGTGCCTCTGACTGAGGCTGAAAATTATCAGTGCATCGAAACGATTACGGCAATGGAAGCTCCTGAGAATGTCGTCGGGGCAATGCTCAGGGATCGCAGGAATGCAAATGAAATCATGTTCAGGGCGATCCGTAATTCCGAGGACTTGGACGAGCCTGCATTCGAAAACATGGAAGAAATGATGGAGTTGCTGACCCATGCGGACATTACGCACTTGTTCGACTGCTACTTGGAAATGTCTGAGGAAGTCAGTCCATCGCTAGGAAATTTCACAGATGAGGAAATTGACGAATTAAAAAAAGTCTTGTCGGAAGTGGAATGGAGCGGCTTATCTGGACGACAATGGTACGCGCTACGGCGTTTCCTTTTGACTCTTGGGCTAGAGCTACTCCCGGCCAACTCACTTGGGTTTATCTCAACCAGCTTATCGACTTTGATGAACGAAAGCGAAGAGTCCATCTCCACTGTCTCCCAAAATTTGAACAGGACTCCTGTGAAGTCTGTGGAGAGCCAGTGATCGACACCACGACACTTCCACAAGAAATTCAAAATGAAATTTACCGGCCTGGTGAAGACCCTGATTTCAGACTTGGTGAAGTCGAGGTTGATCTAACCGAATGATAATTTCAAACCAAATAGTTACAACCTACCTGGCCCGACCGGGCAATGCTGTTGCTGTCTCAGGTCAGGTAGCGGGTGGCATGTTGAATATTGGTAGAGCTTCACGCACGTCTGCCAATGAAGTAGGCTTGCTTGAAAAGCAGACGCGGGCATTCGGAACGACAATGAGATATGCCTTTGCAGGCTCAGTGCTGTTCGGCATGACTTCCATGATTGGAAAACTGAATCAGCTTCAGCAGCAGATGGGTCTTATTGCAGCTATTGCGCCAACGTCAGGGGCTAGAGGGTTGGGAACCAATTGGCTTGGTGAAATGCAGGATGAAATTGCACAGAAGGCACCGGCAGCGCGTACAGGCATTCAGGAAATGAACGATGCGGCAATCAACTTCCTTTCTACGGTGCAAAATGCTCAAATTAAAGATGTTCCCGATGTTATTGCCCAACTCGGAATTACAGCGAAGCTTTCACAGACACCGACAGAAGATTTGACCAAGGCTCTGACGACAATGAATGTGGCTGCTGGTCGAATGAATAACATGAAAAACTTGAATGGGCTAATGCGTCAGCGGTTCCAGCTAATTTCACAGGCTCCTGGTGGAGTTCCGGCCGCTCCACAAATTGCACAGCAGCTAGGGCCACTTGCTGCGGTGATGATGGGTCTTGGCCCGTCCACTCCTGAGCAAATGATGGGGCTTACTCTCGGTGCATTGAAATTTGGAGCTACACCATCAGTGGCACTGCGAGGACTTCAGTATTTCACTCAGTCGCTGTTCCAGCCTACTTCGAAGGAAGCGGCTGAATCACTGAAGGCAGCAGGATTCACACCGGAGAGGCTTCAGAAGGAAGGGCCATCGAAATTCATTCTTGATTATCTGACATATATCAACAGCCTGGGAAAGTCACGAATTACAAAAGGTGGAATCAACAGGCTTACGGCTCTTGGTCAAGCGGCAGATTTCACAGGCCAGGAAGAATTGATGCCAAACATCAATATTCCAGGGCTATCTCCACAGGCACTTGCAGCAATGAGAACTCAACTAGGGCGCATTCATGGAATTCGCACGGCCGCTGTTCTGATGCGCCAGATTGACCCTGCTGCGCCAGGGCCGTCGATTCAGGAATTGATAAAGCAGATGGACAGGCTGAACAAGGGAGTCGGCAAAGACGCTAAAGACCTTGAAAAAGCAATTGGCGATTATCAAAATCAAACTCCGTTGTTGGGCGCAGCGACTGCGATTGATGCACTGAGGGCTACTATCAGCCGTGACATTGCGCCTTTTCTCAACATTGCAGGTAGGGGAGTTACAGCAGGAGCACAGGCGTTGCAAGATCGTCCTAACCTTCGCACTGGACTTGAAATTGGTGCAGGTGGTTTGTTGGCAGCAATGGGCGTTGGTGCGTTCATGATGAGAAAAAAGGGAGGGATGGGCGCACTTCTAGGAAGATTAGGGCAACGAGGCGGTCAAGGAATTGTTACCGGAATGGCTGCTAGAGATATTTCAGATGTAGGGCTTGGTGCCTCTCCAATGAACCCGATGTATGTAATTGTTGTTGGGCAAATTTTTGGTGGGCAAGGAACAGGGACGGGTGGTGGCCCTGGTATTCCGCCGATTGTTTCAACAGGTGGTAAGACAGGGCGGTTTGGAAGAATGCTAGGCCGAGTTGGAATTCCACTGACTGCTGCTTGGTTGGCTTCTTCTTTTGTCGATGACAAACTAGGATTGGGACTCAACCTCAACCAATATGGATTTGGAAATGTTCGGCGCAATCTTGGTGGCTTGTTCGGTGGTGGTGGAGATTTCAACCAGCTTAGGCGCTTTAAGCAAGTCCAGGATCAACAAAGGGAATTTCCTAGGCTGTCGGCAATGATGTCAGGAATGGATAAAACTACTGACCCATTTCAGAGGCAGATTTTAGATCAGTTTGCCGCTGGACGTATTGGGCCAGGTAGAGCCGAAAAGAAATTGGAACGTTTGAAGTTTCAGGCAAGCCTTGATCGGCTTGACAAGATCAATGCACTTGGCCCGACTGGAAGATTTCAAACTGAAGGCGACTTGGATATCAACATCAACCTCAAACACCCGAGCGGCAAGGTTCAGACTCGCAGAAAGAAATTGTCAGCCGCTGCATACAACGGAGGGAAAGTGCCTACTGCTCGCGGTAGAAAGAAATCAGTCAAAGCAGACTTTCCAGTTGACATTTTCCCGGATTGGTTCCGACCTGAAGGGCAGCCACGAACATGAATATTCCAAACTCGCTGAATACGCCTCCGCTCATTGCTCAGAGTGAAGGTGGCAGTGACGGTGTTGTAGATTCGGCAGCGCGTATTCCATATGCCGCGCACTATTTTCAACTCCCGAAACTTATGTGCGGTGGCAAGACGTTTGTGTGGCCGGTTGGGACTGAAGGATTTACGCGAAGTGGTGCTGCGACTCTTGGAATTCACAAGTACCTCGGTCGAAGCTTTGTAGACGTGCATGTAATTCACAGGGATGAAGCAAGAGTTGAAATGAATGGATCATTCCCTGGTCGCTCGTCTACAAAGAACATGCGCGACTTGATTGACATTTTGGTAATGCCCGGTACGAAATTCCTTTACGTCCCTGGCGTCTTTGCGAACGTGCAGACAGTGTTTGTCGAGAGCTACAGCTTTCCTCATGACAGAGAGGATCGTACTCACAGCATCGACTACACAATTACATTTGTTCGCACGACAACTGGCGCAAAGGTAGACGCAAAGCAGATTGCCATGCAGCCGGTAGATGACTCAGGGCCGTCCAAGTCGAGCCAAGGATTTTCTTCAACGATTGATACTCAGTCCGAGCGCACGGTAACTGTCTCAGGTTCCACATCTACGTTGCGTGCAATTTCACAACAGGTATATGGCGATGCTGACAAGTGGCGAACACTTGTGGATTTGAACCTCGATCAGATCAGAGCTTTGAACAGCCGGGGAGTTGGGCCGACAATGGAAGCAATGCCGGATTTCAAGTTGGTCGGTATGCGACTAGAACCAGGGACTCGATTGAGGTACTGATGCCCAAAGTTGAAAAAAGCAAAAAGGCGAGGGCACGACAACAACGAGTCGCTAAGGAATTTCAGAAGTGGCTGAAAGAGAATCCTGATGCGGGTACGAGACAGAAGATCAGAAGGTTAGATGCAATTTCAGACAGTGCAATACTAGACGAGGAACTGAAAAAACGTGGCAGAGAAAAATCCCACTCTAGCGCCTGAAAAAGTTCGAGCGGTCATTACGACCAATTGGGGCAAGAGCGGTTATCGCCCTGTGCCGGTGCGAAGCATCGAGTCGTACATGGTCGAGTCGAATCTGGATCAGGACTCGGACAACTTTTCAATTGTCATTGGCGATCCTCAAAATATTCTGAACGATCTTCTGAACCGTGATAATGAAATTCGTGTTCAGCTTTTTGGTGTGGGCTTGGACGTATCCTACCTTCTGACCGGAATTGTCGATGATGTAGACAAAGTTGAAGACGGAAGAATTACACTTACGGGGAGAGACAATTCCTCTATTGCTGCTGACACTACTGCTGAGGCAGGAAAGTGGCGCGGCCGTAGAGCAAATGATTTCATTGAAGAGAGGGCACGACGGCTAGGTGTAACGACACGTTTCAATCTCGCTCCTGGCCCGACGAAAAAGACCATCAAGACAGACGGCTCAGAGAGCGAATGGGAATTGTGGTACCGGCTGTTGCGTAAGGAAAAGCAGTGGCTGTGGTTTTCATCCGATGGTTGGCTCACGTCGGGAACATTGAAACAGGGTGACGTTCCTGATTATTACTTTGGCACGCCTCCTGTTAGCTCTGGATCGGCAGCCACGCAATATATTCCGGTCGAGCGAGTCGCCTACAAAAAGACGACTCAATCTCGCGTTGGAACTGTAATGTGCTTTTACCATTCAGGCGGTCGCATTGAGTCTGAGCAAGATTCAGACCCGCTGCTTGACGAGTGGATGAAGCGTCCTTTGAAATACATCGAGGACAAGAATGTTCATTCAGTGAAGGCAGCGCGTAAGGCTGTTTGGGAGGAAATTTACGAGGGCAAGGTGGGTGCTCTTGAAATTCAGGTGTCGATTCCCGATCTTGGCAAGATCATCAGGCAGAACCGAATAGCTCAGTTGAACATTCCTGAGATGGATTTGCGTGGTCAGTGGTTTGTCGTAGGGTCAAAAATTTCAGCGGACGAGTCAGGCTTCATGCAAGAAGTTCGCTTGCGTGAAAAAGGCTACAGCGTGACCAGGAGAGTGCCTACTGATCCGCAAACTCAGACTGAGCCTTCTGGCAACCCTGAAGACATTGCTAAGTGCAAAAGCTTGTGCGATGTAATTCCAAGATGGTGTCAGTATTTTGTAAACGCTGCACATCAGCACAGTGGAAATACACCCTATGACTTGTTCTTGGCAACCCTTGTGGCGATGTGTCAAAAGGAATCTGGATTCAGAAATGTTCGTCAAAGCGGAACTATCGAGTGGTTCGAATGGGACGGCACTCCTAAGCACGGAATCAACAGCCTCTCAGAGTGGAAAGGAACATTTGCAAACGACCACGGTGAAAGTGGCGGTGGCGTTGGCCCGATGCAGCTTACTACCCAAGATTTCAAAGAACGAGCCGATCAATTTGCCGGTGGCAAGGTAAATGAATTTTTTGGTAACCGCTGGCTGCCTGAAGCGAACATCATGGAAGGCGCTGCGGTTCTCAACGGCAAGGGCGGGAATCGTGAGGAAACTTTTTGGGCTGCTGTGAAGGCATACAACGGTGCCGGTGACGCTGCCGAGGCATATATGCAGACGATTCGGCGTCGAGTAGCTCAGGACTGGCTGCCTAAAGTTCAAGGTGGAATTTCAGCATGTGTCGAGGAAAAGGTATTTACCGGAAAGGGAATTACAATTCCACGAATGCATGACACAACACACTGCACCAGCGGACTACCAGGATTTAATGCCTACGATTTCATGAATGATATTGGTGGTACAGAAGTTTTCATGGAGGAAGAGGCACAAGCCGATCCTGATTACGGTCAGCCTCCACATCTGATTGACTGGCGATCTGGCTATGGTGGTTGGACATTTCAATTGAAGGGTCGTTCGGGTACGAAATATTGGTTTACGCATCTGGACGATACTGACCCTCGCCGCTATCACGGTCAGCCCATTCCTGCGGGTGGCTATGTTGGGCGGCTTACGCGGGACAGTCACAAAGCGCAATTGATAAATGGAAATCACGTTCACGTAGGAAGTCCGAGTTGGCCCTATCCCGGCGATGATGCGCCTAACTGCTGATGACAATTTCAAACGAAGAGTGGGCTAGCATTTCCAGCATGATCGAGCGTATGGTTGCTACAAACATTGGTCGTCGCCGTGACTATTTCATGATTGGGACAGTGAGAAAACGGGATACAGTGAACAATCTGATTTGGGTTAAGGAAAAAGGAATGGAAGATATCAGGATTCCCATTTTCACTTTTGATTACAAGGTGACATACTACGACGAGTCTCCCCGAGGCGCACCTGTCAATGGATACAAGGTGCATCGAAAGGTGGCTGAGGTACGTCCGAAGCTTCCTGAAATTGGTGATGAGGTATTGATCGCAAAAGAAATGGGCAACGATCTTCTGCCCCGGTGTCTTGGTGTTCTTAGGAGTGAAAATTACATTGAAGACTTGGATGATGAATAATGCCAGCTAGATCACGTCGCCAACAAAGATGGGCATTTGCAGTAAAGGGTGCAGCATGGGCACGACGGCATCATTTCGACAAGATCAGAAGAAAGCGAAAGCGGAGGAAAAAGTAAGTGCCTTGGGATTTGAAAATCTCAGAGCATAACGATCTACTCTTTGGCCCGAGTCGTGACTGGCAGGCAGTCGTGGGTATTGACCTGCTTGCACAGCGGATAATGCTTCGATTGAAAATGCGTCGAGGCAGTTGGATTTTTGACGACGCACGACAGTTGGGAAGCAACCTTCACTTTGCTCTCACGATGCAAGAGCCGCAGGCTAGAGAGGAAATTCAGGCGCTTGTGCTGGAAGCACTAGAACCAATCAGTGAGGAAATTACAATTACCAATGTGCAGATCAATGAGACAAGGGAGCCGATAGCCCTTGAAGTGATAGTTGAATACCAGCGGGTACTTCCGCCTGAGCAATCAGACACGCCGATGATGGACAACCAATTCCTGACAATGACCCTGCCAATTACGTCGTAGGAGTCGCCTATGCCTATTACCGATGAATCAATTTTCAAAGGCAGAGTTGACATTGTAAGTGAAATGTTGACTGCGCTTTCTAGTGCAGTGCCAGATGTGTACCTCGGTGATGATGGTGTTGTGAAAATTCTGTTCCAGATCGAAGCTGCACAGTTGGAGAATGTTTATCTGGCGAACCAGCTTCTGCTGGAAGATGTATTTCCACAGACGGCATCAGGAGCCGCACTGAATCTGCATGGTGACACCTATGGACTTGCCTTCAAGCTTGGTGAGTACGCAGATGGCGAAGTCATATTTTCAGGAAGTGGTGGAACAGCGATACCACAATTTACTGAAATTGGTGCTGATATGGGCACAGTCATTGATGCGTTGCTCTTCTCAGTCACTGAGGAAGTTGTAATTCCCGATCCTGGAAACCCGCTTCCTCCTACAGTAGCGGTCAATGCGGTTGCTGGAAACCTCAACGGGACTTACGAGTATCGAGTTTCGTTCTTGACAAATATGGGTGAGACAATCCCCGGTGATATTTCAGCACCGATTCAGCCCACGAACCAGCAAGGTAGTCTCAGTGCAATTACAATTGGTGGGCCAGGAACAATTGGCCGACGGGTCTACAGACGGCGAAATGGAATTGACCCGTTCAGATTGGTTGTGACGCTTAATGACAACACAACAGCTAATTACACTGATAATATTGCTGACGATACTCTCACTCTCCCTCCCCCGGAAGTAGACACGGCACACCGTGCCACAGCAGAAGTGGTAGCCAAGGACGTGGGCACAGCGTATAACGTTGTCCCTGGTGCAATTTCACTTTTGGTTGATGTTCCGGCAGGAGTGGATGGAGTTACCAATCCGGCTGCCTTCTCAGGTGGTGAAAATCCTGAGACTATTGAAGAATTCAGAGGAAGGTTCCTGGACTTCCTGCGAAACCCGCGAACAGGATCAACCGAAGATTTGGAATTTTGGGCTGAGACAGTTGTTGGCGTAGAGGAAGCTACAGTTTTCAACAACGACAATCTCGGCACACCTAGCAATGGTCATGCCACTGTGCGAATTTCAGGGCCGGGTGGGGAGATTCCTGACGCGGACACCATTGCGGAAGTGCAGACGATCCTGGATCAGAAGGACTTGGCAAACATTACAATTCATGTTGCCACCTTTACTCCCATTGCGCTCAATGTGACTGTGGACGTGACGCCGGATGCAGAGCATACGACGGGTGACGTAGCTCCCTCGGTGCAGGAAGCCGTGGGGCAATACATTCTCAGTGTCCCGGTTGGTGGAATTGCTCGACTCTCTGGAATTGTGGATGCAGTCTTCGGATTGGACGGCGTTCTCGATGTAATTGTTACTTCACCTGGATCGAATCAATCTGCGACTTCTACTCAGAAATTCATTCCCGGCGTGGTGACGGTCACATAGATGGCGCTTACTGACATTCAGCCCACTCTACCGCCGGAAGGTGAGTTCACTGACCCGGAGCTTAATTTCATTGACGAGTCTCCACGAGGATTCTTTCCTGAGAACCAGGATTCAAATTGGGGCTGGAAGCGAAAGGTTTTCACAGATAAGATTCAGGTTTCGTTCGATCAGCTTAACCTCATCTACTCTGAAATTTTCCCGCTTTCTTCTCAGGAGTTCTTGGACGAATGGGAAGAGACAGTTGGACTTCCTCAGAATCCCACAGACAAGACTCTGGCACAGCGGCGCTCAATGGTCGTCAACCGCTTGCGTGGTGGGCCATTCACCCGCAAACAGCGTCGTGAAATTGTTGAGTCGTATCTGACAGCCACCTTTGGCGATCCCATTCTGCTCCTGCCTCCGGGTCATCCTCTGTCGGTAGGAGGATCGGCGCTCTACAACGAGCCGGGTGATGTAAACCAGCTTTACATGATCCTGGAAACAATTACACAATTCAAGTATGAGGTTCGGATCAAGTCAGGAATGGCGATTGACCAGCAGGGGCTAGAGCGCGATTTGCATTGGTTCACACCGGCTGGACTTCTCGTTACGTTCGACTACGGGTGGACAGGGAAATTCCCGTTCGACTCCGGTACGTTTGTGGACTCAGTTGGCAGTCGTAAAATTTCAGTTACTGAAGACGGCTACGGCAGAGAGGCGTATGGTCGCTTCGCGTCCGATATCATGATCAGCGTTGAGACTTCCAGAGTTGATCTTGGACGCACCGAGGCTGGAACGTCTACTGAAACTGCCAGCATCACGAAGATCAGCCATACCGTTTCCGATGTTGGATTCGCCGCTGATATAGCTCCGGTTTCCAACCCGGTCGGAATTGATGTGGGTCAGGGATTTGAAAATGCAACCAAGACACCGTAGGGGGTGATGTAATTGAGGTTCAAGACATTTGTAGCTACTGGCATCGCACCCGACGGTCGGTTGTATGCCGGTGATCTAAACGGCCTTCAGGACTTGTATCTGCCGCTGTCTGATTTCACTTCCACAGTGGACGTAGGCACACTGCGAGTAGGTGACGCCACACTTCAGATTTTGAAATATGGTGCTGGTGAATTCCGAATGTCAGGCGATCTGAGGATTGATGGAATTTTCAGGGCGCTTGGTGGAATGCTCAGTGGGCAGTTCACGACTACTCAGAGGGATGCGATTGCAGTAGGTAGACGGCCCTTTGGGTTGATTATTTTCAATACGACCACGAACCGCTATGAATACAACGCGGGTACTGATTCAACACCTAACTGGCAACCGCTGAGTGGAGTCACTGCACACGCCTCTACGCATCTTCCTGGCGGCTCTGACCCGCTGAATTTCGCTACGGGTGTAAATCTCTCAGGAACGAGAGCAGCAAAGCCATCAGCCTCTGCCGCCAACAATGGGTTGTTCTATTTCGAGACAGACTGGCAAGCTCTGTGGCGGTCTAACGGATCATCGTGGGTGCGTGTAGCCCACTATCCGCGACACTGCACAATTTCACAGTTCGGCTCACTTCCAGATTTCCAGGATGGTGACGAAGTTATCCTGGAAGCTAGCGCAGCGCAGAGAGTGAAATGGCATATGCGCTACAACTCTGGATCGGCGTCGGCATACAAGTGGGAATTTCTAGGTGGCGCTCCGATTTACAGCAAGGACGATACTCTGATCGTCGTTACCAGCACGTCTTACGTTCTGAACACTCCGACAATTACAATTCCAAGAGCAGGCGAGTACGATGTGGACTTCGGTTCGCTAGTCGTAGCCGATACGTTCTACCCGTATGTTTCTCTGAGCGCGTATGTCACACCGTTTGGCCCTGGCCTGTCGGCAAGCGATTCAAATGCCGCTGAGGTTGTAACGGTGACTCAGGACAGGGCGGGCTGGAATACCTCTCGCAATGCCCGCGTGACATTTACATCAGCGGGAGCCGTGCAGCTTGCGTATCGAGCAACCACGACACAGGAAGTGGAATTCTCTCGTCGTGAAATTTCTATAACTCCCGTAAGCATAGGATAAAAATGGCAAAGACACTTTTCCTCACTTCTCCAATGATGCGAGGGCCGGAAGTCGAGAAGGCCCAAAAGCTTCTACAGAAAAATCATTTCAATCAGGACTACCTTCAGGGCAAGGTCGATGGACAGTTCGGCCCTGAGACAGCGCGTGCTTGCAAGCGAGCGAAATACTGGCTCGGCTACGTTAGGACAGATGGTGACTACGGCATCTTTCTTGAAAATTACCTGAATGGCAAAAAGGACATTACTCCCCCGATGCTACTCAGGCGCAAGGAACGGCTGAAGAAAGCAGCAGCAGAGCCGCTCAGACTGAAGGCAATGAAAAAGGCAGAGCTAGATATCGGCATCAAGGAACACCCGCCGAATTCCAACCGCTGTGAAATTTCATTGTGGTGGAACATGATCGGCCCTTGGTGTGCAATGGGAGTAAGCCGCTGGTACATCTTCGCGGGATCGAAGGCATTCATCAAGGGCCGCGATTGGGCTTACGTTCCGTGGCTCGTACAGGCAGCACAACAGGGCGTGAGAGGACTTGCGCTCACCCGTACTCCGCAACCCGGCGACATTGTGTGCTTTGATTGGGACGATGACGGCGTTGCCGACCATACTGGAATTGTGACGACCACTGTTACTGCCGCTGGTAATTTCAAAACCATCGAAGGAAACACGTCGTTTGGAAATGATTCCAATGGCGGCGAGTGTATGCGCCGAGAACGAAATACAAAGGACGTTGCGAAAGCTGGTAGCGGTCAACTAGCGTTCATTCACGTATCGAAGTAATGCACTGGAATCCCGAGGAACCCGTAGAAATTCAACTACGGTCTTTGGCTTGGGAAAACGAGAACCTCAGAAATGAAAACACCGAATTGAAAAAACAATTGGGCGATGTGAAATCAACACTGACAAAGGTGGGCATTGCTGTAGTCGGCTCGACTATTGCCTTTGCTCTGACGGTGTTTGGCTGGCTCGCGCAATGAGGTTTCGATGGTGGATAGTGGTGGTTGTCTCTGTGATTGCAGCTTTCGTGATGATTGGTTATAGTCTCGGCAAGATCAACGACCGGGCAGAAGAGGGAGACAGCGCCACTGGCTTTCTCTGTGCAGACAGAGCACAAACGATCAAGAACATTGCGAAGTGGAACCGACTTCTCTTGAATAGCCCGGAGGGAATTTCAGGAGAGATAATTGAGCAGAATCTGATCGAACAAGAGCGTTCTCTTGAAATTCTGAATAAAACAGTCAATTGTTGAGAGAGGGGTGAAAGGATAGATAACAGCAACACCCTGGAAGTTTCAGGGGTGACTGTAAGCTATCTAGGAGGGAGTTTTGAAATTCCTCGTGATACTAAGTGGTCTAGCGACCATTTTCATACTAGCCACGGCCAACACGACAGGAGCAGGTGGACTCAGTAACAAACCGGAGAAAGCATCAATAAGCGTAAAGGGGAAGATCGCAAAAAGTGCGCTGTATTACAGAATTTCAGTTGATTGGCACAGGCAACGTGCGTGGTACTGGCAGGGCGTCATGTTCAAGCCCCGCTACAAGACCACGTACAATGAGCGCAAAGCTCAGGGCAGCTATCTCCGCTGGTTGCAGCGCACTTGGAAAAAGCGTCACATGGTTGCCCGAGCTAGGGCAGCCGATCCGCCGCACAAGGATGAGTGGTTTTGCATTCATGGATATGAGGGAGCATGGAATGATGATGGCGCTCCCTATTGGGGCGGATTACAGATGGACTTGTCATTTCAACGTACCTACGGAGGCAGGTTACTCGCCACCAAAGGGACAGCTAACAACTGGACGATGATCGAGCAGATGTGGGTTGCTGAAAGGGCATTTTCATCAGGGCGGGGTTTCTATCCCTGGCCGAACACGGCTAGGTATTGTAATTTGATCGGATAAGGGGGTGGCAATGGTGAATCTGAACATCGGCATAGCAGAGTTGATGTTGATTGGTATTTTCACCATCCTGCTTATTGCCGCAATTTCAAACGACGTAACACTATAGGAGGATCAAATGGAGTCATCGCAGGGACAGGACGAAGCACAGGTTGAGAAGCAAGAGGACGAGGAAGCACAGCAGCAGGAAGAGCAGCAGGAGCAGGGGGAGTCCGCAGAAGAGGCAGAGGAATCGTCAGAGGGTCAGTGATTGAAAATGACCAAGAAAGAAAAATATCTCGATTTGCTGGAACGAGTGGGTTGGACATTCGTTCAGGCATTCGGTGCATTTTTCTTACTGAAGGTCACAGACGCAGTAGTGCTTGATTGGCTCGCTGTTCTGTACGGGGCTTTGCTGGCAGGGGGAATTGCAACTGTCAAGTGCTTGGTTGCATTCCGAATCGGCAATACGGATTCGGCAGCAATGCCCGAAACACAACCACCAAACCCTGAAGTTTAACAGAGAGGATTGAAATTAATGACAGTAGAAGTTGCTGCTAAGGATCGCAAGGCAGTACCGATCACGTGGGATGAAACGATGGTTGAGGGTGAGATTGTCGAGCTTTGGGCAGACAACCCTGCTGACGATGAGCCAATGTCGTTCAAAAAGAAGATCGTCAACGATGGTTCGGCTCACCTGAATTTCCCCGCTGACTACACCGGCGAATGTGCAGTTGAGATTCGCGGCGATAACGACAGCAAGGACGAGGGCGTAATCACGGTAGAATAATTTCAGTTCGCGTGACAGAGGCATCACGCGGAGAGTGAGGGGATTCCGTTCTTCCCTGCCCGGTGGAATCCCCTCACAGCCCTTCTAAGCCCCTGGAAGGTTCCAGGTAGGTTCTGACCTAGGTGGAGGGGTTTCTGAGGCTTAGAAACGCTCTCAGAAGGCTTGACAGCAAGCGGATTCCTGTTAGAGTTCGCGGTTCGCTTCGGGTTGGAGCCTTGGCGGGGTTCACTTGAAGTGTTCGCCTGAGTGAGAGTCGGTGTAGATATGAAATTCATATTTGCACCGGCTCCACTCGAATTCTCTCCGCAGGAGGTTTTATTGATTGGAAGAAAGATTTCATTTTGAAGGGGGGAGAGAAATATACATCTCTGAAAGAGATGTATTAAGAGAGGGGGGAAGTAGTTTAGAGTATATTTCATTATTAGTATTACAGGAGTAGTAGATATTCCAGTAAATCGCGTTACGGTAATTAGTAAGGGCGAACTTAAAGAGAGGCAGCGAAATGAAAATGTGTCGCAATGAGCGTTGAGGCTTTTTTGATCGCAGAGATAGTCGCAGAACGATCAGTAAAAAAAGCGTTTCAGGCAGGTATCTCGGAAAAAGACTTCGATCTGTACGGCGAAGAATTTCGATGGATCGTCACTCAATCCGAAAAGCGGTTGCCACTTTCGGTACGGCGGTTCAAAAAGAAATTCCCCGACTTTGAGTTTGTTCGATCAGGCGACCGGGTTCAAGACCTTGCCGAAGAGTTGAAACAAGAGCGGGCTTATGTTTCCGTTCGCTCTGCGCTCGATGAGGTAGAGGTTGACCTGGATCATGAAACCGCAATTGAAAAAGCAGCC
>Ga0111538_10006101_pt1 | contig 16359 bp, 12 predicted proteins | sample SoiMethybrSBSTD1_FD_79669 | JGI IMG/M metagenome (GOLD analysis project Ga0111538, IMG submission 79669) | Bulk soil microbial communities from a Populus tree surrounding site in Tennessee, USA - Soil MetaG P. TD hybrid SBSTD1 (version 2)... | ecosystem: Environmental > Terrestrial > Soil >...
ACCACCGTCGACGCCGCGCTGGGCGGCCTGGGCGGCTGCCCGTACGCGCCCGGCGCGTCCGGCAACGTCGCGACCGAAGACGTGGTCTACATGCTGGAGGGCATGGGCGTGCGCACCGGGGTCGACCTCGATCGGCTGGTCGACTGCGCCCGCCTCGCCTCGACGGTGGTCGGCCACGAGGTCCCGTCCAAGTACTACCGCGCCGCCATCGGCGCCCGCTCGCGCGCAACGTCCGGCTGACGTGATACCGTCGAGGGGCATGCCCACGGCGACGGACGCTGCAGCAGTGCTGGTGCTGGTCGAGACGCGCGGGCCTGTGGCGTTCGTGACGATGAACCGGCCGGACGCCGCGAACGCGCTTTCGAAGGCGCTGGTCGCGGCCCTCGAGGGCGCCTTCGCCGAGCTGGCCGGCGGTCTCAAGCGCGGCGACGACCTGCGGGCGGTCGTGTTGACCGGGACGGGCAGGGCGTTCTGCGCGGGCGCCGATCTCAAGGAGCGGCTGACGATGTCGCTCGAGCAGACCTGGGGATTTCTCGACGAGCTCAATCGCCTGATGAACGCCGTCGCCGCGTTTCCGCGGCCGGTGATCGCGGCGATCAACGGCGCCGCGTTTGGCGGCGGCCTCGAGCTCGCGCTCGCGTGCGACATCCGTATCGCCGCCGACACCGCCGAGATCGGGCTGACGGAGGTGCGGTTGGGGGTCATCCCTGGAGCGGGCGGTACCCAGCGACTGTCGCGCATCGCGAGCGTCGCCGTCGCCAAGGAGCTGATCCTGACGGGGATGCGGGTGCGGGCGCAGCGCGCCTATGCGCTCGGCATTGTCGCCGACGTCGTTCCGGCCGAGAACCTCGCCGATATCGCGGCGAAGCTCGCCGACGAGATCGCCATGGCCGGGCCGCTCGCGGTCGCCGCGGCCAAGCGCGCCATCGATGACGGGGCTGCGTTGCCGCTCGCCGACGCGCTCGCGCTGGAAGCGGCGTGCTACGAGGAGGTGCTGGCGAGCGACGACCGCAACGAAGGACTCGCCGCGTTCGCCGAGAAGCGGCCGCCCGTTTTCAAGGGACGATAAGACATGTCACGCAGCGACGAGTTCAAGACGCGCAGCGAGAAGGCGAAGCGGGGCGGCGCGCCCAAGTACCACGACGCCAACGCGGCGGCGGGCAAGCTGCACTGTCGCGAGCGGATCGCGCTGCTCTGCGATGACGGCGGCAAGGACTTCGTCGAGGATGGCCTGCTCGCCAACGCGACCGCGCCGGGCGGTGATCTGCCCGCGGACGGCGTGGTGACCGGCATCGGGCGCGTGCACGGCCGGTCCGTCGCGATCATGGCCAACGACTCGACGGTCAAGGCCGGCTCGTGGGGCGCCCGCACGGTCGAGAAGATCATCCGCATCCAGGAGACCGCCGGCCGGCTGCGGCTGCCCCTCTTCTACCTGGTCGATTCGGCGGGCGCGCGCATCACCGATCAGATCGACATGTTCCCCGGGCGCCGGCACGCGGGACGGATCTTCGCCAACCAGGTGAAGCTGTCGGGGGCGGTGCCGCAGATCTGCCTCCTGTTCGGCCCGTCGGCGGCGGGGGGCGCCTACATCCCCGCGTTCTGCGACGTGGTCTTCATGGTCGACAAGAACGCGTCGATGTATCTCGGCTCGCCGCGCATGGCCGAGATGGTGATCGGTGAAAAGGTGACGCTGGAGGAGATGGGCGGCGCGCGCATGCACTGCGAGGTATCGGGGTGCGGCGATCTGCTGGCGCCCGACGAGCGCGCCTGCCTCGCGGCGGCGCGCGACTACCTGGCGTACCTGCCCCAGCGGGCCCCCCAGCCAGGTGATGCCCCGCCGCCCGCCGCGGCGCCGCGCCCGCCGGCAGCCGGCGCGAAGCGGATCGACGACATCCTTCCCGCCAACCAGAATCAGGCGTTCGGCATCCACGACGTCATCGCCGCGCTGGTCGACGAGGGGAGCTTCTTCGAGCTCAAGAAGCTGTTCGCGCGCGAGATCGTCACCGGCTTCGCGCGCCTGGACGGACGCGCGGTGGGCATCGTCGCCAGCCAGCCGAAGTGGAAGGGCGGGGTGCTGTTCGTCGATTCCGCGGACAAGGCGGCGCGCTTCATCTGGCTGTGCGACGCCTTCGGGCTGCCCCTGCTGTTCCTGGCCGACGTGCCCGGCTTCATGATCGGCAAGGCGGTCGAACGCCAGGGGATCATCCGCCACGGCGCGAAGATGATCTCGGCGGTCGCCGATGCCACCGTCCCGAAGCTGTGCGTCGTGTTGCGCAAGGCGTACGGCGCCGGTCTGTACGCGATGTGCGGGCCGGGCTTCGACCCTGACGCCACGATCGCGCTGCCGCAGGCGATGATCGCGGTGATGGGGGCGGAGGCGGCCGTCAACGCCGTGTTCGCCAACAAGATCGCGGAAAAGCCGGAGGCGGAACGGGCCGCCTACGTCGAGCAGCTGCGCGAGGAGTACCGGGCCGACATCGACCTGCTGAAGCTGGCGTCGAACCTCCACGTCGACGCGGTGGTGCCCGGCGACGACCTTCGCGCGGAGCTGATCCGGCGGTTCGCCGCGGCGGCGGGCAAGAGCGTCACCGGCTATGCGCGGCGCCGCTCCGTCCTCCCCGTGTAGTCGCTCCGCGCCACAGGCGCGGTGTGCGACTATCGTTTTTTGAGGTAGCCGCACTCTCGCGCTTCGCGCGAGAGCGGCTAGAATCGCGGCCATGGCGAAGCCGGCGTCGCTCACCTTGATTCCGCCGGACGAAGCGCGCCGCATCCTGGCCGACACGCCGCCCGTGGGGAGAGAACGGGTCGCCCTCGGCGCCGCGGTCGGACGGATACTCGCGCAGGCGTTCGCGGCGCCCGCCGATCTGCCCGCCGAGCGCCGCGCCGTCATGGACGGGTACGCGGTCCGCGGCGGCGACGTCCGGAGCGCCTCCGCTCTTTCGCCGGTGGTGCTCGCGGTGACGGGCACGGTGCCGATGGGCGATGTCTTTCCGCGCGGGGTCGGCGCGGGGGATGCGGTGGCGATCGCGACCGGCGGCTTCCTGCCCGAAGGGGCGGACGCGGTCGTGATGGTCGAACACACGACGGCGCTGGACGGCGGCGCCCGCGTCGAGGTTTCGCGCGCGGTGGCGCGGGGAGCAAACGTGGTCGAGCGCGGCGAGGATCTCGCGCGCGGCGCCGCGGTGCTGCCCGCGGGCCGCCGCCTCCGACCCCAGGACCTCGCGATGCTGGCGACGTTCGGGGTGACGACCGTCGATGTCCACCGGCGGCCGCGCGTCGCGGTGCTGTCGACGGGCAACGAGCTGGTCGATCCCGCCGAGACGCCGCGTCCGGGGCAGGTGCGCGACGCCAACCAGACGGCGCTGGGCGCCCAGGTGACCGCGGCCGGCTGCGACATCACCTACGCCGGCATCGTCGCGGATGACGCCTCCACGTTGCGGCGCGCGATCGCCCGGCTGCTCGACGAGCACGACGCCGTCATCCTGTCGGGCGGCTCGTCGATCGGGACGAAAGACGTGTCGGCCGACGCGCTGGCGGACCTCGAGCCGCCCGGCATCCTGTTCCACGGCATCGACATCCGTCCCGGCAAGCCCACCCTGTTCGCGCGCGCGGGCGGCAAGCCGGTCGTGGGCATGCCCGGGTTTCCCACCTCGTCGCTGATCGTGTTCGATGCCTTCATCCGCCCGATGCTGTGGCGGCTGGGCGGGGAGGGCGCGCGCGATCCGTGGCGCGCGCGGCGGGCGGCGCGCATCGGGCGCGAATACCGCTCGGTCGTGGGCCGCGAGGACTACCTGCGCGTGCGCCTCGTCGAACGCGACGGCGGCGTGTGGGCCGAGCCGCTGCCAGGCGGCTCCGCGACGCTGTCCAACGTCGTGTTCGCCGACGGCCTGGTGCGCGTCGACACCGCCGTGCCGGGCCTGGCCGTGGGCGATCCGGTCGAAGTGCTGCTCTACTAGGTGCCCACCGTCTTGTTCTGTTGATCTGCTGTTTTCGTTGTTAACAGGGTAACGATTCCGTTACGCTGGAGTGGGGCCCGCGCGCGGCTGGACCCTCGTAGCAACCAGGCGGGAGGGGTTTGCATTTGCCGAGGACGACGCGATTGGTCGGGGCGACTCTGCTGGCATCGGGCGTTGCGCTGAGCATCGTCTCGTTCCGGCTGGCGTCCCGCCAGGGTGAGCGCGCGCAGGCCGCCGCCGTCGCCGCCGCGGCGCTTGAACGCGAAACGCACGACGCCGAGGAGCTGCGCGCGATCGAACGCCGGGCGCGGCAGGCGGCGGTGATCGAGCCGCTCGCCGCCGCCGTCAAGATGAACGTAGACGCCGACACCCTCATCGATCTGTTCGACAACGAGGACTGGTGGCAGCCCTACCGAGCCGAGTTCAGCTTCGCGCGCTTGATCGTCGACGGCACGGTCGTTGCGTCGCGCGGGATCGCGGACGTGGGAAGCCTGGACCGGCCGGTCGTGAAGCTGGCGCGCCAACAAGGCGTCGGGTCGCAGGCCGTCAGCATCGGGGGCCGACGGTATCTGCTGGCTGCCGCGCGGCTGCCGATCCAGCCCGAACGTCCACCCATCGTCGTCCTCGGACGCGAAGCGAGGCCGATTGCCGTCCCGGCGCAGGTCGCGGCGGTGCCGTCTCCGCTGCGGTCGCGGCCGTTTGTCGCCGCCGGCCTGATGGCGCTGGTGGGCGTCACGCTGATAACCGTCCGCCGTCGCGCGACCCCGCCGATGGCGTCCGCGCGCGGTCAGGACGTAGCCGCGCGTCCCCCGCTGGTGCCGCAGACGGCGAGCGGTTCGTTCCCGGCGGCGGCCGCTTTCTCGACGAGCGCCGTGCCGATGTTGGGCCGCTATCGCCTGCTCGACCGTCTGGGCGAAGGCGGCATGGCGGAGCTGTTCCTCGCCGAGGTCAGCGGCGTGGAGGGATTCAGCCGCACCTTCGTGCTCAAGCGCCTGCGCCCGGCGCTGGCCGGCGACAAGGACGCCATCGCCCAGTTCGTCGACGAGGCGCGCCTGCAGGCGAGCCTGGTGCATTCGAACATCGTTCCGGTGTTCGACTTCGGGATGGTGGGCAGCCAGTACTTCATGACCCAGGAGTACATCGTCGGTCGCGACCTGGCCCGGCTGATGGCGCGGTACCAGGAACGGGGCGGGCGGGGATTACCCCCAAGCATCGCCTGTTTCATCGCCGGCGAGGTCCTGCAGGCGCTCGCCTACGCGCACGACTCGCGTGACAAGACCGGCGCGCCGATGGAAATCGTCCACCGGGACGTCTCGGCCGGAAACGTGATGATCTCGTTTCAGGGCGAGGTCAAGCTTGCGGACTTCGGCATCGTGAAGTCGAATCGGCGTGTCAGCAAGACGCAGATCGGGATGGTCAAGGGCAACGCGAACTTCATGTCACCCGAACAGGCTCAAGGGCACGCCGTCGACGGGCGCAGCGACCTGTTCTCGACAGGCATGCTGCTCTACTACTGTTTGACCGGCGAGCTCCTGTATTGGGGTGACAACGACCTCGAGGTGCTTCACCGCGCCGCCCTCGGACCGACGGCGGACGACTTCGCCGGTCTCCTCGGGCTGCCCGAGCCCGCGGGCGCGATCCTCGCCAAGGCGCTCGCGGTCGAGCCGGGCGATCGGTTCCAGTCGGCGGCGGAATTCGGGGACGCGCTGGCGGCCGATGGGGGTGCCGGCGCCGGCAAACACGCCTTGTCCCGGCTGATGCAGCAGCTGTTCGCCGAAGAGATCCAGCGGCAGACGGCGTAGGCCGGACGCCGCGCCGAGGACGACGGGCCGAGAGCATGACAGCAGCCTTGATCATCGCGCTCGCCGCCGCCACGCCTGCCGCGCCCGGGTGGACGGCGCTCGCGCCCGGCGCGGAGCACCTGCACGTCGAAGAGGGCGCGATCGATCTGTTCCGTTTCGACCTGGAGACGTATCGCGCCGACGTCGTCGTTCCCGGCGCCGCGAAGCCGGCGACCGCGGCCAACCTGCGGCGGCAGGCGGGCGCCGCGCTGGTGGTCAACGGCGGCTTCTTCGACACCGAGGGGCGCTCGCTGGGCCTGCGCATCGCCGACGGGCGCCAGGTGATCGGCCTGCGCAAGGTCGTCGACTGGGGCGTACTGGTCCTCCGGCCGGGGCGGGCGGCGATCGTCCACTCCCGCGAATATCCGGCGGCGGCCGCCGCCGCGCCCGCGATCACAGGCGCCATCCAGGTGGGGCCGCGCATCATCGTCGACGGGCGCGTTCCCGGGCTCAAGCCGCAGGCGGCGCGCCGCACCGCCGTCGCGATCGATCACGGCGGACGGTTCCTGACGGTCGTCATCGCCAACGCCCGGATGCAGGCCGTAGACCTGGCGCGGACGCTGGCCGGCTTCGGATTCAGCGACGCGCTCATGCTCGACGGCGGCCCGTCCACCCAGCTCTCCGCCGCGATCGGCGACGTCTCGCGCGAGATCCCGGGCGGGTACGCGGTGCCGGACGCGCTGGTGGTCCGCCGACGCTGACGGAGCTCAGACGTTGGCGTGGGGGGGCGGTGCGCGACGATCGCCGTCTGGCAGCTCTGCACCCCGTCAGAAGGCGGCGCCCAGACCCACGCTGACGGCGCTCGGCCCGACCGACAGGCGGGGCGCGATCCGGCGCGCCTGCGAGGCGCCCGCTCCGGGATCCGCGGCGGGCGGGAGGCGCGTGAAGCCGATCGCGGCGTCGGCCACCGCGGCGATCGCGGCACCGATCAGCGCGCCCGTCGCGGCCTTGTCGAGGCCGCAGAGGGCGTCGAAGCCGCGCAAGTCCGGGGTCACGGTCGCGCCATCGAAGTGGGTCGAGGTCATCTGGGGCGTGCTCTTGCTTTCCGGGCAGTTCGCGAAGCTCTTGGCGATGACCGCCCCCCACAGCGGCAGGGCCAGCCGGATACCGATGCTGATGCCGGCGAGGCCCCGGCGGCCGTGAGCCATGTGGATCGCGGGGCCCGTGAAGACGTACGGCGCCAGGAACACGGGCTGGTCCAGCGCGGCTGCGAAGCCCGCCGTGGCGAGATCGGCCGCCAGGATCTCCCAGCCGTACCACTTGCCGAGACGCGGCCGCGGTCGCTTATCCCGCTCGGCGCGCTCCCGCGCTTCGAGGTCGGGCAGGTCGTTCCCGCTGTCGAGGAACGGCGTCACGGGCGGTTCCGGCTCCGATTCGGCGGCCAGCGCGGGACGCGGGCGCAGCGGTCCCGCAAAGGCTGCGCAGATCACGAAAGCGGCGGCGACGGACGTTCGACACATCGGGTTCGAACGGAGGAAGAGCAGGCGACGTGCCAGCCTGTCCGCCGCGTTCCGATGCCGTCCGCGCCCGGCAGCCGTCGAACATTCACCGCTACCTGCGCGAAGTGCGACACGTCGGCCTAGGTAAGCGGCGCGCGGGTTTATCTGGAGAAACGTGTCGGCTCAGGATCGCGTCGAGCGGAGTGCGGCTTTGCCGCGCGGAGCTCATCGCGGGGGTGTCGGGACCCTTTGAGGGTCCCGAGTTCTGTTGACGTCGCGCCGCGTCCACCGCTACGCTCGTTGGCGCGCATGCTCCGAAACATTCGTCAGGTCCGTGTTGCTGGGTTTCTGTCGTTCGTGGTGCTGGTGGCCGGTGCGGGGCTCTGGCCCACCGATGCGGCGGCGCAGACGCAGCCGCGGCCGCCGGTCAAGGGCCGGTACAAGCTGAAGATCGACAGCTCGCCGCAGCAGGCGGCGGTGTACTGGGACTCGTCGCCCAACCAGCAGCCGAAGCTGTACGGCATCGCCGGCTACACGCCGATCACGATCAAGGTCCCGAAGGGGGCGGTGAAGATCGTCCTCGAGCTGTCGGGCTTCAAGCCGTTCGAGCAGGTGCTGGACGTCCGCAAGAGCACCACCATCACGCCGACGCTGGAGCGGGCCCCGCGCATGGCGAAGCTGGATCTGCAGTCGAACACCGACAGCGCCGGCGCCGAGGTCGTAATCGACGGCGTGCCGCGCGGGACGATTCCCAACTCGTTCGAGCTGACGGCCGGGCGCCATCAGATCGAGGTGAAGAAGGCCGGGCACAAGCCCTTCAGCGACTGGGTCGACCTGCAGGAGGGGGAGCGGCGGACGCGGGACGTCACGCTCGAGCGGGCGGAGGCGCCGACCGGGACGCTGCTGGTCAATTCGGACGCGGGCGGCGAGGTCTTCGTGGACGGACAGCGCAAGGACGTGGCGCCCGCCATCGTCAGCGGCCTGCCCGCTGGCGATCACGTCGTCGAGGTGAAGAAAGACGGCTACCCGGCCTGGCGCCAGACCGTGAACGTCCCCGCCGGCCAGCAGGTGAAGGTCACCGCCAACTTCGGCGCGATGACCAACTCGAGCCTGCGCATCATCTCGAACGAGCCGGACGTCGAGATCTTCGTCGACGGCGAGCAGAAGGGTAAGGCGCCGGTCACCATCCAGGCGATCAAGCCGGGCGAGCACATCGTCGGCGGCCGCAAGACCCGGTTCAAGCCGGTCGAGCAGACGGTGCGGGTCGCGGCGGGCGAAAACGCCATCGTCAGCTTCCGCATGGAGGTGGCGCCGCCCGATCGGCCGCGCGCGACGCTGAAGATCCAGTCGCAGGTTCCCAACGCCGAGGTGTTCCTGGACGGCTCCAGCCTCGGGCGGGCGCCGGTGGATCGCAACGATCTCGACCCCGGCAAGCACTACATCGTCGTCCACAAGGACGGCTTCACCGACTTCAAGCGCGAGGTGATCCTGCTCGAGAACCAGGTCATCACGATGGTGGCCGACCTGGCCGCCACCGGCTCCCTGCGGATCCTGTCCAGCCCGGAAGGGGCCGACGTCAAGATCGACGGCGAGCTGATCGGCAAGACGCCGGTCCAGCGCGACGCGGTCCCCAGCGGCGATCACATCGTCGAGTTCAAGATGGCGGGCTTCTTCGACCTCAAGGAGACGATGAAGATCGAGGGCGGCCGGGAGAAGGTGTATTCGGTCGACCTCAAGGCGCTGCCCAGCGGCCCGTCGCCCGAGCAGGTGGCCCGACGCAAGATGGCAATGTCGTCGTTCGGCGCCAAGACGAACCCGGTGGGCGGCGTCACCGCCGACTTCGGGGCGGGCTATCCCTACTACATCACGGTGCGGCTGACGGTCGGGGCGGTGGCCAAGCCCGGCATCGACGTCGGCGTCGAGTTCCAGACGTTCTTCTCCATCGCCAACCTGGCGCTGTTCGGCAAGATTCAGCTCTTCGAGGCGGGGCCGTTTGCGCTCGGGGCGCGCGCCGACCTCGGCGGCGGCACGGGTGTCAACGGCCGCGACACCCGGTTCGCTGACGCCGCCCTGATCGCGAGCCTGGCGTTCGGGGGCGTCGCCACCGTCAACGGCTCGATCCGCGGTTCGTGGTGGTCGGACAAGTTCTGCCCCTCCGCGAACCAGGTCGGGAACGGCGTCGAGCAGGACACGTTCTGCACCGACCCGGCGACCCAGATGGCGCTGTTCGGCAACGTTGACCCGAACACGAACCGGTACAGCGGCACCCGGCTCTACTTCGGCATCGGCTTCAGCGCGGCGATCGATCGCTTCACGTCGATCTTCTTCCAGCTGGAAGGTTTGCCGTTCGCCGACGAGCTGAACTACGAGCCGCGTCAGGCGTTCATGGAGCCGTACAACGGCGCGCTCATCGCCGACAAGGATCACTTCGTCTACGGCATGGGCGGCATTACCTTGAAGTTCTGAACGCGCAAGTTTTCACTAGCATCGCGGACCGAATTTCTTCACCTTAGTGGGACATGAGCACTGCTGTAGGCATTCCGCGAAAATGGACGGTCGCGGATTCTGCCGAGGTCTACGGCGTCAAGTACTGGGGCCACAACTATTTCTCGGTGGCCGAGTCGGGAAACGCGGTCGCGCATCCGGCCGGCGTCGAGGGACCGGCGATCGACCTCAAGGAGCTGGTCGACGAGGTCGCGCGGCGCGGAATCGGATTGCCGCTGCTGATCCGTTTCTCCGACGTGCTCAAGAGCCGCATCGTCGAGCTCAATGAGACGTTCAAGAACGCGATCGCCGAATACGGCTACAAGGGCGAGTTCAAGGGCGTCTACCCGATCAAGGTCAATCAGCACCGCTACGTGGTCGAGGAGATCTGTCAGTTCGGGCGTCCCTATCACTACGGCCTGGAGGCCGGCTCGAAGCCCGAGCTGCTGGCGGTCATGGCGATGCTCGACGACGAGGACGCCCTCATCGTCTGTAACGGGTACAAGGACGAGGAGTACATCGAGACCGCGCTGATGGCCTCCAAGCTGGGGCGCACCGTTCTCATCGTCGTCGAGAAGTTCTCCGAGATGGCGCTGATCGCCGAGACCGCCAAGAAGATGGGCGTGCGGCCGCGCATCGGCATGCGCGTCAAGCTGGCGGCCAAGGGCTCGGGGCGCTGGGAGGCGTCGGGCGGCGATCGGTCGAAGTTCGGCCTGTCGACGCGCGAGGTCGTCGAGGCGATCAACTTCCTGCGCGCCAACGACCTGCTGAACTGTTTCGAGCTGCTGCACTTCCACCTCGGCAGCCAGATCTCGGCCATCCGGGCGGTCAAGAACGCGCTGCGCGAGGCGGGGCGCTTCTATGTCGAGGTGTGCAAGCTGGGCGCGCCGCTCAAGTACTTCGACGCGGGCGGCGGTCTGGGGGTCGACTACGACGGCTCGCAGACCAACTTCGCGTCGTCGATGAACTACACGACGCAGGAGTACGCGAACGACATCGTGTTCTCGCTGCTGGAGATCTGCGACGCGGCCGGCGTCCCCCACCCGACCATCGTCACCGAGTCGGGGCGGGCGGTCGTCGCCCACCACTCGATGCTGGTGGTCGACATCCTGGGCGTGGGCGAGTTCGACGTCGGCAAGGCGCCCGACAAGATCGCCCGCGACTCGAACCGCGTGGTGAAGAACCTCTTCGAGACCTACAAGGAGGTCTCGCGCAAGAACGTGCTCGAGTCGTACCACGACGCGCTGGAGTACAAGGAAGAGGCGCTGCAGCTCTTCAACCTGGGCAACCTCTCGATCTCGGAGCGGGTCGTGGCCGAGGACGTGTTCTGGGCGATCTGCCAGAAGCTGCTGAAGATCGTGCGCGAGCTGCGCGAGGTGCCGGAGGAGCTGGAGGGGCTGGAGCGCGCGCTGTCGGACACCTACTTCTGCAACTTCTCGATGTTCCAGTCGCTGCCCGACATCTGGGCGATCGATCAGCTGTTCCCGATCATGCCGATCCACCGCCTGGGCGAGGAGCCGACGCGGCGGGCGGTGCTGGCCGACATCACCTGCGACTCCGACGGCAAGATCGATCACTTCATCGACCGGCGGGACGTCAAGGACGTCCTCGAGCTGCACCCGGTCAACGGCCAGGACTACTACCTCGGCATCTTCCTGATCGGCGCCTATCAGGAGATCCTGGGCGATCTCCACAACCTGTTCGGCAACACGAACACGGTGCACGTGTCACTGGCGAACGGCGGCGGCTACCAGATCGAACACGTCGTCACCGGGGACACCGTGACCGACGTGCTGAAATACGTCAGCTACTCGCGCGAGGAGCTGGTCGCGCGCGTGCGCCGGTTCGCGGAGCTCGCGGTCCGCGCCAACCGCATGAGCCTGGAAGAGACGCGCTCCATGCTGCGCATGTACGAAGAAGGTTTGGCCGGGTACACGTACCTCGAACGGTCGTGATACGGGTGGGGACGGGGTTGGTGGTGGCCGCGGGGATGGCCGCCTGCGTGAGCTCCGAGGTGACGCCGACCGGTCCCACGGCCCCCAGCCGCGTCGACGACTGCACCGTCGAGGTGTTCGTGGCGACGCGGCCGACCTTTCCGGCCATCGACGTCGCCACCGCGCGCGTCGAGTGCCACAAGCTTGGCGGGCGGCACAAGTGCATGACCGAGCTCCGGCGCGAGGCCTGCCGCGCCGGCGCAGACACGATCTACGGTGTCGTCGAGACCGCGGGGCGCGACCACACCTACGTGACGGCGACGCTGGCGTTGCGGGACCGGTCGATCCGCGTCAGCCGGACGCCCGCGGCGGAGCTGACGGCGGCGCAACCGCCCGCCGTCGCCCCGCCCGAGCGCGCTTGCGACCCGATCTGTTCGCCGGGCTTCGCGTGCGTGGCGGGGCAGTGCGCCCCCCAGTGCAATCCGCCCTGCGAGGCAGGTGAGACCTGCAGCCGAAAGCGGGTCTGCGAGGCGGCGGGCGCGCCGCCGCCGGCCGTCCCAGCATCGCCGGGGCCCGGCGCGCCGCCGCCACCCGCCAATCCGGCCCTGGCGCCGAACTGGCCACCGCCGCCATCGACCCCGCCCGCGCCTCGCATCCTGCCCCCGCGCGGGCGCCCGGCGCGGGTGCCCGAGTCGCGCTCACATCCGGCCGAATGACGCGCGCGCGATCGGCCGCGTTCGCTCTCGCGCTCGCGCTGCTCGCCGGCGCGTGCCTCGCCAATTCCCTGGTGACGCCAATCGGTCCCCGCCGGCCGAGTCGACCGGAGGGCTGCGCGCTGGATCTGTTTCCGACCACAACGCCGCCGTACCCATACACGCCGATCGCGAACGTGCGGACCGGATGCGATCCTGTGCGACGGAACACCTGCGTCGAACAGCTTCGGGCCGAGGCGTGCCTGGCCGGCGCCGACGGGATCGTCGGTTTCAAGGAATCGCGGTCGGAGTTCGACATGTTCATCGAGGCGACGTTCTTCGTGAAAGGGCTCGCGGCGCCCGAGGCGCCGGCGGCCGCGCCGAACACCTGTCAGCCGATCTGCTCGCCGGGGTTCGCCTGTCAGAGCGGCAACTGCATTCCCCAGTGCAACCCGCCCTGCGTGGCGGGGGAGATCTGCAACCGCCAGCGCGTCTGTGAGCGGACCGAGAAGAATCCGCCTGGGTCCGCGGCCGACCAGCCGGGGACTGACGGCGGCGTTCCTTCGGCCGGGCCCCACGAATGAAGCGCCACCGACGGATCGTGCTGACGACGCTGCTCCTGGTGGGCGCCTGCGTCGACATCGAGCTGCGGCGAATCGGTCCGACGCGGCCGGCGCGCCCGCCGGACTGCGCCGTCGAGCTGATACCCGACGGACGTCCGGGGTACGACTTCGTGGACGTCGCGTCGGGGACGGTGAGCTGCTCCAGGAAACGCGACCGCTGTCTCGACGAGATGCGCAAGCAGGCCTGCGTCGTCGGGGCCGACGTGGTCTACGGGTTCTCGGAGCGCACCGAATCGATGTACATCCACATCACCGCGACGTTCGCCGCCCGCGCGGACGCGCCACGATGAGCGCGAGCAAGACGAGGATGACCGGCCCCCAGCCGGCGACGCTGCCGGGCGCCGCCGAGCAGGCACGCAGCGGGCCTTCGGAGAAGTCGTCGCCTCCGTTGAAGCCCCCCGGCGGGATGTAAACGTCCGTCTCGGGCACGCAGGTGCCGATGACCACGTCCGCGGTCTGGTGCGCGACCGCGAGGTTCTCGAGCGAGAACGCGCGCACGTTCGAATCGGAGACGGTGAGCAGCCCCTCGTCGTGCTCGAAGGCGCGGCGCGGGTTGCCCGGCAGGTACAGCAGGGCGCGCTTGGAGAGCGTGTCGCCCTGCCACTCGATCAGCTGCACGCCGCCGCCCGCGTTGTCACAGCCGGTGCCGGACGCGGAATACTGGCGCGGCGCCGAGAACGGTACGACCACCAGGCCGTCGTCGAACGCGCGGAATGCCTTCTGGATGCGGTCCTGGTCCTCGGCCATCTCGTTCATGACCGTGTATTGCTCGGTCAGGTACGGCGGCGCGAAGGCGACGCGCGCCAGCTGTCGCGGCGCGTCCGGGGCGGCGACGTCGAACAGCGAGACGTTGAGGCTGCCGTTCGGGTCGGTGCCGTCGACACCAAGCGCCAGGACGCGGTCGCCCCGCGGCTCCAGGTGGTACATGAAGCCCGGTATCACCAGCTCGCCGCGCTGGCGCGGCGCCGCGGGGTCCGTCAGATCGATCACGAACAGCGGGTCGGTTCGCTGGGGCGTGGCGTAGGTGATGGCATAGGCGCGGGCGCCGTCGAAGCGGACCGCGCGCAGCCCCTCCGGTCGCCCCGTGTTGATGGTCATGTGCCCGAGCGGTCGTATCGCTTGCGCGCTGTCGACCCGGAACGTATCGACCTCGGGCGCGCTGAGGCCGTTCACCGCCCGGCCGACGCCGCGCTGGCTCACGACCCTGAGCACGCCCTGCCATTCGTCGACCTGCCAGCGGCTCAGGATGGCGCCGGCGACGATGATGCGCACCCCGACCCTCAGCCGTCCGTTCGGGTCGCTGATGTCGAGGACATCGATGATCCCTTCGTCCGCGGTGCCGTAGCCGTTCGGGTCGAGCTCCACGTGGCCGCCGAGGTAGAGGCGCTGGCTGGTGACGACGATGCTGCGCTTCCAGTTCGAGCCCCAGACGGTGGTGTCGGTGGTGGGGGCGGTGTTTTCGAACGAAACCTGCTCGATCTGCGCGATCGCGGTGGGACTGGCGATGTTGAACGTCGTCACCATCGTGCGCGGCAGGTTGCCGCAGCCGTAGCAGAGGGTGTTCTCGTAGCTCGCGACGTAGAGGACGTTGCCGACGACGCGCGAGTCCGCGATCTCGCCTGGAACCTTGAGCGTCGCGACCTCGACCAGCTGGGTGGGGTCGCGCACGTCGAGCACGGAGACCAGCGCGCCGCCCCCGCCGTCGACGCCCGCCCGGGTGACCGTGACACGGCCGTCCGTCCCCACCGCGTCGTTGGACATGGCGATCAAGAAATCGCCGCGCCGGTACATCTCGAACGGCTCTCCGGCCAAGGTCGTCTGGCCGAGCAGGTCGAGCTGGAACGGCGTCGAGATGTCGACGATGCTGACGGTGCCCGACTTCGACATCGCGTAGAGCAGCCCGCCGTCCACCTGGATGATGTCGGCTTCCCCGATCGCGCGCTGTGCGCTGGTGGTGGGTCTCGGATTGGGTTTCACCGAGCCACTCCCGCCGCTGGAGCCTTTCTCAGCGCTTGCGCAACCCGCTGCGGCCGCGATCACACACAGGGACAAGGACCAATAAGCAAATGAACGCATGTGTCGACTCGAATGCAGCCGACGTGCCACGACGATCGGCGGCCACCATTCGCGCGTTTGGCGGCCGCGCCGGTCATGCAGGGGTTCTCGGGCATGACGTCCCTGTCGCGGTTCGCAGGCCGCGAGCGAGTGAGCGGTTGTAAGATAGCGGCTCGATGGACCTCAACGACAAGCTCGGCGATCCGGCGCGCGTGGACGCGTCGCTGGGCGATCTCGCGCGCGGCGTGATCGGCTCGGAGATCCTGCGCATCGCCGCCGAGATCCGCGCCATGAAGGCGAAGGGCGCGGAGATCTGCAACCTGACCGTCGGTGACTTCGACCCGGCCCAGTTCCCCGCGCCGGCGGCGCTGCTGGACGGGATGCGCGCCGCGCTGGCGGCCGGGCAGACGAACTATCCGCCCTCGGACGGCGTCGTCGGCCTGCGCGAGGCGGTCGCGCGCTTCTACGCGAAGCACCTCGGGCTCTCGTACCCGGTCGAGTCGGTGCTGATCACGGGCGGCGCGCGGCCTCTGCTCTACGGTTCGTACCGCACCGTGCTGGATCCCGGCGACGCGGCGGTCTACCCGGTGCCGTCGTGGAACAACAACCACTACGCGTACCTGTGTGGCGCGCACGCGATCGAGATCCCCGTGCGCGCGGACGCCAACTTTTTTCCGACACCCGACGACCTGCGCCCGCACATCGGCGTGGCGCGCCTCGTGCTCATCAACTCGCCGCTCAACCCGACGGGGACGGTGATCGACCCCGAGGTGCTGGGAAAGATCTGCGAGATGATCGTCGAGGAGAACCGCCGCCGCGAGCGCGCGGGGGGCAAGGCCGCCTGGCTTTGTTACGACCAGGTCTACTGGCAACTGCTTGCGCCCGGGGTTCGTCACGCGACGCCGCCCGAGGTCTGCCCGGATGTCGCGCCCTACACGATCATCCTCGATGCGGCGTCCAAGAGCTTCGCGGCGACCGGGTTGCGCGTCGGCTGGGCGGTGATGCCGCCCGCGGCCCGCCAGCGCATGGCCGACATCCTCGGGCACGTCGGCGCGTGGGCGCCGCGGCCGGAGCAGGTGGCGATGGCGGCGCTGCTCGACGACGAGCCGGCGGTCACCGCCTACCTGGGCGAGATGCGCGCCCGGGTCCAGCAGCGGCTGGATCGCCTGGCGGCCGGGTTCGCGGCGATGCGCGCCGACGGCTATCCGGTCGAGGCGATCGCGCCGCAGGGGGCGATCTACCTGTCGGTGCGCGTGGCGCTGCCCGGGCAGACCAACGAGGCGACGCGCAAGCTGCTGCTGGACCGCGCCGGGTTCGCGCTGGTGCCGTTCCAGG
>Ga0111538_10006102_pt1 | contig 16358 bp, 13 predicted proteins | sample SoiMethybrSBSTD1_FD_79669 | JGI IMG/M metagenome (GOLD analysis project Ga0111538, IMG submission 79669) | Bulk soil microbial communities from a Populus tree surrounding site in Tennessee, USA - Soil MetaG P. TD hybrid SBSTD1 (version 2)... | ecosystem: Environmental > Terrestrial > Soil >...
CCGGCCCTGTCCGTGCTGACGTTCCACGTCAGCACGACGTCGACGCCGCTTGTCTCTGTGTCGACCCCGTTGATGAAGAACCGCCCGCCGCCAATGCCGATGAAGCCCTGGCTCTCGAGATACGCACGCACGTTGTCCTGCGTGAGGTTCTCGGAGAGCACGATGCGGTTGTCGATGTCGATGCGGTACGTGTCGATCGTCAGCGTCACGGCCGCGAAGTTCATGACGGCGCCCAACGAGTAGTTGGTAGCCTCTTCGGCGTCGAGATCTTGCGCACCGAGCGCGCGCGCGATCGGGTCGCTGACCGGGAACGACGTGATGTCGTACGGAATGCCGGCGATGAAGTTCGTCGACGTCGTCGCGAAGTACTGCTGCTGCAGCGACGGCGCACGGAAGCCCGTCTGCGCCGAAGCGCGCAGTGCGAACGCATCCGTGAAGTCATAGCGTGCCGCGATCTTCTCCGAGACGTTGCTGCCGAAGTCCGAGTAGTCCTCGGCGCGAACGGCCACGGAGCCCAAGAACTTCTCCGTCAGGTTCGCCTCGAGGTCGACGTAGGCGCCGACGGCCGTACGATCGGCATCGGTGACGTTGGCAGGGCGAAAGCCTGGGAACACCTGGGCGCCCGACGCCGTCGGCGCGCCACTCGGCAGCAGCGCGCCGCCGTTCATCCAAGAGCTCGGCTCGCCGGCGAAGATCTCGTAGCCCTCTTCGCGTGCTTCGAGGCCCGTGGCGACGTTGAGCGGCGATTCGAGCCATTCGACGTCGTACGCCTTCACGGCCGAGAAGTTCAGCACGAGCTGGTCGTACTTGAAGCCGCCGGCGTCGAACGTCGTCGGGCTCGCGGTGCCCATCGAGCGATTCAGCGTGTCCTCGACGCCGAACTGCATCTCGTTCGAGCCGTACGTCAACGATGTGTCGAGAGCCCAGTCGCCCGCGTCCCACGTCGCGCCGGCAGCCGCGCTCAAGTCGGTGACGTCGGGCGCGATGATCGGCAAGAACCCGTTCGGATAGATCTGGATGACGTTGCGATCGTCGAGCGCGCGGCGGAAGAAGCCGGCCGAACGCGACTCGCGGTCTTGATAGCTCGCCCAGCCGTAGAGGTACACGCCGCCGTCGAGCTCGCCGCCGCCGTTGGCGAAGAAGGTGAGCTGCTCCATCTCAGGCTCGCCGTACCACGCGTTGAAGCGGTCGAAGCCGACTTCACGCGAATCGAATGCGCCGCCGACGAGCGGATACTGCTGGCGGAAGTCGTAGCCGCCGCGCTCGGTGCGCTCCTGGTCTTTGTATTCCGCGGCGAGCGTCAAGAAACCGGTGTCGCCGAAGCCGAGCCCCTTCCATCCGGACACGGTGAGCGCTTCGCCGTCCGTGCCGCTGTTGCTGACGGTGGAGGGCGAGGGCCAGGTCGCGCCCGCGGGCGGCGGGCTGACGGGAATGCTGTAGTCGAAGTCGCGCGCGCCGTAGGCGAGCATCACGTCGCCGCCCTCGCGGTCTTGCTTCAACCGAACGTTGATGACACCCGCGATCGCGTCGGAGCCGTACTGCGCCGACGCGCCGTCACGCAACACCTCGATCGACTGGACGATGGCGGCGGGGATCGTGTTCAAGTCGACGGCCGCGGCGCCGCGGCCAATCGTGCCGTTCACGTTGACGAGCGACGACGCGTGGCGGCGCTTCGAGTTCATCAGGACGAGCGTCTGATCGGGCGACAGCCCGCGCAGCGTGGCCGGGCGGATCGTATCCGTGCCGTCGGCGAGGCCGGGCCGCGGAAAGTTGAACGACGGCAGCATGACCGAGAGCGCTTGGTTGATCTCGGTGACACCGACGTTGCTGATCGCCTCGCCGCTGACGACGTCGACGGGCACGGCGGTCTCCGTAGCGGAGCGATCGGCGACGCGCGTGCCGGTGACGACGATCTGCTCGATCTCGACTACCTTCGGAGCGGCCACGTTCTGTGCGACGGCTTGAGCTACCGGTCCTAGCGCGCCTGCAACGCCGGCAACGAGCGCGGCGCGATGTAGCGTTGGACTAATCCCTTTGCGATTCATGGGTGGTTCCCCTCCCGAGCAGTGACGAATGCTAGAGTGCCGGGAAACCCTCGCAAGCGCCACACCGCCACCGCAAGACTTTGTTGCCGATGTCTCTAGCCCCAGTGCTCGTTTTCGCAACCCTCGTCGCCGCCGTGCTGCTCGGCCGCGCATTGGGCGGGCGCCTGTCGGAGCAGCACCTCACGGCCGACACTCGCGACACGATCAAGCTCTCGCTGGGGCTCGTCGCGACGCTGTCGGCGCTGCTGCTTGGACTGCTCGTGAGCTCCGCCAAGGGCGCCTACGATTTGCAGCTTCGACAAGTCGACGAGATGGCGGCGAAAGTCGCGACGCTCGATCGAGTCCTTGCACTGTACGGTCCGGAGAGCGCTGCCGCGCGTCAAGAGTTGCGAGCGACCGTCGAGAACGCCATCGCCCGAGCGTGGCCGCGAGAGACGGGCGCGACCAGTGATCTGACCCTCGATTTTCACAGTGGCGACGCCTTCTATCGCGAGGTTCACCAGCTCGTGCCGGGCGATGCGATGCAAACCGAGCTCAAAGGCGAGGCGGCGGGGCTCGCGCTCGAGCTCGCCGAGGGCCGCGCATTGCTCGTGTCGCGCGCGCTCAACGGCATTTCTACCCCCCTGTTGATGATCGTGGTCAGTTGGCTCGTGCTGATCTTGTTCGGTTTCAGCTTGCTCGCCCCGCGCAACCTGGTCGCCACGCTGTCGTTGACGCTCGCGGCCGCGGCCGTGTCGGGGGCGATCCTGCTGATGCTCGAGTTCTATTCGCCGTTCGACGGGATTATCCGGATCTCGAGCGACGCGATGACCGCGGCAATAAGCCGCATCCCGAACTGATCTCGACGGCTCAGCCGACGAGCTCGAGCAACGCGTCCGCGACGGCGTCCGGCCGATGGGCGGGCAAGTCGTGCCCGGCGCCTTCGACGATGCGGCGTGCGACCAGATTCGTGAAGCGCCGCTGATCGCCGGCTGCATTCGGCGAAGGCCGGCCGCCCAAACCCGTCGCGCCGGGCGCGAGCACGATCGCGGGCACCGTGATCGGCGGCTGCTCGGCCATCCGTTTCTCCATGTCGAGGAAGCGCGGCTCACCCGGTGCGTTCATGTTGCGGTGCCGGTACGAGTGCACCGAGATGGCGACGAAGTCCGGGTTGTCGAACGACGGCGCCGAGCGCGCGTATGCCTCATCGGTGTACTTCCACTCCGGCGACCAGGTGTCCCAGAGATAACGAATGAAGTCGTGGCGATTCGCTTGCAGCGCCGCGGCACCCTGCTCGGTGTTGAGGTACCACATGTACCAGAACTGCGCGGCCTGCCGCGCCTGCATCGGTTGCCCGCGCACCGTCGTGTTCTGCACCGAGTATCCGCCGATCGACACCTGACCGATGACGCGCTCGGGCGCAACGATCGACACGATGCATGCGGCGCGATTGCCCCAGTCGAACCCCGCCATCGCGAAGCGCTGGATCTTCAACGCGTCGGCGAAGTCGAGCACGTCTTGCGCGAGTGCGGTTTGTTGCGCCATGCGCGGCGCCGCCGGATCGCGAAAGCGCGTCGGTCCGTAGCCGCGCAACCACGGCACGAGCACGCGGTGGCCCGCGGCGACGAGCGGGGCGATCGCGCCGTCGAACGAGCGCACGTCGAACGGGAAGCCGTGCAGCAGAATCAGCGCAGTGCCGTTCGGATTGCCGTGCTCTTCGTAGCCGATATCGAGGAAGTTGGTTCGCACCGTGCGCGGCTGCGACTCGATCGCGGTTTGCGCATGTGATCGGGTCGCCGCGGCGGCGAGCGCGGTCGCGAGCCCAGCGGCACCCGTTGACTTGAGGAACTCTCGTCGGGTCGGCGGCATGGCGTTGCACCTCGATTCGGGACTGCTACGATACAACCGTTTCGCCCGGGGCCGCAGCCGCCCCGCAATTCCAAAGACGGTCACCGTCCAAGCGCTGCCCGATCCGTCGCCTGCGACGGAAAGGACGGTGGCCATTGCTCGCAGCCTTTCGTGACTCATCGTCCGCGGCGCGGCACGTCTTCGCCGGCCGCGCGGTGCGCGATTTCGGCGACGGCCTCGCAGCCGTTCTGCTGCCGGCTTATCTCGCCGCGCTCGGCTTGTCGGCGGCGCAGGTCGGCGTCGTTGCAACCGTTGCGCTGCTTGGCTCGGCTGCGCTGACGTTCGCGATTGGCTTCGGCGCGGCGGGCCGCGACTTGCGTGCGCTGCTGCTCGCTGCCGCCGCATTGATGGTGGCGACCGGCCTCGGCTACGCCGCCGCGAGCGGCTACGCGACCGTGCTCTTGATCGCCTGCATCGGCACGATCAACCCGTCCGCGGGATCCGCCAGCGTGTTCGTCCCGCTCGAGCACGCGGTGCTATCCGGCACGGCCGCGCCGGCGGCGCGCACGGCAGCGTTTGCGCGCTACAGCTTGATCGGCGCGCTCGCGGGCGCGGTCGGCGCACTCGCGGCGGGCGTGCCAGATTGGCTCGCAACTCTCGGCGTCGACGCGCGCCTGTCGCAGCGGCTGATGTTCGTCGTGTACGCCGGGCTCGGCGCCGCAGCAGCGTGCATCTACGCCGGCCTGCGTAAGAGGTGCCGGTGTTACGGTTTCGGTTCGCGTCGAACCGGCGCCGCCAGGCTCTTGCCTAGCTTCCGAACCGAAACCGTAACACCGGCACCTCTTGCGCTCGGCCCGTCGCGCCGCACGGTGTGCATGCTAGCCGCGCTGTTCAGTCTCGACGCGTTTGCGGGCGGGTTCGTCGTGCAGTCGCTGCTCGCGCTGTGGCTGTTTCAGCGCTTCGACTTGTCGCTGACGGCCGCCGGTACGTTCTTCTTCTGCACGGGGATTCTCGCGGCGGTGTCGTTTCCGCTCGCCGCCCGGCTCGCCGCGCGTATCGGCCTCGTGAACACGATGGTGTTCACGCACATTCCCGCGAGCCTGTGCCTGATCGCCGCCGCGTTTGCGCCGTCTGTCGAATGGGTCATCGCGTTGCTCGGCCTTCGTGCGCTGCTCGGTGAAATGGACGTGCCAGCCCGGTCGTCTTACGTGATGGCCGTCGTCACCGAAGCCGAGCGGCCCGCGGCGGCGAGCGCGACAGCGGTGCCACGGAGCCTCGCGAGCGCGGTCAGCCCGGCGCTCGCGGGAGCTCTGTTCGCCACGGGGCTCGACGTCTGGCCGCTCTTGCTCTGCGGCGGGCTCAAGATCGTCTACGACCTGCTGTTGCTCGTGGCGTGTCGCCGAATCGCCCCGCCCGAGGAACGATTCGAATGAGCCTTCGCCAAGCTTCGGCGCGTGAAATCGTTCAGCATGTAGCGCATGACGAGATTCGTCGCAGCCGACGCGAGCCCGTTGATCGGCCTGGCCACCGCCGGAGCTTTGCATCTACTTCGCGAGCTCTTCGGAACGGTGATCATCACGCGGCTCGTCAAGGACGAGGTTACGGGCAGTCCGGAGCGTCCCGGCGCGCGCGAGCTCGACGCCGCGATGCGCGAGGGCTGGGTGCGTGTCGCGCCGGCGCCGCCCGAGACTTGGCGCTTCGTGGGTATCGACGCCGGCGAGGCGAGCACGATTGCGCTCGCGGCGGAGCGTGAAGGTGCGCTCGTCTTGATGGACGAGGCGCTCGGCCGCGCGCAGGCGGTCGCGCTCGGATTAGAAGTGCTCGACCTTGCGGGGCTGTTGCTCGCAGCGAAACGCGCGGGGCTCATCGCGGCGGTACGGCCGCTGCTTGAGCGGCTCGTGCGCGGCGGCTTCACGCTGCCGAAGGACACGCGCCGCGAGCTGTTGCGCGACGCGGGCGAGTAGCAAGACGATTCGCGGGCAAGGCCGCCGCGATGCGCTCCGCTCAGCGGCGTTTGGTCAGACGCCGCTCGTTGAGGAGTGCGACGATTTTCTCGACCTCTGCCGTCGCTGATTTGATGTCGCCGCGTCTGTATCCCGTGATCGCGTCCGAGCCGCGCGTGATGCTGTACATGAGCCAGTCGTTCCCCGTGTTGTCGCTGGGTGCACGCACGGGTCGAATGAAGGCGAGCCGATAGTCGTCGTCGGTCGATCCTGCCGAAGCGGCCGCGTCAACATTAGCCGGCGAACCTGTACGCGTGCTCATGACAATCGCATCACTGTCCGCGAACCTTGGGTTTAGCGATCCGCGTGGACTTCCAGCGCTCCGCGAGGTCCGCGAGTGTAAGCGGCGTTGGCGCTGCGCTCGCGCGGGTGCTCACTGTCTCGGCGCGGGTGCTGCCCGGAGGCGCAGTGGATGAGTCGTGCAGTGTCGCGACGTCTACGCGCTCTGCCTTGCGCGCGGCACGCTTCTGGTCCTTCGCGTGCCGCTTGTCGAGCTTCGCGAGCTCACGCTTGCGCTTGGCATGAGTCTTTTGGTTGGACTTCGGCATGTGTCGCTCCGCCGGGTCCAGGACGACCCGAAGCGCTCGGGCGCAGTGCTGCGCCCGAGCCTAAGTTGGACGAGGGTCGAGCTCAGTAGCGCCGACCGTAGCCACCACCGCCGCCACCGCCGTAGCCACCGCGACCGCCGCCGCCACCACCGCCACCACCGCCCCGCGACTCACGCGGTTTCGCTTCGTTGACCTTGATCTGGCGGCCGTCGAGCATCTGGCCGTTCAGGGCTTGCGTCGCGGCCTGCGCCTCTTGATCTGTTGCCATCTCGACGAACGCGAAGCCTTTGCTCTGGCCCGTATCGCGATCGGTGATGACACTGACGGAGTCCACTGTGCCGCTCGCGCTGAATGCCTCGCGCAGCGATTGCTCGGTGGCCGAGTACGGCAAATTGCCGACGTATAGTTTCCTGCCCATGGTTACCTCCTTAGGTAGCGTTGTCGCCGCTTGGAGGATGTAGGCACCATGCCTGCAGGCTCGGTCGAAGCGAGGGGGAACGCGAGCAGTATAGCCCCTTTCGGCCGTCGCATCGGAGCCCGTTGCGTGCCCGGCCCGCGCATCCAGGCCGACCGCTTCGCTCATAATGCGCGCCATGGAATTGCCCGATCCCGTCCCCGACTCGACCACCGCGCTCTCCGACGAGGACGTCGAGACGTGCATCCGCGTGCTGCGTGCGATCGAGGCGGACCGCTCGCACCTGACCCGCATTGGGCGCGAGCTGCGCCGCGAGTTGCTGACGCTGGCGGGGCTCGTCGCAAAACCAGACAGGCACGATCTCGTGCGAATGGCCCGCGCGTTTCGGCGCGCCGAGCGCGAAGCAGCGAAGGCCCACGATAGAGAGCTCGTTGATCGGGCGCTGCTGCGCGTGCAACGGCAGTCGCCCGTGTACGCGCCGCTCAAGCTCGAGCGCCCGACGGCCGAGGACAAGCAGCCGCGGGCGGAGCTCAAGAACGAGCTCGCCTGCTACGTCTGCAAACAGCCGTTCACGCTAGTTCATCGTTTCTACGATTCGCTGTGCGAGCCGTGCGGCGACTTCAATTACGCGAAGCGCGAGCAGACGGCGGATCTCTCCGGCCACTATGCGCTCGTCACGGGCGCGCGCGTGAAGATCGGTTACCAGGCCGCGTTGAAGCTGCTGCGCGCGGGCGCGCATGTCGTCGTCACGACGCGGTTTCCCATCGATGCGGCGAGCCGTTACTCGAAGGAGCCTGACTTCGCCGATCTGAAGCAACGTCTGCAAATATTCGGGCTCGACCTGCGGCACACGCCGAGCGTCGAGCTCTTCGCGCGGGCCTTGGCCGAGCGGCTGCCGCGGCTCGACTACGTGCTCAACAACGCGTGCCAAACGGTGCGGCGGCCTGCGGGATTCTTTCGTCACCTGCTCGAGGCCGAGGCCGCGCCGCTCGCGTCGCTTCCCGCCGAGTGGCACGGCGTGCTCGCTGCACACGCCGAGCTGTGCCGCGCCTTGAGCGGGCCGCAGGATGGCGGCACGCGGGCGCTCGCGGCGGCGGCGACGAGCGGGCAGGGCGAAGGCCTCGTGCACAGCGCGGCTTTGAGTCAGCGCCGTTATCTCGACGACGACTATCGTGCGGAAGAATCGCTATTCCCGATGAATCGCTACGACGAGGATCTGCAGCAAGTCGACTTGCGCGAGATCAATAGCTGGCGGCTACGGCTGCACGAGGTGGCGACGCCCGAGCTGCTCGAGGTGCAGCTCGTCAACGCGATCGCTCCGTATGTTCTAAACGCGCGGCTCAAGCCGCTGCTGGTTGCGACGGCAGGCCGCCACAAGCACGTCGTGAACGTCAGCGCGATGGAAGGGCAGTTCTACCGCACGACGAAGACCGACAAGCACCCGCACACGAACATGGCGAAGGCCGCGCTGAACATGATGACGCGCACGAGCGCGCCGGACTTCTTCAAGGACGGCATTCACATGAACGCCGTCGACACGGGCTGGGTGACGGACGAGGATCCTGTCGTGCACGCACAGCGCAAGGCCGAGCTCGGGTTCTCGCCGCCGCTCGACATCATCGACGGCGCCGCGCGCATCGTGGATCCGATCTTCGTCGGACGGCTGACGGGCGAGCACGTCTGGGGCCAATTCCTCAAAGACTACAAACCGGCTCCGTGGTAGCCGCGCCGCATGCATTGATGAGGTGCCGGTGTTACGGTTTCGGTTCGCGGCGAGTCGTTGTTGTAGCCCTACGCTATTCAGCGAACCGAAACCGTAACACCGGCACCTCTTAGCGGTTGTTCGCGACGAGCGGCCCGCCCGAGATCACGATCTCGACGCGGCGGTTGCGCGCGCGGCCGTCGGCCGTGGTGTTGTCGGCGACCGGCCTGTTCGGGCCGTAGCCCTGCACGTCGATGCTCGAGGCGGGAACCCCGAGCGACATCAGGTAGTCGCGGACGGTGATCGCGCGCCGCAACGAGAGCTCGCTGTTCGTGAGGTCCGAGCCGACGTTGTCGGTGTGCCCCTCGATCGTGAAGCGCAGCTCCGGATAGGACGCAACGATTCCTGAGAATCTCGCGAGGCTCTCGCGCGCAGGCGGATTCAGGTTCGCGGTGGCCGTCGCGAACTGCACGCCGCCGATCTCCGAGACTAGCCCGCGCTCGGACTCGCGAGTCGGCAACACGGCGTTCAGCCGATTGAGTAGCTGAGCGCGTGCTTCGGCCCTTGCGTGTGCGTCCGCCTCTTGCGCGGCGAGGCGAGCGGCTCTTTCAATCGCCACTTCCGTGGCGCGCTGCTGTTCCGCGGCGGCCTGCGCCGCGCGCTCGCGTTCCGCTGCGGCCGCGGCTTGCGCTGCCGCTTCGCGCTGCGACTTCGCATCGGAGTCGGCGCGAGCGACGAGCCCCGCGCGCCGCGCGTCCTCGCCGAGGATCACGGCCTCGCGCGCGATGCCGCGCGAGCTGTTGCGGTCGGCACTCTTCTTGGACGCCCACGCCGTCCGAGCCGCGAGCAGCTTCGCTTCGGCGGCCGAGTATTGGTTCGGCACGAACTCCTTGGCGCCCGACGCGCCCGCGATCGCGAGCGAGTACTCGGCCTGGATCAGCTCGATCGGGCGACCGTCAGCTTTGATGGGCTTCAGCGCGGCGTAGTCGGCGCGCTCGAACAGCGACGCGATCTTCGTCTCGGCGCCGCGCACGTCCTTGCCGACGTTGTACAACACCACCATCGTGCTCGGCGCGCTGACCGCGAAATGCGGCTCGGCCGTCACGATCAGCGCGAACTGCGAGGCCGAGTGCTGAGTTTGAATGGCGCCGCTGCCGCCGTCGGCCCCGGTGAGCACGCCTTCGTTGCTGGCGCGGCCGTCGGGCGTCAGTGCCCATAGCACGTACGTCGTGTACGGGCCGAGCAGCGCCGGCGGCGGCATGTGCTTGACCTCGGCGGAGATGTTCGCGTTGCCGCTCTCATATTGGATGTCGGCGCTGCCTTCGCCCGTCGAGATGACGGGGGTAGCGCGAAAAATGAGCTCCGACTTTTTGTGCTCTCGATAATTGAAGAGCGAGATCTGGCTCAAGACGTCGGAGCTCGCGATGGCTCGCGAGCGCTCGAGACCTTGTGCCGTTGCGATGGCCGGCAGGCCGCCGAGCACACCGATTGCGACCAGCGTCGCGCGCGTCGAAGGTCCAAACATTGCGCAGTTCCTTTTACGCAAGTGTGGGGGCGAATTATGCAAGGCCGTGTCGGCCCGACTTGAGGACCCAGTCACGTTTTTCGTCGGCCCGAGCCCGCGCCCACGCCTCGATTGTCGCTGTTATGTGACTTAATGCGGCGAAATCGAGGCGGTGTATCCTTCGCCCATGAATAAGGAGACGTGCCGTCGCTGGCTCCGCCTAGGTTGCCGGTTCGCCGCCGTTTACGCCGTTGCGTCGGTTGCAGCCGGGGCCGCGGCCGACACGGAGAGCGCCGAAGCCGCCGTTCGCGAGCAGTTTCGTGCGGCGTATGCCGCCGCGGCCCTCGGTGTCGAGACCGCAGACGACGAGGCGCTGCGCGCCTACGTGCTGTATCCGTACCTGCTGGGCGTACGCCTCGAGCGCACGCTCGCCCGCGCGCAGGCCGGATCGCAAGACGCGGACGACGCGGCCGCTGAATTCCTCGCGCAAGCGGGCGATGCGCCCGTCGCGTCGATCGTCCGCCGCGCATGGTTGCAGAGCCTCGCGCGCCGCGCGGCGTGGTCAGCCTTTCTCGAGCAATACCGGGCCAACCTGGCCACGTCGGAGCTCGAATGTCAGCAGCTCAACGCGCGCATCGCGCTGAATAGCACCGCCGAGCTGGCCGCCGATATTCGCAAGCGCTGGCTCAGCGCGTATCGCTTGCCGAGCGAGTGCGAGCCCGCTTTTCAGTGGCTGCGGGCGCAGGGCGACCTGCCCGTCGAGCTCGTCGCGCAGCGCGTCGAGCTACTGCTCGACGCCGGCGAACCGTCGTTCGCGCGGACCGTCGCCGCGCGCCTGCCGGCCGAGGTCGCGGCGCCGTTGCTCGAGCGCGCGCAATTCATAGAGTCCCCTACGCGTATGCTCGACGCGTTCGTCAGCGATGCGAGCCGCGAAGTCCCGGCCCCGGTGATCCTCGATGCGTGGTCGCGGCTCGCGCGTAACTCGCCCGACCAAGCGGATGCACGCTACCGCGCGCTGTTCGACCGTATGCCCTCGCGCGACGATGCGAACGCGCTGGCGCAGCCGCTCGCGAAAGGTCTCGCTTGGAGCCGCAAGCCCGGTGCGCTCGACTACTTCGCGCGCGTGCCGAGCGATGCGCTCGATCCCGTCGGCCGCGAATGGCGCGCGCGTGCCGCGATGTGGGCGGGCGATTGGGACGAAGTCCGCGCGGCGATCGCGGCGATGCGGCCCGCGGAGCAGGCCGACTGGCCGTGGCTCTACTGGGCCGCGCGCGCGGCCGAGGAGCAGGGCGACAAGGACGCGGCACGCACGCTCTACACGGCGGCGCTGCCCGGCGACAACTACTACTCGGCGATGGCGGCGGCGCGGCTCGGCGAGCGCGTCGTACCGAGGCTCGAGCCGATCCCGCTCGATGCGGCGCAAGTCGACAACATCGCCGCGGCCGAAGCGTTTCGGCGCGTTCGCGAGCTCACGCTCGTCGGTCTACGCGATCTCGCGACGATCGAGTGGCAGTACGGGTACGGACTGCTGCCCGAGGAGCAGCGGCTGCAGGCAATTCATCTCGCCGCCCGCTGGGAGATCTACGACGTGGCCGTCGCGATGGCGACGAGCCACGGCCGCTTCAACGATTACACATTGTTGTATCCGCGGCCGCACGTTGCCGAAGTCGCCGCGGCCGCCAAATTGACCGACATCGACGCGGACTTGCTCTACGGCGTCCTGCGCCAAGAGAGCCTGTTCCGCACCGATGCCGCTTCCGCCGCCGGTGCGTTCGGCATCGCGCAGCTGACGCCGGCCACCGCGCGCGAAACGGCGCGCCGCTGGTCGTTGCCCGCACCGAGCCGCGCCGACCTGTTCGATCCGAAGATCAGCATCACGCTCGGCGCCGCGCGGCTCGCGGAGCTCGAAGAGCGATTCGGCTCGCAGCTGCCGCTTGCGCTCGGCGCTTACAACGCCGGTGAAGCGGCCGTCGCGCGCTGGCTGCCGCCACGCGCGATCGACAGCGACGTCTGGATCGAGAACATCCCTTACAACGAGACGCGATCCTACGTCCGCCGCGTGCTTTGGCACGGGCTCGTCTATCGCTGGCTCGAGACCGGCCAGCCACAAAGCGCGAGCGCGTGGATCGCCACGGTCGCCAGCGCCACAGCGGCGCCCTGAACACCTGGCCCGGCTCGGCGGCGAAGCCGATGCCATCGACGGCGACGACGGTGTCGCCGTATTGCCTGCGACGCGCGCTTCTACGGATCTGGTGGCTTCGCGGGAGTGGCCTGGTGGCGCGCGGTCTCGCGCGCGTCGTGTTCGAGTCGTTGGCGGATCACCCGGATGACGACCGTCGTCGCCTTCAACTCCTGATCGTCCAAGCCGTTCAGCAACGTTGCTAGCCAAACATTCTCGGCGGTCCTCGCGGCGGCGAGCTCGGCGCGGCCTCTTGGGGTCAGCAGCAGTTGCAGGATTCGCTTGTCGTTCGGATTCGGAGCGAGCTCGATGACTTGCGCGCGCGCGGCCTCGTGGGCGATCTCGTGAGCCGTCTGCTTACGAACTTTGAGCGCTCGTGCGAGATCGGCGATGGCCAGGCAGTAAGGCGAATTTGCGACCGTGGCGAGCACTCGCCAGATGCCATCTGTGCGGTAGAGCGGCTCGCCGTTCCAGTCGCGTGCCTCGGCGATGCGCCGGGCCGCGCTCGTGATTTCGTCGATGAGGTCATGCTCGGCCATGCTGCGACGTTGGAGCGGAGGGTCGTGTTCGCGCGAAGGCTTCGGCGAATCCGTGGTAGCGCGTCCAAGCGCATCGCGCTGCGTTTGCGGCTGTTCTGCGGCGGGGATTCCATGGGTGTGTGTGACACTACCCCGGCAGGGGTCGTCAGGTCGTCCGACGATTCTCGGGAGATCGTCCAGAAAAGGGATGAGTTCGTCCGAAAATCGGACGATCGGTGCGAAATCGTCCGCGAACCTGACGACCGCGGAGGAGGGTATGTGCAACACGCTGCTTCGGTGTGTGCAGCGTCGCTGTTCGACGCTTCAGCGCGGCGAGCCCGCGTCTCCAATGTCCTCGAGCGCGAGCTCCATGCCTTCGCGCATGTGGCGCGTCGACAGGCCCACCTCGCTGAGCAAGAACATGAGCCCCGTGACGATCAGCACCATGGCGGACACGAATAGCACCGCCACGACCACGGCGATGTTCACGGAGACGAACTCGCCGAGGAAGAGCGCCACGATGACGAGGCACACGGCGAGCGCGCCCGCGATGCACAGGCGGATCGCCCAGTTGATCAGCGCGATCCGCCGCCACAGCACCTTCGTCTCGCGGTGCAGCAGCGCGCGCTGCTGATCGCTCTTGGCTGCCGGAATGCGCCGCTCGATGACGCGGGCGCGATCGATGATGCGTGCGAGACGCGTCGACAGCACGCCGAGCAACCCGGCGATGCCGGCGAACAGGAACACGGGGGCCACGGCGAGCCGGATGACTTCGGCCACGGCTTCGATCGAGCTCATGAGGTCCTCACGACGGAACGCTTCGGCGGCGCAGTATGCCGGCTGCGGTCGGCCTTGATAAAGCGCCGGTCATTCGTCGTGCTGCGGCACGGTTGCTTTTCGCGAGGGCCGCTCAGCAAAATGCGCCGGCGCGGAGCCAATTGGCGAGCGCGGCGTATTCAGCCTTATTCGAGGGGATCAGCATGAAGAACGGCAGCTCGTATTTGCTCATCGGTGTCGCGGCAGCCGCGACGGCCATGGTTTCCGCGGCCAACGCCGGCGGCGAAGCCGGCAAGCTCGAGCTCAGAGATGTCGGGGCGAAGTTCGTCGGCTACACGACGAAGAGTGCCGACAACGGCTCCGTCGACGTGCTGAACCCGCTGTTCGTCCAGTACCTGCTACCCGAGCGCCAGCGCCACAACTATCCGGTCGTCTTCATCCACGGCGGCGGCGGGCAGGGCACCGATTGGCTCGAGACGCCCGACGGCCGTGACGGCTGGGTCGACTACTTCGTCGCGGCCGGCTGGGATACCTACGTCATCGATCGGCCCGGCCATGGCCGTGCACAGAGCAATGCGAGCTGCGGCAACGGTCAGGTGCGCGTCGGCAATTCCGCGATCATCTCGCGGCTCTCGACAGCGGCGCCGAGCGTGTGGCCTGGCGGAGAGCCGACGCCGACGAACGACGCCGTCATCGGCTGGACGGCGAGCTCGGCGACGGCGCCGTACTGCGGCGACGCGCTGGCGGCGCAAACGATCTCGGCGCTGCTCGACCAGATCGGGCCGGCGGTGTTGATCGCGCACTCGGCGGGCGGCGGCAGCACGTTCCGCGTTCCCGACCTGAATCCGAAGAAGGTCGTCGGCATCATCGGTTTCGAGACCGCTGGCAGCAATCCGACGCAACCGGGCTTCAACAACGGCCCGGCGCTGATCACGAGCTTCAAGACCGAGCCGATGCTGCCGGCGAGCTTCGCGGCCATCGACAGGAACGGCTGCTCGATGCAAGGCGACCGGCCGAGCAAGCTCGTGAACTACGCGAATCTACCCATCGTGCTCGTCTCGACCGAGAAGGGCCTCATGAACAAAGCGGCGATCGAGTGCGCCGCATCCGTTTGGAACCAGGCCGGCGCGAAGGCGAGCGCCGTGTACTTCCCCGACCGCGGCTTGAAGGGCGGCGGCCACTTCGCGATGGCGCAGCTCGACAGCGCGGACTACGCGAAGGTGTTCCTCGAGCTCGCGGCAGGAATCGAGACGGCGGCCAAGAGATAGGCCGCCGCGAACGTGAGCGCGCTTCGGCACGACGTCCGTTACGCGCTGCGCGCCTTGCGCTCGAGCCCCGGGTTCGCGGCCGTGGCGATCGTCACGATCGCGCTCGCGGTGGGCTCGAACACGGCACTCTTCAGCTTCGTCAACGGGATGGTGCTGAACCCGCTGCCGTATGCCGATGCGGACCGCATCGTCCGCGTGCTCGAGCGCCGGCCCGACGGCGGTCTCAACGCCGTCTCGACGCTGAACTATCTCGACTGGAAAGAGCAGAGCACCTCGTTCGAGGTCATGTCGCCGCGCACCGGCTGGCAGGCGACTTGGACCGGCGGCGACGAGCCGGTGCAGCTTCAGGGCGGGCGCGGAACGGTCGACTTCTTCAAGATCTACGGCGTGTCCGCGGCGCACGGCCGCTTGTTCGCGCCGGGTGAGGACGAGCTCGGCAACGACAAGGTCGTCGTGCTGACGCACGCGTTCTGGGAGAACCGCTTCGGCGCGGATCCGAACGTCGTCGGCCGCAGCATCGTGCTGAACGGCGAGCCGCACGAAATCATCGGTGTGCTCGAGGGCGGAACGTTCGACCGCGACGCGGCGCAGGTCTGGAAGCCGCTCGCGTTCGAGCCCTCGAACATGACGCGCGACTTCCACTGGTTCGGCGTGTTCGCGAAGCTGAAGCCGGGCGTCACGCTGGAGCAGGTACGCGCGGAAATGGAGGTCATCGGCGCCCGAATCTCGACGGAGCATCCCGCCTCGAATCAAGGCTGGAACGTCGGCGTCGATCGCGCCGCCGACATCATCGGTGGCCCGCAATTGCGCCAGGCCGTGTGGGTGATGTTCGCGGCCACGGCGTTCGTCGTCCTGATCGGCTGCGCGAACCTCGCCAGCCTCGCGCTCGTGCGCGGCGTTTCGCGCGAGCGTGAGATCGCGGTACGTGCGGCGCTCGGTGCGAGCCGCTGGCGTTTGGCGCGGCAGTTCCTGACCGAGAACGTCTTGATCGCCATTTGCGGCGGCATCGCCGGCATCGGCGTCGGCTTCGCGACGATGAAGTGGATCGAATCGCTGATTCCGCCGTTCACGTTTCCGGCCGAGCTCGGCCCGCGCATGGACGGCGGCGTCATGCTGTTCGCGTTCGCCGTCGCGGTCGCGACAGGAGTGCTGTTCGGGCTAGCGCCCGCCGTGCAGGCTACGCGCCCGAACCTCACGAGCGCGATGAAGGAAGGCGGGCACGGCTCGACGTCGGGCCACGGTGGGCGCGTTCGCGCGACGCTCGTCGTCGGGGAAATCGCGCTCGCCTTCGTGCTGCTCGTCGGCGCCGGTCTAATGATGCGCAGCGTCTTCTCGCTGCTCGCGGTCGATCCGGGATTCAACTCGAGCAACGTGCTGACCGCGAACCTGCCGATCGCGACGAGGCAGTATCCGGATCCCGTCGCGTTGAACGCGTATCTCGACTCCGTGCGCGCGGCCGTCGAAGCGGCGCCGGGCGTCACGGGCGTTGCAATGACGACGGCGCTGCCGCTGCAAGGGTGGGGTTACGGCATGCCGTTTCAGATCGCCGGGCGCGACACCGTCGATGTCGCG
>Ga0111538_10006103_pt1 | contig 16357 bp, 8 predicted proteins | sample SoiMethybrSBSTD1_FD_79669 | JGI IMG/M metagenome (GOLD analysis project Ga0111538, IMG submission 79669) | Bulk soil microbial communities from a Populus tree surrounding site in Tennessee, USA - Soil MetaG P. TD hybrid SBSTD1 (version 2)... | ecosystem: Environmental > Terrestrial > Soil > Tree...
CCGGGCGATATTTTCCAAATTCCTCAAATTCGAAGGCGCCGGCGGCAATGCCATCATGGCGAACAATGCTGATTGGCTGAATAAGCTCAACTACATCGATTTCTTGCGTGATGTGGGCCGGCACTTTTCGGTCAACCGGATGCTCTCGTTCGACTCAGTCAAGCTGCGCCTCGACCGCCAGCAGGAATTATCGTTTCTCGAATTCAACTACATGGTTTTGCAGGCGTACGATTTCGTCGAGTTGAGCAAACGCCACGACTGCATCCTGCAGATGGGCGGCTCCGACCAATGGGGCAATATCGTCAACGGTATCGATCTTGGCCGTCGCATGCAGAACGTGCAGCTATTCGCCCTGACCGCACCTCTGATAACGACGTCGTCCGGCGCCAAGATGGGCAAGACCGCAGCCGGTGCGGTGTGGCTAAACGCCAGTCAGGTGAGCCCGTACGACTACTGGCAATACTGGCGTAACACCGAGGACGGCGACGTCGTTCGCTTCCTCAAACTCTTCACCGTCTTGCCGATGAATGAGATTGCGCGCCTTGCCTCACTGAAGGGCAACGAGATCAACGACGCAAAGAAAATCCTCGCCACCGAAGCAACGGCGCTGGTGCATGGCCACACCGCCGCCGATCAGGCGGCCGAGACAGCGCGGAAGACCTTCGAGGAAGGCGCCACATCCTTGTCCCTGCCGACAATACCGGTTTCGCAAAAGGATCTGTCAGCCGGTATCGGCGTGCTCAACGCCTTCGTGCTGGCCGGCCTTGCCGCATCGAATGGTGAGGTCCGGCGCGCCATCGGCAACGGTGCGGTCGCCGTCAACGACGCCCGTATCACAAGCGATAAGCACGTGATCTCCAGCAAGGACATCACGCCGGATGGCATCATCAAGCTGTCACTTGGCAAGAAACAGCACGTACTGCTGAAACCGCACTGATCAGCGCGAAGGCGGAATAAAGTTTTGATCGTACGCACCTGGAGACGGTGCGAACTTCGGATCGAATGTCCCAGGCGACGGAACAAACTTCCGAAGCAGGCCTGGCGCGATCGCACTGACCGGATTGACCGTGACCCTTGGCGCGCCGGGCGGGCCGACCGCTTCATAGTTGATGCCGAGCAAACCTTCCTTATTGCCGCCGCCAAGGAACAGGCCGACGATCGGTATTTGCCCGAACATATTGTTGAGACCGTAGAATGGAACGAACGTGCCGCGGAGGTGTACGTCGTCTCTCACGTAATCAATGTTTCCTTCGACGGTCGCGCCGACCAGGGGGCCGCGCACGATCCCGTCGCGAATGGCCATTTTCCCGGGAAGGCGCGTAAACTCGGCGCGCATTTCGCTGAAGTCGACGCCGGAGCTTCCGGCGCCACCGGGTGAATTCGGAGCGCCGGATACAATCCTGTCCAACGCCGGCTCGCCGCGCACAGCAAACCTGCGGATATAAAGAGTGCCGATTTGCGGCGATTGTTCCTGGGTCGGCGGGTCCATCGCCATCCACATCTGGCCACCGTACATGCGCGGATACATGTCCGTGAACCGGAACAGCGCGCCCGCATCGTCCGTCTCAAAATAGATGACTTGGTGATTGTCGCGCGAACGTATGCGCAGGTCGCCGTTGAATGGCGTGTCGCGGCCGATCTTGCTGGCCATGGCAAAGCTGCGGATGTGGCCGTCGCGGCGAGACATCTTCAAATCCAGACCGCGCAAGGTTTCGCCGTTGTGGCCAGCGACCGCACCGACTTTTACCTCCAGGTCCAGATCCATCTGCTTTTGTCTGCTCTTATCCGTCGACGAGCCGGCCATTGACGACTTCACAAAATGCCGCCCGTCATAAATGTCGCCGCGCATGGAGACATGCAGCACGCCGTCGGAGGCACGGTCAGCCTTGAGCGCCACCCGATCGCCGTCGGACAGTGCGAATACCGGAAGGTTGGCGGACACAATTTCGTTGTTCGACGCGTCGAGTTCAATCGAACCCCGGATCGTGGTTCCCGAACCGTCAATGCTCAGGTCGTCGATGCGGACGCTCTTGGGCGTTTTGAGCATCTTGTAACTCGCGCGCGCGGCCCGGCCAGCCGGTTTCGTCCAGCCTGGAAAAAGATTGTCGATTTTTACGGGCGTGAGATCGGCTTCGACATTCAAGCCTTCGTCTTTTCCCTCATTATTGACTTTGCCGATAACCTTGATCGGGATGGCGCCCGTGATTGCATTGCCGATATCCATGCCAAGCCGGCGACGGGCCGCATCGTCAATGACCGACTGCATGCGCAATTCGGCGTCCGAATCCCCTTTTTGCTTGCGCAAATCAATTGATGCGGGCGTGCCATTGACCTTGGCATCACCTTTGATTTGATACCCGTCACCAGACGCAGCAACCTTGAGTGTCTGCGCCTCGAGCCTCTGACCGAACAACATCTTATCGGCGGCGAAGTTCGTAAGATCGGCGTTGACCGTGTACGAAGACGAGTCGTCCGACATTGTTCGCGCAAGCGCCAGCTTTACGGCAACCTGCGCCGTGATTGTGCCGCGGGTGGATGCGGGGTCGAGCGATAGCCCGACAATGTCACGCAGACCCTCGCTAGAGAGGAGCACCACGGCTGCCGGCACAGAGCCGTCGATCCGGAAATTCGCCCGCGCAGGTGCCGGCTTGGGATGGGTGTCAGACACCTCGAAAACGCCGCCGGCAACATTGAGTCTGCGTCCCGGGGCAACCTCAACCGTGCCACGTCCAACATTGACAGTTGCCGCGCGCCCCCTGATCCGCACGGCCACGTCGGCATCGCGAATGGCCGGCAGGCTCGCGAACGGACGCAAGGTCGTGCCACTTGTCTCAATGTCAACCGAGAGGCCATCGTCGGGCATCGGCGGCCCCTCGTGCCTGAAGTTGGCCGCCGCAGCATTGCCTGCGATGACTAGGCGCTCAACCATGCCGTCCGAAATATGCGTCTCGACCCACGAACGGACGTCTGCAGCCGCAAAAATCGGCCAAACGCGCTTCAGCGCATAAACAGGCATCCGCGTACCTGCGACGCCAAAAGCAAGATGCGGCTCCTTGCCGCTGTAGTCCAAGCGGCCCGTCAGTGCGAGGCCGAGATTGTGTGAGGCGCGCGTATCGATTCGACTGATGTCACCCTGCTCGAGGTCGATCCGTTTGCGATTGGTGTCGACTTTCAGGCGCATAGCCACGCGATTGAGCGACACACCCTCATCATCCGACGATGCGCCCGCAGCAAGAATAACCGGATCAATGACGGCATCACCGCGCGTTAGATTGATCAGCCATATGCCTGATTGCTCCTGTGGCGCCTCCAGCGCCGCGCGCATGGTGAATTGATTGCCGCCCGACTGAACCTGAAAAGGAACAACCAGATTGCGGCGCTGATTGTCCCAACTGAACCTGACGTCCGCCCGATCGATGGTGAGATTGACTCTGTCGTTGTTCCTGTCGACGATCGTTCCTTTCTCGGTAACCAATTGGCCCTGAACTACTTGCGGCGTTCCGTCCGCGAGGACATCGGCGCGGATGCTCGCCGACACCGGCAGGTCGATATCGAAATCCTCCGTATTAGCTCTCAGTGCGAGCAGAATGTCGTGCATCGAAACCTTGCGCGCTTCGATACCGACGGCGCGCACGCCGTCGGTCAGCGGACGCATTGCGGCGCTCAGCACCCAGGGCCGTTCGGGGTTGTCGGCCTCAAGCCGGAAGGTGACTCCGCCCCCCCGTGGCCGCGTTAGGCTGGCGTTAATGCCGTCGAACGTCCAACGTTTGCCGTTGCGCCGATCGTCAACGACCAGGTTGCCGTTCTTCAAACCCAGTTCACGCAGATCGTGGCCGTCGAGTCCCGTCTGCCCGAGCGCATCGATCCAGGCCATGATGCCTGCGAGCTTCTCGAATTCGGCACGCAAAGCGCCCTGCGGATTGGCGGAAGCAGCCAGCTGATCGGCTGAAGAAATATTGCTGTTTGCCGTTGCGGTGGCGATCGGCCGCTTGTCCGCCCCCGCAAAAACGGTCAGCCGCCCGTCCGTTTCGATTCGGACAGCCATTTCCGCTCCGACAAGATTGAGACTCTGGGCTCGCAGCTGCCCGACGAGCAGACTTCTGCCGGAAAGCCCGACTTCGGCTTTCGGAGCACTTGCTACAATCGTTCCGTCGGCATCGCGCACCACGATGTCGCGGATCCTCAATGACGTGCGGCCCTTTTCGTCGCGCTCGAGCTGAGTGCCTCCAACGACAACGGAATGGTTGCCGCCGAAATTTTCCTCGATCGCTGCCTTAAGCCATGGAGTGGCCAGATCGAGCTCGATCGGGCCACTCGAAAGACGCCACCACAGGCCCAGGACTCCGACGACCGCCAACGAGATGCAAATCGCTGCGCCGAGAAGCAGGCGCCTCACGAGCGGTCTGCGAAACAGATTGGAAACAGTGTAGCGCAGACCAAACCATGGCCGTCGGGCCAAGCGATGCATCACGCGGTGACGATACGGCACGCGGCCCACGGCCACAGCATGGTGGACTCGATGTCCGCGCTGGTGCCCGTCGCTTAGCATGCGTTAGTCGCATCCCTTGTCTGATGCAGCGCACATAAAACAAAACCGGGCAGGCAAACGACCGCTGCGGCCTCCATGTGTATGGAACCTGTTGCGCCCCTCCGACGCAAATGGCATGTGCGACATTGACCGCTCGAAAACGACGAAAGGAAGGCACATGGGCCACATGGGCCGCGAACTTATTGCGGGTGCGAAGGCTCCAGCCTTCACCCTCAGCAGGGACGGTGGCGGCAAGGTTTCACTGCGTGATTTCAAGGGCGGCAAGCTCGTCCTCTACTTCTATCCAAAGGCCGATACACCCGGTTGCACAAAGGAGGCGATGGAGTTCTCCCGCTTGCGCGCTGATTTTGCCAAGGCGGGCACCGCCATTCTCGGTGTTTCAGCAGATCCGGTGACAGCGCAGGACAAATTCAAAGCCAAGCATCGCTTGTCCATCGCCCTAGGCTCCGACCAGACCAAGGATATGCTGACCGCGTATGGCGCCTGGGGTGAAAAATCGATGTACGGGCGCAAATTTATGGGCGTCCTGCGGAAGACATTCCTGATTGGCGCGGACAGCCGCATCATCCAAATTTGGCCGAAAGTTCGCGTGCCTGGGCATGCCCAAGATGTTTTGCTGGCCGCACGCAATGCGTAATCCTCAGCGATCGCTGAAGAATCCCAGCGATAGCGCATTCCGATTACCGGTTTCTTAACCATATCCGATTGATATCGGCTTCGTCTGCCAGCGGCCTCCCACGGCTGCGCGGAGTTTTGATGTCGCATTCGTTTTCAACGTACCATCCGATTTCCGAGCAAGGCACGCGCCACGCGCATCCGCGCGCATCCGCAGCGGCGATGTCGCGCCACGTCCAGCGCAGCCACAAGGGCTACACGCTTACGCATGCCGGCCACCAGGTCCGGGTCGGACCGGTCGCGTTCTGGATCGTGGTCGGCACGCTGGTGGTGATGGGTGTCTGGTCGATAGCAACCGGCACCTATTTCGCATTTCGGGAGAACGTACTCACACGGCTGATCGGCCGCCAGGCCGAGATGCAGTTCGCCTACGAGGATCGCATCGCTGAGTTGCGCGCGCAGGTAGATCGGGTCATGGGCCGTCAGCTTCTCGACCAGGAGCAGTTCGAGCAGAAGCTCAATACCCTGCTGCAACGGCAAGCCACACTTGAGCAACGCACCAGCGCCCTCGGCGGCGAGACAGTGACGACCGGGACGATCAAGCCTTCGCGCGTCGCACCGCCTGGAGCGGCTGAAAGGACGCCGAGACCGTCGCCGATCAACGACACTGTAATCTTCGTCGCCCCACCGGATCGTGAGGCACGGCTCCATTCGCGCGAACTTCCGGCAGCGGCGACCCAGATCGCGGAACGCACGACCAGCGGTGGGCTCACCGGCATGCTCTCGCGCATTTCGCTATCGCTGGACAAGGTCGAGCAAACGCAAGCGGCATCACTCACGAATCTTGAAGAGCGGATCGATACGAAGGCGCGCCGCATTCGAAGTGTGCTCACGGATCTCGGGGTTGATCCGGTTAGATCGCGAGGCGACGGGCCGGTCGGCGGACCGTTCGTTCCGATCAAGCCGCCGCAGGCCGGCGCCAGCGCCTTCGAACGACAGCTTTATCGCGTAAATGTCGCCCGCGCACAGATCGACCGCTATACGCACACATTGGTCGCCGTGCCGGTGCGCAAGCCGATCATCGGTGAGGTCGACATGAGCTCACCGTTCGGCATGCGCATGGACCCATTTCTGGGGCGGCCTGCTGTCCATACCGGCATCGACCTGCGCGGCGATACGGGCGAGCCGGTCCGCGCTACGGCCACCGGGCGCGTGACGATCGCCGGGCGCGAGGGCGGTTACGGCAACATGGTGGAAATCAATCACGGGAACGGTCTCGCGAGCCGTTACGGGCACCTGTCACAGATTGGCGTCAAGGTCGGACAGTTCGTACGTATTGGAGAAACCATCGGCCGGATCGGCTCGACGGGGCGCTCGACCGGCCCTCATCTTCATTATGAGACGCGGGTCAACGGCGAAGCGGTTGATCCGCAGAAATTCCTGCGTGCAGGCCTCAGACTCGGCGAAATCTGACACCGGCCGCGCCTATTCGACATCCTCGACCTGGTCAGGCCCGCCCCCGAAAGCCTTCTGGGCCAGCGCTGCCTGCATGAACTCGTCGAGATCCCCGTCGAGCACGCCGGCCGTATTCGATGTGGATACACCCGTTCGAAGATCCTTCACCATCTGATAGGGCTGAAGCACGTAAGAGCGTATCTGGTGGCCCCAGCCGATATCAGTCTTGGCCGCCTGCTCGGCCGCCGCCTTTTCCTCGCGTTTCTTGATTTCGACCTCGAACAATTTCGCGCGCAACATGTCCCAGGCCATCGCACGATTACGATGTTGCGACCGGTCGTTCTGGCATTTCACCACGATGTTGGTGGGGATGTGCGTAAGTCGTACCGCCGACTCGGTCTTGTTCACGTGCTGCCCGCCGGCGCCGCCTGACCTCATAACGTCAGTCCGCACATCGCTTTCCTTGATGTCGATCTTGATCCGGTCATCGACCACCGGATAGACGGTTACACTGGCAAAGGACGTGTGGCGACGCGCATTCGAATCGAATGGCGAAATGCGCACGAGGCGGTGCACACCGTTTTCGCTCTTGAGCCATCCGTAGGCATTGTGCCCCTTCATCACCACGGTCGCCGACTTGATTCCGGCACCCTCACCTTCCGTCTCTTCGATCCACTCCACCTTGTAGCCATGCGCTTCAGCCCAGCGCACATACATGCGCATAAGCATGCTCGCCCAATCCTGGCTCTCAGTGCCGCCGGCGCCGGCATGCACCTCGAGATAGCAGTCATTGGCATCGGCCTCGCCGGACAAGAGCGCTTCCAACTCGCGTCGAGCCACCTCGACCTTTAGGCGCTTGAGCGCTGCCTCGGCCTCGCCGACGGTCTTGTCGTCCTTTTCCGCTTCACCGAGCTCGATGAGCGTGAGTTGATCATCGAGCTCCTGCTCTATACGACCGATCGCCTTGAGCTGATCGTCGAGCGCGTCACGTTCGCGCATCACGCGTTGCGCTCGCGCCTGATCGTTCCAGAGATTGGGGTCTTCCGATTCCTTGCTCAGTTCGGCGAGACGTCGGGTCGCGGTGTCGACGTCAAAGATGCCTCCTCAGCAGCCGCACAGACTGCTTGATTTCCTCGACCAGGTTCTGGGTTTCCGCGCGCATCGATTCGTTCCTCACCGCAATTGTTCCGCATGTAGCGTTCCTGAACTCGTGCCGCAACCCTCAAGGCACTGCTCGGCCAATGCCGGCTTGGTGTTGCGATCAAAAGCAAAACCCCCGGCACATCCAACCGGGGGCTTTCGCCAAGACAATCCAGGGGTCGTTCAGTACAGCCCGCCTGTCCCCGAACGAACGGCGCGATCAGCATCAGGACTCACGCCGGCGCCCCATGGCCGCTCAACGTCCCTGCCATCGCCGCTCCCGACGACCGAGTACCCGTCCGACGGTGGCGCAGTGCCCGGCTTGAAGGCCTCGAGAATTGCCCGCGACGTCTCGGGACCTGCGCGAATTCCGGTCTTCGCATCGACGCGAATGAGCTTGATCCCCGGCGGCACGCGGAAAGGCGCTGCCGGCTTGTCGGCAAGCGCAATTTTCAGGAACTCCTTCACGATTGGCGCCGCAAGGTGACCGCCGGTCGCCCCGCGACCGATATGACGCGGCTTGTCGTAACCCATGTAGACGCCGACGACGACGTCCGGCGTGAAGCCGATGAACCAGGCATCTTTTTCGTCGTTCGTGGTTCCGGTCTTGCCGGCGACTGGCCGCCCGACCTCGCGCACGACGGTCGCCGTGCCGCGCTGGACGACACCTTCCATCATTGAGGTGATTTGATACGCGGTCATCGGGTCGAGCACCTGCTGGCGCCTGTCGACCAAAGAAGGCTCCGGTTGGTTTTCCCATTTCTTCGCATCGCAGCCGATGCACTCGCGCTCGTCATGTTTGTAGACCGTATGCCCGTAGCGATCCTGGATGCGGTCTATGAGTGTCGGCTTGATGCGCCGGCCGCCGTTATCGAACATCCCGTAAGCGGTCACCATGCGCAGCAGGGTCGTCTCGCCGGCGCCCAACGAAAATGACAGGTATGGAGGCAAATCGTCGTAGACGCCGAAACGTTTGGCATAGTCCGCAATCAACGGCATACCGATGTCCTGCGCCAGCCGGACAGTCATGACGTTGCGTGAATGCTCGATGCCGAAACGCAGCGTCGAGGGGCCGTAGAATTTCCCTTCATAGTTTTCCGGCCGCCAGACCCCGATGCCCGGGCCTTGATCGATCTCAAGCGGAGCATCGAGCACGATGGTCGACGGCGTGTAGCCATTGTCCAGCGCGGCAGCATAGACGAAGGGCTTGAATGACGAGCCCGGCTGCCGGAGCGCCTGCGTTGCGCGATTGAACTGGCTCTGATCGAACGAGAAGCCTCCGACCATCGCGAGCACGCGACCGGTCAGCGGATCCTCGACGACCATCGCACCGGAAATTTCCGGCACTTGCCGTAGGCTGAATTGGCCCTCGGTCTTCGCGGGCTCGACGTAAACGACATCACCTGCGTTTACGACTTGGCTGACTTTCGCAGGGATCTTGCCGCCGGTCTTCGCCCACTTCAGGCCGTCCAGCGGCAGGATGCCGATGGTGCGTTCCTTGCTGACAAAGCCGCCAGGCTCGCGTCCGGGCTGTAGCCCGATGCGGGCCGACTGATCACTAACCTCCATCACCACCGCAAGCCGCCACGGCGCGACGTCGGACAAAGCCTTAACTTCGGCAAGCTTGATACCCCAATCGCCAGCGAGGTCGATCTTGGCGACCGGCCCGCGCCAACCTTGAGTCTGATCGAAGCGCACCAGGCCGTCGATCATGGTCTTGCGCGCCAGCACCTGCAGTTTTGGATCAAGCGACGTACGGACTGACAGTCCGCCTTCATACAACTTCTTTTCGCCGTAGCGATCATAAAGCTCGCGCCGCACTTCCTCGGCGAAGTATTCGCCCGCAAAGGTATGCGCGCTCGTGGACTTGCTCGTTACGCCGAGCGGCGAGCGCCTCGCCTTCTCCGCGTCGGCGGTTTTCACAAAGCCGGCCTCTGCCATGCGGTCAAGCACCCAATTACGGCGCTCGATTGCGCGTTCGCGTTGTCGGAACGGGTGATAATTACTCGGAGCCTTGGGCAGCGACGCGAGATAGGCCGCCTCCGGCACCGTCAGCTCGTTCACCGCCTTGTCGAAGTAGGTGAGCGATGCGGCTGCAATGCCATATGCACCAAGGCCGAGATAGATCTCGTTCAGGTAAAGCTCGAGGATTTTGTCCTTGCTGTAGGTGCGCTCGATCTTGAGCGCCAGCAGCGCCTCCTTGAGCTTACGCGAAACAGAGAGCTCGTTGGTCAGCAAGAAGTTCTTGGCAACCTGCTGCGTGATCGTTGAAGCCCCCTGCGGCCGCCGGCTTGAGCCGTAGTTCTGAAGATAGTTGACTGCAGCGCGCGCGATGCCGGTGAAATCCAGACCGCCGTGCTCGTAAAAATTCTTGTCCTCGGCGGCAAGGAACGCGTTGATCACCATCTTGGGGACCGCCTGAATGGGAATATAGAGCCGCCGCTCGCGCGCGTATTCCGCGACCAGCGAGCCATCGCCGGCATGCACACGTGTCATCACCGGCGGCTCGTAATCCTGCAGCTGCGAATAGTCCGGTAGGTCCTTGGAAAAATGCCACAGGAGACCGGCAGCCGCCGCCACACCAACCACGAACAAAATGGTGCCAGCAGCAAACAGGAGGCCGAAGAAGCGAAGCAAGAGCTTCATGATCACATGATCCCGCGTCGTGCCCGGTATTTTATCACTACCCGCCCGTTCATGCCCGGCAAAGGCACATCGCCCTGTGTTTGCTGGGTTTTATGTTGAAACTGAGGCCGGGCGCTCATCTAGCGACGCCCTCCACCGGCTCCCGCCACACGCGGCGTAAAGAAGGCCTCGACAGCCTTAACCACGGCCTGGGCTGTGCGCGCCCGCCAGACCGGCGAATTGAGCTGCTTGAGGTCGTCTTTCGTCGACATGTAACCAAGTTCGATGAGCACCGACGGTACATCTGGCGCTGTTAACACTTTAAATCCGGCCGACTTCAGCGGATGCTTGTGCATGCGAGCCGCACTCTTGAACTCATCAACGACCGTGCGGGCGAATTGCATGGAGAATGTCTTGGTTTCGCGTTGCGCCAGGTCGACGAGAATATTGGCGACGTCATTGGGTTCGGCCGTCAAGTCGACGCCGGCAATGACGTCAGCCTTGTTCTCCGCCTCGGCAAGTCTTGCCGCCTCGGCGTCGGAAGCGGTTTCGGAAAGCGTATAGACGGTGGCACCTTCGGCGAGACCCTCTTTCCGCGGCAAGGCGTCGGCATGAACCGAAATGAAAAGTGCAGCACCGCGCGTGCGCGCGAAGCGCACCCGCTCGGATAATTGAATAAAGCTGTCATCAACGCGCGTCATTGCGACGCGGTATTTTCCCCCGCTTTCAAGCTTCTCGCGAAGCGCCTGCGAGAAAGCCAGCACGATGTCTTTTTCAAGCTCTCCGCCGGACCCTTTCGTTCCATTGTCGATACCGCCGTGACCGGGATCCACAACGATCAACGGACGCGCATCGCCGTCTGCCTTGACTGACGGCTCGCTCGGTTTCGCTCCGGTATTATGTGCGGGTCGCGTTTGCAGCGAAATGTTTCTCATGAAAGCGGCGCGATCGATTGCCGCAAGGTCGAGCACCAGCCGGGCTGGTTGGCCTTCCGCAGCATCCAGTACGAAAGCTTTTTCGATGCGCACAGGTCCCTTGGCGTCGAGCACGATGCGTGAGCCGCCCTGCATAATTAGCCCGTAACGGAATGCCTTGATCAGGCCGCGGCTCTGCGTGCCGGCCTTGGCCGGCAGCTTGAAGTTCACCTGCGGCAGATCGACGACCACGCGGTACGGATCGGCAAGCGTAAAGGCCGCGAAATCGATCTTCCGGTTCAGGTCGACCACAAATCGGGTCTGCTTGTCGTCGCCGCCAATCCGCAGGTCGCTTGCGACAACCTCCTGTTCGACCGTGGCCGCAAGCACATGTTCGGTCACCGCGCTCTCGGCGGCCAAGCCGGCCGAGTCGCAAAGCAGTGCGCAAACCAGGGCGCTGATGATGGCGATGGCTCGGGCTGTCACGAATCCAAACCCTTGAATGTGCGCTTTTTAACCCATTAAGGGCCGGTTCGGTTAACGGATATTGATAAGTGGCGCGATTCCCCGCGCTACTGTTGCCTGGCTGCAAAGCTTCCCTTGCCAGTCCGGGCGCCGGGCCGTATGTAAGTTGTGCTGACGGTTAGAGTTCCGGTTGTGCCGTGTTCGGGCCCCGGCCGCTTAGGTCCAGTACCGCCCCCCGAAGGAGGTCGGCGGACGGACAAGCGAAATGCCGAAACCCTTGTGAAGGCACCCGGATCAGCGCGCGGCATGCAAAGCCGTTCGCACCCTGGCTGTGAGCGACGATAAACCTCGGTTCGCGCTTTAAGGCGCGGCCGCAGTGATACGGGTCGCAAGTTTCATGCTGCCACTGACGCAGCAAAGGTATTTTGAGGTTCATAACCCACGCGCCGCCATTATGACGGCGCGCGATGGTATGCGCCTTGGCCACGCGGCCCTTCCCCTCAACACCTATCAGGCCGGTTCCCCGGACATTCGACTCGCGCCGTCTGCTACGCGCGAGCCCGAGGGAGTTTGCGGCCCAGTGAGATTTTCCAATGGCCGACAAAATGTTGATCGACGCGACCCACCCGGAGGAGACCCGGGTCGTCGTGCTACGCGGCAATCGCGTCGAGGAATTCGACTTCGAGAGCGCCAACCGCAAGCAGCTTCGCGGTAACATCTACCTCGCCAAGGTCACGCGCGTCGAACCGTCACTACAGGCGGCGTTTGTGGATTATGGCGGCAACCGCCACGGTTTTCTCGCGTTCTCGGAAATTCACCCGGACTATTACCAGATCCCGGTCGCTGACCGGCAAGCGTTGATCGCCCAGGAAGAGCGCGACCAGCGCGATGCCGACGCCGAGGCCGAGCGTCGGGCTGGACGCCGCGGCCGCCGTCACCGCCACCGCGGCGCCGAGCGACATCGGGATCGCGACGTCGTACAGAGCGAGCCGCTCTCCGCCGAGCAGGCCGCGACCGAAGCGACAGAAGCTCCGGCGGCCGACCACGGATTTGGGGAACCGGCACAGGACCAATTTGCGCAGACGCCTGATTACGTTGCTGAGCCGGCGGCGGCGCAGCTCGAATTTGCGGCCGAGGCGCAAGAGCACCGGGCAGCCGAAAGTTCCTCCGTCTACGACACCGCTCCGCCGGCTGACGCGCCGCTTGAAACCACCGCCGAAGGTGAGCAGCCGTCCGCAGCTGCCGAAGCCGCCCTCACCGCCGAAACCGTACCGGGTGAGGCGCCCCATCATGCCGACTCCCCGGCCACCGACGCGGCGGAAAACGGCAACGGCGAAGATCATGCGGACGATGAGGCGGTGGAATCGGTGGGCGGTGCCGACGCCCTCGAAGAGGTGCAGGAGCGGCTCCCTCGATTCCGGCGCCAGTACAAGATTCAGGAAGTGATCAAACGCCGGCAGGTGATGCTGGTGCAGGTCGTCAAGGAAGAGCGCGGCACCAAGGGCGCGGCGCTGACGACCTACCTCTCGCTCGCGGGCCGTTATTCGGTGCTGATGCCGAACACCGCGCGCGGCGGCGGCATTTCCCGCAAGATCACGTCCGCCGAAGATCGTATGAGACTGAAAGAAATCTCGCAGGAACTCGAAGTCCCGGAAGGCATGGGCGTGATCCTGCGCACCGCGGGCGCAAGCCGCACCAAGACCGAGGTCAAACGCGACTTTGAATATCTGTTACGCCTCTGGGAGACGGTCCGCGACCTCACACTCAAATCGACCGCGCCGAAACTGGTCTACGAGGAAGGTTCGCTCACCAAGAGGTCGATCCGCGACCTATACGGCAAGGATATCGAGGAAATTATCGTCTCCGGCGAGGAAGGCTACAAGGAAGCGCGCGAGTTCATGCGCATGCTGATGCCGAGCCACGCCAAGAACGTAAAACATTACAAGGATACGCAACCGCTGTTCACACGCTACGGCATCGAAAGCCAACTCGATGCCATGTTCTCGCCGGTCGTCCAGTTGCGTTCCGGCGGGTACATCGTGATCAACCAGGCCGAAGCCCTGGTTGCGATCGACGTGAACTCGGGCCGCGCGACGCGCGAGCACCACATCGAGGACACCGCACTCAAAACCAATTGCGAAGCTGCGGACGAAATCGCACGGCAACTGCGCCTGCGAGATCTCGCCGGCCTCATCGTCATCGATTTCATCGACATGGACGAGGGCCGCAACAACCGCACGGTCGAGCGGCGCCTGAAGGAGGCGCTCAAGCATGACCGCGCGCGAATCCAGGTCGGCCGCATTTCCCATTTTGGCCTGCTCGAAATGTCGCGCCAACGCATCCGCACGTCGGTGCTGGAAAGCTCGACCGAAAAATGCCCGGTGTGCGGCGGCAGCGGCCACGTACGCTCGGTGTCGTCGGTAGCACTGCAATTGCTGCGCGCCGTCGAGGAGATGCTGATCAAGGGCGCAACGCACAATCTGATCGTTCGCACGCGCGCAGAAGTCGCACTTTACGTTCTCAATCACAAACGCGCTCATCTGCGCGCGCTCGAGGAGCGTTTCCGCATCACCATTACGGTGTCAGCCGACCCGGCGGTAACCGGGCAGCAGTCCTACGTGATCGATCGCGGCGAACAGGTGCACACACCCGAGGCAGCACGCAATCTTGCCGCCCAGCAGCCGCAGATTCCGGTCTCGGCAGACGAAGCCGAAGGGGACTTCGCCACAGCGGATGAGCAGGAAGAAGGTACCGAACTCGCGGCAGCCGAGCTGGAGGGCGAAGCCCGTCGCGAAGGCGGGGAACGTGAAAGCGGCCGCAGGCGCCGGCGCGGACGCGGCGGACGGGGACGCGGCGGCGAGCTGCGTCGCAGTGTGCCAGCAATCACGCACGACACCGTCCCCGAGCACGCCGTCGCGCACGAGGAGCATGACGGCGGCTTGCCCGAAGAGGACGGTTCGGGGCAGCAACCGCCGACTCAGGACAACGCTCAGTTCGGTGAAGGTGAAGCCCGCGAGGGCGGGCGCCGTCGCCGCCGGCGTGGCCGCCGCGGCGGCCGCCGCAACCGGCAGCGCAACGGTGAGAAGCCGCCATTCCAAGGCGATGCAACCCCGGAGTCCGAGGCTCAGCGGCATGACGAGCGGCCGCAGTATGAGAGCGAGCCCGTCTATGCTGCGCCGGCCGAGCACCGCCCTACCCCGCCGCCCGAAGAACCAGCGGCTCCTGCAAGCGAGCAGGACGCGCCCCGACGCCGTTCGACTATTCGTGAACCGGTCGTCTTTTCCGCCGAAGGCATGCCACCTTCACCCGCAAATCTCCCACCGTCGACGCCGGTCATCTCCAGCTCGGGAGCAGACGAGCAGACCGCCCCGAAACGCGGCTGGTGGGGTAAGCGTCTGCTCGGCGACAAGAGTTAGGCATCTTTGAAAAGGGCAAAATCCTGCCAACGAGAACGCCCACAAGCCTGTGTCCCTGACAAAGCGTGCTATCCTGATTCCGCATCGACACCGAAAAGGAGCCGATCCGATGCTGCGAACCCTTGCCATCGTCGTCATCCCAGTCCTGCTTGCGGCAACGCCGTCCGCAGCCGTCACGTCGCAGGAAAAAATGGAGACGTGCAAAGTCGGCGCCGAAAGCCAGCAGCTTCAGGGCGCGAAGCGCTCCGCGTTCATTAAAAAGTGCATGGCGGGGGGAAATTACGAGCCCCCGGCGCGTAAAAACGCAGCGAAGCCGGAACAGAGAAAATAGCCGACTAGCGCGCGCTCGCCGCTGGAGCAGATGCAGGCCGCTCCAGCGGTTTGACGTCGAATGAGCGCAATTGACCGCGGCGAAGTACTTCGATCTTAGTAACGCGATTGATCCGCTCTCCGTTGAGGGTACGGATCAGATCGTCGACGCCGGTGATACGCAGGCCATCAAGTCGCACGATGGTGTCGAGGGTCATCAACCCGGCCAACGCCGCGGGACCATGCGGCTCGGACGCGGTGATCATTGCACCCGACGCATTTTCGATGCCTGCCGCTCGCGCCTGCCGGCGAGGAACGGCCGCCGTTTGTGCCGATATCCCGATATAGGCACGCCGAACGCGACCATGCTGGATCAGTTCGCCGAGAACAAACCTGGCGGTGTTGCTTGCTACCGCGAAGCAGATGCCCCGCGCGCCCATGATGACCGCTGTATTTATTCCGATGACCTCTCCTCGCGACGACACCAGCGGGCCTCCAGAATTTCCAGGATTGAGAGCGGCATCGGTCTGGATCACGGCCTCGATCAGCCTGCCCGTGCGCGAGCGTAAAGACCGTCCGAGCGCTGAAATCACGCCCGCGGTCACGGTGGACTCGAAGCCAAGCGGATTGCCGATCGCAACGACCAGTTGGCCGCGCTTGAGCAACTTGGAATCACCCAGCGGCGCGCTCGGCAGATCGCGCGCAAAGCCGGCGCGCAGGAGCGCCAGGTCGGTGTCGAAATCCTCGCCCAGACTGTGGGCTTCCATCACGTGGCCCTCGGCATCCTGCAACCAGATGTCCTTGGCGCCCTCGACCACGTGGCTGTTGGTCAGCACCAAGCCGTCGGGAGCAATGATGACGCCCGATCC
>Ga0111538_10006104_pt1 | contig 16356 bp, 17 predicted proteins | sample SoiMethybrSBSTD1_FD_79669 | JGI IMG/M metagenome (GOLD analysis project Ga0111538, IMG submission 79669) | Bulk soil microbial communities from a Populus tree surrounding site in Tennessee, USA - Soil MetaG P. TD hybrid SBSTD1 (version 2)... | ecosystem: Environmental > Terrestrial > Soil >...
CGGCGGTAGGTCCCTACATACTCCGTCGGAGGGTCAGTAAATACGTCGAAGGCGTCGCATGCTGAGCGGGTCGCCGGCCATGAGGGCGCGAACCTGCTCACTGAACTGGTTGAGGGAGAAGGGCTTCGGCAAAAAGCCGTCGGCTCCGGCTTCTTCGGCGTAGGCGCGATCGGCAGCCGACGCGCGTTCGCTCATGACGAGGACGGCGATGTCGCGAAGTCGCGGCGTACTTCGGATGAACTCGCAGACCTCGTACCCCGAGTCGCGCGGCAAGAGGAGATCGATACAGACCAGATGGGGTTTGCGGGTTTCGAGCTCGTGAATGGCTGCTTCGGCGTCGGCCGCCACGACGACCTCGAAAGAGAGGGCCTTGAGCTGACGTTGCACCAGCTGCTGGAGCGCAGGCTCTGCGACAACGACCATGACCAATTTCAGCATCGTCTGACCACTATGCGCACGTTACTACACTAGCCCAAATCGTCCGGCGAAGCTCCAAGTTCATCGCAAGTTTGGACCGAGTCACGGGCACTTTCGGCCGAGGCAGGGACGCGCCGACATCAGCCCGCGTTTTTCGAGGCAACCGCGCAACGCCCGTGGGAAAGTCCTTCGCGTGAAGCTCCTCGGAATTTTTGTGGTCGCGTTCCTCGTTGGGCCTCTCGCTCTCGGGTGCAACCGCCCGAAACCCCCCACCATCAAACCCGAGAAAGGGGAGCTAGCGTCGATCGGGCCCGATGGCGTCCACCTGATGCTTCATCTGCTCGTGGAAAATCCGAATGGCTTCGACCTCTCCGCGCGTTCCGCGACCGGGCGCGTGCTCCTCGAGCGAAAATACGAGGTCGGCACCTTCGCGCTGGTGCAGCCTTTTCGTCTTCCCGCGGGCCAGGCAGCGCGTCTTTCCGTTCCGACCACGCTCGTCCTACGGGATGTCCCCGTGATCTTGGGACTTGCTGCCTCCAATCGGGACCTGACGTACGACGCCGACGGTACCGTCAACGTCGGCGGTGACAGCATCAACGTCAATCTTCCGTTTCACTTGAGCGGCGAGATCACTCACGAGCAGCTTTTGCGAGCGACGATGAACTCCCTGCCGCGGTTTCCGTAATCTTGGCCCAGGCCGTCTCGAAAAAGCGGGTCAACCAGGCCAAGGGCGCAAATGACCCGAAGAGCAGCACCATCATCAACAGAGCGAACCAGACCACCGGTCCGAACATGAGACCAATGGATGCGTGCATGGCCAAGCCGAAAACGAGCCCGAAGGGGCGCAGCCGGCGAACGCCGAACCAGATGGGGGCCCCGAGCTCGTAGGCGAGGGTCAGGTATTGAAAGAGGTTGAACGCCACGGCGGGCACGCTGGCGGCCAAGAAGTACGTAAAGGGTGTCTGGTAGGAGTCGTGCAGATGACTCCACATGGTGTTGGGATAGAACCAATCCCCGAGAGAGCGCGTGCTGTCCGCATCCGGGCTCGCCTTGGCGATACCTGACCCGAGGTACATCAGCGCCAGCAAGACCTGGAAGAAGCGGACATTCCCCCAATGCACATGCGTAGGCAGCGGGGCTTCGGGCTGTCGCTTCGCGCGCAGCCAAGCATCGATGCTGAAGCGCGCGCCTGCTGGCGCGACGAAGATCGCGAAGACAATCACGGTTCCCAGCTTGTTGACGGTGAACGCCTCCAGTCGGTCGGCGAGGGCGAGATAGGCCAGCAGCGCTGCGAAAATGCCGCTCGCCCAGCGCGTGCGATAGCCGAGCGACGTCGCAAGGCCGCTCACCACCGTCGCGACGGCCACCAGGACGGCGAGCCAAACGGGCACGGGGGGGATGTACAGCGGCTGGCGATAGTCCGAGCCGAGGCGCTCCGGAACGACGAAACCGACGCGGGTGATCCAATGCTCGACGTGCACGAGCCGCGACGAGAGAAAACCGAGGATGGCGAGCGGCGCGAACACGCGGATGAACTCGAGCCGCTCGATGGGCTGAGGCAGCGTGAAGCCCCAAGGCTCGCGCGCGGTTGCGTGATCGCTCAAGGCTTCACCTCGCGGCAGCGCTGGTCCACCACGTCGCGTGACGTCGCGTACCACACCTTGCGTTGCTCCTTCGGAAAGTCTTCGAGCGGGGCTCGCTCGTAGCGCGGGAAGGGGATGCCCGGGGTCGGAATGGGCACGCGCAGACTGAGCAACATGATTCCTTCGATCTTGCGGGCGCCCGACTGGTTGTAACGATCCACGATGTACTGCTCGAGCGCTTCCATCGTCGGCCGGTCCTGGCGGTAGAAGTGAAGGGCGCGATCGAAGCGGCTCTCTTTGTCGTCGGAGTGGATCGGAAAGAACGGGCGCACGTCGAGCTCGAATGCCGGGCCGTCGCAGGGGAGCCCTTCCGCGCGGTATTCGGTGCGGTAGGTGGCCGCCTGGGGGAAGAGCTTAGCGATCTGAGTGAAGTAAAGAACGGGGCGCGGCACGACGTCGTAAAGGTGCAAGCGTCGCCCCGAGCCGCGGGCGCGGGGCGCATTGGGCATGGCCTCGATGAGCACGCACGCGATATAGAGCGCGCCCGCGATGCCGAGCGCCACCCTGAGCCAGTGGGGGCCGGGCGACGGCGCGATCGCGATGGACGGCGCGGCGTCCTTCTTTTTTTTGGGTGGTTCGCTCCGGCGAGCTTTACGTCCCACGAGCCCTCGAAGGATTCGAACCCTATCACTACTCGGGCGAACGGTGACGGTGCCCCTAGACTACTCCGCCAGTTTTTGGCAACAGCAGATCACGATCAGCAACTGCAGCACATCCCCAACGTCTGGCAGCGAGAAATTGGCGGAGTCGTGCTAGGGGGTGCCGGTCTTGCCGAAACCGGAGTATCATCGCTCGGCGTGTCTCGTGATCACATCGATGTACTGGCCAAAGTTCACCTTTTCGCCGGGCTCGCGCCCGAGGCCCTAGAAGCGATCGCCTCGATTACGACCGAGGAGTCGCACCCCCTGGGGGCCCTCATCTTCGCGCACGGCGATCCGGGCGACCGCTTTTTCCTCATTCTCGAGGGCAAGGTGCGCATCAGCCGCAACGTCCCCGGAATGGGGGAGGAGGCTCTGGCCGTGCTCGGCCGCGGCGAAGTTTTCGGCGAGATGTGTCTCTTCGACGAGGCCCCGCGCTCCGCCGACGCGCGCGTCCACGAACGTTGCCGGCTGCTCAATGTTTCACGCGACAGGTTCGCCGATCTGCTCTTTTTGCGCATGGATCTGGCGCATGATGTCCTCTGGAACGCCGTCAGAATTCTTTCCAAGCGGCTGCGCGAAACCAGCGACAAGCTTACGTTCCTCTCCATCAGCTCGAAGTTCTGACGGCCCTCCTCGAATGCAGCAAAGACTCGTATCGCGTTTTCTCATCCTCGCCGTACTCTCGATGGTGAGCGCGGCGGGCGCGCAATCGGCTCCCGTGGGCCCGATGCCCGCCGCCCGCCCGGGGTCCTATGCGCCCGCGACGCCCAGCGCGCCCCCGCCACCGGCGGCCCCCGTGGCCTACGGCGTCGAAGGCACGCCCCCGCGTTCGTACGCGCTGCGTTTCACCCTCTCGCCGGAGTGGGGATACCGCACATGGCTTCAACAAGAGCCGAGCTCGGTCGACAAGCGCTACGTCGCTTCGGGGATTCCCAGCCAGAGCGCGCGTGTGGAGCTCTACCCGCTGGCGTTCGGATCGCCCGTCGAGGTCGCGAAGGACTTCGGCATCACCTTCCACTACGCGCGTTCGATCCCGGGCATGGTGTCGCACGACATCGATACCGACACCGACTTCGCCACCCAGTGGTACCGATTTGGCTTCGGAGCTCGCTACCGTTTCCTCGGCGGAACGCGCCCGATCGCGATGGGCGTTACCCTCGGCGTCGATCGCTCGGTGTTCGATTTCGAAAGCACGCCGGCGGCGCGTCCCGTTGCGATCGGTAGGTACACGCTTCTGCCCGTGGGCGTGGATTTTCGCTACGCGTGGGGCCGGTTCTCCCTCTTCGCCGATGTACGCTTTCTTCTGCCGTTGACCGTCTCGCCGCCCGGCAACCGGACCCCGACGGGTGCCAGGTTTGGGGGCCACGTCGGCGGCGGCGGGATCGTGCGCTTCGGTCGCTATTTCGAGGTCGAGGCCCGCGCGGACTACACCCTTTTGTACGTGCAGCTGCCGACGGTCGGGGGGCGGAGCAATGAAAACGCCAAGGTGCTCGATCAATACCTCGTCTTCAGCGTCGGACCGACCCTCCTGCTTTACTGAGACGGTGATCGCGATCGGGCACGTTTCCTCGGCACGCGCGATGTTCCCATGAAGGGGGACGAAAGCTTTCGCCGGCCGAGCGGTGCGCCCCCCTTCGTGTTCGGCCACCGCGGCGTCCGCGGTGAAGCGCCCGAGAACACCATGGCCGCCTTCGAGGTGGCCGCGGCGTCCGGGGCCGACGGCGTCGAGCTCGATGTTCGACTCTGCCGCTCGGGCGAGCTCGTGGTGTGCCACGACGAGGATTTGTCGCGCCTCACGCGCGGCAGGGACACGCGCAAGGTCGCCGAGCTGGATCGCGCCGAGCTCGCGAGCGTCTACGTCGGCGATGGCCAGCCGATTCCGCTGCTCACCGAGGTGCTGACGTTTGCCGAATCGCGCGGACTTCGCGTCAACATCGAGATGAAGCGCGACGTGCCCGATCGCCGCGCCGTCGTGCGCGAGACGGCACGACTCCTCGAGCAGGGGCCCCTGCCCCCGATCATCGTCTCTTCCTTCGATCCGTGGATGCTGGCGTACCTCAGCTGGCGCTTGCCATCCGTGCTGCTCGGCTATCTCTTCGCCTCCGAGCAGACGCTGACACGCTCGGGTTGGCTGGCCAAAGCGCTCCATGTGGCCGCCGTTCACCCCGAGCGTACGGAGATCGATCAAAAGCGCGTGCGCGCCTGGCAGAAGCGCGGCCGGCTGATCAACGTGTGGACCGTCAACGAAGCTGCTGAAGCGCGCGCCCTTTCGGCCATGGGGGTCGACGCGATCATCACCGATGTGCCACGTCGCATCGGCGAGGTCGTGCGCTGATGTTGAGCGCGAAGTTGGCCGCTTTCCGCCGGAGGTTCATCACGCTGGAGGACGGCCGCTACGGCAGGTTGGTCGGAACGGGGGACCCGTCCGCCATCCGCGTCGAAGGCAAAGCGGGGAGCGGGGGGTTCATTGCTTTTCACGGCTTTGCCGGCACCCCCAACGAGGTGCGCATCTTGACCGAGGTTGCGAGGGGGCTCGGGCTTTCCGCACGTGCGCCGAGGCTCCCAGGGCACGACAACGACGTGCGACATTTGATGAATGTCGGCTGGGATGACTGGGTTGTCGGCGCGACCTCCGCGTTTCTCGAGGTCGCCGAGCTGACCTCGCGACGCGTCGTCGTCGCGGGGCTTTCGATGGGCGCGCTTTTGGCGTCGCATCTCGCGGCGCAGTACCCCGAACGCGTGGCAGGTCTCATCGCGCTCGCCAACGCCACCGAGCTCCGCCGGCCTTCCCCCGGGCTCGTTCTCGGCTTGTGCGAAAAGCTGCGCCCTTTCGACGGCAACCGCTTCTACATGCCAAAATCGGGCGCCGACATCCGCGACCCCGAGGCGCGACGCCTGCACATGACGTACGACGTGACGCCGATTCGCGGCGCAGTCGAGGTCTTGCGCGCCGGCCGGCAAGTTCGCGCCGAGTTGTCACGCGTCACGTGCCCCACGCTGGTGATTCACGGCGCACTTGATCAGGTGTGCCCCGTCGGCAATGCGGCCCGATTTGCGCGAGCGCTCGGAACGAACGACGTCGAAGTCGCGATCTTGCCGCGATCGGGCCACATCGTCACCGCCGACATGGACCGAGCCGAGGTCGCCCGTTTGACCGAGGCGTTCTTACAGCGAGTTACGCAGCGAATGTGAAGGGGGAGCGCGCTCGACTCTCGCGTCTTTCTTCAGAATTGTTCTGCCACCACCCCCGCCGCGCGGGTCCGCGCGAGGGTACGCGTTTTACCTCCATCGGCGCCGATACACTTTCTGAGAAAGCCGGACCAAGGCTTCGTGCTAATTTTGCCTGGATGGCCGGCTCGAAAGACCGGAGGGGGGCCTGCGAAAAGTGCGGAGAGTACGAGATACTTGCGTTCTCGCACGACGCGGCAAAAAACGAATACCGTTGGCTCTGCGCTAACTGCCAGAGCGGGCACGCCGTGAGCGCTGGCGTCGCCCAGCTCACCGAGATCGATCGGAAGCAGGCCGAGCTCTTTCGCCAGGGCCATCGCGAGCGCGTGAGCTCCGGTCAGATTCGATTGAGCACGCCGCCGCCGGGGGGCCCGGTGATGGTCGTCGAAGACGATCAGGGCATCCGCGAGAGCGTCTGCCAAATCCTCGAGGACGAGGGGTTCCCCACGGTAAGCGCATGCAACGGCAAAGAGGCGCTCGTCACGCTTCGCAACATGATGCCGCTTCCGCGCCTGATCCTCCTCGATCTCATGATGCCCATTATGAACGGTTGGGAATTCTATGAGCTCATCAGCCGTGACAAGTCGGTGTCTTCCATTCCCGTGGTCGTGATGAGCGCGCAAGAAACCGACGTGTATTCGGGGTCCTTGCGTCTTCTTCGTAAGCCGCTCCATCTCGATCAGCTCCTCTCCACCGTCAATGAGATCTGCCTCCACTAGACGTTGCACGGCGTCACCGTTGCAATGCCGAACGAAGGGGCATAGAGAGGGAAAAAGATGACTACGCGGGAAGAGCGGCAGCTTCCGCCGGTGAATGTTCCACCGACCGGCGTCGTAGCGAAGACGAGCGTCGCGCCTCCGCCGGCGCGCCCCAAACAACTCACGATCCCGCCCCCCGGTCTCGAGGAGCTCGAGGCTGGTTACGCGCAGCGCCCCGAAGGAGCGTTCGCGCCCGAGGCGGCGATCGACGAGCAGATCGCCAGCCTCGAAGCGTGGGCCATCGCCAATCTACGCAGCGAGCATAGAGAGATCGCACGCTTCTGGGTGCTGCGCGGTCTTGCGTTCCTCGGCGCCGTCACCTCGGCCGCCGCAAATCCATTGGAGCAGACCTATGTCGGCGTCGCGGCGGGCGCTGTGGCTGCATTGGCCATTGCCATCGACGCCGCGTGGCCGTCGACCGCCGATCGCGTGGCGCGTCGAAGAGCGATTCACGATCTTCGCGATTTGCAGCACACGCTCAAGCTCAAATGGGACAAGGTGCGCCTGGCGTACCCCGATCCCAACACGCCAAAGCGCATTGCGCACGCGCTCGCCCTGCTCGACGCGACCCAGGCCAAGCGCGAAGAGATCAGCAAGTACCTCGGCGACGCCACGCCGGGGGTCGCGGGTTCGCTCGGCAAGTAGCGGCGGACGACGCGGGGCGCGGCGTTCTCAGGCGACCGATTGCTCGGTGGTAGGCGGCGCGACCGGCATCATGCACGACGCGCGCGTTTGCTCGAGAATGCGCGTCACGCCGTAGACGGCTTGATGCATCTTGGTGACGCGCGTGCCGAGAGCGACGAGGTAAAGCGAGCCCTCCTCGACCGGGATCTCGCGGCCGAAAAAGTCGGTGTCGCGGGTGGCCGTTTCGAAAAGCTCCGATTCCTCCCCGCGCACGGCCGGAATCGCGATCTGGGCTAGCTGGCGCACCTCGCGCGGCATACCCATGCCGGCCACGATGCGCCCCGCGTCGTTGACCAGCAAGACCGCTTGCACCTGGCTCCTGTCGGCGAGAGCCTCGATGAGGTATTGCAGGGCTTCTTCGCGGTCGTGGCTTCTTTTGATGCGACGGTCCATATCGAGCTCCATCATGATCGAAAGCGTAACGAGCGGTATCGTGCGGGGCCAAATTTCGGCCCAAGGGCGCAGAGGGTAGAAGCGTACCGCGACTTCGCCCATGCACGAAATGGCGAAGCGCCGCCGGTCATGCCAACAAGGGTCCCTTGGCGTCGGGCCTGGCGAAGAAGGCGCCCAGACGTACTACACTCGGCAACCGACATGAGCAGTGGTCGACTCGTCCTGCTTTCGGCGCTGACCGGCGTCATCGTGTTGGCGCTAGCGCCTTGGGGGACAGGTGCCGGCGGGCGGCCACAAGTTCGTCGCGCGCCTCGGCTGCAAGCCATGACGGCACAGCCGCCCAAGGCGCGCAATGTTCTCATGATTCTGACCGAGAGCGTTCGCTTTGACGCGGTCTGCGTCGAGCCGACCGCCGATTGCAAGCTCACGCCGTTCACCCATCGCCTCGCTGCGTCGCGATTCCCCCTTCTCGAAATGCGGTCGCTTGCGTCGACCACGGCCATATCGGTCGGTGTGCTCTGGTCGGGGCTTTTGCCGACGCAGATGGCCGACGCTATTCGTTCCGCCCCCATGCTTTTCGATTTTGCGCGCGCAGCCAATTACGACACTGCCTATTGGTCGAGCCAGAGCATGATGTTCACGGGGTCGGCCTCGTTCTTCGCGGCCCTACCGCTTTCGCGGCGTTGCAATGGCTCGGATCTGGGCGAGGTCCCCGACGATGCTGGGGCCGACGATACCCTCGTCACCGACCGCGCCAAACGCGAGCTACCCAAGCTGCGCGAACCGTGGCTGGCGGTCGTGCAGTATTCGAACACGCACTATCCCTACCGCGTGCGGGGCGAAGAACCCTTTCAACCTGCCACCGAGGAAAAAGGGCCCGATCAAACGGCCCACTTCAAGAATCACTACCAAAACTCGGTCTACACGCAGGACCGGACGATCGCCGATCTGCTCGGCGCGCTGCGCGCGAGCCCTGCCGCCGGGCGGACCATCGTCCTCTACACTTCCGATCATGGCGAGGCGTTTCGCGAGCACGGGCAGCTCGGGCACACCACGTCGGTGTTCGACGAGGAGCTGCACGTGCCGGCGTGGATCGACGCGCCCGCAGAGGTGCTGACCGCCGGCGAGCGTGAGGCGCTCACCGCGGCGCGGCACGCGCCGTCGTGGCACCTCGATATCGCCCCCACCATTCTCGATCTGCTCGGCTTGTGGGACGCGCCCGGGGTTGCGGCGGCGCGACAGCGGATGATGGGAACGAGCTTGCTGCGTCCCAAGCGCAGCGTCGCGATCCTTCCGCTTACCAACTGCGCCGAAATTTGGGGCTGCTCGTTCCGCAATTGGGGCGTCGTGCGCGGCACCTTGAAGCTCGAGTCGCGCGAGTTCGACGCCGATTGGCACTGCTGGGACTTCGCGCGCGACCCGCGCGAGCAACACGACTTGGGGGTGGCGGCGTGCGGCGATTTGAAGAGCGCGGCCGAAGGTTTTTTTCGCCGCCTCCCCCGCGACGCCCCGGAGATGCGCGGCGAGAACCCGTGAAGGGAGCCGCGCATCCCGACGGTGGCGCGTCAGCTGTCGGAGAAGCTGCCCACCTGGCGGACGTCGAACGAGAACTCGCGCTTCGGCCCGGCCAGCGTGACGTGGATCACGTCTTCGCTCTTGCGCGCGAAGGAGAGCGAGATCGTCTTGTCGCCCGGCGTGGTGAGCGAATACTTGCCCGCTTGCGGGCAGGGATCTTGAAGCCGCACTTCGACGCCCGTGATGGCGAGATCCCACTCGCCGGACTTTCCGCTCCAATGACGGTTGCCGTCGATGCGGATGCCCCCGGCCAGACCCTGCGACGGGTAAAGGAGCGTCTGCGTGCGGTCACCCGAGCCGGTGCCCGTGCGATTGTCGGAAAGGCGCGTCCAGTGGAGCTCGTGCACGACGTGGCGGCTGTGCTCCGCGCCACTCCACGTCACGTTGGCCGTGCCGGTGACCGAGACTTTGCCGTTGCTCAGATTCGAAAACGTGTGATCGACCTGCAGCGTCTGGGCGTCGGTGCGACGAATGGTGACGCTCGAGGTGCCCGAGTAGGTGAGGCCCTTGTACGAGCAGGTGCCGCCGGCCGCACCCCACTCGGTGGTGATGGTCGAGCCTTCGATGGTGATCTTTGCGCAAGGGATTTCGGCGGCGAGAAACGCGCGCAGGTCCTGGGCGGCCTTTTCGACGGCGCTGCCGATGGTGAAGTTGGTCGAGATTTCGACGGGACCGCTGGTCACCGTGCTCGCCTGACTTTCGAGCGACGACTCCTCGAGCGCCTCGACGGCCTCTTCACGCGTCAAAGCCGACTGGTTGCAAGCGACGAGAACCAAGGGAAGTGCGAGGGCGAATTGGCGAAAGGACATGGGAATCAATCTCCTTCGGTCACACGAAGTGCAGAGCACGTGCCACGCCCGTCTGCCCGTTTCACCGGGACTGTTTATTGGCTGATTTCATGGAGTTACGGCCAGCCGGCTCCGCGCGCTTTCCAGTGAGACGAAAGGGGCGTGCACGTCGTGTCGGTCGCGGGCGTGAACGAACCATCACACCCTCAGGAACGTCGCCCGGCGCAGCAGACTTCAGCACACCTCGTGCGGCGCGTTGCTCCGTTCGCCCACGCGTCGGAGCGCGGGGACCGGGGGAGGCGATTGCGGCAGGGTGAGCGTGAACTTCGTTCCGGTCTCCGCCGAGGACTGTACGGAAATGGTGCCGCCGTGTTGGCGCACCAGGTGGCTCACGATGTAAAGACCGAGCCCCACCCCTTTGCGCGAGCCGGCGGCATCGTTGTCGACGCCGCGCCGAAAGGGCTCGAAGACGTGCGGCAAGACCGAGCTCGGAATCGGCGCGCCGCCGTTCATCACCTCGATGACGATCTCGCGCGCGTCGCGCACCCAGCCGAGGCGCACCGGAGTGCGGTCGGGGCTGTACTTCAAGGCATTGCCGACCAAGTTCTCCAGCACTTGCTCGATGCGGTCGGGATCCCACTCGACGTCGGCAATTTCCCCCGGCTCGTAGCGGATCTCGCGATTCGGGTGAATGGCGCGAAAATCTTCGACGATGCGACGGCAGCTCTTGTCGGCGTCCCCGGTGCGCATCTCGATGGGCAGCGCCATACCGAGCTCGATCCGCGAGCAATCCAAGAGATCGCGGATGAGGCGCTCCATGCGGTTGGCGGCGGCGGTGATGCGACCGAGCCAGGCCTGCGATCCGGCGCCGCTGCGCGCGAGCTGCGCGACGGCCAAAAAGATGATGCTGAGCGGATTGCGCAGATCGTGGCCCACCATGCCCAGCACGCGCCGCTGAAACTGAACGGCGCGCGCTTTGTCCGCCGCGTCGCGCATGGCGAGCGTCGCTGCCGCCACAATGAGGGCCAGCAGAACCGCGTCTCCGATCACAACGACGACCGCGCCCGAACGCATGCTGCTCGAAAGCAAACGTTGCTCTTCGTCGAGGCGAAGGGCGGTGTCTTCCTTCAAGTCTTCGAGCAGGGCGACCGAACGATCGAGCACGCCTTTGGCTTCCATCAATAGCGGGCGAAGCTCTTCGAGCGAAGCCCCCGAACGCCGGGCGGCGATCTCGCGCGCCTCGCGATCGAGTCCGGCCATGAGCACTGGCTCGAGTTGATCGACTTGGCTGCGCGCGTTCGGGCGATGCGCGGTGAGCTCACGCAATTGGACGACCATCAGCGGCACGGTCTTACGCGCCGTCTCATAAGGCTCGAGCAGTCGATCGTCGCCTGTGGCCACGAACTCCGCGAGCGCGAGCTGCGAGGCGCTGACGTCGGTCACCAGATCGTCGATGGTGCGCAAAACGGAGAAGGTCTTCTCGACGGACGTCACGTTGTGCGCTCGGTCCGAAAGCCCCACGAGCGTGGCGCCGGAGACGATGAGCAGCGTGAAGATCGCAAGCAGGAAACCCCCCAAGACGCGGCGAGGTGTCGCGAGCACCAGCTCTTGAGGATTTCGTCCCTGCGACATGGCTCCTTGCGCGTCCGGTGGCAGAGCTGATGACCCGCCGCATAACCGTTGGGCGGTGCGGTCCTATTCCACCGAAACGCCCATGGGCACTCAAGCCGACTTCTAAGAAGGGGGGGGCCGCGTGCCCCCCAGGAGCCAAGTTTTTGCCAGCTCGAGACGCAACGCGCAAGGGCGCAACGTCCGAAGGCGATTGCAAATTGCCGCGGATTGCAGGCCGTCGGACGACCCGGGCCCTCGCGCGCGCGGGGCGACACCAACGAGGAACCACGCCCCCACCAGGGCCAAGGTGCGCACCGAAACCGATCGGGCGTCGTTCCACGCGTGTGCCTTGGAACGCAGAGATTGCACTGATTTCGATGTCGGAACGGGCCCCTCATTGCGATGAATCGTGCTACGGAGCTGTGCATATGAAGTGTTCAAAATGGGCCGGACTCCTATGTGCTTCGCTTTTCTTCGGATGCTCCGATGAAAGGGAACCGATTCCCGACGCCGGAGCACCCGCCGTCGATGCCGCGGTGAAGGACGCCGACGCGGGGCCCGCAGACGCGAGCCAGTTGATCGACGCAAGGCCCGATAGCTTCATCGATCTGTTCGATGTTTTTCCGCTTCCCGACGGCGGCTGCCCCGGTTGCATCCGCGATCGTTGCGGCGCGGGCATCAATGCGTGTTTCAACAACCCCGCTTGCGTTACCGGTCTCTTCTGTACGCTTCAGAACTGCGCCACCGGTCTTCTCGGCGACAGCGGATTCAATCCGGCCAACATCGCTTGCGTTCTCGGTTGCTTCAACGGCGATCAACTCTTGGCGTTTCAAGCGCTGAACAGCTTTACCTGCCTCACCATGACGTGCGGCGGCGCATGCAACTTCCTCGACGCTGGGGCCGATGCGCGCCCACCGGTGCCGGATGGGCAGGTCCCCGACGCGAGCACCGACGCGCCCCCCGCCGACGACGCGAGCCTCGACGTCACGGCGCCGGACACCGGCCCGGGGACCGACTCGGGCGACAACGACGGTGATGGCGCGCCGCCGGCCGACGACGCCACCGGGACCGACGTGGGGCCGGAAACGGGGGTGCCCCCCGATGTCCCGCCTGCTTCCGACGCCACGGCCGATACCGCGCCTCCTGGCGACGCGCCTGCGTCGGACGCGACGCCGCCCGACGTCACGCCGCCCGACGACGCGAGCGCCGATTAGATTCCGAAGTCCTCGGCCGTGCGCGCTGAGGCGGCTTTGGGCTTTGCCGTCTTGTGGGGGGCTGCTCTGCCCCCTTCGGTGGCCTTTGTAGGTGTGCGTACCCGGGTGGCGCCGCTCGCCTTGGGCTCAGGGCGTTCGGCGCGCGCCGTAGGTGGCGGTGCCGCGACGAGGGGTGGCGGCGAGGCAGGCACCGGGTCAACCGTGTCGGGAGCCGCGGCGGCGGCGGCGGGGGCGTGCTCGCTCATCGGCGCGGCCGGTTGGCCTCCGCGCGAAAAGACGATCGCCGCGAGCAGTGCGGCGGCGCCGCCGATCCCCGCGTAGAGGCGCAGCTTGCGCTTACGGAACATCGGCTCGGGTTCGAACGTGCGCGAGTACGACTCGTCGAGCGTGTCCTGGGGGATGGCCAGGGTCGGGCCGCTCGAGATCTGCTGCGCCGATCCGAGGGCATTGAGCGACCCGGCGAGAATGCTGATTCGCCCCGCGGAGCTCATCTCAGCGCGCGGGAGGATCGACCCTATCTCGAGCACCTCCGAGATGCGGAGCGAGAGGTTCAGCGCTTCGGCGAACTCTTTGGCCGTCTGGTAACGCTGGGACACGTCGCGTGCGCTGGCTCTCGTCCACCAGGCGTCGAACGTAGGAGGCAGGTCGGCTGCCTTCTCGGAAGGAACCGGCAACTTGGCGTGCAGGATCTGCGTGAAGACTTCTTTCACGTCCTCGCCGACGAAGGGGAGCTCTCCCGTCAAACACTGGTAGACGATGACGGCGAGGGAGAAGAGATCGGAGCGGTGATCGACTCGGGTCGTTCCCGATGCCTGCTCAGGGCTCATGTAGAAGGGAGTTCCGAGGATCGAGCGGCTCGTAGCGTTCGGCTCACTCGTCGCGTGCTGCGCGATGCCGAAGTCGAGAACCTTCGCGATCTCGCTGTCGTCATCGCGAACGAGGAAAATGTTCTCGGGTTTTACGTCGCGGTGCACGATCCCCGCAGCGTGCGCTTTACCGAGAGCGCGTGCGACGTGCGAAGCGATGCGGCACGTCTCGCCCCATGAGAGGCGCCCTACGCGATGTAAGCGATGAGCGAGATCCTCTCCTTCGAGGTACTCCATGGCGATGTAGGGAATGCTTTCCCACTCGCCGTGATCGAGGATCTGCACCACGTGCGGACTGCGCAGCTGAGCCGCGGCCTTCGCCTCGTGATGGAAGCGACGACGCACTTCCCAGTTGTTCCGTCCCTCGCGGTCGATGAACTTCACTGCGCAGAGCGCATCTAATCGCGTGTGCTCGGCGAGCCAGACCGACCCCATCCCGCCCCGTCCTAGCTCGCGCACGAGCCGGAAACGATCCGCGACGTTGAGGCCCTCGGTAAGTTGCACGCGCCGACGATCTCCGACTTCGAGTCGTGCGCAGACTACGCACAACCTACTTTGCCAACGCTAGCACAGCCGTTCGTTTTCTTCGATAAGCGGCAATGACGCCGAGTGCTTCACATTGGCGCTTTCATGCCTACATGGACGATGACGCGCGCCGACGCGCGTACGAAGGAGCCTTGTTTCACCGAGGTTTCGTGACGCGCCGCGCGTGATGTCGTCGAACGGCTCTCGGCTTGCTTCGAGCGCGAGCGCGCGGTTTAACGACAATCGGTCGCCGTTGCCGACAACGCGCCTGGCGATCGTTTGCATCGAGGTCAAGGGAGCCGCGTTGGCACGCGCGTCGCCGGCCGTCACATTGCCCCGAAGGTGTTTCCGCAGACGAAAAATCCAATGGGATCGGTTTCGCGCGGCGTGCGTTGCGAACGATCGATTGATTTGACTTCGGCGATTTGGATCCGGCGACGCGTACAGCGCGAGAACCCGCGGGCGCGGCGCACGACGCGCCGGACTTCGCATCGCGGGCGCGGCGTGCGGAGATCGATTCGCATCGCATGTCGCTAACACGTGGTCGCTTGGCGTCTTGCGCCCCAACGCGCTGCTCGACTGCGAGCGAGAGCAGTCGCCCCGCGCCGAGGGGGAGCGCGACATCATGGAGCGCCGCTGGGGGACGAGGGGTTTGGGTGGAAGCGTCAGCGTCGATCGTCGGCTGTCAGTGCGTCGATGGTGTCAGAATCCGACGTTCAGCCTTTTCGCGCCCGAACGGGCGGGTTTCGACGACCAATTCGACGTCCTCGTTGCATTCGTACAACCCAATCGAAGCCGCCCCCCTATGCGTCATGTGTGGAGCGATTCCAAATAGTATCGGCCTCGGCACGGAGTCTGCGCTATCTCATGGGCTGGCAACGGGACAAGGTAGGTGCGGGTAACGATGAAGTGGGCGCGCTTAGGGCTACTCCTCTTTCTCGCTCGGTGCAGTGACCAACCGGGACCGGTTTCTTTCGAGCCGGACGGCGGGGGTACGGACGCCACGCCGACCTACTACTCGCTCGAAAAGCTGAAGGATCCCGAGACCTGCAAGGACTGCCATCCCAAGCATTACGAGAGCTGGGCGGGCAGCATGCACGCCTATGCCGCCGACGATCCGATCTTTCTCGCCATGAACGAAAAGGGGCAGAAGGAAGCGGGGATCGGCAACTTCTGCATCAAGTGCCATGCGCCGCTGGCGATTGGCTCCGATGATGCCACCGTCGATCGCGCCAAGCTCGCGGCTTTGCCGAAAAGCCAGAAGGGGGTGACCTGCTACTTCTGTCACTCCATCGACGCCGTCGAAGGCCAGCACAACAATCCACTTCGTCTCGCCTCGGACGGCGTGATGCGCGGGCAGCTCATGGATGCGGTGCCGAACAAAGCGCACGCCTCCGCCTACTCGCCCTTGCTCGACGAGCGGAGCCTCTCGTCGGCGAAGGCTTGCGGTAGCTGCCACGACATCGTCAATGGGCATGACGTGCACCTCGAGCGGACGTTCGCCGAGTGGGACGACAGCGTTTTCTCCAAGCAGTACGGCAACACGTGCGCGCAATGCCACATGTACCCGGAGAAGAACCAAGTGGTCGCCGAGGGGCCCGATGCGCCCGGCGTCTTTCTGCGCACGCGCCACGATCACGGAGTCCCTGCCGTCGATGTCGCGCTCACCCCTTGGCCGCACATCGACGATCAGCGTAAGGCCATCAAGGAGCTGCTCGACTACGGCACGCTGCAGTATGCGTTGTGCGTGACCGGGGTTCAGGCCGGTATCCCGTCGCTCCTGGCGATCGTGGACAACGTGGGAGCGGGTCACAAATGGCCGAGCGGCGCCGCGCAAGATCGCCGCGCGTGGTTCGAAATCACGGCGTATCAGGGCGACAAGATCATCTACCAAACGGGACACGTGCCAGAGGGAACCGAGCCCACGAAGGTCGCGGATCCGGATATGTGGCTGCTTCGTGATTGCGCGCTCGACGATCAGGGCAAAGAAGTGCACATGTTCTGGGACGTCAA
>Ga0111538_10006106_pt1 | contig 16356 bp, 15 predicted proteins | sample SoiMethybrSBSTD1_FD_79669 | JGI IMG/M metagenome (GOLD analysis project Ga0111538, IMG submission 79669) | Bulk soil microbial communities from a Populus tree surrounding site in Tennessee, USA - Soil MetaG P. TD hybrid SBSTD1 (version 2)... | ecosystem: Environmental > Terrestrial > Soil >...
GCATACAGCGGGTCTCCATTTCCTCTGTACCGTCTACCTACCCGAAGATGTGGTTGATCTGGTGCCGCAGGTGGATGGCGTCAAGGTTGCTTCTTTTGAATCAAGAGATAAAGAGTTGATGAGGGAGGTGAATCATGGAACCCCAGACACCAAGCCCATCTTTGTTAGCAGTGGAATGCAAGATGTATGGGATGCACCGCTCATCAGGAGAGCGATTCGAATGCACTGCGTATCTGCATATCCCTGCCCCTATGACCAGGCGAATCTGGGAGCTATCGAACGGGGAATGGGCTACTCTGATCATACCTGCCGTCTCGACACTGGAGCCTATGCTGTCAGCGCTGGAGCGAACTACCTAGAGGTGCACTTTAGAGCATGGGATACTCACCCTGAGAACCCTGATGTCTGTGTCTCTCACGACCCCCAAGGGCTAGAAGAGTATGTCATGAGGGCTCGCACGGCAGCTGTAATGCGCGGGGATGGGAGGAAGAAGCCTCAACCTGCTGAGGAGGAGAGTATGAAGTGGAGGGTGCGTTAACGTGATCCTCCGTCCCGCCACCCCAGAGGATAAGGACTTCTTCTATGTCCTACGAGTTGACCCCATGGCATCTCGGATGTCTAGACGTGGGCCACCTACCAAGGCTGAGCATGAGAGATGGTGGTCCCGAACCACGGATCATAGATATGTCGCTGATGCCGACGGTGGTCCCGTGGGGACTATCCGTATCAGCGATGAAGGTATGATCTCCATCATCGTCAGCCCTGGTCTACGGGGGAAGGGATATGGGAAGCAGATGCTCATGCTTGCTCAACCCATAGCACGGTCACTAGGGTTTGAACGCCTTCAAGCTGATGTTGCATGGGAGAATCAGGCATCTCAAGGTGCCTTCCTCCGGGCAGGATGGAGACCGATCCTCTTTGAGGTGTCGGTGTGATTGAGAAGACCCATCAGTGTGAGGGGGCGGGGGATTATCTCCTTGAAAAGGACGGGGAGAATTGGGTGATCTATGAGGGAGATCGTTATCCTGAGATCACTGTAGATTTCTGCCCATGGTGTGGGATTAAGTTAGATGCCTGAGCCTGAGTACCACCCCTGTAAGAACCCCCAGAATGGCTACAAGCCCTGTGAATGGGATGACTCCTATCAGATCTGGGCCATCCTAGGCCCACACTGCTGGCATGAGGTCGCCTACTGCCCAGCCTGTGGGGAGGATGTGAGATGAGCAAGCCCCTCGCCATCATCCAAGCCCGTCATGGGTCCAAGAGGTTCCCGAATAAGGTGGATGAGATCATCGGGGATCATACTATGTGGTATCAGGTCTGGCAGCGGGTGAACATGGCAGTGCCATCTATCATGGCATGGCCGGAGGACTATCTTGAGAAGAGTGAAGCCGACGTCCTTGGTCGATATCAGGCGGCAGTAGTAGACTCCCTAGACCCCGATCCCATCATCCGTATCACCGCCGACTGCCCCCTCATCGAACCTCGACACGTCCTCTGGGTCCTAGGGATCTATGCCACCAAGGGTATCCCTGTCCTGACCAGTCCCGCATGGGATGGCTTCGACGTGGAGGTGTTCTCCCGTGCCACCCTCATGGCTATCCACCCCCGTGATGATGAAGATAAGGAGCATGTCACCCCGGCCCTACGGAGAGGTCTACACTATGAGGTTCCGCTGGCCCCCCCTATCCACTGGTCCGTTAACACCCCGGATGACCTTCGTTTTGTTAGGGATGTGTATCAGTCTTGCAATTGGTGCGCTACTGCTGTTCCTCATCATACTAATGCTGCTGCTAGCATCGGGGGTTGGGATCGACACCCTATATGGGATCTACATCAGGTTGATGACGGGGGGCTCATAGAATGCCAAGCCTACGACATCCTGAAGACCCGGATTGGTTGATGTGTGAGTGCGGGCATGACTTCAAGGAGCATTATCAAGACAGCTTCTACCGTCACTGCATGGTAGATCCTTGTGAATGTTATGCCTATCAAACCAAGGAGGACTAGGGTGAGGATTCTACTTCTGTTAATCGGGTTACTCGTGATAGCCCAACAGGGGTATGCACAGCCGGTCTTCCAGGGACAGAATGAGATTTTCACTAATCGGTTAGTGACCAAGGTGGTGGACTACACGATCATCACAACTCCACCCCTAGCCCCATCGGGCGCATGCCGGACCTATGCGGACGGGACTAATCTCTATATGTCTTGTAACGGTGGGGCCTACAGTGCCTTTGCTACAGGTGGGTCAGGTGCCCCGACGAATGCTCAGTACTGGGTGGGGGCTGCGGATGGGACCTTGAGTGCGGAGAAGGATCTCTCTGCGCTATCGACAGGGCTGGTCCTCAACACCGCTGGTACACCTTCAGCCTATGCCGGGACATCATGTACGAACCAGTTCCCTCGGTCCATCAACGGGAGCGGAGCAGCGACATGTAACTCTGTCGCCCTAGCTGCTGATGTCTCTGGTAATCTCCCCGTGGGGAATCTGAATAGCGGCACCTCGGCATCCTCATCCACCTTCTGGCGGGGGGATGGGACATGGGCAACGCCCTCAGGGTCAGCAGACCCGACAATCAAGTCATACACTAACCTCGGTCCTGGTATCCAAACCGGGGCGGGGCTTACTATCAACTCCCTGACTACCCGTGTGGTGTCCTACTTCCAAGTTCCACTCTCTATTGCTGCTACCCAGATCAGTGTCCGCTTCGGGACAGTGACTACAGCAGGGACTATGCGAGTATGTACCTATGATGAGGCTGGGACTACCAAGCTTACCGACTCCATCATTACCCCCGTGGGTTCCTCTACGGTCACCGCTTCCATTTCCCAGACCTATCGAGGTGGCTATTGGATCGTCGTGGGGTGTGCTACAACCTGTAACGTCCTCATGATCAATGCCACGCAAGCCCTCTGGGTTGGCCTCACCACAGCCCCGGCATCCACTATCACATGGGTAGGGACGGCTACGCATAGCAGTGGGGTGTGTGACTCCTCCATCGGTACCCTCACAGGGGCGACGGGTAGCCCTGCCTTTAGGCTAGACCAATGAACCGATACAAGAAGTCTATCGAGTTAACCAAGCTCGCACGTACCGTCACGCCGGGCGGAGTACAGACCATGAGTAAGAGAGCGGAGAGGTTCCCTGAGGGGGCATTCCCTGCTTATATCATTGGGGGTGAGGGGGCGAGAGTTGAGGATGTGGATGGGAATGAATATGTAGATTACATTTGTGGACTGGGTGCGGTATCCCTAGGGTATTGGAATGGGCATATCATGAAGGGTATCGAGGGTTATGTCGGTGCCCCTACTCTACCCCTTGGCTCCCCCCTAGAGGCTGAAGTCGCCCAGATGCTCGTTGACATGATCCCCTGTGCGGAGATGGCGAGGTTTGTGAAGACCGGTTCAGAGGCATGTACGGCTGCGGTGAGGATAGCGCGGAGGTATACACAGAGAGACCTTGTGATCTCTATCGGCTATCATGGATGGCATGACTGGGCTGTGCAAGGTCCGGGGCCATTAGAAAAAGACCGGACTCTTTTTATCGGCTATAACAATCTTGCTGGGATTGAGATGTGTTTAAAGAAGTTTGGGGTAGCTGCTGTTATTATCGAACCCGTTCTCTTTGAGGCACCCCAAGAGGGTTATCTCCAAGAGGTCATCGACATCTGCACCAAGTACGGCGCTCTCTGTATCTTCGATGAGATGGTGACAGGATTCCGGTGGGCTCTGAGGGGGGCATCAGAGTACTTTGATGTCAAGCCCCATATGGCTGTCTATGGTAAGGCCCTCGCCAATGGGTTCCCCCTCGCCTGTGTGGTTGGTCCCCGGAAGGTGATGAAGTATGCAGACTGTATTAGCGGGACCTTCGGAGGGGAGACGGTGTCCCTAGCGGCTGCGAAGGCCGCGCTGCCACAACACCTAGAGAGTGTGGAGAGACAGTGGATGAGGGGTGGGGAGTTCATATGGATGTTAGAGGAACTAGGTATCCCTTATTCCGGCTATGCAGTTCATCCCCGCATAGATTACAAAGGAAAGAAGATGGCTCTCTTCCTCCAAGAGACAGCACTGAGAGGAGTCCTCTTCCACCCCGGAGGATTTAATATATCTTCTGCCCTAACAGATGAGGATATGAGGGTGACGAAGAATGCCCTTAGAGGAGCAGTTATTGCTATGAGAAAAGATGTTGCTTTAGAAGGAAAGATGCCTAGAAAGAATACGCTAAGGAGAACAACATGATCAGAGAGTGGCTTCTCAAGGGGCTAGAGAAGGATCTAACCAAGAAGATTGAGAAGCTAGAGGGGGAGATTCTTGTCCTGAAACGTGAAGTGAATGGGGGAGACTGGGGTATCTTTGATTACTTCCCCCGACCAGGACTTGTGGATAAAGTGGCTGCTCTGGCAAGGGATAAAGAGTTTGTTCGTGTCCCCGGGAAGCCAGCATATTATAAGATTAAAGAGGGGAAAACTAAATGAAGGGTCTCATCGCAGCACTGCTTCTCACCCTCACCACCCCGGTCTGGGGTGAGGTCATCATTGACGTTGCATCAACGACACAGGTGAGTGGGACGGCGATCATTACAGCCTACCGTGTAGACGCCAATGGTATCCCCCTCCGCCGGCCCGATGGCACCCTGGATACCGATGCTAATGTCCACTACAAGATCGTCTCGACGAACCAGGGGAAGGTGTTCGACTCCTACCTACTAGAGGGGAAGTACGGGGTGGGGTTTATCTGGATCATCGATCCGAAGTTCAATGCTGACCTGCTGGTCTATGCATCGAATACGGATACCACGGACGTGGCGGTGTATGTGGAGTGGCTAACAGGGAATGGCGGGGTGAACGATCAGATCTTCACGGAGGCACGGAACCTTAGGCCCCGTACGAGGTCGGTCTATAGCTCAGCTCAGTATGTATGTCTGCAGAATAACCCTCTTGCTAGGAATGCTCGTCCCTGTTAAGGACTATCCCCCACATGTCTCCGGGAGAGGGTGAGGATGGTCGCACAGTTCGCCTTCTCCTCTCGCGTCTTCGCCCCATTCTCACAGAGGACCCGGATCGCCACCCCTAGGGTGTAGAGTAGATCCTCCTGACGCTGACGGTGTTCGAGGAGGCTGTTGTTCACGGCTACCTGATTGGCTAGGATCTTCTCCTGGGTATCAGAGAACCTACTCGGTATATACCCCGCTGACTGACCCAGGAAGAACATGGTTACTATGACGGGGAAACCTAGGTAGGCTGCGATCCTAGCCCATACGGGGAAGTTTGTGGTGTTTCCACTTTCAGGGACGTAGGCCATCTAATACCCAGACTGCTCACGGATAATGGTTTGGAGCAGCGTGGGGATGTCCATACCAGACATGGAGAGGGCGTCATCAGCGAGATCACCCATGGGGATCTTCGAGGGAAGCATACCCATTCCTGTGCCGACACCTAGACCTGTAAGACCACCTAGAATACCTCCAGCGGTGTGTCCACCGGGACCCATGAGGGCACCGATACCACCACCGAGGGCACCGAGGGTATAGGGGGAGACATGTGGCTTCCCGATCATGGTGACATCAGGGCTGTTCAACGGCCCAGCCTCAAAGGGGATCTCAGGTGGAGGGGTTCTCTCTATGGGCTTGAGAGGGGAGGGGAACTCAGGGGGTACCTCGGGTAGTCCCCGTCCAGCCTCGGCCATATTCCCCTTGAAATAGTCACCGAGGTCCCGCTTACGGAGTAGGTCTAGAGTCTTATTACTCTTCTCCATAGCAGGGAGGATCTTATCTGGTCTGAACTCCCCCCCCTCTAGGAGACGGGCGTTATCGATGAACTCGATATGACCGATGGCACTCTTATAAGCCCCCCGAGCCTCGGAGTCCACAAGTCCAGCCTGCTCTAGAGCCTCAGTCATTCGGCTGTAGAGACCCTTATCCTTCCGCCATGCCCCTACGGTTTTGTTAACCAACTCTTGGGCGTTAACAGCCACCATCATAGGTTCGCCCGTCTCGGAGATAACAGGACCAACCTGTCCCTGGATGGGGATCTTGAGTTTCTGGGCATCTTCTAGCCTGATCTGGATAGGGTCAGCATACCGGGCTGACTCAGAGAGGGCCTTGAGGGAACTATCAAAGGCTTGGGAGGCTCTCTGTAAGCCATCCCCCTTGACGATACGGTACAGACCCTCCGTAGTCTCAGGGTAATCAGCGAAGGCGGGGGTGGTTTCCTTTAACTTCTGCACCACCTCACTCGCCTTCTGTTCCCGTGCTGCTCTCGTGGCACCAGCGAAGACACCCTGGTTGTACTCATTAGCCGCCCCGCTAATCGATGCACGGGACTCGTAGTCCGCTGCCTCTCCAGCCACTTGGTTTTGATACTTCCGCTGAATGTCAGCATTCATCGCATCGGTCCCAGCCTCACGAGCAGCCTCGGCTTCCTTATACCCCCTCTGGAGAGCAGCCCCACTCTTAGCCATACCCTTGACTCGGAAGGGGGTAGCGAGGGCTTCCATAGCAGCCTGCCCACCCCCTGCTGTGAGCCCGCCAGAGAAGGGGCTTTGGCCCTTGAGGGCGCTCTCTCCCGCACCGATAGCACCTTGCCCTAGGACATTGAGAGCGGGTCTCACGGCTAGGGGGCCAAGGAGTCTAGACCCCCCCATCACAGGGGCGAGAAGACCCGGTAGAGCCATACTCGCAGCCATACCTCCACCGGAGATAAGCCTCTGGAGGAAGTTCTGCCCCGCTGAGGGGTCCTTCATGAAGTTCCCAGCGGCCTCTTGGACACGCTGGGCTGAGGTGTCTACAGGGGGACGGTTGAGGACAGCCTCGCCCAAGGGACTTGACCCGCGCGTCAGCGAGGGGAGCTTCTTCAACGCCGCAGCCATAGCCGCAGCGGTCATCCCCTCGGGGAACTCTACCTCTCTACCGTCATCGAGTTCAACGATCATTCCCAGTCACCTTTCTCTACGCTCCACTTGGGTATGCGTGGAGCACTTGTACCGAGGGGACTCTGACGGGGGACAGGGACTGCCATCCCCTGAGGCTGGAGAGGGGTCCCCGAGGAGCGTACTAGGTTGCTGTCCAGATATGGGCCGAGAGCTTCTCGGGCAAATGAGATGGCATCCTGTGGCTGTCGAGTTGTCACGAGGCGGTTAAAGATAAGGTTAGCTTTTCTCTTCTCTGACTCTGCAATGATGTCAACGATACCCTCAATGGATGCCCGACTGGGCACTTTACGTCCCTCGATGATGTCTAAGGCAGGACCGAAGGCTTTGATACTCTTTTGACCGATGTCATCAAGGACGGAGCGGTCGAAGCCGATGAGCTTCGGGATGATGAAGGTGCTAAACTTTCTCCATTCATCGTTGTTGGGGTACTTAACTGAGCGCCTGAGGGCGGCTGCTGCACCCGAGAGGATGTCATCCTTCTCTGGGAATGCGTCAGCGGGGATGTTGCCGAGAGCCGTCTTAACCTTCTCTGTCATCTCCATGTTGGCTGAGATAGGGCCGACTTCTTTTCCCAATCGTATACTATCGGCAGCGGTCATCGGCTTGTCTTCTTTAAGACTAGCCGTGAACTGAGCCAGTTCCTTCTGACGAGCCAGCATCATGCTCGCCTTCTGAGATTCCTTCCTCAGTTCATCAGCGTCGATCTTAGCCTGAGCAAGGGCACGGGCTTTGATGACTTCCTCAGAGGTAGCCTGCTCAGGGAGCTTTCCCATCTTATTGAGTTCAGCGGCGGTGGCGTCACCGAGCTTCACATCTGTAATGCCATACTTCTGCTCCCACACCTTGGCACGGAGGACGGCGATGTCGAGGTCTTGCTTTTCTAGATCCTTCTCAGACTTCAGACCCAACTTCTCAGCCGCTCCCGGCTGTTGGAGAACCTTACGAGTATCATCTAGGATTTGTGAACTCAACCCAGGGATCTGCCGCATCACGGCATCATTATCCATCCCCGCGTTAATCATCTTCTGAGCCTCTAGGAGAGACTCTTTCTTGGGAGGATTCGGGGAGGCTAGGGACTGGATAAGGGCTGTGGGTTCCTCCTTGCCAAGGGTCTTGTATGCCGAGGAGAATAGAGGCCCAGCCTGCTTCCTTGTCGTGGGGTCCTCAGATGCCATGAAATGTTGGGCTAAGGTGAGATCCCTATCCGCTCGACGGAAGTTCTGTTCATCTTTGAGACGGGCATCATCAGCCCGCTTGAAGTCATTCTCTATGGCATTCTGACGCTCTATCTCAGTCTGTCTACGCTGAGCCATTGCCATGTTAGCTTGAGCAATAGCCATCTGACGTTCCTCAGACTGGATCTTCATCACATTCTGGAACATCTGATTCTGCTGCATAGCCATGCGAGCATTCTGCTCAGACACAGGGTTGGGACGTCCGTTCATCAGAGCCACCCCACCCGCAAGGGCTTCCATAAAGGGATTCCCCTGGGGCTGATTCATCGCCATCTGCATGAGGGCTTGGCTAGGCATGTTTCCCTGCATGGACTTCAGGGAACCGATAAGGCTGGAGTTGTCTAGATCGTTGTCTATCCCACCCCCGATGAGATCCGGTGGAGTCATCTGGTCTTGCCAGTTGTACATTATGACGCCCCCGAGAGACTACCCCTACCCAAGAGGTTCATCATCATCTGCTGCCATTGCTGATTCTGTTGCTGAGTCTGGGCCGCATTACTCCCCTGAGCAAACCCACCGATGATATTCGGAAGCTGAGCCCATGGGTCTCGGGGAACCGTGGAGGTCTGATTGACCGTAGAGCCTGACGGGTAGGCACCCATGAGATTGATGTTCCCGCTGATATTAGAGTTCATGGGATTCATGAGTAGCGGTCCAAGCGTCCCGATCATATTCATCTGGTCACGGCCCATGCCCCCATAGGCATTGGCAACACCGAGCATGGTGTTCATCATGTTATTCTGAGCCTGACTCTGGGTGCCATACATATTAGCCATGGCGTTATTCATACCCACAGTCCCGCTGACATTAGAACCGTACATGTTCGCTAGGGCATTGTTGAGGTTCCCCATGCCCTGCATCTGACTACCATACATGGAGGCTAGAGCCTGATTCTGATTCCCCGCCCCTTGAACCTGACTACCATAGATATTGGCGAGGGCGTTGTTAAGGCCGGTGTTACCTGCCACATTGGAGCCATACATCGATGCTAGTGCTTGGTTCATATTCCCAGCACCCTGCACCTGGGAGCCATACATATTCGCCCCCACGTTTCCAAGGCCCACCGTACCAGAGACCTGAGATCCATACATATTAGCAAGGTTAGACCCCTGCCCGATGGACCCCTGGACCATGGCCTTGTACATATCCGTCAGGTTGGCATTCTGACCGATAGCCCCCTGCATCTGGGCGCCATACATATTGGTCAGAGCGTTGTTATACGCATTCTGCGCCCCAGCGGAGGTCCCATACATATTCGCCATGGCGTTGTTCTGACCAATGGTCCCCTGCATCATGGCGTTGTAGAGAGCGGTCTGGTTATTCTGCTGTCCTAGAGCACCCTGCATCTCAGTGCCGTAGAGATTGGCTCCCACACCAGCCATACCGACCGCCCCACGCTGGGCAGCGTCATACATATTAGCGCCGACGTTCCCCATGCCCACGGCGCCCTGGACTTGAGAACCGTAGAGGTTCGCTAGGGCTTGGTTGTAGGCATTCTGAGCACCGGCTTGGGTACCATAGGCATTGGTGAGGGCATTGTTGTACTGGGAGATCCCGCCCACCGTAGTCCCATAGAGGTTCCCCGCTGCCGTATTCTGTAGCGCAGCAATCTGAGCCTCATTCATCGGGAGGGTCTGCATCAACTGGAGGAGGCTGTTCGCCTCCATCCCTGGGACTTGAGCGAGACTCTTACCGGCTAGAGGTGAGGCTGCTCCCCCTAGGAGGTCTGCTCCACCGCTGAAGCCTGCGTTACGGGCTGCTTCAATAGCCTGATCTGCGATCCCCATGACAAAGGGATCATAGGCTTTCTTGACCAGATCCGACATCCCCGTCATATCCCACTGCTTGGGCTGGACGAGGGTGGGGGCGGTAGGGAGACCTGTAAGTTGAGGCCCACCGTTGGCAGCAGGGTTGGTCAGGTTAGGAGCACCCGGTAGGGACGGTATCCCCGGCATGGACGGGAGTCCTGGCATCCCCGGAGCTCCAGGGAGACCACCAAACTTCGGCGCCTCTGGGAGACCCATGAGAGAGGGTGCCCCACCTGGAGGTGTTAGACCAGGGGCACTTGGATATCCCCCCATGGAGGGCGGAGAGGGCATCCCAGGCATACTTGGAGCACCAGGGAGACTGGGGATACCAGGGGCTCCTGGCATGCCATAGAGACCCGGTTGACCTGGAGGTCCACTGAGCCCAGGGGCACCCGGCATACCCCCTAGGGATGGCGCCGACGGGGGTCCATAGAGGTTAGGTTGCCCTGGCAGACCCATCATCTGGGGTGCCTGACCCATGCCCCCACCGCCACCCATGAACTGGGAGAGAGAGTTGAGGAGGTTAGCCTGACTCTGTTGGGGTCCACTCTCCCCGGAGGCGAGGTTCATCCCCGGCCCGGTGAGCATATTGAACCCTGAGCCATACATGGCCTGGGCATACGGGGACTGGAAGTTCAGACCAGCCTGAGCATTAGCCCCTGCTGCTGTAGCCCCAGGGAGCATGTTCGGGGTGGTAGTGGAGGACATAGACCCCGTGGCACCAGGGCCAAACTGATCCGTCAGTAGTCTAGCCAGAGGACCTAGGGCACCAAGACCTCCGCCGATGAGTCCCGGTACTCCACCCACAGCCTTTATGATGGCATCCCATGGCATCTGGAATCCACCACCGGGGCCCGTGGGGCCTGTACCACCACCGAAGGGGATAGAAGGGTTAGCCCCTCCGGGACCTTGACCGGGGAAGTCACCGAACCAATCTCCCGTATCAGGAGATTGCCATGGACCGAACTCTTCAAAGGGGCCAAACACATCCCCGGTATTGAACATATCCCATCCGGGGTCTGCACCCCAGTCCATGGGCACATCCCCGAAGTCTAAGTTAACGAGATCAGACCAATCCATTAATAATTCCCCACGATATTCATCAACCCTTGCTCCCATCCACCGGGTTGGAGTTTATACAACTCCTCCATGACATCCGGGGTGTAGATCGCACGGGTAGGGGTCTGTCCAGACCCAGCGAAGGCATAGGCTTTCTTGAGCGCATCAGGCATGGGGTTATCAGCGGTGACTCCGTACGCCTTCATCAACTGGGCTGTGTTCTCGGGAGCTGCAAGGTTGGCCTGATGGAAGCCAAGCATGGAGAGGGCTTCGTCAGGACGGAGAGGGGCTAAGGGAGCGAGGTTCCCTTGGGGATTGAAGAGTGAGGGGAGGCCGGCATACTGGCTAAGGTATTCTCCCGAGGCACCGGGCTGATTAGCAGTCTGTTCCCTATTCCGTTGGAGTTGAACCTGGAGAGGTGTAGCCGTCTCGAACTCCTTGGGCTGGACACCCTTACGGGAGAGGATGTCTTGGGATCTGATCGTCCCGAGGACAGATTCTGGTCCAGCGGTCTTCCGTAGGTTAGCAATGTCAGACCCGTAGTTCTTCAGTTTCACTCCGAACTCATTCTGTCCCTGGTTCGCCATGGGGTCAGCCATGAGTTGGTTATTCTTCGCCGCTGTCCGCATCAACTTCCACGTTTCCTCAGCCTGAGCATTACTCATGTTGTCATTCAGGAAGGGGAGGGCGGAGTGGGCCTGGGCGAGAGTCTTGGACCATGCGGGCATGGACTGGGAATTGAGATAGTTATAGTCCTGGGCAGCGCTCACACGACCCTTGGGGTCATTGAGTTCATCGGTGAGGATGCTCTGGAGAATGACAAGGGCAGCGGCTATGGGTATACCACCCCCACCGGACAGACCACCTAGGATACCACTAAGAGTTCCTTCTCCAGCAGCAGTAGCCCCACTCGCTGCTGCGGCAGTACCCGCTGCCCCGGCTGCTTCTGTCCCCAGACCTATCCCTAGGTCAGCCCCAATGGGGCCAGCGAGTTCCGGAACAAGACCACCGATGGTTCCTGCTGTGGCGGGGGTAGCACCAGTTAACCCTAGCAGACTACTTACATAGTCAGTCAGGGTATCCGTCAACCCAAACTGGTTGTTAAGATACGACGCCCCCTGCTTAACTCCGGTCTTAAGAGCCTGCTTGTACAGGCTACTCAGCAGGGCGTCCCATGGGTCTGGCTGTTGTGTAACAGGCACCTTAGTACCCGAGCTGCCCCATCAGCTGCTGACGGAGGAGAGCAGCCATCTGAGCCCCCATGGGGTTGTTTATAGCCATGTTAGAGAGGGAGCGGTTGAGTTCCATCTGTTGAGCCTGCTGCTGCATCTGAGCCTCGGGACTCATAGGAGGAGCAGCCGGTGGAGCAGGGGGTGTCTTCCCCGGTCCCGCTTCACCCTGCATGATCCGTTGGGGTTGGGGAGCAGGCATGTTCAGACTTGGAGTATTGGTATACATACCGGTCACTGGATTAAAGTTGTTTGTACTACCCGGAGGAAGAGCTGGTGGGGCTCCCATTCCCGGGGGCATACCACCTACAGGGCCACCCTGGATGGGGAAATCGGGTCCGATGGAATGATAGGGCATGTTTAGGTAACTCGGTGCTGGTTTCTCACCCTGCATATCAAACGGACTCTTGGTCTGCATGGGTGGAGCAGGGGGGCCACCTTGGAGGATGCGTTGGGGTGGCATACCACCACCCATATTCGGGGCACCCATCTGCTGCGGAGCCCCCACACTCCCGAGTTGACCGTTCATCTGGGGTCTATTAAATACTCCCCCCTGAGCCCCCCCCACCCCCATCCTCTGCATTAAGAAGGGGAGGAGGAAACCCATGAGGGGGTTCATGCCACCCTGACCGATCCCCGTGGGTTGACCCATGGGATTGAAGCGACCACCGTTGATGCCAGGGGCGCTCATACCCCCATTGGGTTGCATGGGCGGACCAATAATCCCCGGCATATTTGCAGTCTGCATTTGACTGGGATTGAGATTGCCCCATGCCGAGGGCATCTGCATACCCCCATTCATCTGTGGGGGCGGTCCTGAAGCCACCCCGCTCACCGGCTGCTGTATAGGCTGAGGATACTGATATCCACCCATCCCGCTCTGCGCTGCGGCACCCCACGGACTAAAATCAGGCATTACACATCTCCATTAGGACTTTGATAACCCTGGATATCCAGGGTAGTAATCCCCGTTCCCACGGTGGCATCAGTCTGCCAGAACAGCACGGGAGGGTCATTGACATTGGGGAGAACTGAAACGGTATTGAGAGATCTCACTGTTGAAGCCACCGTGAGGTTCTTATAGAAGGTCTGACTGACGATATAGTCTACCGTGGCATTGAAGCGAAGACGATGGGTGATATCAATGTTCCCAGCCCCGCCTGTCACACCACCGCTGCCAGCATTAGAGACCATATAGTTCATGGAGTTCGGGGGGATGATACCAGCGAGGGCTTGGGTACTCTCTGTGCCGTTAAGGACACTAGAGGAGACGATGTTAATCTTCCCGCTGCTGTAGTACATCCACGAACCCCGCCCGATGACATTGTAGGTCGGGGCGCTGGAAGAACTGGTATAGGGTGAGGCGGCAAGGAAGGCCCAGCCAGTATAAGATGTCGGCATGGTCGGCCCCCCATCTGCTGGAGTCTTTGTACTGACCACACCGACAGGACCCGTGGACCCTACTCCGGTTGAGATGGCATAGAAGTAGACATAGGTGGATGCGAAGGCTGCTGCAGTATCCCGTCCCCCGCTCGTCGGCCCTACCAGACCCGTGTTGACAGAGATTCCCGAGGTTGCCGTATTCACCCATGAGAGGGAGGCTGGGTTATTCGTACTCTGGTACACCACTTGGTCAGCGGTGAAGGTCCCTACCCCTGCGAGGGCTGAGATGGCACTATTCAGCCCCTTGACACGGGAGCCTGCTCCGGCACCAGAACCAGATCCCCCTATCGCCGTGACCGTGACACCGTTATCCACCATGACAGAACCAGTGACGGTGTTGTATACAAGCCGTCCTGCTGCCGTAGAGGTCGGGGTAGCCGCCACATTCTCTAGGACGAAGTTATCAGCCTCTTTAAGGTTATGGTTGAGCTGCCCCGTCAGCGGTGAGATGAGGCTGAGGCTGTTGTTATAGATATTATTAAACTCGGCATTGTAATTGGACGAATCGATACGTTGTCCAGGGGATGCCGGGATGATCTGTGTAAGGGCCATCTATATATCCTTATGGGCCTGAAGAAACAACGAGTGTCCGGGCTGTTGACGACATCCACAGGGCCCCCAAAATCTGAGGATTAGAAGATGGGAGATTTGGGAGAATGAAACTTGTACTGTTAAACGTTCCTGCCCCAGCATCAATGGCCGTATAGGCTGAATCTGCCCCATTCCTAAATTTCCACACACCACCGATACCTGTTAAACGTTGGTCTGTTGCGGATGCGGCGGCTAGAAATCTAAGACTCGGCTTATGCCCTGTAAGACTCTCGAATCTCCATCCGCTATCCTCTACAGAATCTCCGGTGACGATAATCCCAAATGTCGCGGGAATTGATCCATCACTATTCTGTGAGGTTGTCTGTACGTAGGAAAAATACTGTGTCCCGTATTGATATCCACCCGTACTGTGGTATCCATAGAAATTAACATTCCCGAGGTATGAAAATTGACCAGGGCCAGCAGTGGGAGCGGCAACGGTTCCTGCGGATGCAAAGAAGTCCCATTCTCCTCCGGTAGCATCGTTAGCCGACCATGTTGCGATATTCCCACCAGGGAATCCACCGACAGAATCAAACCCAAGTTGGAGTTGGAAATCTGTCCCTATTGATGGGCCTGACACAGTACCATGGGGGCCGATGACTAAAGATCCAGAGGAGAGGTAGTTAAACGGAGTGGTATTATCCCCTGCGAATGTTGCGCTGCTATTGAACTGGACATTGGTATTACTCCCACCGGGAGCCCCACCTCCTCCCCCGAGTTGGAGAGACCAACTCGTCGATGTAGATGTGGGTGTATCCGCGATATTATTCCGGGTAGCCTTCCAGATTCCAGTGGAGTGAAGAACAAAGTCTCCGGTGTTATATGGGAACCCACTTGTCCAGTTAGAGAACGGGACCAGATTCATCTGGGTTTTGGTAAGAGGATTACTCGTGTGGAGAGCCATTACCGTTCCTTTGCTTCACTCTCAGCGGGATAGAATCTGATCCCGTACCCGAAGAGTTCCATGCCGCTATTCACGTCGTTGTTACTCCAGTTCAAGATGAGGCTGCGTCCCCGTTCCTCGAGGATGGACTCGATGTATTGAACCCCGAGGCCCCCGAACACATCCACGTCGAAGTGGGCGAAGTCGAAGAGGGCTCCGCTCTGACCGATGTTGAGATTGAGTTGCTGGGCTCGGCCATCCACCGTACCAATGAGTGTCGAGATGGCTGTTGAGACCGTCCCAATGGGGTTGAAGAAGGTGACGACGCCAGCGAAACTCTTCTCCTGAGTCTCCGGGACCACATTATGCTCATCAATGCGGAAGCGGCTGATCAGGGGAGTCTGGACCTGCATGCTAACAGCGGTGAGGTCGTCGGCAAAGGTGGGGTAGTCCCCTAGGTAGGCCAACCCCTGGTTTGACGCCACCATATGCGTTGTATCCCCCGTGGAGTACTGGCTAGAGGGGATGTTCGACGATACTAGGATGGGTGAGATCTGGTTAATCCCATACGGATATCGCTTCAGGGACCAAAACTTCTTCCCACCAGGGCTGGGATCACTAAGAGCATAGTTATAGCAGATGGCAACCTTACGGATGGTATCTCCGGTGAAGGTGATAACCCACCCGACGATGCTATTCTTGGGGTCCCAGAACCCTCGAGCGTTCTCTAGGTCCGTCCGCTTGATGACATTGGTACGCCATAACTTCTGGATAGGGAGGCTTAAGAAGGCCGACTCTACATTCCCGAACTTAACAGTGGTCTGGAGGGAGTGGACCCCAAACTGGCTAATCCAATAGATATCAGTCGGTGTCGTAATGATGCCGCCATGGGAGACAGCGGGGGTCCCAGAGGCGACCTGCTTGGTAGCGAAGGTGAGAGGAGTCTGTCCGCTGAGTTCGTGGATGCTCCCATAGTGAGGACCTTTGAAGACGTAGAGGTTGCCGTAGAAGGGTTTTGATAGACCAATGACCCGATCCCCATCCCCCACTGCGAAGTCAAGATTCCCACTATCAGTTCCCGTCGTATCAAAGATGTTTGAGGCACCGCTGTAAGAGACTCGATCCACAGCGCTGGAAAGTCCTGTGAAGAACATTCTGGAGATATGATATGA
>Ga0111538_10006107_pt1 | contig 16356 bp, 8 predicted proteins | sample SoiMethybrSBSTD1_FD_79669 | JGI IMG/M metagenome (GOLD analysis project Ga0111538, IMG submission 79669) | Bulk soil microbial communities from a Populus tree surrounding site in Tennessee, USA - Soil MetaG P. TD hybrid SBSTD1 (version 2)... | ecosystem: Environmental > Terrestrial > Soil > Tree...
AGTCCGCGGTACCACGACTCCCCGAAGGTCGTGTATTGAAGAATCGAGGCCGAGGTTCGTGGTACGCCGTTGACGTCCTCGGGCCGTCGTCCGGTGCCGAGTGCAGGCACGATAGGGTTGTAGTCGACCGTGCCAAGCTCGTTGAAGCCCCGGACGTACAAGAAGCTCGCGCCGGCGACGAGCCTGCGTCCGACTTCGCGATCGACACCGCCGCTCAGCTGATGCGCGAACGGCGTCTTCAGCCCGGGATCGACGCTGAATCTGACGCTCGCGAAGCTGCCGGCGTCGGACAACGGCAGCCGATGTGCCGGCGCGTTCCACGCCTGTATCGTCTGGGGAAGCCGCATCGACAGCGTGCGAACACCAGATTGCCCGTCCAGGATCTGGCTCACCGGCACGATCAAGGCGGGGTCGTTCGAGTAGAACACGCCGTAATTGGCGTGGACGATGGTCCTCTGGTTTCCAACGGGATCCCACGCGATCCCCAACCGCGGGGCCACGTTGTTGTTGTCTGCGGGGAACGTGTAGGTGCCTGGATAACCCGACACCGTGTACGCGACGTCGGGCCACAGTTGATTCTGGTAGCGCACGCCAAGTTTCAACGACAGGCTCCGTGACAACCGCCAATCGTCCTGAACGAACAGCGAGAGATCCTTGTACGAGAATGGCCCATCGCTGTTCCCGTAGCCCTGGACGTAACTGCTCGGAAGTCCCAGCGCGACCGCTTGTATCGCCGAGACAGGCACCGGAGTGACAGCGGCTGTCGGCGACAGCGGCCCGAAGATGTAACGGCCGCCGAAATTGAGCGGCAGGTGGTAGGTGGAGTAGCGGAGATAGCTGAAGTCCACTCCGGCTTTGATCTGGTGATCGCTCACGAACTTCGTGAAGCTGTCGACCACTTGATACAACACTGAATCGCGCTGCTGTGGCGTGTTCCTGGCGCGCCCGACGGTGGCCACTCCGAGGACCTCCAGCGTCGGGCCACCGTCATCATCGCTATCGCACGGGCCTGCGCAGTTCGGATCGAGCGCGTTCAGCGACAGGTCCCCGTCCGCGCGCTGGAACCGCAGTTCATTGATGATCCGATCAGACAGCGACCACGTGTGCGCCAGTGCGAGGTTGTGTTCGACGTTCTTGACGGCACCTGCGCGGCTGCGCGCGACGAGGCCGCCAAACGCTTCGGTGTTGTCGTCGAGGCTGTCCGACAGGTTGTACCTCAGGTTGATGTAGTGGCGCGGGTTGATCTGGTGATCAAGCCTGCCAAGGGCCTGAGAAGTACGTATCCCGTAGCGCACGTTGCCCGTCTCGACCGGGAAGCCGGCGTCACGAAGGATTTGTGCGGCCGTGCCGATTGGCTCTCCCGACATCGGGTGCGTGACCGGAGTCCGATCGTCGATCGTGACGAAGTTGCTGGCGGTTGTATCCAGCCGCTCGAACGACGCGAAGTAGAAGGTCGCGTTCTTCTTGACCGGACCGCCAAAGACCGCGCCGCCCTGCTTCTGATTGAACGGAGCCTTGCTCTGATCGATCGCACGGCCGGTCGGATCGAACCGCTCGAAGTAGCCCTTCGCGTTCAGCGACTCATCGCGAAAAAAGAAGAACCCGGATCCGCGATGGGCGTTGGTCCCGCTCTTCGTGATGATGTTGATGACGCCCCCAGAGGCCTTGCCGAACTCCGCTGAGTACGAGTTCGTGAGGACCTGGAACTCACGCACCGCTTCCTGGCTGAACGTCGCTCTAATGCTGCCGACCAGGGCGGAGTTGTTGTCGAGACCGTCGACCATCACGTTGTTCGACCGCGGCCGCTGCCCGGCAAACGTCAGGCCGCTGGTTGGCGTGGATCCCTGGCTCGGCTGGGGGATCCGGTCGGTCGTCACGCCGGGCGCAAGCGTCACGAACGCCACGAAGCTTCGTCGGCTGATCGGGAGCGCGTCGATCTCCGCCTGGGTGACGACCCGCCCGATCGCGGTGTTTTGCGGATCGACGGTCACGGCTGCCGCTGCGACGGTCACCTCTTCCTCGACGCCAGCTATCTCGAGCACCGGCCTGATTTCGACCACGGCCCCCAACGTCAGACGGACATCGTCGACGATGTGCCTGCGAAATCCTGGTGCGACGGTGTTGAGCTGGTAACGACCAGGTCGCAGCCCCAGGATCACGAAGCGTCCTTCCGCATCGGTCTCCGCACGGCGGGCGATGCCGGTCTCGGCTTCGATGGCGGTGACGGTCGCGCCCGCCAGCACACCCTGCGTGGAGTCCGTAACCACGCCGATCAGATCCGCTCCGGTCGCCCGGCTCTGGCCGAACGCTGGCATGACCGAGACCAACAGCACGATCGCAATGGTCGAAGGCGCAGGGGATCGCATGGACGTCACTCTTCCGCGCGCTGTACACCGCCGGCACACAAGGCGCGCTGTACCAGGAAACGTTTGCGCCCTTGGAAACGAACGCGGGCAGGGAAGTGTAAACGAAAGTTGCGCCGACATTGGCGAAAGTGATACGAGCAGTGCCCCATGCCCGAGGTTTCCGTGGCGCCAGTCGACCGACCGGGGTGGACGCCAGGCCGGCTCGTGCGCGCCGGCATCGTCCCGCTGGCTGGCGCGATCGTCTGGATCGCTCCGGTGCCCGCCGGCATCGGGGTGGACGCCTGGCGGCTGTTTGCGATCTTCGTGGCGATCGTCGTCGGACTGATTGCCCGCCCGGCCCCCGCCGGGGCCATCGTGCTGCTGGGCGTGATCGCGACAGCCGCCAGTGGAGTGCTCACGCCCAGCCAGGCACTCGCCGGCTACGCCGATCCCACCGTGTGGATGGTCTTCTGCGCGTTTCAGATTGCGGGAGGCATGATCAAGACCGGTCTCGGGCGACGGGTCGCGCTGACCTTCATCCGTGCCATCGGTCACACTCCGCTCGGCCTCGCGTACGCGCTGGTCGCCACCGATGCGATTTTTGGGACGGTGATTCCCTCAGTCACGGCGCGCGGCGGCGGCATCCTCTTTCCCATCAGCAAGAGCCTGTCGCAACACTACGACTCGGGCGCCGCCCCCCTGGGGCGCGGGCTCGGCGCCTTCCTGCTGCCGGCCGTGTATCACTGCGATCTGATTGTCTGCGCGATGTTTCTGACGGGCCAGGCATCCAATCCTCTGATCGCCAGCTTCGCCCGGCAAGCGACGGGAATCGAACTGACGTACGTCCGATGGGCTCTGGGCGCTCTCGTGCCGGGCCTGCTGGCCCTGGCGATCACGCCGCTGCTGCTGTACTACGTGTCTCCCCCTGGCGGCACGTCGACACCGGAAGCGTTCGAGTTCGTGACGCACGAGGGCGCACGCCTGGGCCGTATGACAACGCCGGAGCGATGGATGCTCGGCGTGTTTCTGTTCGTGACGGTGCTGTGGAGCACCAATGCGCTCCACGGCCTCGACTACGCGGTGGTCGCGTTCCTTGGTATGGCCGCACTGCTCGTCACTCGCGTGCTCGACTGGGACGACGTGCTGTCGGACCGGGTCGCCTGGGACGTGTTCATCTGGTACGGCGGCATCTATCAACTCGCGTCAGCGCTCGCCGCGACCGGAATCGCGAAGGTGTTCACCCAGGCGGCGCACGCGCACATTACGGGGCCATGGGGCGTCACGCTCGCGGTCCTGTTGATCATCTACTTCTACGCGCACTATGGATTCGCGAGTATCACGGCACACGCGTCAGCCATGTTTCCGACATTCGTTCTGATGCTGACAGCAACAGGGACACCGGCGATCGTCGCGGTACTTACGCTGGCGTATCTCTCGAACCTGGCGGCGTCCTTGACCCATTACGGGACGACGAGCACGCCGATGTACTTCGGGGCGGGATACCTTACGCAGGCGCAGTGGTGGAGGGTGGGTTTTCTCGTCTCCTTATCCAACCTCGCGATCTGGACACTCGTCGGAATGGCCTGGTGGAAAGTGCTCGGCTGGTGGTGACAGCGGTTCACCGCTCGTCGAGCAGGGCTTTGGCATCCTTCAGATCGGCGCTGTCCAGTCCCTCTGTGAACGAGGCGTAGATGTGTTCGAGCCGCTCCCGTGCCGCGGCTGCGTCTCCGTGTTGTCGCCGCATGCGATACATCGCTGCCGCAGCGCGCAGCTCGACCGACTTCGCCCGCTGTTCATGCGCAATGGCCATCGCACGCTCGAGCGCCTCCTCTGCTGCGGCGAGATTCATCTGCTTCCAGAGCAGCTCGCCCTTCACTCGATAGAGTTCGGCGAGGAAATACCGCGCGAGGCCAGCGGTTTCGATCTCCCGCTCCACGATCGTGGACGCCGACTCCACGTCACCGATGAAGCCCAGCTGCTCGGCCAGCTGGCAACACACGCGCGCTCTCGACGTCCGAGCCCCCGTGGCCTGGTAGACGACCAGCGCCTCCTGCATCCGGCGTACGCCCTCCGAGCGGTCGCCCTGTACCGCGACGACGAGTCCGAAGAAGAAGCCGGTAGCCGCGTTGAGATGCGCGAGTTCCTTGTGGCTGGACACGACGAGCAGCTCCTGCGTGTACGCCTCGGCCTTGTCCCAATCACGTCGGAGCTGATACACGACAGCCGCGAAGAACAGCGTCAGCGCAAGCGTATACGAGTGCTGGAGCCGGCGCGCGAGCGCGAGCGTCGTTTCAATCTCCTCGCGGGCGCGCTCAGGGTAGCCAAGGAACCAGTAGGCACAGCAGTTCCACGCACCTGCCGCGGCGCGTGGATCGAAGGTGTACGCCGTCACGTACCTCCGATGCGCGCTCGGGTCGTACAGGGTCTTGACCTGCTCGAAGTGGTCGACGGTTTCGGCGAACTCACCGCACAGATAACAAACGCACCCGGCGACGAAGTGCGCCTGGATCAGCAACTCGGGGTCGCCGCTCACACCGGCGAGCTCGAACAGGCGGCCGGCCGTACTCCGGGCATCTTCGAGCCTGAGGACGATCGTGTAATGCCGGCACAGGCCCCAGACGACCCGAAATAGCTCCGTCGTTTCGTTCAGCTCCGCGCACAGTCCATGCGCGCGCGTCAGGACGTCTTCTACATCGGGATGGCCGAATCCCTTGGTCGCGCTCAACGAGACCGCGAGGCTCAGCAGAAGAGCCAGCTCCTTACGGCTACGCTCGTCGTTCCGCGGCATCGCTTCGAGTCCCACGAGTCCGCGCTTCGCCAGAATCGATACTTCCTGGTACGCGAACACGTGCGCCGCGTGCTGCGCCGCAGACACGAAGTAATCTGCGGCTCGCCCGAATTCGCGCGCCACCTCGTAAAGGACGGCGAGCTCCGACGCGATCCCGCTGATCTCCGTGCGATACACCTCCTCGAGCACGTGCGCGACGGCTTTGCTCATCGCCACTTTTCGCGCGGGAGTCAGCGCCGCATACAGCAGGTTCTGATACAGCACGTGCACGAAACGGTACTTGAGCGTCAGCGTGCCGTCGGGCAGCTCGACCTCGCGGACCGGCCGCGCGAACGTGTAAATACGATCGAGGAGCTGGAGCCGCTCCTCGACTTCGGCGGGATCCATCGCGAGCGCACGCGCGACCACGGCGCCGTCGAACTCGTTTCCCTGCACGCTGGCAGCGAGGAGAATCCGACGGGCGGTCGCGTCGACCGACTCGATCTTCCGCAGGATCATGCTTCGAATCGATTCCGGCAGCGTTCGCGCGATATCGGGAAGCTCCCGGCCGAGCCGCCATCGTCCGTCCTGCGTCGACAGCACTTGTCGATCGCGGAGGAAGCGAAGCAGATCGACCATGAACAGCGGGTTCCCCTCGGTCTTCTCGTGAATCAGTTCGATGAAGCTTCGAGGAAACAGATGTCCCGCGAATTCGAGACCGACGTACGCTTCGACATCCTCGGGGGTGAGGAATTCGAGCTCCAGCTCGCGGCAGTAGCCGCGGGCTTGGAGATCGTGTTTGATGCGCAGGAACGGACCGCCCTGGCTCAGGAGCTCTTCGGGTCGATACGCGACCACGACGAAGAGCGGCATCGTTTGAAATCGGCTGACGACGTAACTGAGCAGATCGATCGTAGAAACGTCCGCCCAATGCACGTCATCGAGAAAGAGGATCAACGGCTGGTCGCGCGTCGCCTCCTGCAGGAACGCCACGAACTCCCGCTTGAGCCGCTCCTGGCTGCCAGTGCGCACGTCGCCGACGAGATGTCCGGAGGGAAGGGCTTCGGTGCTCGATCCGGCGAGCTGCGAGTGCCAGAGAGGCGCGACCGCCCGCAGCGTGCGCGCCAGTGCGCTGCCGCCACTGCCGCCACTGCCCAAAAGATTCTCGAGCGCGTCGAGCATCGGCAGGTAGGCTTCCGTGCCTGCGAGCCGCTCCGAACAGCGGCCGCGCGCGATCCGGCACCGCAAACCGCCCTGCTGCCGATTGGCGAGGAGCTCTTCGACGAGCGTGCTCTTCCCGATGCCGGGCTCACCGACCACACAGACCATCAGGCCGTGTCCGGATGCGGCCTCGTCTAGGGCCCGACTCAAATCGGCGCGTTCTCTTTCGCGTCCAACAGTGCGCGAGGAACGTACCTGCTGATCCGTGCGGACGCTGCTGCTCGCCCGGTGGAGCACGTCGTTGAACTCTGCGACCACCTCGATCGCCGACGGACGACACCGAGGATCCTTGTCGAGCATCCGAATCAGCAATCCAGCGATGGCGGATGGCAGTCCGGGGTTGAATCGCAGCGGCGGGAGAGGGGTATCGGAGATGATCGAGTGGAGGACGCCGTACGACGTGTCGGCCTCGAACGGGTGCTGGCCGGTCGCCAGCTCGTACAAGACGAGTCCGAGCGAGAAGATGTCGGTCGCCTGATCGAGCTTCAGTCCGCTACCCTGCTCCGGCGACATGTACCGCAGCGTCCCCAGCACCCCTTGCGATACCGTCGTCACCGCACCTGGCTCGGGCGCGTCGGCAGGGCGCGGCACTGCGCTGCGGGCCAGGCCGAAGTCGAGGACTTTGACGTAGCCGTCGTCGCGCACCATGATGTTTTCGGGCTTGATGTCGCGATGAGTGACGCCAATCTCGTGCACCGCGGCCAGAGCCTTGGCGATCTGGGTCGCGAGATCGCCGATCAATCCGATATCGGGTTGGATCCCGATGAACGAACGCAGTGTGCGGCCGCGCACGAGCTCCATCACGATGAAGTAGCCAATGTCGACCTCGCCGGCATCGAAGATCGTGACGATATTCGGGTGGTTCAGCGCCGACGCCGCGCGGGCTTCTCTGAGGAACCGCTCGACCCCGTAGCGTGAGGTCTCGTCGTCGCGAGGAAGGAACTTGATCGCGACGTCGCGCGCCAGGTTGGCGTCGTGGGCCCGGTAGACCTCACCCATGCCCCCGGCGCCCAGCGTCGCGAGGATCTGGTACGAGCCCACACGGGTGCCTGCCTGCAGGGTCATTGAAGGAGCCCCGGAAGATTGTATGTCCGGGAAAAGGGCGGTGCTACGATACGGCCGCGTTACGGCATCCCGGATCTCAGGTGCGAGAGGAGAGGCGCCATGGATAACGGTATGCAGGTCGTCCTGACCGCTCCGTTGACGGAGATGATCGACCACGCTGGCTACTTCATTCAGATGGGGATGGCATCAATGCCGATCTGGATGGAGGGAGTCATCGATCGGAAATATCCCGAGTGGCGTAATGTGAAGCGGTTCGAGAACGGCGCTGCGATGAAGGCGCCGGCGGGGCTGCGCGTGCTCGAGCGCGTCCTGGTCGAGCAGTTCGGCCGCGATCACGTCGTCGTCTGCTACCCGCAAGACCTGAGCCGCTTCATCGGACCCGCGACGCGCGTGGTGGCCGTGTCGACGCACAACCCGCTGGGGACGACATTCGCGGCCGGCGTCTACACGTCAATCTTCGGCAGCTCCAGGGAGCCGATCAACGCGCACTACTCACAGCAGCTGTTCGAGAGTCTTCGGCAGAGTCCGTACCGAAAGTCGTTCAAGGTGATCGTGGGCGGTTCCGGCGGGTGGCAGATCACACACACCCGATCCGAGGAACGTCTCGGAATCGACTGCGTCGTCGAGGGTAGGAGCGAAGCACCAGAGACGATCGCACTATTCCAGCGCGCGCTGGACGGCGGCGACCTCCCGATGAAGGTGGCGGTGACGCATCCGACCGACGTCGCCAGTCTCCGTGTGCCGGACCTGCCAACGTCGTTTGGTGTCATCGAGCTGACGACGGGCTGTGGACGACGATGCCACTTCTGCATGCCCGATCTCAATCCGCAGCTCGACGTGCCCAAGCACGTGATCATGAGCGCCGTCCACACGAATGTCGCTCATGGGAACTCTCAGGTTTCGCTCGCCAGCGAGGACATGTTCATCTGGGGTCAAGTGAGGACGAGCACGCCCTTCTTCTTCCCCAATCGCGAAGCGCTCGTCGATCTGTATTCCGACGTTGTCAACACTCCGGGCGTCACCGATCACGTGCTCCTTCACTGCACGATGGCACCCTCCGTCGTGGATCCGATCCTCATTCAGCAGTTGTCGGACGTTCTCCTGCCCAAGAGCCCTCTGCACCTGAAGCGCCTCAGTTCACGCCGCGATGGAAAGGCGCTCGTCCCGCTGATCGGACTCGAGACCGGGTCGGTGCGGCTGGCCAAGCAGATGATGTCGGGGAAGGGTGTGCCGTTCAAGATCGACGATTGGCCGAGCGTGGTGATTCGGGGGCTGGAGATCCTCAATCGCAACAACTGGTTCCCCATGCTCACCGTGATGGTGGGCAATCCCGGTGAAACCGACGAGGATGTGAAAGCGACGCTCGATCTCGTGTACGAGATGGAGCGCCGAGGCCTGTTCGGGTTCCTGGTGCCTTCGGTGTTTACGCCGCTGGACGGCACGCGCATGGCCGACGAACGTGGTGTCACCGAGACCCGCCGGCTGACGCCGCTGCAGTGGCAGCTGATCATGCGGTGCTGGAAGTTGAATATCCGCTACGGGCTGTACAGCTGGTGGGGGCCGATGTCGTTCCGGCTCGGCGCGCTGTTCCTTTGGCTCACGAAGTTGAGGAAGAGCAACGGCGCGAGCTTCAGCTGGCCGCTGTTGATGTTCTCCGGCGTCATACCCGAGTGGATCATGTACGCCACGAAGCGCTTGTACAAAGGCCGTCCGTTGCAGATCAAATCGCGAGCGGAGCTCCTCGCGTCGATCAATCGGAATTACTGGAAGTTCCTGCGGGAGGACACCGGCGACACGCCACGACCTTCTCCGGACACGCCAGCCTCGAGCGGCACTGACTCCACCGGGGAGGTACACATCCCACTGCTCGTCGTGCGGTGATCGTCAGGTGACCCACCGCAACACAACTGAGCCGTAGGCTGACGATAGAATCCCGGCGCACGGTCTTAGATGCGCTCGTGGTCGTGGGTGAACGCTTCGGGAAGGACCTTGATCGCGACGTCGCGCTCGAGGTGCTGATCGCGGGCGGTGTAAACCTCGCCCATTCCACCCGCACCAAGCAGATCAAGAATCCTGTACGGGCCGATGATTCGTCCGGCGAGCGACTGAGCCCGTTCGACGCGCACAGGCGACTCCGGTGAGCGCTGACAGTGTATCGCTAGCGCGGCGTCGCCTTGGAACGGCAAAGCCTGTTGAGCCCCCCTCGCCGGGGCCGACATCGATGATCGTCGTCCTCAACTGGACCGCCAGCATCGCGAAGCGATAGGACGATTCGTGATTAGTGAGGTTCTCCTGGAGTATAAAGGCGTCTCGAACCGGCCCTTGTTTCTGCGGAGGACTCCATGTCTCACGTCATCCGTTGCACGGGCTCACTCGGTCTCTGCATCGTTCTTCTCTTCAGCGTCGCGACCCTGTCTTCCGCACAGCTGGTCGGCGGAGCGATTCAAGGTACGGTGAAGGACCCTCAGGGCGCAGTCTTGCCCGGTGCGTCCGTCGTCGTTCGTAATGCCGGCACCGGCGCCACTCGGGAGCTGACGACCGATCCAAACGGGCATTACCAGGTGCTTGCGCTGTCGCCCGGGGAATATGAAGTCAGCGTCTCGCTCACAGGGTTCCGCGCCCTCGCTCATCGCGGGATCCGGTTGACCGTCGGCCAGACAGCCGTCATCGACAGCGTGCTCGAGATTGGAACGGTGTCGGAACAGATTGAGGTGCGCGCCGACGCCTCCTTTGTGAACCTGGCAACCGGCGCCGTCAGTGGTCTCGTCGGTGAGCGGGAGATTCGCGATCTCCCATTGAACGGGCGCTCGTTCCAGCAGCTCGCTCTGCTGCAGCCCGGTGTGCAGGCTGCACTCGCCGCCGGCAACGACGTCGTAGGTGGCCGCACGCCGAAGATCTCAATCAACGGCACGCGGCCCGAGATGAACAGCTTCCTGCTCGACGGCACGGACATCAACAACGTCTACAACAAGACGCCCGGTTCAGCCGCCGGTGTTCTCCTCGGCGTCGAGGCTGTGCTCGAGTTTCAGGTGCTGACCAACGCCTACTCAGCCGAGTTCGGCCGATCGGCTGGCGGCGTCTTCAACGCGGTGACACGCTCGGGCGCCAATCGGTACAGCGGTTCCCTCTTCGAGTTTCATCGCAATTCGGCGCTCGACGCGCGGAACTTCTTCGATCCACCGTCATTGCCAAAGCCAGACTTTACACGCCATCAATTCGGCGCTGTTCTCGGCGGGCCGGTGCAGCGCGACCGGACGTTCTTTTTCGTGGCGTACGAAGGCCTGGTCGAGCGTCTCGGCGTCACCGGTGTCACCGCAGTTCCCGACGATGATGCTCGGCGAGGAATCATCGCAGGACGCCAGATCACACTGCATCCGGCGATTCCGCGATATCTGGACGTGCTATTCCCTCGCGCCAATGGCCGCTCGCTCGGCAACGGCGGCGCGGAGTACCTCTTTTCACAGACGCAGCCGACCGACGAGCATTTTTACCAGCTTCGCGTCGACCATCGGCCCTCGGCGGCCAACACCATATTCGTGCGCGCCACACACGATCGGGCCGACGTGACGCGGGTTCCGCCGAACAAGCCACCGATCGCCACCGTCGACGAGGCGACGCAAAATACGTATGTCACTGGCGAATACCAGCACTCGTTCTCGCATAACACGCTCAACCAGCTGCGGCTCGGGCTGAATCGATCGGTGTCGCTCGCCGACAACCGCCGCACGATTGACATCCCGCCCGATCTGGCGTGGCTGCCGGGCGAGAAGTTCGGCTATCTGACGATCCAGGGGCTCGTCACGGAAATGGCCGGCGACTTCAGGCTGCCGCGCAACGATCGCTTGAACAACTGGCAGGCTAGCGACATGGTGATCTCGACACACGGCCGCCATCTGTTCCGGCTCGGCGCGCAGCTGCAATACCTGCAGTTCAATCAAGACACCACCAGCCAGGCCGGCGGCATCGTGACGTTCAACAACCTCGAACTATTCCTGACGGGCCGCCCCTCGAACGTCGATTTCGCAGTGCCGGGGAAGATCGATCCGATCAGGCGATACCGTCAGTGGGTATTCGCAGGGTTCCTACAGGACGACCTGCGTGCAACCGACCGGCTGTCACTGAATTTGGGACTGCGCTACGAAGCCGTGACAGTGCCGACAGAAGTCGACGGCAAGATCTCGAATCTTCGAAGCGTCACAGACACAGCGCTCACGATTGGCGATCCGTGGCACGAGAACCCCTCGCTCAAGAATTTCGCGCCGCGAGTTGGGCTCGCGTGGGACCCATGGGGCACAGGCAAGACATCGGTCCGCACGGGCTTCGGCGTCTTTCACGATCAGATCCTGCCGAAGTACTACTTCTTCTCGGGCAGCCTCAATCCACCGTTTACCACGCGAACGTCGATCGTTAATCCACCGTTCCCGAATGTGATTGCGAACTTCGATTCGAACGCCTACATCGCCGCGCAGCTGCAGACGGTCAACTACGACTTGCAGACGCCCTACATCATGCAGTTCAACGCGAGCGTGCAGCGCGCACTGACCGACACCCTGGACGTGACCGCGGGGTACGTCGGCTCGCGCGGCCGCAACCTGATTCGGCTGGGCGACGCCAACCTGGCACCCGAAATCATCGTCAATGGCGTCAAGACCTATCAGCCGCAACTCGGGCGGCGGAATCCCAATTTCACGGGCATCTGGCAGCGCATGACGGATGGAAAATCGTTTTACGACTCGCTGCAGCTGTCGCTCAATCGCCGCTACTCGGACGGCTGGCGCGCGCAAGTGTCGTACACACTGTCTGAGTCAGTTGACGATGCGAGCGGCATCAACTCGCAGGACTTCAGCAACAACGTGCAGTACGTGTCCGATTGGTACGATCTCGAACACGATCGTGGCCTGTCGGCGTTTCACGCGCGGCACAACGTGACGGCCAACGCGAGTTGGGAGCTTCCGATTCCCGCAAATCGCCGCGGTGTCACGGGCGCACTGCTTGGCGGCTGGCAGCTCAATGGCATTGCCACGGTGAGATCAGGCCATCCGTTTACCGTCGAACTCGGATTCAACAGGTCGGGCAACTTGAACACAACCGGATTCTCGCGGCACGAGCGACCCAATCTCAAGGCCGGCTGCTCACCCAACCCGGTGCTTGGCGGACCCGACCGCTATTGGGATGTGAACTGCTTCGAGCTGCCGACGGTGAACACGCGAGGCAATCTCGGTCGCAACACCTTGATCGGTCCGGGGCTGGTGTCCATCGACGCGTCGCTGGTGAAGGCGTTCGTCCTCGGCGGCACACGGACGCTGCAGGCGAAGATTGAGGCGTTCAACATCCTCAATCGGCCGAACTTCGCTATTCCCTCGGGCCGCATCGCCTTTACCGGCATCGCGGCTGAGGGCTCGCCCATCATTGCGCCGACGTGGGGCCGGGTCACGTCGACCGTAACAACGTCGCGGCAAATCCAGGTTGGCGCCAAGCTCACATTCTAGAAGGTGATCACAAATCTAGTTCCCCGGCAGCCTGAACGCAATCAACTCGCCGCTATACCCCGCGCCGCTGACCGCGACGACGATGTGCTGCTTGCCGTTGTGCATGTACGACATCGGTGAGCCGCTTTGCGGCGCGGGCATGTAGACGGCGCCGACTTCCTTTCCCGACGCCTTGTCGTAAGCGCGCAGCATCGCGCCGCGCGCGCCGGTCGGTGTCGGTCCGAATCCCGGCTCTCCCACGACGAGCAGCGTCTTCGTCACCAGCTGACCGACCGTGCCCGTACGTCCGGTTCGCGGGATCGTCAGCCCTTTCAGCGCGGGATTGTTGCGCACGGCGTCGGGCGTGTCCCCATGCGCCACCTGCCAGATGATCTCGCCACGCTTCATGTCGATCGCGGTGAGCCGTCCATACGGCGGCTTCATCAGCGGAAGCCCGCGAACAGTTGGCGCCGCAGGCGCACCACCCTCACCGCCGCCGGCATTCGCCCCCGAGCCGCCGCTCGTTCTCGCGCCGGTCTCTGCGTTGCCTTGGACGAATGGCAGATCGTTCTTCGTGGGATCGCGCGGCGGGACGAGGCCAAGCAGGCTGAGCACCTTACTCGACGACACGTACAGAATCTGCGTCTCGGGATCGACTGAGCCACCGGGCCAGTTCGTGCCACCGCCGGCCGTCGCGATCGCAAGCGTCGCCAGCGGCCCCGGCAGTTGGCTGACGACGGGAGGCGTGAAGACCGGACCGAGCTTGTAGCGCGAGGCGATCTTTTCGCCCTCGGCGCGCAGTTCCGGCGTGAAGTCGATCAGATCGTCGAGCACGAACCCCTGGCGCTCGTAGGCGGCAGGCTTCGTCGGGATCGGCTGCGTTGGCGAATACCACTCGCCAGGAACCGTCCCCTTCTCCACCGGCCGCTCAACGATCGGCCACAGCGGTTCGCCGGTCTCGCGATTGAACACGTAGAGAAATGCCTGCTTGGTCGGCTGCGCCACCGCCTTGATCGTCCGGCCATCGATCGTCACGTCGAGGAGAATCGGCGCACACGGGATGTCCATGTCCCAGATGCCGTGGTGCACGAGCTGGTAGTGCCACTTGCGCTTGCCGGTCTGCAGATCGACAGCGACCAGGCTCTCACCAAACAGACCATTGCCCGGGCGCGTGCCGCCGAAGTAGTCACCGGTCGGCATCTCGACCGGCAGGTAGACGAGCCCGAGCTGCTCGTCGACGCTGATCTGCCCCCACACGCCGGCATTTCCAGTGTAAACCCACGAATCTTTCTCCCACGTCTCGTTGCCGAACTCGCCGGGCTCGGGAATCGTGTGGAAGATCCACAGGCGTTTGCCGGTGCGCACGTCGAAGCCGCGCACGTAGCCCTTGACGTTGGTCTTACTGGTGGGCACGCCACCCGATCGATGCGCTGCCCCGACGATGACGACATTGCGTGCGACGACGGGTGTGGCGTGCAGGCCGATCTCGCTCGACAGTGGATCGATCGTCTGATCGTTGTTCTGCTTCAGATCGACCATGCCGTTGGTACCGAACCCGGGAACTCGGATGCCGGTCCTGGCATCGAGCGCGACGAGCTGATAGCCGGGGGTCACGTAGAGAATTCGCGCCTCCTTGCCGTCGCTCCAGTACGCCAGGCCGCGGCCGGACAGCTGTCGTGGCGCGGCCGCACCGCGTGGGCCTTCCTGCTCGCTGTGCATCCACAGCTGCTCGCCGGTACCCGCGTCGAGCGCGACGATGGCGCGGCGCGTCCCTGCAGTGGTGTAGACGACACCGTTGACCATGAGGGGCGTCCCCTCGAACTGGAACTCGGGTCGGGGTCCGAGGCTGTCGGTCTTGAAGCGCCAGGCGACCTCGAGCGAGTTGAAGTTGGCGGCCGTCACCTGGTCGAGCGGCGCGTACTTGGTGTTTCCGAGGTCGCCGCCGTAGGTGCGCCACTCGCCGTTGACGGTGCCGCGCTGCGCCGACAGCGAGACGCTCAGGCCAATCAGGCCGACGATCGTGATCCACGCCGCAAGACGACGCTCCATGGCTTTCTCCTACAGATGCAAACTGTCTAGATCGTCTAGACAAACCGGGCGACTCTCATGTCTAATATGTCTAGACATGGAGGGGCACCCATGACCGACGCCACCATGCTGGCGCAGGCGAAAGCCGCCGGCGCCACACTGGTCGAAGCGGAGCGCCAGGTGCTGTTGTCGCGCGCAGACTACCATACGGCGATCCGGCGGCTGCACCTCGCCGGCGGGTCGGTGCGCGAGATCGCCGACGCGCTGTCGATGAGCCATCAGCGAGTCCAGCAGATCGTCAGCGCGGCGGGGGGCAGCTGGTGGCAGCTATGGCGCAGCCGACGGGTCAAGCGAGATGCCGTCTGCACCTGGTGCGAGCGGCCGCCGAGCGAAGTCGCCAAGCTCATTGCCGGCCCCAACGTGTTCATCTGCGATACCTGCGTCGCCGCCGCCGAACGGCAGCTCAACGGCCGATCGCGGAGTGCGCCACGTAGTGCCAGCCGGACGTGCGCGTTCTGCTCGCGTCGCGCGAACAACGCGCGCACGCTGGCGTACGGCACCAACAGCGTCTGCAGCGACTGCCTGCGCGTCTGCCGCGAAATTCTGAATACCAGCACATGACGCCGGGCCTGGAAGGCCCGGCCTCGCGAGCGTCAGCGAGCGCCCGCACCTCGTGAGCGACGCGAACGCCTGCACTTCGCACGCGCCGCGTGCGCCCGCACCCTCGCGAGGCGCAGCCGAGCGTCTACTTCACCGCCGATACGCCGGCCGCCGCTGTCACGCCGTCCTGCTGACTCGTGCCTCCAGATGCGCCAATGGCGCCGATGATTCGTCCGCCGGCCATCAGCGGCAAGCCGCCTTCGACCGCAATCGCGCCGCCAAGTGACAGGATGCGCCACCCCTCGCCGCCGGCGGCGAGCGCGTCCTGGAACGCCTTGGTCGGCCGCTTGAAGCGCGCCGCCGACCGCGCCTTCGCCTGCGCGACGTCGACGCTGCCGACCTGCGTGTTGTCCATCTTCTCGAAGTACACGAGATCGCCCGCCGGATCGACGATCGCAACCGCCATCGTCCACTGGTTTTTCTTGGCCTCGGCGATCGCCGCCGCGGCGGCAGACTTGGCTTGTTCGGCGGTCACCGAAAGACCGTAGGCGGCCGGAGCGCCTTGCGCCGCAGCGAGCACCGGCAAGGCCACTGCGACGGCAAAACATGCGATGCGAACAACGTGTCGAGTCATGGTGCCGCCGATTATAAGTCGCTGCCCCCTATCACCTGCCCCCTGCGCCCTGTTAGATTTTGCTCAATGAGCGCCCACGCCATTCTCTGCACCCTGACCGATCGCCCTCGCATGCTCTCGGATTTGACCAAGGTGCTCGCCGATCATCAGGCGAACATCACCTACGTCGACATCCACCCGGGCAGCGCGTCGGTCGGCATCTACTTCGAGTTCGCGTTGCCGGACGGC
>Ga0111538_10006109_pt1 | contig 16351 bp, 11 predicted proteins | sample SoiMethybrSBSTD1_FD_79669 | JGI IMG/M metagenome (GOLD analysis project Ga0111538, IMG submission 79669) | Bulk soil microbial communities from a Populus tree surrounding site in Tennessee, USA - Soil MetaG P. TD hybrid SBSTD1 (version 2)... | ecosystem: Environmental > Terrestrial > Soil >...
CCGATCCCGCACCGGCGTGGAGGCGGCCCGCGCCAGCACCCCTCCGGCACCCGATGCCACCGCTACCGTTGCTCCCTTCCGGGCCTGGCGGGGTTCACGGCTGATCGTCGCGGAGGAACCGGCGCGAGCCACCATGGAAGGCCGGGCCGCGCATCGTAAAGTCGCCTCCCGGGGTCGTCAACCGCGCGCGGCGGCGCGGGGCAGCCACAGCGTCACCATGGTGCCCTCGCCCGGCGCGCTCTCGATCTCGATGCGCCCGCCGTGGATGTCCACGATCTCCTTGACGATGCTCATGCCGAGCCCGGTACCGGCGACGCCCGCGGTGGACTCCGCGCGGTAGAACCGCTCGAAGATGCGACGCTGCGTCTCCTCGTCCATGCCCTCGCCGCGGTCGCGCACCCGGACGCCGATCTCGGCCGCGTTGGATACGAAGCCGAGCTCGACCGGCGCATCGGGCGGCGAGTACTTGCAGGCGTTCGCCACGACGTTCGCGAGCGCCTGGCAGATCTTGTCTGCGTCGATGAACGCCTCTGCGCCGCCGATGTCCCCGGCCGGCGCGGGTACGCGCGCGTGCCCTCCGACGCGAAAGGACTCGATGAAGCGCTGGACTGCCGGCGCCAGCGGCTGGCGGAGCATCGTGAAGTCTCGGCCCGCCCGGGCCTCAATGCGAGCGAGGTCGAGCAGCTCCGTGACGATTCCGGCGATCTGGTCGCCCTGGCGCCGCATGGTCGCGAGAATCTCGCCGCGCTGTGCGGGCGGCGGGTCGGAGTCCTGCAGGAGCTCCGCGTATCCCGAGATCACGGCGATCGGCGTGCGAAGCTCGTGCGCCGCAGTCGCGACGAACCGGCTCTTGGCACGGTCCACTTCGTCGGCCCGCGTGATGTCGCGGAAATAGGCCACGCGGGATGCGGCCGGCGCACCGACCACGCGGCACTCGATCACCTTCGCCCGCGGACGCTGCAGTCTGAGCCTCGAAGCGACGTCCGGCGGCGGTTCCGGGCAATCGCCCAGCTCGCCGAGCTTTGCCCAGAATGCATCGCGTGGCAGCCCGATGAGCTCCGCACGCTTCCAGCCGGTCAGCTCGAGGAACGCGGGGTTGGTCTCGGTCACGCGGCCGCCGGCGCCGAAGGACACGAGGCCGTCCGGCGACAGCGAAAGGATCTTCGACAGCTCCTCGTTGCGCTCCGTGAGTCGCGACTCTGCCTCGGCACGCGCGCGGTTGGAGTCGCCGAGCAGCCGCCCGAGGCTCTGCAGCTCGCCGACCGTGTGACGAAACTCGCTCACGTCGAAAGGCGGCAGGGTCTGCTCATATTCCCCGACCGCGATGCGGTGCGCCATGCGCTCGATCTGCGTGAGCGGTTCCGCGATCGAGCGGCTTACGACGCCGGCACGGCGGTACAGGAAAGTGAAGAAGACGAGGTAGAAGCCGGCGAGCCCGGCCAGCATCACCCAGCCGAGGGCCGCGAGGTCCCGGCTGAGCGTGCGCGCGGGGCCGAACACCGCCTGCTCGCGCACGAAGCTCATCAGTTTCCATCCCACGGAAGGTATCGTCACCCAGGCGACCAGCTGCGGCTCCCCGCCCCCGAGGCGTCCGGTGCCCGACGGCTGGGTCCGAAGGAGGTTGCCGATCTCGGCAAAGTCCTTGCGCCGGTAGATGTTGAACTCGTCCGGCTTGAACGTGTCGGCGCGGATCGCGTCGACGTAGTCGTGCTCGGTCAGCTCCTTGAGGCTGAACAGGCGCTCGCCCTGCGGCGGCAGCGCGAGGAGCGTGCCCGACTTGCCTATCAGGATCAGGAAGCCTTCCCACGGCAGGTCCTGGCGCAGGACATCCGCGACGATGCGGTCCACCGTAACGTCGGCGCCGACCACACCCTCGAGGATTTCGCCGCGGTAGACGGGTGCCACGGCGGACACGAGCCAGCCCTTGCCGGCCGGGTCCACGTAGGCGTCGGTCCAGACGACGCCGCGCCCCGGGTTGTGCCGCGCATCCGCCTCGTAATAGAAGTTGAATGCACGTACGTCCATGCGCGGGTCGAAAAGCGTCGCCGCATCGATCCATGGCCAGATGCGGGTCTGCGAATCGCTCGTATTGATGTACGCCTGCACGATGAGCGGGTTCGCAAGCGTGATGTCCCGGAGCAGCGGGTCGATTGCCGCGAGCCGCTCGAGCTTCTCGTACTGCGCGGCGCCTTTCGGCGTCAACGCGGAGTAGTACACGGCCGCCCCGCCGTCGTCGTGCCAGGTCGTCAGCGCGCCGGTTGACTGCAGGCGCATGCGCGCGCGCTCGCCGGGCCGGCGGGCGGGGGCCGCGATCGCTGCCGCAGCCTGGCGCCGCAGCACCTCGGTCAACGCGGCCACCTGGCCCAGCTGTTTCTCAATGGCGTCGGACTCGTCGTCGGCGCTCCGCGACAACTCATCGCGCGCGACCTCGGTCAGCGCAGCGACGTTCCTGCGCAGTGACCAGCCGTGACTCGTTAGGTAGACAGCGACCAGCAGCAGCTCGACGACCAGGAGCGGCACCAGCGCGTTTCGCACGTAAGCTCGCCACACCCACCCGAGCAGCGAGACTTCGCCCTTCGGCGATCCCGCATCCGCGCGTCGGAAGGCGGATGTCAGAGGCATGAATCAGTGTAGCGGCGGCGGGAAGCTGGCGGAGAGGGTGGGATTCGAACCCACGTAGGGCGTAATGCCCTCAACCGATTTCGAGTCGGTGCCGTTGTGACCGCTTCGGTACCTCTCCGTCTGGGATTCCGGCTGCCCGTCGCGGGCGGGTCCGGAGTCGTTATTCTACATGAATGGCACCGGACTCCCCGCCGGCCGCATCACCCTGGAGGCGAGTCCGCAGCCGCTTTGGCGTGCCGGCCATCGCGCTCCTCGCCCTGCTCATCGGAACCTGCTCGCGCATGCCGGGCACGCTCGAGCAGGTCCGCTTGCTCGGCGCCGTCAAGGTCGTGACCCGCAACAGCCCGCTCGCCGCGTACGAGGGCGCCGCGGGTCTCGAAGGGCCGGAATATGAGCTTGCACGGGCCTTCGCGGAGCGGCTCGGCGTGCGCCTCGAAATTTCCTTCGTCCGGTCGGCAGCCGCCGCTCTCAATGCGGTGGCGCGCAATCGCGCCCACATCGCGGCCGCGGGCCTCGTCGAAGGCCGTGACTCGATTCGCCGGATTCGCTTCGGTCCCGTGTTCCAGCGCATCGACCAGCATTTCATCTACCGCGTCGACGATACGCTGCCGAAAACTCCGGCAGACCTCCAGGGGCGGCGCATCGTGGTGCTGCGGAACTCGACGCACGCAGCGAGCCTCGCAAAGCTCGCCCGGCAATGGCCGGGGCTGACCTGGACCGAGGTCAAGCGGGGCGACGCGCTCGACCTCCTCGACCGCGTTGCGAAGGGCGACGCCGACATCACCGTCGCGGATACGACCGAGTTCTCGCTCGGCCGCCATTTCCATCCCGAACTGCGGCCGGCATTCAAGCTGGCGGAGTCCGAAGCCGTCGCCTGGGCGCTGTCGCCTCACGGCGAGGACCTGCTGCATGAGGTCGAGCGGTACTTCGCCGACATCGGCGCGAACGGCCGCCTCGCGGACGTCCTCGAACGCAACCGTCTCGCCCTCGTGCGCTTCGAGACCGTGGACGCCGCGAATTTCGTCGCCGGCGTGCGCGAGCGGCTGCCGCGCTACCAGGCATTGTTCCAGGAGGCGGCGGCAGAGACCGGAATCGACTGGCGGCTGCTCGCCGCCATCGGCTACCAGGAATCGCGCTGGGACGAGAGCGCGGTGTCCTCGACCGGCGTGCAGGGCCTCATGATGCTGACCGCGGAGACGGCGACGCGCGTCGGCGTCGCGAATCGCGGCGATCCGCGCGACAGCATCCGGGGCGGCGCGCGCTACTATCGGCTGGTCGAGAAGACGATCCCGAAGCGTATCCGCGAGCCGGATCGCACGTGGCTCACGCTCGCCGCTTACAACGTCGGTTATGGGCACCTCGAAGACGCGCGCGTACTGACGCAGCGGCGCGGGCAGGATCCGGATAGCTGGCCGGACGTGCGTGCGACCCTGCCGCTTCTCGCCCAGGAGCGTTACTTCACGACGTTGAAGCGCGGCTACGCGCGCGGCTGGGAGCCGGTCGGCTTCGTCCGCAACGTGCAGACCTATGCCGAGCTCCTGCGCTGGATGGTCGCCGACGAACTGCCCTCAGCGCCGCCCGGCGAAAAAGCGCCGAAGTAAAGCGCCGCACTCCTTCGACAGCACGCCACCGTAGGCATCGACGCGGTGGTTCATGGCATCGGCGGCGACCAGGTTGAACGCGCTGCCGGCCGCGCCCTGGCGCGGGTCGAAAGCGCCGAACACGAGCCGCTCGACGCGCGCGTGCGCCATTGCCGCCGCGCACATCGGGCATGGCTCGAGCGTGACGTAAATCGTTGCACCGCCAAGCCGGTAATCGCCGACCTGCTCCGCCGCGGCGCGCAGCGCCAGGATCTCGGCGTGTGCGGTCGGGTCGCGGGACGCGATCGGCCGGTTCCAGCCTTCCCCGATCAGGGTCCCGTCGCGCACGACGACTGCGCCGACTGGCACTTCTCCTTCGGCTTCGGCGCGCGCGGCGAGCGCGAGCGCGGCCCGCATCCAGGCCTCGTCTCGGCTCATGTCGCGCCTGTCCGGCTACCGCGCATCGAGCATCGTATAGACGACCTTGCCGCCGACGACGGTCTCCAGCACGCGCGTCCCGGCGATCTCCTCCGCCAGCACCGCGAGCGGATTACGGTCGAGCACGATGAGGTCGGCGAACTTGCCTGCCTGCAGCGAACCGGTCACGTCGTCCTGGTGCAGCTCATAGGCGGCGTTGATCGTCGCGGCACGCAGCACCGCCTCAGGCGACAGCCCGGGATCGTCGCCGAGCCGTCCGCGGAATTCGGACGGGGCTTCCGGCGCGTTCGTGCGCGTGACGCCGACCTTGAGCGCGAACCACTCGTCCAGCGCGTCGACCGGCCAGTCGCTGCCGAATGCGATCCGGGCGCCTGCCTCGGCGAGGAGGCCCGAGGGCTCCAGGATCTTCATCCGCTGGGGCCCGAAGTAATCCTTGAGTCCCATCGTGTCCCCTGCCGGCTTGCCCCACTGCAACGACAGCACGGCCGTCGTATTGAGGGACTTGTAACGGCCGAAATCCGCGGGCGCGACGATCTCATCGTGTGCAATGGCCGGCCGGATGTCCGCGGCCGGCAGGGCCTTGCGCAGCTCGGCCACGCCGTCGAGCCCGGCGCGGACCGCCGCATCGCCGTCGGCGTGCATGTGCGGATCGATGCCGGCGTGGCCGAGCGCGATGAGCGTCGCATCGAGTGCGGCTGCAGGAAAGTAGACGTCCGGGCCGCGGCTCGTCCCCTCGACCCAGCGCGGCTCCTCTGCAGTGCCGGCGTTGCGGCGATACGGCTGCAGCATGGCGCCGGTGAGCGCCGGGGCCGCGATCACGCCGTCGAGGAACAGCTTGGCGTTGCGGACCGTGATGCCCGGCGTCGGCACGACCGCGCCTTCGTCGTAGCGCGCCCGCTGTGACATCACCCGCGCGACGGCCGCGGCCGGGTCGGCCGCCTCGGCCGGCTCGATGGTGACCGCGAAGTGCGCCCGCGCGATGAGCTTGCCACTGCGTCGGACGGCGGCGAAGGCGGCGATATCCTCGTCGGCGGCCGAGGCGTCGAGGAAGCTCGTGATTCCCTGCCGCTTCATGGCGTCGAGCGCGGCAAGCGCTGCCCGCTCATTGTCGGCTGCTGTCGGTTTCGGAAGGAGCGTGGCGAACACGTCGTTGGCCGCGTCCTCGAGGAGTCCGGTGGGCTCGCCGGCGGCATCCCGCCAGATCTTGCCGCCGAGCGGATCCTTCGTCGCCGCCGTGATTTCCGCGAGCTCGAGAGCGCGCGAATTGGCGAGCACTGTGTGGCCGAACGAGGAGCGCACCACGACCGGGCGCTTCGTGTCGAGCGCATCGAGCGTCGCGCGGCTCGTGGTCACGCCGGCGGGCCGCATGCTCTCCTGGAACCAGCTGACGACTTCGAGCCAGTCGTCCGGCCCGGCGGACTTTGCTCCGTCGAGGCAGGCCTGGATGCGGTGCTGGAATTCGACAACTGTCAGCGCATCGTAGTGAAGGCTGCATTTCAGCAACGTCGATCCGGCCTCGACAGGGTGCATGTGTCCGTCCACGAGGCCCGGCATCAGGAAACGACCCGCCAGGTCCACGCGGACTGTGGCGGGCCCGAGAAACGGCGCGAGCCCAGCGTCGTCGCCGACGTACACGATCTTCCCGCCCTGGATCGCGAGCGCCCGCGCGATCGTGCCGCCGGCGTCGGCCGTGAAGACGACGCCATTGAAGTAGACGCGATCGGCGGCAGCGGAGGCAGCTTCCACTGCCACGGCGGGAACCACGGCGAGGAGCATGGACCCTGTCATGACGACGCTTCGCAGCATGCTCATCCCCCATCCGGCCGCCAGTAGAATGGCGGCCCGAGCGATCGTACCGTACCTGCCAGTTCCCGAGGCCCGAACGGAATCACGCATGAAAGCACTCTTCGCCCTCCCCGTCTTGTTCGTGGCGTCCTGCGCGTCCGCCGCCGGGCCTTCCAGGGATGGCATCTATGTCCCGGCCGCCACGAGTCAAGCCGAATCCGACGAATACACGCGCTATGAGCTCCTCGCCCCCGACAGTGGCAAATTCAGGATTACCTACGAAGTCACGGCCACGACGGCTGGCGCTCGTGTGTTCTACAACCCCATTCGAAAAGGCAGCGCCGCGAGTGACGAGGCCGTGCTCGACGCGATGACCGGCAAGCCGCTGCACTTCGAGATCCTCAGCGGCGCCGACGCACGCAAGGATCCCTTGATGCCCGACGCCGAGGCCGACACCCATTACATCAAGGTGACGCTCGCGCGCCCCGTGCCGGCGAACGGCCAGGGGCGCCTGATCATTATCAAGACGTACGAGGACAGGAAGAGCTACTACGTCGAGGGGAAGACCATCGTGTTCGACCGGCCGCTCGGCATACGCCGAAACAAGGTGGTGCTTCCCGCGGGCTACGAAGTCGTCGGCCTCAACGTGCCGTCGCAGATCATCACCGAAGCGGATGGCCGGATCGGCATCAGCTTCGTGAACGGCACCGAAAGCGATGCGCCGTTGGTGCTCCGCGCCGCGAAAGGCGCGCAGACTGGGGCAGCGGCGGCGCCGAAGCCGGCGACCCAGCAGCGGAGCTGGGAATCGCCCTTTGAAGGCGAGACCGAGGAAGATCGCCTTTCCGAGCGCGCGCATCAGGACCGCGATATCGTCTACTTTCTGCAGCAGCCCGAATCGCACGCATTCGCGCTCTATCACGACTACACCGAGTCGCGTCCGGGCATCAACGGCTATGCGAACGTCGTCCGTGCAGGCAGCACCGCCAGCAACCCTTCGGCCAGCATCCTCGATACTGGCGAACAACTGCAGGCGAAGGAAATGAGCGGCGCCGAGATGGCCCGGATGAAGATCAACGCCGGCGAATCGGTCGACCCCAAGGCGCGCGTCGTGGTGATTCCCTTCTCGCCCGTGCAGCCGGGACAGTCGCTGCGGTTGCGGATCGCGGAAACCTACACGGCGCCGGCCAGCTACCGTCTGGAGGGCAACGAGCTCGTATTCGATCGCAGCCTCGGCAGGCCGCGCAACGCCGTCGTCCTGCCGTCGGGGTGGTACTGCACGTTCAGCTCGATTCCCGCGACGGTGAACCTGCTCCCCGATGGGCGCGTGCGGCTCGACTACTGGAACGGCCGGCCCGAGCCGGTGGTCGTGCTGCTCAAGGCGCGTCGTCGCGTCGCCGAGTAGCGTCGATCCTAGAGCCTCGGGGGTCGTCGGAGGATTTCATCGTAGTGCGGATCGTCCTTGACCGCGAGGTAGGCCGGATCAGGGTCCTCGAAGAAGGGCATCGCGTTTGCAAACGGCACCTTCAGGAGCCGCTGCACCTCGGCGTAGCCCTCGTCCTTGCGGCCGGCGCGCACCAGGATGATGCTGCGCAGGAAGGCTACCGCCGGGGAGTCGGTCGCGTTGCGCGACTCCGGTTCATGCGCGGCGTCCCCGGCAGCGAAAGCGCAGCCGCTGCGTCCTGCGACGTGTAGCTGAGGACAACGGCCCCGGCGCTCATCGGACCCGCCAGCGTCCCGGCGTCGGCCGGAGACGCGGCACCTACTTCACTCCCACTCGATCGTCGCCGGCGGCTTGCCGGAGACGTCGTAGACGACGCGCGAGACGCCATTCACCTCGTTGACGATGCGCCGCGCGACATGGTCGAGGAACTCGTATGGAAGCCGCGCCCAGTGCGCCGTCATGAAGTCCACCGTCTCGACGGCGCGCAGCGCAATGACCCAGTCGTACCGGCGCCCGTCGCCCATCACGGCGACCGAGCGCACCGGCAGGAAGATCGCCATGGCCTGGCTCACGCGGTCGTAGAGGTCGTGTGCGCGCAGCTCCTCAATGTAGATGGCATCGGCGCGACGGACGAGCTCAGCCGCCTCGCGTGTGACGCGCCCGAGGATGCGCACTCCGAGCCCCGGCCCCGGGAAGGGGTGCCGGAATACCATCTCGCGCGGCAGTCCGAGCTCGAGCCCGATGGCGCGAACCTCGTCCTTGAAGAGCTCGCGCAGCGGCTCGAGCAGCGCGAGGTGCATGCGCTCGGGTAGACCGCCGACATTGTGGTGCGACTTGATGACGTGCGCCTTGCCGGTCCTGGCACCCGCCGACTCGATCACGTCGGGATAGATCGTGCCCTGGGCGAGCCACCTGACGCCCGCAACCTTGCGCGACTCCTCTTCGAACACCTCGATGAACAGGCGCCCGATCGTCTTGCGCTTGCGCTCCGGGTCCTCTTCGCCCTCCAGCGCCGCGAAGAACCGGTCCGCAGCATTCACGCGGAGGACGCGGATGCCGAGGTGCTTCGCAAAAGTATCCATGACCTGATCTCCCTCGCCGAGGCGCAGGAGGCCATGGTCCACGAACACGCAGGTGAGCTGATCGCCGATCGCGCGATGCAGGAGCGCCGCGACGACCGACGAGTCGACGCCGCCCGACAGGCCGAGCAGCACGCGGTCGGCACCGACCTGCTCGCGGACGCGGGCGATTGCGTCCTCGACGATGTTGCCGGCGTCCCACAGCGCGTCGCAGCCGCAGATCTCGCGCACGAAGCGCTCGAGGATCGCGCGGCCGGAGCGGGTGTGCGTGACTTCCGGGTGGAACTGCACGCCGTAAAGCCGGCGCACTTCGTCCGCCATCGCCGCGAGCGGCGCATTCGCGGTCGCCGCGACGGCCGCGAAGCCGGGCGGCAGCGACTCGACGCGGTCGCCGTGGCTCATCCACACGTCGAGCGGGGCCTCATCCGCAGCCCCGGCATCCGCAATGCCGTCGAGCAGACGTGATGCCGCCGTGCGGCGCACCTTGGCGTAGCCGAACTCGCGCTGGCTCGAGGGCGCGACCCGCCCGCCGAGTTGCGCGGCCATCGTCTGCATGCCGTAGCAGATGCCGAGTACCGGCTCGCCGAGTTCGAAGACCGCCGCGGGCGAGCGCGGGGGCGCGGCGTCGGTCACCGATTCCGGACCGCCGGAGAGGATGATGCCGCGCGCGCCGAACGAGCGGACCGCCTCGTCGCCGCAGTCCCAGGGGAGAATCTCGCAGTAAACGCCGATCTCGCGGACCCGGCGCGCGATGAGCTGCGTGTACTGTGCTCCGAAGTCGAGGATCAGGATCCGGTGGGCGTGGATGTCGGCGGGGGTCGACAGAAGCTGCGCAGCCATCAGCCGATCCGGTAGTTCGGCGCTTCTTTCGTGATGCTGACGTCGTGCACGTGGCTCTCGCGCACCCCCGCGCCCGTGATGCGCACGAAAACCGGCTTCGTCCTCATCTCGTCGATGTCGTGGCTGCCCGTGTAGCCCATCGCAGCGCGCACGCCGCCCGCGAGCTGGTGCAGGATCGTCACGAGGCTTCCCTTGTAGGGAACGCGTCCCTCCACGCCCTCGGGCACGAGTTTCTCGAGCTCCTCGACCGTGTCCTGGAAGTAGCGATCGCTCGAGCCGTGGCGCTGGGACATCGCGCCGAGCGAGCCCATGCCGCGATATGACTTGTACGAGGCGCCCTGGTAGAGCTCGACCTCGCCGGGCGACTCCTCAGTGCCGGCGAACAAGCCGCCGATCATCACCGCGTGCGCGCCGGCAGCGATCGCCTTGGCGACGTCGCCGGAGTAGCGGATGCCGCCGTCGGAAATGAGCGGCACGTCGGTCTTCGCGAGGGCCTCGGCAACCGTCGCGACTGCCGAGATCTGCGGCACGCCGACGCCGGCGACGACGCGCGTCGTGCAGATGGAGCCGGGCCCGATGCCGACCTTGACGCCGTCCGCGCCCGCGTCGACGAGCGCGCGCGCTGCCTCTGCCGTCACGATGTTTCCGGCGACGAGCTGCAGCTGCGGGTGGGCCTTGCGGATTTTCTCGACGGTTGCGATGACGCCACGCGAGTGACCGTGCGAGGTGTCGACGATCACGAGGTCGACGCCGGCATCCGCGAGCTGCGCCACGCGCTCGAGCGTGTCGGGCGAGGTACCCACTGCCGCGCCGACGCGGAGCCGGCCCTGCTCGTCCTTGCAGGCGCGCGGGAAGTCGCGCGCCTTCTGGATGTCCTTGACCGTGATCATGCCGCGCAGCCGGCCTTCGCCGTCCACGACCGGGACCTTCTCGATGCGATGGCGATGGAGAATCTGCAGGACTTCCTCGCGCGGGGTGTTCTCGCGCACCGTTACCAGCTTTTCCCTCGGCGTCATCACCTTCGATACCGGCAAGTCGAGCTGCTCCTCGAAGCGGATGTCGCGGTGCGTGATGATGCCGACGACCTGGTTGCCGTCTGCCGTCACCGGCAAGCCAGAGATGCCCTTCGCGCGGGTGAGTGCGATGACCTCGCGGATCGTGGCGTCGGGACGCACGGTGATCGGGTCCTTGATGACGCCGCTCTCGTGCTTCTTGACACGGCCGACCTCGCGCGCCTGTTCGGCCGCGGTCATGTTCTTGTGGATGATGCCGATGCCGCCTTCCTGGGCGATCGTGATCGCGAGCCTGGCCTCGGTGACGGTGTCCATCGCGGCCGAGACCAAGGGCAGGTTCAGCCGGATCCCGCGCGTCAGGCGGGTGGAAAGGTCGACTTCGCGCGGCAGGACGTCCGAGTACGCGGGTACGAGCAGGACGTCGTCGAAGGTGAGTGCTTCCTGGACGATTCGCATGGCCGGCAATCCCGGGGCGGACCGAATGAAGCGGCGCATTCTACGACGGCGGGAGCCCGGATGTAAGTGGCGCGGCCACGAATCGCTTAGCATGCCCGCATGGACGCCAGCATCCCCGCGGCGGGGCGCCCGGCAGCGGCACGCCGGGACATTTATACGGTCTCGCGCCTGAACCGTGAGGCACGCGGCCTGCTCGAGGCCGGTCTGCCCTCGCTCTGGATCACGGGCGAACTTTCGAACCTGTCGCGCCCTGCCTCGGGCCACTGGTACTTCACGCTGAAGGACGAAGACGCCCAGGTGCGCTGCGCCATGTTCCGGACGCGCAACCTCGCGGTGCGCATCGCGCCGCGCGACGGCATGCAAGTCCTCCTGCGGGCCCGCGTCGGCTTGTACGAGGCGCGCGGCGAATTCCAGCTCGTCGTCGAGCACGTCGAGGAAGCCGGCGAAGGCGAATTGCGCCGTCGTTTCGAGGCGCTCAAGCAGAAACTGGCGGCCGAGGGCCTCTTCGAGGCGGGCCGCAAGCGCACCCTGCCCCGATTCCCACGACGGATTGGCATCGTGACCTCGGCGACCGGAGCGGCGCTTCGGGACGTGCTGCACGTGCTGCGCCGTCGCTGCTGCGGCGTGCCGGTGCTCGTTTATCCCGTGCCGGTCCAGGGCGCCGGGGCCGCGCGCGAGATTGCCGCCATGCTCGCCCTCGCCGACCGCCGGCGCGAAGTCGACGTCATCCTCCTGGTGCGCGGGGGCGGCTCACTCGAGGACCTCTGGGCATTCAACGACGAGGCGCTCGCGCGCGTAATTGCCGGCGTGTCGCTTCCGCTCGTCACCGGCATCGGCCACGAGGTCGATTTCACGATCGCTGACTTCGTCGCGGACCTCCGCGCGCCGACGCCTTCCGCGGCTGCCGAGCTCGCGGTTCCCGACTCTGCCGGCTGGCTCGATGCCCTCGAAGCTGCCGGGAGGCGCCTCGCCGCCGCGGCCGCGCGCAGCTTCAGGCAGCGCACGGATGCCCTGGATCACGCGCGTCACCGGCTCGGGCGGCTTCATCCGGCGCAGCGCCTCGGCCAGCACGCGCAGCGCCTCGACGAGCTGCAGGCACGCGCGCTCGGCGCGATGCAGCGCGAATTCCGGGCGCGCCGCGAGCAGCTCCTGCGCGCACGGGCGGAGCTCGCCGCATGCTCGCCTGCCACGCGCGTCGAGTCGCTCGCCCAGCGCATCGCGCATGCGGGCGGCCGCCTCGCGCCGGCAATGCGCCACCGCCTGGCATTGGCGGACGGAACGTTGCGGTCTGCCGCGCGCGCGCTCGAGGCAACGAGCCCGCTCGCGACGCTCGCGCGCGGCTACGCGATCGTGACGATCGCCGGGAGCGGCGCTGTCGTTCGCGATGCCACGGAAGCGCCGGCGGGGACCGAGGTGGATGCGCGGCTCGCGCACGGCCGGTTGAGGGCGCGCGTCATCCAGGCGAAGCCCTGAGTCAGCGGCGGCCGCGCCGCCTGTCGCGGTCGCGCGTTCGTCGCTGTCGCGGGGTCAGCTTGTCGCGCCGGCCAGCGAAAGGATTTTCCTCGCTGCGGAAGTCGACGCGCACCGGCGTGCCGGCGAGTCGGAACGCCTCGCGGTAGCAGTTCACGAGGTAGCGCCGGTAGTCCTCCGGCGTGCGCTCGGCCTGCGCCCCGTGCACCACGATCACGGGCGGGTTGCGGCCGCCCTGGTGCGCGTAGCGCAGGCGAATCCGGCGGCCGCGCACGAGCGGCGGCTGGTGCTGGCGGATCGCGGCCTCGAGCACGCGGGTGAGGTCCGGAGTCGGCATATCGCGCATCGCCGCGTCGAAGGCCGCCCGCACCGCCCCGAGGAGCTCGCCGACGCCGCTGCCGTGCAGCGCCGAGATAAAGTGCACCGGCGCGAAGTCGAGGAAGCGCAGCCGCAGCGCGACCTGGTCCTTCACTTCCTCGCGCCGGCCGGGCTCCACGTGGTCCCACTTGTTGACGGCTATGACCAGGGCGCGGCCGCGATCGGCCACCAGGCCGAACAGCGTTGCGTCCTGCTCCGCGACGTCGCCGCGGGCATCGACGATACCGATCACCACGTGCGAGTCGTCGACGGCCTGCAGCGTCTTGACCACGCTCCACTTCTCGAGTGCCTCCTCGACGCGCGCGCGCCTGCGCACGCCCGCCGTGTCGACGAGCACGTACCGCGCGCCGTCGCGCTCGAACGGCACTTCGACGGCATCGCGCGTCGTGCCCGGCTCGTCGAAGGTGACGAGACGTTCCTCGCCGACCAGCCGGTTGATCAGCGTCGACTTGCCGACGTTCGGCCGCCCGATCACGCAGACGCGGATCGCGCGGCCGCGGTCGATTTCCGGATCCGCGTCAGGGGCCGACGGGGCGAGCCCGTCGAGCGTGCGATCCATGAGGTCGTCGATCCCCTGCCGGTGCGCCGCCGAGATCGCGACGGGTTCGCCGAACCCGAGCGCGTGAAACTCTGCACTGACGACGCCCGCGTCGCGGTCCTCGCTCTTGTTGACCGCGACGGTGACCGGCTTTCCGCTCCGGCGAAGGGCGTCCGCGACAAAGCGGTCGGCGGGATCGAGGCCGTTCTGGCCGTCGACCAGGAACACCAGGCGGTCTGCCTCCTCGATGGCGCGGACAGTCTGTCGCGCCATCCGTTCAGAGACGCCGCGCGGCGCCTCGACGATTCCGCCGGTGTCGATCACGATGAAGCGGTGCGGGACGTTTTCGCCGAAGCCGTACTTGCGGTCGCGCGTGACGCCCGGGATGTCGGCGACGAGGGCGTCGCGCGTGCCGGTCAGCGCATTGAACAGCGTGGACTTGCCGACGTTCGGCCGGCCGACGAGGGCGACGACTGGGAGCATGGCATGCGCTTCCGGTCCGGGCTCAGCCGGCCGCTCGCGCCCGGGCTCGCCAGGCCTGGATGTCGCCGGAGTCGGTCTGCAGCAGCAAGAGGTCGCCGGCCGCGACCGGCGCGTTGCTCATGCGCCCGCCGCCCGTCTTGCCGCGCGCGAGCAGCTGGCCGGTCGCCGCGTCGAGCCAGTGCACATAGCCCTCGAAGTCGCCGACCACCACGGCATCGCCGGACAGTGCCGGGCCTGTCAGCGAGCGTCGCAGCAGCGCATCCTGGGACCAGACCGGTGTCCCGTCGCGCCGCTTCAGCGCCACCACCTGGCTGTCGGCGGTCGTCACGTAGATCGTGTCGTCGCCCACCGCGAGCCCGCGGTTGCTCGAGAGGTCGCGTCCCCACCACAGCTGGCCGGTGGCGCGGGCCAGCATCGCGATCCTGCCCTGGTAGCCGACGACGAAGACATCGTCGCCGACGATGCGCACGGGAGAATCGATGTCGACGAGGCGCTCGATCTCCGTGCGACCGTGCGACGGCGCAACGGTCGTCGACCAGAGCAGCTCGCCGGTCGTCAGCGAGAGGGCGACGACTTTTCCGTTGTCGAGGCCCGCGAAAACCATGTCACCGTCGACGACCGGCGCGCCGTTGCCGCGCAGCGTGAGGCGCGGCACGGGCTGCTCGTACGTCCAGGCCTCGCCGCCGTCGGAGACCCTGAGACCCCTCAGGCGGCCGTCCACCGTGCGCACGACCACGATGCCGCTGGCGATCGTCGGCGCGGTTAGCACTTCGCCGCCGGTCGTGACCTGCCAGCGCTTGGCGCCGGTGCCCGAATCAAAAGCCACGAGCTCGCCGCCGGACCCGCCGACGACGACGATGCCCTCGCCGACCGCGGGGCCGCCGCTCAGCTGCAGGTCGGTGTCCTCCTCCCATGTGTCGCGGCCGTTCGCGAGGTCGAGTGCATGCACGTCGCCGCCATGCCCGGCGACATAGGCGCGGCCCCCGTCGACCGCGGGACGCAGGCCGAGACGCAGGACGTCGTCGCCGTCCTTCGTACCGACGCTCCAGACGCGGTCTATGCGCACGAGCGGATCGAAGTCCACGAGCTCTGCCGGCGGTGCGACTTCCTTTTCCTTGTCGCAGGCCGCCGCCAGGAGCGAGATCGCGATCAGCGCGAGGTAGCGTTTCATGGCCATGCCCTACTTGGCGGCCGCGGCCGCGCCCTGTTCGTCGATCTTGAGACGCAGAAGTTCCGTGTCAACCTGGGCAGAGCCCTGCGGGTCGGCCGCAATCGCCGCCTCGGCCTTGCGCCAGTTGTCGAGTGCAGCCGCCTTGTCGCCCTGGGCGAGCTTGACGTCTCCGCGGAGTTCGAGCACACGTGCCTGCACCTGTGGGATTGCGACCGCGTCGAGGCTCTTCCACGCATCGTCGTAGCGCCCTTGCGCCAGCTGCACGCGCGCGAGCCGCAGTCGCGCGACGATCCGAAGGTCGGGGTCCCTCGAGGACTCCGCGACCTGCGAGAGCTTGGCCTCGGCGGCCGCGAGATCGCCGGTGTCGACGTCGAGCCGCGCCAGCACGAGCGTCGCCTGGTCCGCGTACGGCGTATCGGCGTACTCGCCGGTCACCTCGGCCGCGATCTTGAGGCCCTCCTCGCGCTTCCCGCCGCTGATCGCGTCCAGCATGGCGGCGAAGCGTTGCTCGGCTGCGGCGCCGCGCGCGGCCTCGCGCGACTGCCACCAGCGGTAGCCGTAATAGCCGCCGAGCGTCAGCGCGACGCCCGCGACGAGCCAGATCCAGTTCTCGCGCAGCCAGCCCCGGAGCTGCTCGGCCTGTTCCCGTTCCGAAAGGTATTCATCGACCATCGCGATTTCCTGCTCCGCCGTCCGCGAGGGCCGCGGCCAGGCGCCGCGGCAGTTCGTCCTGGGACCATTCCTGCTGCGCGGCCTCGGTGCGCAGCCACTTCACGGCGGCAACTCCGCGCGCCGCCTCGTCATCTCCGAGGATCACCGCAACCGCCGCGCCGCTCTTGTCGGCGCGCTTGAGCTGCGCCTTGAAGCTGCCGCCTTCCATGTTCGCGAGCACGCCCGCACCCGGCAGCTCGTCGCGCAGCCGCTCGGCAAGGGCGGGCCCCGCGAGCTCGGCTCGCTCGCCCGACAGCACGAGATAGACGGCGGGAGCCGGCACGGCGGCGGCGACACCTGCCGCCTGCATCAGGCCGACAACGCGCTCGATGCCGAGCGCCCACCC
>Ga0111538_10006110_pt1 | contig 16347 bp, 11 predicted proteins | sample SoiMethybrSBSTD1_FD_79669 | JGI IMG/M metagenome (GOLD analysis project Ga0111538, IMG submission 79669) | Bulk soil microbial communities from a Populus tree surrounding site in Tennessee, USA - Soil MetaG P. TD hybrid SBSTD1 (version 2)... | ecosystem: Environmental > Terrestrial > Soil >...
GGCCCTCGCCGGGTTCTTCGGCCACCTCGGGACGCACGCCCGGCCGTCGTCGCGGTGTCCGCTGTATTACAACCGTCAGCGCGACTGGAAGCACATGTCGGGCGTCCAGGCGTTCGACCTGACGTGCCGGCGCCAGCTCGCGCCGCGCCTCGGCCCGCAGCTGCCGGCGCTCGATGCGCTGTTGAACGTGTTCACCGCACCGCGGACGCGATCGTCAGTCGAATCGGCTGTCGTCGGCTGACGGACCGTAGAGGGCAGGCACCTTCGCCCCCATCAACCGCAGGTAGACGGTCATCTGCCCGCGATGGTGCACCCAGTGATTGATCGTGTCGCGAATGGTCCTGTAGCGCGACGCCTCGCTGACGACCTTCCCAGCGGCGAGCAGACGCCATGGCGTCATGAGGTGCTCGTCGGTCGTGGTCTTCAGCGCCTCGCGCGCGCCGGCCATCGACTTGTCGAGGGCGCTCAGGAACTCCGAGCTAGTGTTCATCGGATCGCGTTTCATCTGCGACCCGGCGGGAGGCACCACGTCGAGCTCGTTGCGCGTCACGATCATGTTGACCCAGGACGGGACGCTGGCAACCAGATCGGCGAGATAGCCGAAGACCATCGACTTCTCGTGCGGCTTCCACCCGTGCTGTCCCTCCGGCACCTGCTCCAGCGCTCTTCGCGTGAGCCGGGCCTCGTTCTCGAGCTCGTCCAACAACAGTTCAGTCAGTTTCACAGAGGCCTCCCACGAGGACCAAAGCAAGTTCGTTTCCAGGTCGTCCGCGTGACTGATCCGCGATCATCAAGCACGGAACGCTGACTGCAACGCTCAGCGTCCAAGCGTATAGTGGTGAAAAGGGATCCTATGCGGCTACGGCTGACATTGATGGTGTGGATCGTGTTCCTCGGCTCGGCGATCGTCACGATGGCGCAAACACACGCACCGGCACCCGGCTCGGTGCCAGAGCTGCCACCGATCGGTTTGCCGCTGCCGCAGATTGGATTGCCGCATCCACCGACGGGCTTGCCGGTGCCTCAGTCACCTGCCGTGAAGCCAGATCGCCGGCAGCAGTACCCGCCCGTTCGCGGCCGGCACGGGGCGAAGTTCCCGACAGCTATCTACTTCATTCCGGCGTACGTGCTTCCTCCGGTGACCGAGGCTCCGAAACCGGAAGCCGAACTGGTCGGAGGTCGCCTTCGTGTCGATGTCGAGCCGGACGTCGTGGGACAGGTCTATTTGGACGGCTACTACGTCGGGTCGACTGGCGACCTCGACAGTGCGATGGACATCGCCAGCGGAAGCCACACCATTGAGATCCGCGCTGACGGGTACGAACCGCTCCAGGACGACCTCGCCGTCATGGCCGGCCGGTCGGTCACGTATCGTGGGGTGATGAGGAAAGTGGCGTCTACCCCAGCTCCGCCGGCGCCAGCCGCGGAGGCGCCACTGCCCGCGCAGAAGCCCGGATCCACCACTTTCTACGTCATACCCGGGTGCTACTTGGGCAATGTTCCGCCTCAGGACACAACCCTTCCGCCGGGGTGCGATCCCCAGCGGGCAGTGGCCATCACGCGCTGATCGCGTTTCTTGACGCCCGCTGTAGAATCCAGCGCTGGTGACCCGGCGCGCTCTGATTCTGACGATCGCGACGCTCGTGGCGGTGGCGCGGCCGCCACTGAACGCTGCCGATCTGCGCAACGTTCTCGCTGACTACAGCCTCACCTCCTGGACCCAGAAAGACGGTCTGCCCTCCACGCGGATTGACGCGCTGGCGCAAGACAGCGTCGGCTACCTGTGGCTCGGGACGGAGGCCGGCATCCTCCGGTTCGACGGTGTCCGCTTCGTGCCATGGGAATCGCTGGCGGCGGTGCCGAACCCGCATGTTGCGGTCCGCTCGCTCTGCGCTGCCCGTGATGGCACCCTCTGGTTTGGGCTCGGCGAGCCGGGTGGCATTGGGTGGCTGCGCGGCGCCGAGGTTCACACGTTCGACACCGACGATGGCTTTCCCGAAGGAATGGTCAACGCCATCATTGAAGACGCGACGGGGGTGATTTGGGCGGCTGGGCGTTTCGGTCTTCGGTCGTACGCCGCCGGCAGCTGGACGCGGAGCGACACGGGCCTTCCTCCGGTCGGCGTTCTCGGGCTGTTCATCGACACCGACAAATCTCTGTTCGCGGCCACTGCCTCTGGCGTGTTCCGTCGCGCCATCGGCGAGACGAGCTTCACGCGGTTCGAAACGTTCACCGATCCGACCCGATCGATTGCCCGGGATCTGCAGGGTCGCCTCTGGGTCACGGATCCGATCGTCGGATTCCGCCGCATGCACGAGGGTCGCGAGCCGACACACGCCCTGGAGAAAGGCCGCGGCATGCGGCTGCTCATCGATTCGCGAGGCGGGCTGTGGGTCGGGACCGCCGGCCAGGGACTCTGGCGCTTCAAGACGCCGTCGCGCCAGGATCCGGATCAATTTGAAAAGAGCTCGACGGCCACCGGCCTCTCCGACGACGGGGTGTTGGCGCTCATCGAAGATCGGGAAGGAAACATCTGGGCGTCCACGCTCGACGGACTAAACCGTTTGACCCCGCACAAGATGACGCCGATCACGAACCTTGGCCTCGTGAGCGCGGTCGACGGCACGAGCGACGGTCAGATCTGGGTCGGCAGCGTGGATGCCATCGTGCCGTTCGCCGATGGCACCATCGCCTCGCGCCGGCCGCCGATCCCCCTGCGCCATCCGCCGCTCGCCGCCATGCATGCTGACGATCGCGGCGTGCTGTGGGTGGCCACCGGCCGCGAGCTGCTCCGTGTCGCCGGCGGGCGGGTGACGACCGTTTCGCTCAGCCCGGTCAGCCTCAATCAGATCACGGACATTACCTCGGATGGCGATGGTGGAGTCTGGCTGCACGACGCGGAACGGGGACTGCAACGCTGGAACCGCGGCCGCCTGTCGCCGGCGCCGCTGCCGCACGATCTCAGGCAGACGGCGCTGCTCGCGAGCTACACCGATCGAGAGGGGCGCGCCTGGCTGGCCTTCGAGAATCAGCGAGTGGCCGTCATCGAGCGATCTGGCACCGTCCGCGTATACGGTCCGGACGACGGCCTTTCAGCTGGCGTGTATCGCGCGATTTACCAGGATCGCGACGGGACGGTCTGGCTCGGCGGGAACAACGGGCTGACGCGCTTCGCCTACGGTGCGTTCCAGACGCTGCTGGCATCCGTGCGCTTTCCCGCCGCCTCCGTCATCGCCATCGTCGACGACCGAGAGGGCGCCTTGTGGCTGGGTCAGGAAGCCGGCGGGATTCTTCGCGTGCGTCCGTCCGAGATCGCACACGGTCTGACCGATCCGGCCTATCAGATGAAGTACGGCGCGTTCGACAAGTTCGACGGTTCCGCCGGGACGTCACGCTGGTACGGAAGCCGCGCGGCGATGCGGGCCAAGGACGGCCGTCTCTGGTTCGTGGCCGGCCGCGGCGTCACCGTGGTCGATCCGCAGGTGCTCCGCGATGAGAAGACCACGACGCCGACGGTCCGCATCGAAGGGGCGCTCGGCGACGGCCGGCGGCTGACCGCGCAGACGCAGGCGTTGTTTCCGCCGCGCACGGCGCGAGTCGAGATCGACTACACCGTCCTCAACCTGACGTCGGCGTTGAAGACGAGGTTCCGCTATCGCCTCGACGGATTCGACTCCGACTGGATCGATGCCGGCACGCGGCAGCAGGCGTTCTACACGAACCTGCCGCCGCGCGACTATGCGTTTCGCGTCATGGCCAGCGCCGCGGACGGCACCTTCAGCGAACCGGCGACGGTCTGGCTCTTTGCGATCCAGCCGATGTTCTACCAGACGACGTGGTTTCTGGTGACGGCCGCCGTCGGCGCCGTGCTCGCCGTCGGCGCCGCGTGGCGGCTGCACGTGCTCCGCGTGCGGCAGCAGTTCGCGCTGCTGCTGGGCGAACGGGCCCGTTTGAGCCGCGAAATCCACGACACGCTGCTCCAGAGTCTGTTCGGATTCGCGCTTCAATGCGACGCCATCGCCAACCGCGTCGCCGAGGTGGCGCCCGATCTGAAGTCGCAGTTCATGCGGATGCGTCTCGACGTGGAAGAAGACATCCGCGAGGCGCGGCAATCGATCTGGAACCTGCGGTCGCCCAAGCTCGAGAGCCACGGTCTGGTGGACGCGCTGCGGGACATGGGCGCTCACGTGACCGCGCCGTCCGGCATCGACTTTCAGCTGACCGTCACCGGCGAGATCCGGCGTTGTCCGCCGAATGTCGAGGAACAGTTGCTGCGCATCGCGCGCGAAGCGTTGCTCAACGTCGTGCGCCACGCCGGCGCCCGCAGCGTGCGGTTGCGGCTGACCTACAGCGACAACGACGTGTCGCTCTCGGTTGTCGACGACGGAGCGGGATTCGACCCGGCCAAGCCGCTGGATACCGATCCGCATTACGGCCTCACCACGATGCGCGAGCGCGCCGAAACGGTTGGCGGGGCGTTCCACATCAGCAGCGTGTTCGGGCGGGGCACCGAGGTCCGCACGATCATTCCACACGCGTAACCATGTCCAGCGACACCATCAGGATTCTCTGCGTGGACGATCATCGGATCGTCCGTGAAGGCATCGCGCTCGTCATCGGCCGTGAGCCTGACATGCAGGTCGTCGGCCTCGCGGCCACCGGGGAAGAGTCCATCGAGCTCTATCAGCGGCACAAGCCCGACGTGACGATCATGGATTTGCAGCTCGGACGGATGAGCGGCGTCGAGGCCATTCGCGCCATCCGCGCCGTCGACGAGATGGCGCGGATCGTCGTGCTGACGATGTCCCGAGGCGACGAGGACATTTACCGCGCCCTCCAGGCGGGCGCGGTGACCTACCTCCTCAAGGACACCGCCTTCGAAGACCTCACTCGCGTCATCCGCGACGTGCACGCCGGGAAGCACCCCGAGGTGAGCCCCGAGGTGAAGGCGCAACTTGCCGGACGGGCGGCGCGGCCGGCGCTGACGCCGCGCGAGGTGCAGGTGCTGGAGCTCGTACGCGGCGGGCTGCGGAACCGGGAGATTGGCGCCTCGCTCGGCATCTCCGAGGAGACGGTCCAATCGCACGTCAAAAGCATCCTGGGCAAGCTGGATGTTCAGGATCGGACGGCCGCTATCGACGTCGCCTTGCGGCGCGGCATTCTTCACATCCATTAACCCGGAGACGTCAGCGTCGAAAGCCCGAGCGTGCCTGCTTTCAGGGATGCGCACCCTGGGTGCCCTTACTAGAGTAGCGCCGCTCAAAAGACTGAGCTTGGACGGATCCCCCGCGGCGCGTCTTGAGCGACGCACTAGGAGGCTATTCGATGAGAGGACGAGCACTGGCGCGGATTCTGCTTGCGTGCGGACTGTTCCTGGCACCGCGTCTCGTTCTGGCCCAGAGCGGCATCGCCGGCACCGTTCGTGACGCGACAGGCGGCGTGCTGCCTGGCGTGACCGTCGAGGCGTCGAGCGACGCCTTGATCGAGCGGACGCGTTCGGTCGTCACCGACGGCGAAGGCCAATACCGCATCGTCGATCTGCGTCCGGGGCAGTACCAGCTCACGTTCTCGCTGGCCGGCTTCAGCACCGTCAAGCGCGAGGGCATCCAGCTGCCGGCCGACTTCATCGCCGCGATCAACGCCGACTTGCGCGTCGGCTCACTGGAAGAAACCCTGACCGTGACCGGCGACGCTCCCCTCGTCGACGTGCAGAGCACGGCGCGATCGCAGGTGTTGAGCCGCGAAGTCCTCGACGCGATTCCGACCGGCCGCTCCTTCCAGTCCGTCGGTCAGCTCGTCGTCGGCGTTCAGCTGAGCCGTCCTGATGTCGGCGGCTCGCAGGCGATGCAGCAGACCTACTTCTCGGTGCACGGGATGACGTCGCGCAACACGACCGTCCAGGTGGACGGCATGATGATGAATTCGACGCGCGGCGACAACCAGGTGAACCCGTACTTCAACGACGCCATGAGCCAGGAGATTTCCTACGAGACGACCGGCGCCGGAGCCGACGTCTCGGCGGGCGGCGTACGTATCAACATGATTCCGCGCGAAGGCGGCAACCGCTTCAGCGGCGCGGCGTTCACGGCGTGGTCCGACGGCGCGTGGCAGGCCGACAACCTGACGCAGGATCTCAAGGACAGAGGCCTGTCGGCCGTGGGCAAGATCGACAAGATCTACGACTTCAACTTCTCGATCGGCGGCCCGCTCAAGCAGGACAAGCTCTGGTTCTTCACCTCGGCGCGCAAGTGGGGCGTCGACTCGCCAGTGGCCGATTCGTTCTACGCTCCGCAAGGCGTGCCCTTTCCGACGGCGTTCCCGCAGTGCAAGGCGGGGACCGTCTCGTGCGAGCAGGGGCTCGACGACCAGCAGATCACCAGCGGCATGCTCAGATTGACCTGGCAGATCAGCTCGAAGAACAAGCTGGGCGCGTATTACGACCGGCTGTACAAGACGCGCGGCCACGACATGACCGCTGGCTTCGATCCCGCAACGGCGTCGTTCAAGTGGCGCTCGCCCGTGTACTACACGACGCAAATCAAGTGGACGTCGACGCTGAGCAGCAAGCTGCTGCTCGAGGCCGGGTACGGCAGCAACGTGAACGTGACCGTGCAGTCGCTCCAGGACGGCGTCGAGCAGCCACGCGGGACGGCGGCGTGGTACGCCGGCGCGTCGCGGACCGATCGCGACCTCGGCACGACCTGGGCCGCGCCTGACAACGTTCCGACGTTCGTGCCGACGAAGTACTACCTGACGAGCGCGGTGTCGTACGTCACCGGCTCGCACAACATCAAGGGCGGCGTGCAGTTCGGGACCGGCTGGTTCGAGACCCGGCAGGACGCGCTGGCCGACCTCCAGCAGAACTACCGCACGGGCGCCCCCGACTCCGTCGTCATTCGCAATACGCCGTTCCGATATCGCGACACCATGAATCGCGACCTTGGCATGTACATCCAGGACTCGTGGACGTTCAGACGGCTGACGCTGAACGGCGGGCTCCGTTTCGAGGGTCTCAACGCTGAGAACAGTCCGTTGACGTCGGGTGCGGGGCGCTTCGCCCCCGAACGCTCGTTCCCAAAGACGCCGGACCTGCCCGACTGGCACGACATCGCGCCGCGGTTCGGTCTGGCCTACGACCTCTTCGGTAATGCGAAGACGGCGGTCAAGTTTTCGTTGAACCGCTACAACGACTCGCGCACGACCGGCATCGCGGGGATGTACAACCCGCTCGCGCTCGCTACCGCCCGCTTGACCTGGCGCGACCTCAACAACGACGACATCGCCCAGGGTGAGTTGGGGTGCGTCTACCTGACTGCGGGCTGTGAGATCGACCTGCGTCAGATGCCGACGAACTTCGGCATCCGGTCGCTGCGCACCTACGATCCGGATACGGAGCGGCCCTACAACGTCATCGCGAACATCGGCGTCCAGCACCAGTTGCTGCCGCGGCTATCGGTGACGGGTTCGTTCGTGAAGAACCAGTTCTACAAGTTGCCGATCCGCGACAACGTGCTCAGGACCCGTGCGGACTACGCGCCCGTCTCGGTCGTCAGCCCGCTCGACGGTGAGCTCATCACGATCTACAACTTGGATCGCTCGAAGCTTTCCGCGGTCTCCGAGGTTGACACGACGGCCACGTCCGACCGCAAACAGATCTTCACCGCCTTCGAGTTCACATTCAACGCCCGCTTGCCTGGTGGCGCCACCCTCTTCGGCGGCACGTCGACCGACCAGAACGTGACGGTGCAGTGCGACGACCCTGACAACCCGAACAACGATCGGTTCTGCGATCTGCGTGACGCTGGTACTCCGTATCGCACGCAACTCAAGATCGCCGGCACCTACCCGCTGCCCTGGTGGGGCATCCAGCTGGGTGGCTCGCTGCAGAGTTATCCAGGGGCGGTCATCGGCGCACCGACGGCGACGATTCCGAACTCGTCGGGCACCAACTGGCTGCTGACCAACACGACGCGGTACGCAGCGGACTGCCCCGGACCGTGCACGCCAAACGCATTCGTGATTCCGACGTTGACCGAGGCATCGCTGACGGTGCCGCTCCGGCCGTACGGGACGGAATTCCTCGACCGCCTGACGCAACTCGACGTCCGCGGCTCGAAGACGTTCACGCTCAACGCCTACCGAATCGAAGCGCAGATCGAGCTCTTCAATCTGCTGAACTCTGACGCGGCCGACACCGTGCGTGGCGTCAACTACGGCACGGCCGCGTACCAGCAGGCGGCCAGCGCCGTCCAGGGCCGAATCATTCGCCTGGGCGCGCAGGTGAAATGGTAGCCTTGGCCTGACATCATCGGGAGGTCAGTCCTATATGTCGTTTCTTTTCCTGTTTCTGGCTTGGTTCGGGGGGCAGCAGCCGGCCCCCGCTCAGCCGCCGGCGGCGGCGCCGGCCGCGTCGACGCTCGACTTCGAGTTCTTCAAAACCCGGGTTCAGCCGATCTTCCTTGCGAAGCGGCCGGGACACGCGCGTTGCATCACCTGTCATGCCACCGGCCAGCCGCGCCTGGTCGCCTTGCCGGAGGGCGTGACTGCGTGGACCGACGAGCAGTCGCGGCAGAACTTCGAGGCGTGGCAGCGAGTCGTTGTTCCCGGCGATCCGATGGCCAGCCGCCTGCTGATGCATCCGCTCGCCAAGCAGGCCGGCGGCGATCCATTCCATGCCGGCGGCAAGCACTGGCAGTCGCAGAGCGATCCTGAATTCCAGACGCTCGTCGCGTGGGTCAAGACGGGCACTGCTCAGTCGACCGGCACGGCGGCCGGCGCATCCGGCCTCGACTTCGAGTTCTACCGCACCCGAATCGAGCCGATCTTCCTCAAGGAGCGCGCGCCGAACGAAGGCAACGGCGCGTGTATCAACTGCCACGCGCGCATCGCGACGCGGATGCGGCTGCAGCCGCTGCCGGAGGGCGCGAAGGCGTGGACCGCCGAGCAGTCACGGCAGAACTTCGAGGCGGTCGCCCGCGTCATCGTTCCGGGCGATGTGATGAAGAGCGCGCTGGCCATTCATCCGCTGGCGCAGACGGCGGGCGGCGACGCCCAGCACACCGGCGGGAAGTTCTGGACGACTCAGGAGAACGCGGAATGGCAGAGCGTGGCGACCTGGATCAAGAACGCCAAGCCATCCGGTGCGGCCGCGACGACGAGTGCGCTCGACTTCGAGTACTTCCGCACGCGCGTGCAGCCGATCTTCCTGGCCAAACGGCCGGGCCACGCCCGGTGCATCACGTGTCACGCGACCGGTCAGCCACGGCTCGTCGCGCTGTCCGAAGGCGCATCGAGCTGGAATGAACAGCAGTCGCGCCAGAACTTCGAAGCCTGGCAGAAGGTGGTCGCACCAGGCGATCCGAACGCCAGCCGTCTGCTGATGCACCCGCTGGCCAAGCAGGCCGGCGGCGATCCGTTCCACGCCGGCGGCAAACACTGGCAGTCGCGAGACGATCCCGAATTTCAGGCGCTCGTCGGTTGGGTTCGCGGCGATAAAGCTCCGTCTTCATCGAGGTAATCACATGATCCGTACATACATCAGTCGAACGCTTCCCATCGTCGGCGTCCTAGCGCTCGTGACCGGGCCGGTCTTCGCGCAGGGCAAGACGGCGCGGATCATCCAGACCAACGCCGCCGGTGACAACAGCCACGTGATCGACCCGGTGACCAACAAGGTCGTCGCGACGATCGAGGGCATCGAGGTGCCGCACGGCATCTCGGCCGCGCCAGACGGCTCCCGCGTGTACATCACGAACGAGTCGCAGCACTCGCTCGACGTCGTCGACGCCAAAACCTGGAAGGTGATCAAGCAGATTCACCTGAGCGGAAGGCCCAACAACCTGATGGTCAGCAAGGACGGGAAGAAGGTGTACGCCGGCATCGCCCAGGCGCCGGGCGCCGTCGATGTCATCGACGCCGTGGCGCTGACGAACGTGAAGAGCGTGCCGGTCGAAGGTTCGGTTCACAACGTCTACGTCACGCCGGACGGCAAATTCGCCGTCTCGGGATCGGTGCAGACCGGCATCATCAGCGTGATCGACACGGTAACCGACACGAAGGCGTGGCAGCTCAAGCTGGACGCTGGCATCCGGCCGATGACCTTCGACACCAATCCGGACGGGTCGACGCGGCACATCTTCGTTCAGCTCTCGAACTTCCACGGCGTCGTCGCCGTCGACTTCGCCACGCGCAAGGAAATCAAGCGGTGGGAGCTGCCGGCGGTGCCGGGCGAGGAGAAGGAGCTCGAGGGCCTGCAGGGCTCGCCGGCACACGGGCTGGCGGTCACCGCCGATCAGAAGACGCTCATCGCGACGAGCAAGTGGTACGGCGCCATGTATACGTATTCGCTGCCCGACTTCAAGTACATCGGCCAGGTCGTCGTCGGTAGCCATCCCGAGTGGGTCACGCTGACGCCGGACGGCAAGACGGCGTACGTGGCGGTGGCTGGCGAGGACGAGACCGCCGCCGTTGACATCAAGACGCTGAAGGTCGTGGCGCGGATCAAGGTGGGCTACGTGCCGAAGCGCAACGGCACGCTCGTGATAGCGGGGAACTAACCCAGCAGACCCGACAGACAATACGACGTCCGCCGACAGCTGCCTCACCTCGGACTGTGCACGTGTGCCTGTTCGAGCGAAGCAGCAGTCCCGAGGGAGGGGGCAGGATGTCCGCAAACCACGTTGAGAGGATCAGCGCGGTGGCACTGGCTGCCGCACTCCTCGTGTCGTGCACGTCGTCTCCAGAGGAAATACAGGACGCGCCGGCAACGGCGGACGCCACGACTGTGTACGAGGGCGCCCGCGTCATCGTCGGTGACCAGCATCCGCCGATCGAGGATGCCGTTGTCGTAGTCGAGGGCAGCAAGTTCGCTCACGTGGGCCGCCAGGGCGAAGTTCAGATACCCGCGGCCGCCGCCCGCGTCGACCTCGCCGGCAAGACCATCATGCCGGCGATGGTCGACATGCACAGTCACCTCGGCTTCCTCAAGACCTTGGACGGCTCGATGTCCAAGGGAAACTTCACCCGCGAGAACCTCGTCGACCATCTCCAGCGCTACGCCTACCACGGATTCGCCGCCGTGATCAGCGTCGGCACCGACATGGGCGACCTGCCGTTTCAGCTGCGCGAGGAAGTGATTGCCGACGCCGCATTGTTCCGGACGGTCGGCCGCGGCCTGGCGTGGCCAGGATCCGGTCCTTTCGATCCAGCGCGGAACGACGTGCCGTACTCGGTCACAACCGAGGAAGAAGCGCGCGCTGCGGTGCGGGATCTGGCGCCGAAGCGTCCAGACTTCGTCAAGATCTGGGTGGACGATCGCAATGGCCGGCAGAAGAAGCTCACGCCGCCTCTGTATGGTGCGGCGATCGACGAGGCTCGGAAGCTGAATCTGACGTCGATCGCCCACGTCTACGACCTCGATGACGCAAAGGGCCTGGTCCGTGCGGGTGCCGTCGGCTTCACGCATCTCGTCCGCGACGCGGACATCGACGATGAGCTGCTCGCTCTGTTGAGGGAGCGTCCCCAGGTCTTCTTCATTCCGAACATCGGCATCACGTCGCGCGGTATCGAAGAGGGCCGGCCGAAGTGGCTCGACGATCCGCTTCTGCATGAGACGATTCCGCCGAGCCAGATAGCGCCGCTCGAGAAAGCCTTCTCGAATCGCAAGCCAGACGTATTGGTGCGGACGCGCGAGGAGTGGGACCGTGCGGTCCGCAACATCGCCAAGCTGCGCATGAGCGGCGTGCCGATTGTGTTCGGCAGCGACTCAGCGGGCGATCCGTCGCGGCTGGTCGGCTGGCATGCGGCGTGGGAGCTGCAGAGTCTGGTGATGGCCGGCATTCCGCCGGCCGAAGCGATCATCGATGCGACTAGCGTCGCGGCGCGGACCCTCCGGCTCGATCAGCTCGGCACCGTGGCCGCGGGGAAGAGCGCCGATTTCATCGTGCTCGACGCCAACCCGCTCGACGACATCGCCAATGCCCGGCGGATCAACAAGGTCATTCTGCGCGGCCAGGAAGTGAACCGCGAGGCGCTCCGGGAGAAGTGGCAGGCGGAGTGGGCCAAGAAGCCGACGCAGTAGCGACCAATCTGACGCGCACCAGTCCGCGCGGAGGGCACAGACACATGCAGAAGACGACGTGGGCCTGCACCCTGGCGATTACCGCAGCCGTTTTGTCCTCTGGCGTGACGACTCGGGCGCAGGCGCCAGAGACAGTCTTTCTCGAGGACATGACGTGGCCCGAAGTGCGCGATGCGCTCAAAGCGGGCAAAACGACGGTCATCATTCCAACTGGCGGGACCGAGCAGAACGGCCCGCACATGGTGCTGGGCAAGCACAACTGGCTGGTCAAGTACAAGGCCGGTGAGGTGGCCAAGCGCCTGGGCGACGCGCTGGTCGCTCCCGTCGTCGCCTATGTCCCGGAAGGCGAGATCAACCCGCCGACCGGCCATATGCGCTTTCCCGGGACGATCACGACGCCACAGGACGTGTTCGCGAAGGTGCTCGAGTACGCCGCCCGCAGCTTCAAGCAGCACGGGTTCAAGGAAATTGTGTTCCTCGGCGACAGCGGCGGCAACCAGGCCGGCCAGAAACTGGTGGCCGACCTGCTGAACAAGGAGTGGGAGCCGACCGACGTTCGCGTCGATCACCTCAGCGACTACTATCCGGGCCCCGGCGATGACTGGTTGAAAACGCAGGGCATCTCAGACGAGGACGTGGGTTCGCACGCGAGCATCCACGACACGGCGAGCCTGCTGTGGCTCAATCCGTCGATGATCCGGAAGGACAAGCTGGCGCCGGGGAAGGCGAACGACGGAAGCGGCACGGTCGGCAACCCGGCCAAGTCCACAGTCGAATTCGGACGGCAGATCGTCGAGAGGCAGATCGCCGCCGCCGTTCAGCAGGTCAAGACGCTGCGCCAGAGCCGCGCGAAGAAATAGGGACGCTTACCGATCGACGGGAGGGCCTGGTCTCTGCCGCGCGTTGCCGGCGCCGGCCTTCGCACCCTTCTCGAGCAAGAACTTCTCGACCGACTCGAAGCGAAGGAGGCGCGCGTTGTCGAGCGCCGTGCGCCCGTCGTCGTTGACGCCGTTCACGTCAGCGCCGAGCTCGAGGGCGAGCGTGACCGACTCCAGCGTCGTCGCTTCGCGTGCGGCGCGCTCGACCGTCACCCAGGGCCCGCCGCCGCCCATGCCAGCTGCGGCCATGAGCGCGTTGGTGGTCTGACTGCGCGGCTCGGCCGGTTCGCCGGCGTGATACTCCGCGTGGTGAACGAACCGGGTGTTCGCGCCGGCCTTTGCCAGCAAGCGCATGATGCCGGGGTGCGTGGCCCGGGCCGCCAGCCAGTACGGCGACGCGCCGACCAGCTCGGGGTTGAAGTTCCAGTCGCGTGACGATCGGCGCGTCGGCGTCCACTTGGTGACGGGCGCGTTGGGATCGGCTCCGTGTGCGAGCAGCGCGCTGACCATGCGCTCATCGCGCCGCATGACGGCGGCGTGGAGCGCGGTGAAGCCGGCCTCGCCTGGATTCGGATTCGCTCCCTTGTCGAGCAGGAACTCGACCAGTTCGGCAAATCCCGCGTGAGCGGCCATTGCGGTCGCCGTGACGCCGCCGGCCTCCGTATCGTTGACGTCCGCGCCCGCTGCGACCAGCAGCTTCGCCGACTCGAGATCACCGGCCCGCGCTGCGAAGAGCAGCGCGGTGTCGGCGCCGTGCGGAATGTCGCGGTTGTACTGGAGCATGCCGTGCGGCGACACCGCCATGACCTGGCTCCAGGTCTTCGATCGCGCTTTGACGTCGGCTCCGGCGTCGATCAGCAGCTTGACGACGGCCGTGTGCTTCTGGGCGACGGCCCACATGAGCGGGGTCTGACCGCGCGTGCCCGAGACGTCGGTCCTGGCGCCCTTTGCCAGGAGCTGTTGCACGACGTCGGCGTTGCCGGATCGGGCAGCACCCATGAGCGGCGTCTCGCCCGAGGTCAGCGCGACGTTGACGTTGGCACCGGCCTGCAGCAGGTGCCGCACGACGACCGGACTGCCATTCAAGCAGGCCAGCCAGAGCGGCGTCGCGCCCAGATCGTTTGCCGCGTTGACGTTACCGCCGGCCCGGACCAGCAGGTCGACGATCTCGACGTCGTCGCGGTGGCTGGCCCAATGGAGTGCCGTCGTGCCATCGCCTTCCGCCGCATTGACGTTGACGCCCTGCTTGAGCAGCCGCCCCACCGCATCGCGGTCGGTGCTGCGCGCGGCATCTATGAGCGACGGCGTCTGAGGAGCGGCATCGACCGATCCGCTGATCAGGAGGACGCCGAGCAGCGATGCGCCGAGGAAGGCGGTCGAACGTGGCATGGCCTACATTCCGCCGAGCGTGTCGATCGGGAGCTTGCCGGTGCTGCCGCCAATCTTTTCGACCGGCACGTCGAGCTTGTCCATCAGCGTGACCAGCAGGTTGGCCATCGTCGGCTTGTCTTTGTAGACGAGATGCTGGCCGCCGCGCAGACGTCCGGCGCCGCCGCCCATGACGAGGAGCGGCAGGTTGTCGCCCGAGTGCGCGTTGCTGTTGGAGATCCCCGACCCGTAAAGGATCGTCATGTGGTCGAGCAGCGATCCGTCGCCATCCTGCGTTTCGCGAAGCTTCTTCAGATAGCCGGCAAAGAGCTGCGCGTGATAGGTGTTGATCTTCGACATCCGCTCGATGAGCTCGGGCTGGTTGCCGTGATGCGACAGCGGATGGTGCGCTTCGGGAACGCCGATCTGCGGATACGGTCGCGCGCTCTGCTCCTTGCTGATCATGAACGAGATGACGCGGGTCAGGTCGGACTGCAGCGCCAGCAGCTGCAGGTCGAACATCAGCTCCAGGTGCTCCTCGAACGACGGTGGCACGCCCTGGGGCTGGTCGAGCGACGGCAGCTCGAGCTCGCTCTGCTCTTCGGCCTTCTGGATGCGCCGCTCGATGTCGCGCAGCGATTCGGTGAACTCGTTGATCTTCCCCTGATCCTGCGGACCGAGATCGCGCTTCAATCCGGCGAGCTTGTCGGTGACCGAATCCAGAATGCTCTTGTGCTGATGGAGCCGGGCTTCACGCGCGCGGCGGTCGGTGGTGCCGGTGTCGCCGAACAGCTTCTCGAACACGGCGCGGGGGTTGTATTCCATCGGCAGCGGCTGCGTGGCGCTGCGCCACGAGATCGTGTGGGTGTAGGCGCAGCTCAGATTGCCGGTGCAAGCGCCGGCGTTGGCCGGCGGATCCATCGCGAGCTCGAGCGAGGCGAGCTGCGTCTCTCTGGCGAACTGCCGCGCCAGCAGCTGGTCCATCGAGACGTCGGCGATGATTTCGACTTCGTTGCGGCCGCCGCGGGTCGTCCCCGTGAGGAACGATCCCGACGCACCGGCGTGGATGTAATTCCAGTTCGCCTTCAGCCCCGTCAGCACGAGCATCTGGTTGCGGTAATCCGCCAGCGGCTGAAGAATCGGCGACACCTCGAACGCGGTGCCTTCACCCTTCGGCGCCCAGTACTCCATGGCCATGCCGTTCGGCACGTAGAACGTCTGGAACCGGTGCGGGACCTTTCCGGCGGCGCTGCCGCGGACGGCGAACGCCGGCACCATCGATTCCAGGAACGGCAACGACAGCGTCGCTCCGATGCCGCGGAGGACGGTCCGGCGTGGAAGGGATTTCGCCGTGATGTAGGGCATGGTCTCTCGGCTCCTCTAGTTGGTTGCCGCGGGCATCGCCCGCATCTGGAACGTCGGACTGTTCACGATCCCGAGGATGATGGCTGACCACTTGTAGTCGCTCGCCGCGGCGTCGCGGACGATTTTCCTGACTGCCGGACGGTCGTAGGACTCGAGGCGCCGGCCGATGGCATACGCCAGCAGCTTCTCGGTCACGGTGCGCGGAAAACGATCCGCGGGATTGAGGAGCAGCGCGCGCAAACCGGTCAGCCCCTCGATCGACGCGCCGCTCACGGTGCTGCCGACCGGGTCGACCGGCCGGCCGCCTTCGTCGACCGTGCGCCAGCCGCCGATCGCGTCGAAGTTCTCCAGGGCGAACCCGGGCGGATCGATCACCGAGTGGCAGCTGCTGCAGACCGCCTCACGCCGATGCTGTGCGAGCCGCTCGCGGATGGTCGGCGGGGCGGCGCCGGGCTTGGTTTCCGGCAGGCTGGTGTCGACGCCCGGCGGCGGCGGCGGGACCGCCACGCCGAAGATGTTGTCGAGCAGCCACTTGCCGCGCAGCACCGGTGAGGTGCGATCCGGATACGACGTCGTCGCCAGCAGCGCGCCGTTCGCGAGCAGGCCGCCGCGCTTCTCGAGATCGGTCAGCTGCACGCGGCGGAACCGGCTGCCGTA